>Ga0209755_10000249_pt1 | contig 106028 bp, 95 predicted proteins | sample TergutCo191P1_FD_187301 | JGI IMG/M metagenome (GOLD analysis project Ga0209755, IMG submission 187301) | Cornitermes sp. P1 segment gut microbial communities from Petit-Saut dam, French Guiana - Co191P1 (SPAdes) (version 2) | ecosystem: Host-associated > Arthropoda: Insects > Digestive system... | reverse complement strand
GAGACGCACGTGGAAACCCTTATCCGCGAAACATTGGAAGAGGCGGGGCTTCATATTCTGCCCGCCACTATACGCGAATACGGCAGTACGCTGATGAGGAAAAAAAGCATAGAGGGCAATAAAATTTTCGAGCAGGTATCGTTCTATTATACCTGCGATATTGATACGGAGCGCACGTCGCCGCAGAAGCTCGACGAGGGCTACGAGATGGAATACGCGTACAAGCTTGTATACGCCACCTTGGACGAAGCGATAGCGGCAAACGAAAAGCTACTTGATATGCCCGAAATCCCATGGGTAAAACGCGATTTGTACGTACTATCTGAATTAAGGGGCGAAGCCCGACCCGAAGGAAGCGGAAGCGGGCTTTGCCCGCTGTAGCGGCGGGGTCGTAGGGGCAGAGCCCCTACTGAAAAAGGAGCTAAATATATGACTGCAAAAGATTACTTAACCGTCGGAAAAAAAGCCGCCTTGGGCTTTGGTGCAATGCGCTTGCCCGACGAAGCAGAGACTGCAAAAATGGTGGACGCCTATCTCGACAGCGGACACAACTACTTCGATACGGCGTGGATATATGGTGGGTCGGAGGAGATGTTAAAAAAGGCGTTGGTAAAGCGTCATTCGCGGGATTCTTTTCTTGTGGCGGACAAGCTGCCGCCTTGGGAGGTAGAAAATCACAGTGACTGCGACAAGCTTTTTGCGGAGCAGTTGCGTCGTACGGGCTTGGATTATTTTGACTTCTACCTTGTACATTCGCTGGACGACGCCAAGGAAAAACAAGTCGAGGACATGGCATTGTTCGAGTGGGCGATGGAGCAGAAAAAACGCGGACTAGTTAAGCATGTGGGCTTTTCCTTCCACGGGACTACGGCATATCTTGCACGTGTTTTGGAGCGTCACCCGGAATCGGAATTTGTGCTGTTGCAGTTAAACTACAGCGATATTTTGCGTGGCGAGGCGGGCGAGTGGCAAAAGCTTGCAATAAAGCACAACACGCCGATTATGGTAATGGAGCCGGTAAAGGGCGGCTCGCTCGCAAAGCTACCCGCGCCTGCCGAGAAAATCCTAAAAGCCTATGCACCCGAACGCTCGATAGCGTCATGGGCAATCCAATACGCGGCGACGCTGGAAGGCGTAACCTGCGTACTAAGCGGAATGTCCAACATGGAGCAAATCCGCGATAACATAAAAACCTTCGAGACCCTAAAGCCGCTAACCTCGGACGAACATGCCATGCTCGAAAACGTACTTGTAGAAATGGGAAAAATAGCGTCCATCCCCTGCACGGCGTGCAAATACTGCCATGCAAGCTGTCCGCAGAAAATAGACATAGCCGCGTGTTTTTCGCTATACAACGACCTGCAACGCGGCGGTACGGACTGGAATCTAAAAATGATGTACAACACCCTACCCGAAGGCAAACGCGCCCACGACTGCACCGCCTGCGGAATATGTAACGACCACTGCCCCCAGCACATAGACATACCAAAAGAACTGGAGACAGCGGCGGAGACGCTAAGCTAGATTGCAGGCAAAATTAACATTAATTTTTTTATCAATCGTAAAGTGATTGGATGGACACACCCAGTCCTAATGCTATCGCCTTAACTTCGTAATCGGCAACAAATCTGTCGCCGGATTCTATACGTAAAATTGTTAGTCTATCAAATTCGTAACCCAGAAGCTGTATTTTTTCAGCAAGTTGTTTCTGGGTTATTTTTGATTGCGTTCTAAACTTGCGTACGTTTTCGCCAATTATATTTTTGCGCCCTTCGTGCCAATATATTTTCACCCTATACCAACCCCACATGTTCTAAAGAAGCACATTTTTATTGACTGTACCTTTTGTGTGGTATAGAATGAGTTCTAAAGATGAACATATGTAGGGTGGGGTGGGTGATATGCGTGAATCGCTTACGCTAAAGGAACGATTTTTTAGTACTGTTATATCTTCCGTTTTTTGTTCGGTTGTGAGTGGTATAGGGATTTTTATAGTGCGTCAAGCACGATTATATTTGGAGTTTTTAGAGGGTGGCATTGGGTTTGTATCTATACTTGCATTGCTTGGATTCTTTGTAGGTTTTTATTTTGCGGATGTAATAGAGTTGCCGCCAAAACGCGCTATTCGTATATTCATTGGTATTGCAATGTGCTTTGCCGTTTTTGTATTTGTTGTAATGATTATGGTTGATTATACAGTAACATTGGTTTATGTACGTTTGTCTAGGTTGGCAACAATGGCTGTAAGTACATTTGCTCTTTATTCATATATCAGAGTGGCATTTGGATATTTTATTGGTTTGCTTGTTTGGCTTGCTTGTTGGTGGATTGCTATACGTGCGATATATTTCGTTCCGGAAGCTATAATGGATGTTGTTCCAACCAAGAAGAGAGGAACGCCACCACTTAACCAACCGATACCACGCACTGCTCCTAAAACCTCCGAAAAACTTTCAGGGGAAATAGGTTATTATTTAAGAAAAGATATAAATGCGAATAACAATTTGTTCGTAAGTCAAAACAGGAAAAAAATCTACTCCGAAATAATAGGAGAAAACACCTCCGAGCAGCCTCCAAATGCAAACTCCATTAACTCTCTATTACGGGACAGGCTCTCATACGTTAGCGAGCGTATCCCAATGCTTGAAATGCGGTACGAAAAACTAAAGCTAATCTCATTAAATATTTTTGGTGACGGGAGAACATATGATAAATTTGTCGCGCCTGTAGATTCATTATTAAAGAATCTGTATAAGGCAGGACATGAACTACTATTAAAATCAAGAGAATTTGAAAGTATGGATTACGATAAACTAATTAATGATTATAAAGCGTCAAACCGTCAAAAAGAAGCAAACGAGTATGAGCCAATTCTACAGTCGTATGTAGAGTACGCTATAAAAACAAGTACAGCATATGATAAGGCATTGCTAAAATTTGACAAATTAATTTTAGAAATTTCACAACTAAGAGAAACTGATGTAGACAAGATTTTAGAAATGGTGCGCGAGCTGGAAGGTTTGCTCGAAGATACAAAACACTATAAATAAATCTCGGAGGTGTTTTAACATGAAAGAAAGAGAAGAATTTTTGGGTATGGAATTTGTTAATGAATCAACGGTTAAGGAAGAAATAGCAAAAGTTATAGATGTGTTGCCTGATGAAGCCGAAAAAATCCGCCAAAATGCTAATATCTATGCGGGTGATGTCGTGGATTTGGACTGCGACATTGATTCCTTGATAGCTAAAAATAAAATAACAACATCTATTCAACAATTTGGAAGCGAAACCGTACAACGGTTACGAGCAAAGAGCGAATTGATGAGCGTATCTACCGCAAAGCTGGCTTCTCTTGGTGGGGATGGAGACATTGTTTCGCAAGAATTGGATAATTTATCGCGTGAAATAAAAAAGCTAGACCCAAGTGGGGTAAGCTATAAAAAAATCCCCCTGTTGGGTATATTCTCTAAATCGTTAAGAACTTATTTTGACAAATACGAAAAAGCAGATGATGTAATAAAATCCATCGTTACTTCTCTGGAAAGAGGACAAAAAACATTAAATAATGATGTCCAAACGCTTATAATAGAGCAAAACTCTTCTCGTGAAATCCTAAAAAAACTTAGCAAAGAAATTAAGATGTTAGAGGAGATGAATAAAGCAATTAACGATAAGCTATTGCTAATGGAATCTGCAAACGAAGATACGGAAAAAATTACATTTATCAAAGAAGAAGTGTTGTTTTTAGTAAAAATACGTTTGCTGGATATGCGGGCAATGCACGCTGTTAGTTTCCAAAGTATTGTTTCGATGGAAATGATAATACGGACAAATAAGCAACTCTCATATAGCGTTGACTTAGCAAAAACGGTAACAATTACAGTACTTAGAAATGCGATAATGCAACTTATGGCACTCCATAATCAAAAGAAGGTTAAAGATAGTGTAGATGTATTGCGAAACACGACTAACGAAATGTTTACAGCGTCTTCTCGAATAATGAAGGAGCAGACCACAGAGATATTCAAAGATTCCACGGAGTCTGTTTTAGGCATTGATTCATTAAAGACAGCATACAAAGATACTTTTGACGCCCTTGCAGAGATAAGCAAGTTTAAACAGTCTGCATTACCCAAAATGCATGATAACATAACTCTTCTTTGTGAACTGGCAGAAGAGGGCGAACGTGCGTTGGAAAAGATTGATAAAGGTAACGTGGTCTTGCAGTAAAAAACATCCCAAAGCATAACTAAAAGGAGGCAAATTATGACACCGAAAGAAAAATTGGATATTATACAAGAGAAAATGGCTCGTTCTCGTACTGAAAGAGCTTGTATGCACACTGAAAGAGCGGCGTCGCAATTAATTGACGCCATTAAGCAATTAACAAAGCAGGCCGAAAGAATCTCAAAGGATGATGCATTAAAATTAACCACATACTATATAGCGGTTAATGATGAAATAAAAAATATTAGTAATATATACCGCCATACGTATGGATGAAATTTTATAGTTTGGGTAAGGATTCGATAGCCATATCTTCCGATGATATACCTTTTTCTATTGCTGCTAATTCGGAGGTGAAGTACGTGTCCAGTTCCAGAGCAAAATCATGTGCCTTTTTTGCTTGAGCTTCGATTATTTCGAGGCTGAATGTTTCTCCGTGTAAATGGCAATAATCTCCATAACAAAACAAATGGAGGTAATGCACATGAAGAAATCAAAGAACATTTTAACGGAAAAAGAAATGGAACTGGTACAGTTATTGATGTCGGACTGCGAAACGACAGGAGACATACAATCGAAATTGAAGCGGCTGTTTGCGGGAACAATAGAGCAAATGCTGGAATCCGAGATGGAGGAACATCTAGGTTACGACAAAAATAGCGTATTGGGCAACAACAGCGGCAACAGTCGAAACGGTTACAATCGTAAAACTATCACCAGCGACTATGGGCAAGCCGAAATTGCCATACCACGTGACCGCAACGGAGAGTTTGAGCCGCAAGTATTGTCAAAACGACAAGTACGCACCGATGAAATCGAGCAAAAAATCATGGCTATGTACGCGAAGGGCATGAGCCAGCGCGACATAGAGGACAGCCAGCGCGACATAGAGGACAGCCTGCGAGAAATCTATGGGGCAGAAATCCCGCAAACGATGGTTTCAAAAATCACAGACAAGATTCTGCCGGAGGTAAATGAATGGCAAAATCGCCCACTTGAAAGCATTTATCCAATCGTGTATTTTGATGGCGTGGTGTTCAAAAGCCGAAAAGACAACCAAATCATCAACAAATGCGTGTATACCGTACTCGCCATTGACATGGAAGGTCGTAAAGAAATCCTAGGATGCTGGTTAAGCGAAAACGAGGGAGCGAGTTTCTGGGCAGGTGTATGCTCCGACCTAAAAAAACGCGGTGTTTCCGACATTTTCGTGGCTTGTCACGACAACTTGCGCGGCTTGAGCGAAGCCATCAACGCCACCTTCCCTAAGACCAAAAACCAGCTGTGCATCGTACACCAAATCCGCAACTCTACGAAGTTTGTGCCGTGGAAAGACCGCAAAGCCGTATGCGCCGACCTAAAGAAAATCTACGGTGCAGTCAACCTCGACAATGCCGAGTACGCACTGGAAGAGTTTCGTGAAACATGGGGAAAGAAATACCCTTCGATACTAAAATCATGGGATGCCAACTGGGCAGAATTAACCACCTTTTTCGAATACCCGCAGGAGATACGCCACCTTATCTATACCACAAATGCAGTAGAAGCCTATCACCGCCAACTACGCAAATTCACCAAGACGAAAGCCATCCTTCCCACCGATGATTCCATTCGCAAGGTCGTGTACTTCTCAGTGAGAGAAATCACAAAAAAATGGACGATGCCCGCACGAGATTGGGGCATGGCGTACAGCCAAATCTCGATATTTTTCGACGATAGGTTGGCTGCGTGAAATGCTTTCGGGGCTACCGCCCCGGAGTTTATCCGCCGGGAGCATTATCGGTGAATGTAAAAAACGACAAGCCGGGGGCAACTTGCCGTTCTTCACCTCTTAAAGCTCACGACGCGCGTCGGGTTGCTCTCCAGCATTGCCCTGTTTGGCCGTACCTTTAGTAGTTCCACAATTTTGGTTGATTATTCCATTTACACTAATTCGGATTCACTCCCATTATTTCGGAATAATTGTCACGGGGTAGAGAGTGTCGTAGTAAAAGTCGGTTAGGTATCTTGCTTTGTCGGAGGTTTCCAAGATTTTTTCTATTGCGTGGTATTTTAGAAATCTGCTTTCGGGGTCTTTTTTCCGCAAATTGGTGGAAGCAGTATACTGCGAGCCTGTATCTGCCGTGATTCATATTGAAGATTGCGTCGTCCAGGTCTGCCAGTGCGATTTCACGATACGTTTTTATAAAGGATTCTCCCTTCGTTGCGAATGTGCGCGAATACTTGCTTGCCACTGCGGAGTTTTTTGTTTGTGCAATATGTGAAGTCGGGGTCAATTTCATTTTTTAAGATATTGTAAAAATAGTTTTCGATTTCGCGTTTTTGTTTGTCGTTTAGGTCGTTTGTGACTATGCACAGGTCTAAGTCCGAGTGCTCGTCAAAGTTCATGCAGATTAGTTTTATTTCGTTTTTTGGAGGCATGGTTGTCACCCCTTTTATTCAGTATAAGCTAATCGGTTAGCATTTTCAACGATTTCCGGCTCAAAGCCCATGGCTTCCAGTAGTTTTATTGCGTTTCGGGTTTTGGACGCACCTTGTTTAAGTTTGTAGTCGAAGGTAATGCCGCCGTCGGTTACTGTTTCGCAGAAGTGGTAATTTTTGTGGGGAAGTATTCGCGTTAGTTCTATGTCGTGGGTGGCGGCAATGCACAGGATGTCTTTTTTGTTCAAGAATTGCAGGATTGCGGCGGACGCGGCTACGCGCTCCGTGGTGTTTGTGCCTCGTAGGATTTCGTCGATGTAGCAGGTGCAGGGGTGGTTTTCTATGGCGGTGAGGATTCGTTTTAGGGATTTTATTTCTACAATAAAGTAGCTTTCGCCGGCCAGTATGTCGTCGCGCATTGCCATGGATGTGATTACCAGCGAAAAGCGGGTGGCGAAGCGTTTGGCCGTGCAGGTATAAATTGTCTGCGCCAAAATTCCGTTGATTGCCAGCGTTTTTATGAATGTGGACTTGCCCGAGGCATTTGAGCCGGTGATTAGGCTGTCGCGCTCTATTTTTTGCGTGTTTGTCACAGGCTCGGTGATTAGCGGGTGGAAGATTTCTTCGAAGTCCAGTGCGTTTTCGTTGTTAAATTGCGGCAAGCAAAATGCGGGCAGGCTTTTTCGGAAATTTAGCACGGCAATCGCCATATCCGTCTCGCCCAATGTGCGGTAAATTTTATGGAAATCGTCGTTGTTTTGCATGATTAGCGTGATAAATTTGTTGTAATGTCGCACGTCGTACAAAAACATCACGGTAAAATACTGCCACACGGCGTCTGCGAGGTCGCTGCTTGTGCCGGCCTTTTTTACGGGGGCTTTGGAGATTACTTTTTTAAAGATTTTGTACTCTAATCCTTCATCCAAATGGCCTAAATTTATCAGTCGCTTGTAACACACCATCATCGCACCGAAGTAGCTGATTGCGGGGTATTCCGTTTCCATTACGGCCATGGACTTGTGGTGGACAATAAGATTGACTATGAATGACAGCAAAAGTCCAATCGCGCCCGCCAACAGGCTAAAAACCGAGGTTACAGCAAAAACGATGGGCATAAATGCCAAAATTTTATACATAAGCGAGTAGGGAAGGAGCCGCACATTTTCGCCAAAAATAAGCAAGGCTATCCCGTTGAAATCGTCTTTACCGAGCCGCGCAAGGGCAAGTTGGGCTTGGAAGCGGGCTTCTTCGTTTTTGGCGAAAAAGTCAATCCGCTCCTCGCGTTTTTGCAGCGTGTCCTCAGAAAATTGCGGATTGTGCAGACAGTCGTACAGGTATTCTTCGCCTACGGAGGATTGGCAGGCGTTTATTCTTGTAAACACTTTGTCCATGTCCAGGTCGTGCCATGTGATTTCGTCTATCATGCCCCCGCCTTTTAGGGTCTTGTATTTTTTTATGGTGTTTAGGTTTAATTCTTGGTCGGGGATTTTCCCGAAGTTGTTTTGCAGTCTTGCCTTTAGATTTTTGTTTCTTTGCACCTTGTCCCAAATAATCATCACTGTAACTATGGCGATTATTATCGCGCTTAATATTGCAAACTCCATGCGTCATTCCCCTTTTGTAAAGTTTTTTAAAAATTCAACCGACCGTAATTTATCGTCAGTTGAGTTTTAAAAAAATATTTGTCATTGTATACCATTTTGTGATAGAATGGCAAATAATGAATAAATATTCAAAGGGGATGTATTTTTTATGGATGTAAAAAGCGGTCACGTAATTAAATTTGCAGTGATGTCGATTATCGGTATCTTCCTGTTTATGGTGCTTTTGCCGGATGGTGCGGGGTCGGCAAATATCCCGCTCGGGTTTGCAATAAACTGGCTCGGGCTTACGCTTAACAGCGTGAATGTCGGTGGGTTTGGTCTGGTGTTTCTTATTGCCGCGGTTATTATAACGGCGTCGCTTATTATGACACTGGTTGCGTATGTGCTAAAGCCCGCATTTATAATGGACAATGCGTGGATGAAAAGCTTGTTTTACAGCCACCCTGTTTACTTTGTAAGCAAGGTCATTGGTGTCGCCATCGCATGGATGGTGTTTTTTAGCGTAGGACCGGATTGGCTTATCGGTTGGGGTGGCGGCCGCTTGATGATGGACTTAATCGCGGGCGGTAGCAGCGGCTCAAACTTGATTACGATTTTTATTGTACTGGGGCTTGCTATTCCGCTGCTTACGGACTTTGGCCTGATGGAATTTTTGGGTGTGCTTATCCGCAAAATTGTGCGCTTTTTGTTTACTTTGCCCGGGCGTTCTTCCATTGACCTCATGGGGTCTTGGTTTAGCTCCTCTGCGGCGGGGGTTATTATCACCCGCGACCAGCACGAAAAGGGCTACTATACAGGCCGCGAAGCCGCCGCTATTTGCGTAAACTTTACCTTTGTATCCCTGCCGTTTACTTTTGTTATCGCAAGTGTGGTGGGGCTTACGCCTTACTTTTGGCTGTTTTATCTGATTATTTGCATAACGGTTATTATCCTTGCCGTGATTATGCCGCGTATTTGGCCGCTTCGTGGGCTAACGGACGAATACCTGCCGGAAGTCGGCAAGCAAATCGACGAAGAAACACCCGAAAATGTGTCCCTTTTTAGCCAAGCGGTGAGCCAAGCGGGTATCCGCGCAAGCAAAACCGGTGCTGTTGACGTTATCAAATCCGGGCTTTCCAACTGGCTTAATATTTTTATGGAACTGATTCCCGTGATTCTTGCATGGGGTACAATCGCGCTTATTATCGAAAGCCAAACCCCTATTTTCGAATGGCTGTCTTTGCCCTTTGGTTGGCTGTTAAATCTGTTGGGCGTTTACGGTGCGTTTGAATATGCACCGGCGGCTATCGTGGGCTTTATAGATATGTACATCCCCGCGCTTCTTTTGAGCGGGAAAGAAGCCGTTTACACAGGCACTTCCTATTTGTTTGAAGGTCTCGATTATGGCTACGAAATGATGTTTACCGTTCCCGTGGCCACACGCTTTATCCTCGGCGCGTTGTCCATCGTACAAATCATTTATCTCGCAGAGACAGGGATTCTTATTTTAAAATCTAAGATTCCGCTAAATATCGGACATCTTGCGATTATTTTTATTATGCGTACGGTTTTTGCATTGCCGATTCTTGTTCTTCTTACGCGGCTTTTATTTAATGCGTAAAAAGGCTTGCAAAGCCAGTGATTTTGTGATATTATTCCGTTAATAGAAAAAGTCTTCAAAGAGTGGGTGCGCACCCACTCTTATATTTTGCCCATGCGAGGAGGGTTTTGCATTGATTGCAAATTTGGAAAAGCTTCTCACGCCCGTAGTAGAAAGCTGCGAAACAGAACTCTACGACATGGAATATGTAAAAGAAGGCGGCAACAGAATCCTCCGCCTGTTTATAGACAAAGAAGGCGGCGTGGACTTAAACGATTGCGAGCGAGTAAGCCACGCAGTCAGCGACGTACTCGACGAACACGACCCCATCCCCGACGCATACCGCCTACAGGTAGGCTCACCCGGTATCGAGAGACGGCTTGTAAAGCCCGCGCATTTTCAGCGATACATCGGCAGCAAGGTGCATGTGAGGCTTTTCGCGCCGCATACGGATTCTATCGTTACGGGGCGCAAAAAATTTACGGGCATTTTATCAGGCTACGAAGACGGCAAAATAATTCTAACAGACGAAGAAAAACAACAGTGGACATTCGAAAAAAAACAGGTATCGGCGTGCAAGCTGGTAGTTGATGTTATATAAGGAAGGAACTCATACCATGGACAACGGCAGAGAACTAATAGAAGCACTGGCACAGGTATCACAGGAGAAGGGCATAGACAAAGAGGTTATATTCGAAGCAATAGAGGCGTCGCTGGTGGCGGCGTGCAAACGCCAGCTTAATCAAAATGCAAATATCACAGTAAAGCTCGACCGCGAAACAGGTGTATACACCGTACTCGCGGCAAAAACCATTTCTGAAGAAATCACAGACCCGTGGCTGGAAATCAGCCTGGAGGACGCACGCAAAATAAATTCTAAATACGAACTCGAAGATATCGTAGAAATTGACGTAACCCCGGGCAACTTCGGCAGAATCGCTGCGCAAAACGCAAAACAGGTAGTGGTACAAAAATTCCGCGAGGCCGAGCGCGAAATCCTATACAACGAATACATCGAAAAAGAGCATAAAATCATCACAGGCATAGTACAAAGGCGCGACCGCCGCAACGTAGTCGTAAGCATAGGCAAACTGGAAGCCGTACTAACACCCGCAGACCAAATCCCACGAGAATCGTACAACTTTGGCGAGCGCGTAAAGGTTTATGTAACCGAAGTAAAACAAAACAACAAAGGCCCAATCATAAACATCTCGCGCACATGCCCCGAGCTTTTGGAGCAGCTATTTGAGCAAGAAGTCCCGGAAATTACCGACGGCATAGTGGAGCTAAAATCCATAGCACGCGAGGCGGGCAACCGCAGCAAAGTAGCTGTGTACACAAAGCACCCCCATGTAGACCCCATAGGCTCATGCGTAGGCCAAAACGGTCAGCGTGTTAACTTCATAAGCTCCGAGCTTCGCGGCGAAAAAATTGATATTATTCTATGGAACGAAGACCCCGTAAAATACATTTCCCACGCGCTAAGCCCAAGCAAAGTTGTAACCGTGGCGGTAAGCCCCGTGGGTCAAGAAGCCCGCGTGGTAGTACCCGACCACCAGCTTTCCCTCGCCATCGGCAAGGAAGGCCAAAACGCACGCCTCGCCGCACGACTGACAGGCTGGCGCATAGATATCAAAAGCGAATCGCAGGCACGCGGCACAGACTTCTTAATCTTCCCCGAGCCGGAGAGTCTTCCGCCCACAGCCGAAGAAGAAGCCGCCACAGCAGACATGGAAGCCGCCTACGCAAACTTCTACGAAACCCCAGACGACGAAGCCGCCGTAACCGAAGCCACCACAGAGCCGCCGGAAGCCCCGGTCGCCGAAGCACAAGAAGCAGTAACAGAATACGCCGAAGGCGAATACTACGATGATGAATACTACGACGACGAGTATTACGACGATGAATACTACGACGACGAATACTACGACGACGAATACTACGATGAATACTACGAAGAAGAGGGCGCGGCAGAGCAACCCGCTCCCGCAAATGAATAAAACACTGCCGCAACGTCGTTGCGTAGGCTGCCGCGAGATGAAAGACAAAAAATCACTAATCCGCATTACGGCAACCCCCGAAGGCGTAAAATTAGACCCTACGGGCAAAGCAAACGGTCGAGGCGCATACATTTGCAACGGAAACACTGAATGTTTGAAAAAAGCAGAGAAATCTAAAGGGCTGGAGCGTTCTTTAAAGCGAGCCATTCCGCAGGAAATATATGATGAATTAAAGTGAGGTAGTTTATGCCAAAGGTACGTGTACATGAATTAGCGAAGGAGCTTAATGTGAGCAATAAAGAGATTATCGAAAAAATGGGGGAATACGGTAAATCTGTTTCCAATCATATGAGTTCCCTTGAAGATTCTGATGTGTCCCGCTTAAAAGGCGATATTAAAGGAAAGGACAGCCCTGCGGCTACGCCGCCCGCAGGTGGTGAGCGTCCACCGCGCCCCGTAGGCGAGGATGGTCAACCCTTGCCGCCGCGTCCGCGCAGGCTGGGGCCTGATGGCAAACCTTTGCCGCCACGCCCGCGCCCCGTAGGGGAAGACGGCCAACCCTTGCCGCCGCGCCCGCGCCCGCTTGGTCCCGATGGTAAACCCTTACCACCGCGTCCACGCCCGCTTGGTCCCGATGGCAAACCCTTACCACCACGCCCACGTCCGCTTGGCCCCGATGGTAAACCCTTGCCGCCGCGCCCACGCCCGCTTGGTCCAGATGGTAAACCCTTACCTCCCCGTCCGCGCCCGCTTGGTCCCGACGGTAAACCCTTACCACCGCGTCCGCGTCCCGTAGGCGCAGACGGCCGACCCCTACCTCCCCGCCCACGCACGGAGGCTTCTGCCCCCGCACCTTCGGCAGAATCGGAAAACACAGCCCCCGCTCCAACTAAAGCACCACGTTCGGAGGCTTCTTCTCCGCATTCGGAAGGGCAACCGCGCCCCGAGGGACAACGCCCCGACCGCCCGCCGCGTCCGCAAGGCGCCCGCCCGCCATACCAAGGTAATCGCCCGCCATATCAAGGCAATCGCGGCGAACATTCGCCACGTCCGCAAGGCGACCGCCCACCGTACCAAGGCAATCGTCAAGGCGGCGGCTTCGGCGGTAATCGCGCCGGTGGAGGCTTTGGTGGCAATCGCCCGGGAGGTGGAGGCTTTGGCGGCAACCGTCCCGGCGGCGGCCAAGGTGGCGGCTTCGGAGGCAATCGCCCGGGTGGCGGTGGCTTCGGCGGAGGACGTCCCGGCCAAGGCGGCGGAGGACGCCCCGGTGGTGGATTTGGCGGCGGCGCAGGCCGCGGCGGTACTACGGAGCTTAAAAAAACCGAGCCGACCAAGGACGACAAACGCCAACAATGGAATCGTATCCAGCAAGCAAACTCAATCAGCAAAAAAGATAAAAAAGACAACTACAGCAAGGAAAACCGTCAAGGCCTGGACCGCAGGGCAGGGCGGAGCAAGCCCGCAAAACGCCCCATGCCTGTGCGCGTTCAGCCGACGGTAACGATGATTACCGTAGCCGAAACAATCACGGTACGCGACCTCGCGGAAAAACTGCTACGTTCTAATGCCGATGTCATCAAAGTCCTGATGAAAAACGGGCTTATGGTAACGGCCAACCAAACAATTGACTTTGAGACGGCCACCATGGTAGGCGAATCCTTCGGCGTACTCGTGGACGAATACGTAGAAGTAGACGTATTCGCGGAAGCCTTCAGCACCGAGCCGGACGACGAAAAGGACCTTGTTCCGCGTCCGCCCGTAGTTGTGGTAATGGGTCACGTAGACCACGGAAAAACCTCGCTTCTCGACGTTATCCGCAGCTCAAACGTGCAGCAGTCGGAAAGCGGCGGCATTACCCAGCATATCGGTGCGTACAGCGTTCGCCTTAAATCTAATGAAAATAAACGCGTGACATTCTTGGATACACCGGGCCATGAGGCCTTTACAGCCATGCGTATGCGCGGTGCGCAAATCACCGACATCGCCATCCTCGTAGTGGCTGCCGACGACGGCGTAATGCCGCAAACCGTAGAGGCCATCAACCACGCCAAGGCCGCCGGGGTAGAAATCATCGTGGCCATCACAATGATGGATAAACCCAACGCAAACCCCGACAAGGTAAAACAACAGTTAACAGACCACGGCCTGCAATCCGAGGACTGGGGCGGCACAACAATCACCGTGCCTGTATCCGCACGCGAAAAAATGGGAATAGACCAGCTACTGGAAATGATTCTGCTTGTAGCGGAAATGAAAGAGCTGAAAGCCAACCCCAACAAGCCCGCACGCGGCAGCATAATAGAAGCCAAACTGGACAAAGGACGCGGCCCCGTAGCCACCATCCTCGTCCAAGAAGGCACACTCCGTGTAGGCGACCCCGTGGTGGCAGGTGCAGTTAGCGGTCGCGTTCGCGCCATGGTAAACAGCCGCGGCGAAAACGTAGAAACCGCAGGCCCGTCCCGCACAGTAGAAATTATCGGCCTCGCAGAAGTCCCCACCACAGGCGACACCCTTTATGCCGCAACCTCCGACAAGCAAGCTCGTCAGCTTTCCGAGACAGTGGTGGCAAAAGGCCGCGAAAACCTAATAAGCGCGACCCAAGGCAAAGTGTCCCTAGAAGACCTCTTTAACCAAATACAGGCAGGCCAAGTAAAAGACCTTAACATCGTAGTAAAGGCCGACGTACAAGGCTCTGTAGAAGCCCTCCGCGGCAGTTTGGAAAAACTTACCAACGAAGAAGTACGCGTTCGTATAATCCACACAGGCGTAGGCGCGATAACCGAGTCCGACGTAATGCTGGCCTCCGCTTCCAATGCAATAATACTGGGCTTTAACGTGCGCCCCGAGCCTGTAGCAAAATCCGTCGCAGAAACCGAAAACGTAGACATTCGTATGTACAGCGTAATTTACTCCGCAATAGATGACATAGAAGCGGCGATGAAGGGAATGCTAGACCCGGAGTTTAAAGAAAAAATCTTGGGTAACGCAGAAATCCGCCAAATCTTTAAAGCGTCCGGCGTAGGCACAATCGCGGGCTGCCACGTAATCGACGGCAAAATCACCCGCAATGCCCAAATCCGCATAGTGCGCGACGGCCGCGTAATCTACGACGGCACTTTGGACACCCTAAAACGCTTTAAGGACGACGCCAAAGAAGTAGCCTCGGGCTACGAATGCGGCATGGTATTCAAAAACTACAACGACATAAAAGAAGGCGACAAAGTAGAAGCGTATGTCATGGAGGAGATTCCCCGCTAATATGAAAACAAGACTAATAAGAATCAACGACGAAATCGCACGCGTATCGGCAGATGTAATCCGTTCCGAGCTTTCCGACCCACGCATAGGAGCGGTAGTATCCGTCCTGGGTGCAGAAACAACAAACGACTTAAAGCACTGCAAGATACGCGTATCCATCTTTGGTGACGAAGCAAAGCAAGAAGAAACAATGAAAGCCTTAACCAGTGCGACAGGCTTTATACGCAAGCGCATAGCAGACACAATAAATCTACGCCAAACCCCGGAAATAAAATTTATCTACGACGATGCAATAGAACACGGAATGCGTATGCGCAAGCTAATCGAAGATGTAAACAAGGGCTAGCGTGAGAAAAGCACTACCGTATTTTAATATTTGCCTCGCGTAGCTGTGCTTCCGATATAGTGTTTGGTGCGCCGAGTAGTAGGTCTTGTGCGTTGGCGTTCATGGGGAAGGCGGTTACTTCGCGGATATTTTCGTTATTGGATAGCAGCATTAGGATTCGTTCTATGCCCGGGGCCATGCCTGCATGGGGTGGTGCGCCGTATTGGACGGCGTTATACAGCGCAGGAAATTTTTCTTCGATTTCTTGCGTTTTGTAGCCCGCTATCGCGAATGCTTTTGCCATGATGTCGGGGCGGTGGTTGCGTACCGCACCGGAAGAAAGCTCTATGCCGTTACATACGATGTCGTATTGGAAAGCTGTGATTTCTGTTGGGTCAAGGTTTTCTAACGCGTGCATTTCGCCTTGGGGCATGGAGAACGGGTTGTGTGTAAATTCTATCGCGCCTGTGATTTCGTTTTTTTCGTACATAGGGAAGTCGGTGACAAAGCAGAACGCAAACTCGTCGGTGATTAAATCCAGACGCTTGCCAAGCTCTGTGCGGATTTGCCCGGCTTGCGAATCCACGAGGTTTTTATGTGCGCATATAAAAAACACCGTATCATTTTCTTTAAGCTTTAGCGAGGACAATAGCTCATTTTGCTTTTCCGAGGAAAGAAATTTTACGATGGGGCCTTTTAATTCCAAGCCCTCCAACACAGAAATGTATCCCAATCCCGGCATACCTATTTCTTCTGCAAAGGCCAGCATGTTTTCGAAAAAAGATTTTGCGCGGTTTGCACAGTTTGCCACGATACCGCGCACAGGCTTGTTTTTAAACGGCGCGAAGCTTACATCGCCAAAAAAATCGGTTAGGTCGGTGATAACCAGCGGGTTGCGCAAATCCGGCTTATCCGTGCCGTACTTTGCCATGCACTCGACAAAGGGAATGCGCGGGAAAGGTGCAGCGGTAATTTTTTTATCGGAAAATGCCGCAAATGTATCGTGCAACACGGATTCTGCCACGCTAAAAACATCCTCCTGTGTGGCGAAAGCCATTTCGAAATCGAGCTGGTAAAACTCGCCCGGAGAACGGTCTGCGCGGGAATCCTCATCGCGGAAGCATGGCGCGATTTGAAAATACTTGTCAAAGCCGCTCACCATAAGAAGCTGCTTAAAAATCTGCGGGGCTTGCGGCAAGGCATAAAACATACCCTTATGCTTTCGGCTTGGCACAAGGTAATCACGTGCGCCTTCTGGTGACGAGGATGTTAGAATGGGAGTTTGAATCTCCATAAAGCCAAGCTGCTCCATTTTTGTGCGCATAAATTTTATTACTTCCGAGCGCAGGACGATATTTTTATGCACATCAGGATTACGCAGGTCTAGGAAGCGGTATTTTAGGCGAACATCTTCGCGGGTTTGGGTGGATTCTTCTATTGTAAATGGTAGCTGTCTGTACACCTCACCAAGCACTGTGAGATTTTCTACCTTTAGCTCTACTTCACCCGTGGGTAGCTTTTCATTTATTGTATCGCTGTCGCGCTCGCGCAGCGTGCCGTCTACGGAAATTACATATTCGCGCCCAATTTCATATGCCCTGTCAAGCACAATTTGCGTAACCCCATAGTGGTCACGCAAATGTATAAACGTCACTCCGCCGTGGTCGCGGATTATATCAATCCAGCCGGCAAGTTTTACTTGCCGGCCGACATCTTTTTTGCGGAGTTCTCCGCAGTTATGTGTTCTGTAGCTCATTTTACCACCAACCTGCCAACATCATCATACCGGGAATCCAGCCTGTGTAGAAGGTAGTGACAAGGCACGTAACCGCCGTAAGCTTGCCGAATTTTTTCTCAAGTGCGCATTCGAGAAACAAGATAAACCACAGAAACGCCCAAGAAAACCAGCAAATCAGTAACCATACCTCGCGCCAAGTATCAAGTCCACCCTCTATGGTAAGCACGCCGCCGATAAAAAGTGCAATCGCGCCGGTGAGACAAAATACGCCAAATGGCTTTGCATCAAGCCCATACAAGTGGTCAAAGCCGATGTAAATGTAAGTAAGACCCACCATGAAGTAAATCATCACGGAAAAATACGACCCGCCATAAACATCCGGCGACAAAAGCATAAATGCGGCAATAGCCAATATGGAAGCACCACCAAGGAAGTTAACCACAGAAAGCGTTTTACCGGCTTTCTCTCCCTTAACTTCTCCAAAAAGCCCAAACCAAGCATTATGAAACAATACAAAACCTACGATTACAAGTACGATTCCTAGCATAAAAATTCCTCCCAATGTCGTTTTTTTGTCAAACTTTTTTTAAAAAGTTTGCAGGGGGTGCGGGGGGTGGCGCGTGCGCTTCGCTTACTGCGCCCGTGCATAGCCCCCGCTGTTTTAGTTAGTTAACACTGTATAGAATCTCCCCATAAGACGGGAGCGGCCAGTGCTTTTTAGAAACACAGGTTTCCAACTGGTCTGCGGAAAGCCGTAGTTCGTTCATTGCTGCAAATACTACGTCGCGGTAAAGCTTTGCATGTGCGATTGCTTCGTGTTCTTCGCCTACTTTTAGGAGTGCGGCGTCTAAGGTGTCGAGTTTTTTCACGAGGCATGTGCATAGCTTGGAAATTTTGGTGAGCAGTCGTTCTTCCATGGTGCAGTCGAAGTCGCCTGCGGATTTTTTCCTGCTAAGCAGCTTTACCAGCTCGTTTTGGTAGCTTACGCAGGCGGGGATGATTTCTTCGTTTACGATGTCTACCATGGTTAGTGCTTCGATGTGGATGGTTTTGCAATAGCCTTCTACAAGGATTTCGTAGCGTGATTTTATTTCCGTTTCTGTAAAAACGCCGTGCTTTGTAAATACATCTATGCTTTTTTTGGCGATAAATGCGGGCAGGGCTTCTACTGTGGTGCGTAGGTTGGATAGCCCGCGTTTATTTGCTTCTTCCACCCACTCATCGGCGTAGTTGTTGCCGTTAAAGATAATCCGCTTGTGTGCGCATATTGTCTTTTTAACCAGCGCGGCAAGGTCGGCATTAAAGTTTTTTGAGCTTTCCAATGTGTCGGCAAACTGGCCGAGGATTTCTGCTACGGCGGTATTTAGCACAATATTCGCGCCGGAGATGGAAAACGTGGAGCCGAGCATTCTAAACTCAAATTTATTGCCCGTGAATGCAAACGGCGAGGTGCGGTTACGGTCGGTTGTGTCTTTTGGGAAGTGGGGCAAAACGGTTACGCCGATTTCCATGGGCTGCTTGTCGGGTCCGTGGTATTCCGCGCCGGATTCTATCGCGTCGAGGATTCCCGTAAGCTCGTCGCCAAGGAACATGGATACGATGGCGGGAGGGGCTTCGTTTGCGCCGAGGCGGTGGTCGTTGCCCGCGTTTGCTACGGATACGCGCATCAGGTCTTGATAATCGTCAACCGCTTTGATTACAGCAACGAGGAATAATAAAAACTGTGCGTTTTCGTAGGGTGTTTCGCCCGGTTCGAGTAGGTTTTGTCCAAGGTCGGTGGAAATCGCCCAGTTGTTATGCTTACCGTTTCCGTTTACACCGGCGAAGGGCTTTTCGTGGAGAAGACACGCAAGTCCGTGGCGTCCTGCTACGGTTTTTAGCATTTCCATTGCAAGCTGGTTATGGTCGGTTGCTATGTTTGTTGTGGAAAAAATCGGAGCAAATTCGTGCTGTGCGGGTGCTACTTCGTTATGTTTTGTTTTTGCGGTAACGCCGAGCTTCCACATTTCTTCTTCGAATTCCTTCATAAATGCGGCTACACGGGGCTTTATTGCACCAAAGTAGTGGTCATCCAGCTCCTGCCCTTTTGGTGGGCTTGCGCCGAATAGTGTGCGGCCTGTATATACGAGGTCGGGACGTTTTAAGTATACGTCTTTGTCAATAAGGAAGTACTCCTGCTCCGGCCCTACGGTGGTGCTTACGCTTTTCGCTTTGCTTCCGAAAAGCTTTAGAATACGCAGTGCCTGTTTGTTAATCGCCTCCATGGAGCGCAGAAGCGGTGTTTTTTTATCCAACGCCTCGCCGCCGTAGGAGCAAAACGCTGTGGGGATGTACAAAGAGCCGTCTTTGATAAATGCATATGAGGTCGTGTCCCAAACGGTATAACCACGCGCCTCAAAGGTACAGCGCAGACCGCCTGACGGAAAGCTGGAGGCGTCCGGCTCGCCGCGTACCAATTCCTTACCGGAGAATTCCATGATAACGGTTCCGTCACCTGCCGGTGAAATAAAGCCGTCATGTTTTTCCGCCGTGAAGCCTGTCATCGGCTGAAACCAGTGCGTAAAGTGTGTCGCGCCTTTTTCTGTCGCCCAGTCCTTCATTGCGTTGGCTACTACGTTTGCAACGTCCAACTCCAAGTGTGTACCAAGCTGCATTGTCTTTTTAAGTGCCTTGTAAATGTCCTTTGGAAGCCTCGATTTCATTACCGAGTCATTGAAAACCATGCTTCCGAATAGTTCCGGGATTTGTGTCATTTTAATATCCTCCTCTTTTTAGTTCTATGCCGGGAAATTGCTTCGCAATTTCTCGGCGGGATGTCTATAACATAGGCGGCCTTTGGCCGTTATGTTATACAAACAAGAAAGACGCCGGGATACAAAAGTATCCACAGCGTCTTTGCTGTCGTTATATTAAAAATGCCGAGCGATAACCCCCAACGGGTTTCCTCGGCACCTTTGCCACGAGAGCTATTGTTACACAGGTTTTTTTATTTGTCAATAGTTTTTTTTAAAAAATATTCATGCACCTTGCTGTCATCTGTAAGCTCGGGATGGAATGCCACTCCCAGTATGTTATTTTGCTGTACTGCTACGATTTTATCTTTTGCGCGAGCCAAAATTTTTACATCGTCTCCGACCTCCGTGATGTACGGGCCTCGGATAAATACCATGGGCGTTTGTCCAAGCCCCGCAAAATCCCCGTATTCGCTAAAGCTGTTTATCTGCCGCCCAAAGCCGTGGCGGTTTACGGCAACGTCCAGCACATTAAAATGCTGTGCCAATAAAATAAGCCCCGCACATGTGCCAAAGGTGGGCAAGCCACCAATGATAGCTGTGCGGAGCGGCTCAAATAAACCCAGTTTATGCAGCAGCAGGCTCATAACCGTGCTTTCGCCGCCGGGCAAAACCAGCCCGCTAAAATCGGGGGCTAAGTCGGCTTTTTGGCGGATTTCTACGGGGGCTGCGCCCAAGGCTTTAAGCATATTTATATGCTCGATAAACGCGCCTTGCAAAGCCAATACGCCTATTTTCATTGCCCGCGCTCTGCCATTAATAGTTTTATTTCCTGCTCGTTTATGCCTACCATTGCTTCGCCTAAGTCCTCGGAGACTTCTGCCAAAATTTTTGCGTCCTTGTAATTTGTTACGGCTTGCACAATCGCCGCCGCACGTTTTGCCGGGTCGCCCGATTTAAAAATGCCGGAGCCTACAAAAACACCTTCTGCGCCAAGGCTCATCATTAACGCGGCGTCGGCAGGGGTGGCAACGCCGCCTGCGGAAAACATTACGACGGGTAATTTTCCGTTTTGCGCTACATTTTTCACAAGCTCATACGGTACAGCGAGTTGTTTTGCCGTGTCGTACAGCTCATCGGGGGATTTTACGGTTAGCTCGCGGATTTGTCCTGTCATTTTTCGCATATGGCGCACTGCTTGTACCACGTCGCCTGTGCCTGCCTCGCCCTTTGTGCGTATCATCGACGCGCCTTCTTGTATGCGGCGCAGGGCTTCGCCTAAGTCCTTTGCACCACACACAAACGGTATTTTAAACTGTGTTTTGTCGATATGAAAGCTGTCATCGGCGGGGGTGAGCACTTCGCTTTCGTCGATGTAATCTATCTCGATGGCTTGCAGGATTTTTGCCTCTACAAAATGCCCGATACGTACCTTTGCCATTACAGGGATGGTAACGGCGCGTTGTATTTCCTTTATCATCGCAGGGTCGCTCATGCGCGACACTCCGCCCGCAGCACGTATGTCCGCAGGTATCCGCTCCAATGCCATCACCGCACATGCGCCCGCGGCCTCTGCAATTTTTGCTTGCTCCGGCGTCATAACGTCCATAATAACGCCGCCTTTTAACATTTCTGCCAATCGCATATCTATCATTACGTCACTCCGTTTTCGCATCTTGGTATAAATTGAAACAAAAAAAGACACTGCGGCACGGATTTGTGTCCACAGCACCCTTGCTGTTCAATGGGAACAGACTACCATAGGGAATGGAATTTGTCAAAGAAAAAATTATGGAGTAAGTTGCTTGCCGTGTTGATTTTTTGCCCCGCATGATATATTGTAATTACTAAAGGAAGTGATTATTTATGTTTATTACATGGGAAGAAGCAAAAGCCAAATACCCCGATAAATGGGTTGTTTTTAAAGACCCGCAATATAAAGATATTTTCCATATGAATTTTATCGGCGGGATATTTGTCGGCACAGCAGACGACCAAGAAGAAATGGAAAAGCTTATCCCCTACGAAAATACAGAAGATGACGATTATGTTTATTTATCACAGCACACAAGAGGGGAAGATGCAGTTGGATTACTTAAATCTGGTTTCTGAGTTTAGCACAGGAAAAACAATACAAATACGGAGCATAATTTCACCGTCCAGCAGCACCATAAAGAAAAAAGATAGGTTACTCTCTAAAGGGTGGCAAACTAAAACCACCACTAAAATATGTACAACTGGCTCATTCGCAACGGTTTAAGGCAGTTTTACAGGAAAGGAGCAAAACATACCACGGTGGCGGTTTATAACGCATACAGGCGCAAATAAACGCCACACAAGCCAAGCCAAAGCACCGAAGTGGTGGTCTGCCTCGGAAAAGCTATCCCACCGCTTCCAACGCAACACCTAAAGGTGTAGGATAATTTTATCACGAATTAACGAGCAACGCATGACCCCTCTTTTGCCTGTTGGTAGAGGGGTTATTTTTTTGCAAATTAAACAGACAAAACACCCCGCACCGAACACCCCGACCCGTCGATTTTATCGGCGGGTTTTGCCTTGTTCAAAAAAATTATGCGATGAGGGTTATTAACCCCGCAAAAAATCGGGAGGGGTAGTAGAGAGATAAAAAATTTTTCAAGAGTTGGAATTTACAATGCGAAAAAACGGGAGGGAAAGTAGAGGGGAAATTTTTTGTTCCAATCACCCCATTTTGTCACAAGCCCAATAAAGAGAAATTTTCAAAAAAGCGGGACAACCGCCCCTGCCAGAACGACCCCTAATGGGGGGTAAAAATATTCACTCCCCCACATACCAAAACACCATTTGCCACGGTTGGCCCGCACGGATACAGGGCATGGATAGGTAGACAGGGTAAATGTTCACCCACCACGCAACCGACAGCGGGGAACAGGATAAAATCAATCCTTTTCCCCGCGCCGTTTTGCTTTACCCACCACCGTTTCCCTGCCGCTCTGCCGCACTTTTTTGGGCGAACGGCGATTTTACTGTGGAATTATGGCATGGGGCATGGTACAATGTCAGTGTAGAATCATTATGTGCGTTGCGGAAGTTTGCTGTGATTGGCGCAACGATTTTATATTAGGCGGTGTAATGCATGAAGGAAAAAATAATCAAATTTCTTTTAGACAATGCAAATCCTTCTACCGTTTTGCGCATTAAAAAAGAAATATTAAACAACCTAACGCAAGGCGAAGAAGCCGAACTATTGAACAAAATACTCCCCGAAAAAATTGTTCAACTCATTATACAATCACAAAAACCCGATGGCTGGTTTGGTAATGCGTTTCACGGCAATTATACCGGCGGAAAATATTACGACAACATGGAAGTCGGTTTACGTTATCTTGTAGAAAAGGGCTTTCCACATGACAATGAATATATTTCAAAAGCGATAAACTGTTTTTTGCAAAAGGAACCGTTCGATTCCGCATACACGGTTAAAGAGCCAAAAACACCCGACACGGATTATTCATATACATCATTTGGGTTATATCTGTACAGAAGCTCGGTTATTTTGAGGGCAGGGTACGAGTATCTTTTACCTGAGGGACATTTTATTGATTTGAAATATGATGTAGATTTTTCTCTTGCTAATTTTGCGAACGTGTTAAATTATGAAAAATCTGAAGAAGTGGTCGAAACGCACAGAAAGAAGGCTTCTTTCAAGCAAGGTGTTTTGTGGCCGTGTATGTATCACCTTCGTATGCTTGCTCACAGCCAAAGCTGGCGAAGCGAACAAAACAGGACATTGTTAGCCGAAAGTATTAACCACCTTTCAACCTTCTCGCAATCCGGTGTTGATGTTTATACCTACAAGCGGGGGCAATTTATAAGCCCGTGTTGGTCGTTTCTTTTTACGTCAATCACAGGCGGTTCAATACAAGATGAAATCGTAAGACCTTCATGGTTCGATATAATGGAACTGTACGCACGATGTGGGATTGTAAATCATGTGCCCGTGCTAAAAAATGAATATGAAACAATGCTTACGCTTATTGATGGAGACTTAAATTTGAATTTCAAATCTTGTAAAAAGAGAAATTCGTTTTATTGGGGTCCATATGGTGGAATCGCACTCGAAACGGATTGGCGAAGTAAATTGAAAGCACAATGCGACCTCATGTTTAGGATTTTACTGATTATACACTACGCTAACTTCTGTTAATAAGCAAACTGCCATGCAATAAACCGTAACGCCCCGCAACGTAATTATCAAGATTAGTAACTCAGCCCAGAGCAGTCAACCGCTTTGGGCTATTTTATTTCTCAAACGCAATTTTTTAGTTTGCAACCCTTGACAATATTACAGGGAACGGTTGTTTATCCTCGACACAGGCGCAGACAGGTCTGCGATTACAAAAGAATTTTTAAAAATGAACGGCTACGGCAAATTTGAAAAATCCGCAATGAGTAAAACCACAGCCATAGGCGAAGCCGATTTTTCTACATGCGTCATAAACGGTTTAACCATAGCATAAACATTTCCCGCGCCCGTGCTATGACGCCACATCGTAGATGTTTTTGACAAAACCGCTCCAGCCTGCGTAAATACTGCATTTTTGCTTAGAGAAGTGTCCCCTTGACAACATAAAATCAGCTACATAAAGTAACGTATGCCACCCTCAAAAAGCGGCAGAAATTTATTGCCGGGTATATTTTTTGCTGTAAATTCTCCATAGCGTTCGGTGTGAGCCATCTTGCCTAAAACGCGGCCGCAGGGGCTTGTTATGCCTTCTATCGCCCATACGGAGCCGTTTGGGTTTTCGTCTACATATTGGAAGGCGATTTGGCCGTTGGCTTTCAGCTCATCAAGCGTTGTGTCCGTGGCAAAAAATCGTCCTTCGCCGTGGGAAATCGGCTGTGTATAAACCTCACCGACTTTGCATTCGGAAAGCCACGGAGAAGCCACGGAAGCCACCCGTGCAGAAACATATCGTGACTGGTGTCTGCCGATAGAATTAAATGTAAGCGTGGGGCAATCGGGTGTCATGGCTGATTTTATTTGGCCGTACGGCACAAGCCCAAGCTTAATCAGTGCCTGAAATCCGTTGCAAATACCTAAAATCAATCCGTCGTTTTTATTAATCAGCTCGTGGACGGCGTTTGTAAGACGCGGATTGCGGAATAGCGAAACGATAAATTTGCCCGAGCCGTCAGGCTCGTCACCGCCGGAAAACCCACCGGGGAAGATAATCATTTGCGCATTTGCGATGGCCTTTTCCATCGCGAGGATGGATTCTTCCAAGGCTTGGGGGGTGAGGTTGCGCACCAAGATGATTTCGCTTGTGCCGCCTGCGCGTTCTATGGCGGCGGCGGTGTCGTACTCGCAGTTTGTACCGGGGAATACGGGGATTATTGCTTTAGGGCGCGCAAAGCTTTTTCCAGTGTGTGCCGTGGGCTTTTTATCGGAAGAAATTACAGGTGCGTCCGTTTGCTTTACCTTTACGGGGAAGATATTTTCCAGCGGTTTTTGCCAGTCCTCGATAAGTTTTTCTATGGGGGTGGAGTTTACCGTCGGGGTGCTTTGTGTGTAACCCAGCAGAGGGAAATTTTCTATTTTTTCGCTTGCTTCGAAAATAATCGAACCCCATTGATTTTCCGGGAAATCGCACTCGCTTTTAAAGCCTATTTTATTGCCGAGGGACATTTTTATTATGCCGCCGTGTATGCCGCCTGTTTCGCACGCCCATGCGGATAAAATTTTTCCTGCGGCGATTAATTTTGTGTAGTTTTGCCACAAACCACGCAACGCATTGTAATCGGGAAGGTCTTCGGCTGTGAGTGGTGTTTCCAATAAATACACGGGATTGTCCGCCGATTTAAAATCGGGGCTGATTAGCACACTCGCGTCCGCGACCCCCACAGCAAATGAAATTAGTGTAGACGGCACATCCAAGTCGCCAAAGCTGCCGCTCATGGAATCCTTGCCGCCGATTGCCGCGATTTTTAGCCCCATTTGTGCCGAAAACGCCCCAAGCATTGCGGCAAATGGTTTTCCCCAGCGGGTGGGGTCGTCATACAAACGCGGGAAGTATTCCTGCAAAGACAAATGCACAGTATCAAGCGCGACACCGCAGGCGATAAGCTTTGCCACGGACGTAGTCACTGCATAGGCCGAGCCGCCAAAGGGGTCTGTCTCGGTAAAATCCGCGTCAAAGCCATAGGCCATTACAGACGCGGTGGATGTGCCTTTTGCGGGCAGAAGTGACGCCATAGCCTGCGTTTCCGTCATTTCCCACTTGCCGCCTAATGGTACGAAAACCGCAGAATTTCCTATTGTGCTGTCAAAGCGTTGCACAAGCCCTTTTTGTGAACAAAAGTTTAAGTCATCGAGCCTAAAGGTTGGTTTTGTGTAAGGCGTATGTGGCGGTACGTGGATTTTTGCGCACCGCTCCGCGCCGTTTGTGTCCAAAAATTCTCGTGCAAGGTCTACAATTTTTTGGCCTCGCCATGTCATTATCAGGCGTTTGTTTTTGGTTATACGGGCTATTATGCTGGCTTCTATGTTTTCGGATTTTGCGTGGGTTAGCAGTGCTTCCACGTCTTTTTCTTCTACTACGATTGCCATACGCTCCTGCGATTCCGAGACTGCTAACTCTGTGCCGGTTAGGCCGTCATACTTTGTTGGTATTGCGTCCAGGTTTATTTCCAAGCCGTCGGCAAGCTCGCCCACCGCTACGGCAACACCGCCCGCGCCAAAGTCGTTGCACCGCTTAATAAGGCGCGTAACATCGGGATTTTTAAATAGCCGCTGTAGCTTTCGCTCCTCGGGTGCATTGCCTTTTTGTACCTCGGACGCGCATTCGGAAACGGTTTGTGTGCTATGCGTTTTAGAAGACCCTGTCGCGCCGCCTATGCCGTCGCGGCCTGTTCTGCCGCCCAGCAATATTACAATATCGCCGTCGGCAGGTGTCTCTCGCCTTACGTATGAAAGCGGAGCCGCGCCTACCACCGCGCCTGTCTCCAGACGCTTTGCAACATAGCCCTCGTGATAGATTTCCTTTACAAAGCCCGTGGCAATGCCTATCTGGTTGCCGTAGGAGCTAAACCCTTCGGCAGCGGTAACGGTAATTTTTCGTTGCGGAAGCTTGCCCGCCAAGGTTTTTTCAATAGGCGTGCGAGGGTCGCCCGCGCCGGAAATCCGCATGGCGTGGTAAACATAAGCCCGCCCCGAAAGCGGGTCGCGTATCGCGCCGCCGATACATGTGGACGCACCGCCAAAAGGCTCGATTTCCGTGGGGTGGTTATGCGTCTCATTTTTAAAATACAGCAGCCAGTCCTCACCGTCAGGGTTTCCCTGACCGTCAGGGAAATCCACTTTTATACGAATGGTGCAAGCATTATTTTCTTCCGAGATATCGAGCATGGGAAGCTTGCCGTTTTCTAAAAGATGGCGTGCCGCCGCTGTTGCCATATTCATAAATGTGGGAGGCTTTTTGCCGTTTACCTGCAAAAATAAATCATACGCGTCGCTTACACGTTTGTCGCCTATATCCGCCGATTTTATCACCGTGTTAAATGTCGTGTGGCGGCAATGATCCGACCAGTAGGTATCAATTACCTGTAGCTCCGTGGGCGTGGGGTCGCGCTGTTCTTTTATAAAATACGCCTGTATCATCAGCAAATCGGCAAGCGACATCGCCATACCACGTTCTTGGTGAAATATTTTTAGCTCGGCTTCGCTCATATAAATTAACTCGACTACTTTTCTGTATTCCAGCGGATTAATCAAAAAATCCTCGATTTTTTTTGTATCCGTACCAACAGGCAAAGAAATCGCAAAAACTTTTGCGGTTTTAACCGAAGGCCGCTCGCCGCCCAAGAGCATTTGAATACACTGCTCGCAAGAATCCGCCCGCATGTCAAACTGCCCCGGCAACGGCTCTGCGCACAGTACAAATACGCCCGGTGCGAAATCGGGCAATTTCTCATAGCAAATATCGCCCATAGGCTCGCTCAGCACGGTATTTTTTACATATTCCCATTGACTTTGCGGGAGATTTTGTATGTCGTAGCGGTTAAAAATCCGTACGCTTACGTTTTGCAGGTTAAGGATTTCCGAAAGCTCGTTTTCTACCGATTTTGCGGCGACGTCAAAACCTTCAAGTTTTTCTACATAACAACGGTTAATCATTTTGGCCTCCTACAGCCTTAGCCACGGCGTAGGCCAGTGTTTTATCCAGCGGATTTGGCATTATAAAATCTGCCGTTAGCTCATGGTCTTTTACGTGGTTTGCAATGGCTTGTGCCGCGGCGATTTTCATTTTTTCGGTTATGTCGGGAGCAAAAACGTCCAGTGCGCCGCGAAAAACCCCGGGGAACGCAAGGGCGTTATTTATCTGATTTGGGAAATCACTGCGCCCCGTGCCGACAATCGCCGCGCCGCCCGCCTTTGCCAAGTCGGGCATGATTTCCGGCGTGGGGTTTGCCAGCGCGAAAACTATGGGGTCTTTGTTCATGCTTGCTACCATTTCTTTTGTTACGCAGTTTGGCGCGGATAGGCCGATAAAAACATCCGCACCTATTAGCGCGTCAGCGAGTGAGCCGTGACGGTCGGACGCCAGTTTAGTTTGCTCGTCGTTTAAGCTTTGTTCCGCGTTTAAAATCCCTTGGCGGTCGCAAACCAGCATTTTTTTAACACCGTAATCCAGCAAAAGCCGCGCAGTGGCAATCCCTGCCGCGCCTGCGCCGTTTATTACTACGGTTATGTCGGCTAAATTTTTTTTTGTTATCCGCAGCGCGTTTATTAGCGCGGAAAGCACAACAATGGCCGTTCCGTGCTGGTCGTCGTGGAAAATAGGTATGTCGCAGACTTCCTTTAACCGCCGCTCGATTTCAAAGCAACGCGGCGCGGAAATATCCTCTATGTTAATCCCGCCAAAGCTTCCTGCAAGCAGACTTATTGTTTTAACGATTTCTGCCACATCCTTTGTGCGCAGGCAAAGTGGGATTGCGTCTATGTCGGCCAGCTCCTTAAACAAAACCGCCTTGCCTTCCATCACAGGCATTGCGGCCTCCGCGCCTATGTCGCCAAGCCCTAAAACGGCTGTTCCGTCGGTGACTATGGCTACTGTGTTTGCTCGGCGGGTCAGTTGATAGCTTTTACGCACATCCTTTTGGATTTCCAGGCATGGCGCGGCCACACCCGGAGTGTACGCAAGCGATAAGTCTTCTCGTGTGTTTATTGGTACTCGGCTTATCATTTCTATTTTTCCGCGCCACTCGTGGTGTTTTTTTAGAGATTCACTTGCGTAGTTCATAAATATTTCCTCCCATACAATCACAAGCTACTACGAGGGGCATATCCTTGACGGTTAGCCTGTAAATAGCCTCCGTGCCTAAATCCTCAAAGGCAATCAGCTCAGATTTTTTTACGCAAAGCGAAAGCAATGCCCCCGCGCCGCCCACGGCTGCAAGGTAAACGCCATTGTATTTTTGTATCGCGTCCATGACGGCGGGGCTTCGTAAGCCCTTGCCGACCATCACGCGCAAGCCCGCCTTTATCAACGTGGGCGAATACACATCCATTCGCGTGCTTGTGGTAGGCCCAACCGAGCCGATAACGCGCCCCGGCGGCGCAGGACAAGGGCCTGTGTAGTAAATCACCTGTCCATTTACATCAAAGGGAAGCGGCTCGTTAATGCAAACCAGCTCCACCATACGTGCATGTGCGGCGTCGCGCCCCGTGTAAATTTCGCCAGAAAGCATAACACGGTCGCCCGCGTCCAGCTTTCTTATTATGTCCTCCGAAAATGGCGTGTTGATTCTTCTGTTCATATAATCACCGTCTTATGGCGGGTTGCGTGACAGCCGACGGTTACGGCGACAGGCAAACCCGCGATATGTGTAGGAAATGTTGCAATGTGTACCGCAAGCGCAGTAGTCGCGCCGCCAAACCCCGCCGCGCCGATGTTAAGCTCGTTTATCCGAGAATGAAGACGCCATTCCACCTCGCGCCAAAACAGGTCGGGGTGTTCGCTCCCCACTTCCCGCAGCAAGGATTGCTTGGAAATAAGTGCGGCTTTTTCCATAGTGCCGCCCACGCCTACGCCTACGATAATCGGCGGGCATGGGTTTGCGTCGGCATTTTTTACCGTTTCGATTACAAAATCCTCCACGCCGTTTATCCCGTCAGAAGGATTAAGCATTCGTATGCCGCCCATGTTTTCGCTCCCGAAGCCCTTTGGTGCGACGGTGATTTTAATTTGGTTGCCCGGCACAAAATCGTAATGTACGACGGCGGGTGTATTATCGCCCGTGTTTACGCGGTTTATCGGGTCGAGTACCACGCTGTTTCTAAAAAAGCCTTCGCGGTAGCCGCGCCGCACTCCTTCGTTTATTGCATTGGTGAGGTTGCCGCCTACATGCACCTTTGTCCCGATAGAAACAAAAACAACCGCCATGCCCGTATCTTGGCAAGCGGGAAGGTTTTCGCTCTTTGCGATTTCTGCGTTTTTTGTGAGCATATCCAAAACGGAGCGGGGCAAATCGGAGGTCTCATTCGCCTTTGCTGCGTGCAAAGCCTCGCAGATATCGTCACCAATGTGGATATTCGCGCTGATACAAAGCCTTGCAACGGCTTTTATTATTTTGTCGGGTTCTATAATTCGTATGTTAGGCATTTTTTAGCCCCTCTAAATATTTTTCTGCATTTGCGATGGCAGCATTTACCGCGCTTTCAGCAGGGCCACCCGCGATATTGCGAGCATTTACACACACCTGGGCAGAAATCGCGGGGTAAATAGTCTCGTCAAATAACTCCGAGATTTTTTTAAACTCGCCAAGCGACAATTCGCCAAGCGGCTTTTTTTCACCGATGGCGTACAAAACCAGCTTGCCGATGATTTCGTGCGCTTCACGAAATGTCACGCCTTTTTTTACAAGCCAGTCGGCGGCATCTGTGGCATTTGTGTAGCCGCCGCACGCGCTGGTGTACATGCGCTCTTTATTAAATTTTAATTCTTCAAACATGCCCGTAAAAACCGCGAGGCAAATTTTTGTAGTATCTATCGCGTTGAAAACGGCTTCTTTATCCTCCTGCATGTCCTTATTATAGGCCAGCGGCAAGCTTTTCATCATGGTTAGCAGCCCCATGAGGTTGCCGTAAACCCGCCCTGTTTTTCCGCGGATTAACTCCGCCATATCGGGATTTTTCTTCTGCGGCATAATCGAAGACCCCGTAGAATACGCGTCGGAAACAGTAACAAAGCTAAACTCCTCCGAAGCCCATATGATAATTTCTTCACAAAAGCGGCTCAAATGCGTCATTATAATAGAAAGCGCGGCCACAAGCTCGATACAAAAATCCCTGTCACTAACGGCGTCGAGGCTGTTTTCCGAAATCGCAGAAAATCCCAGCCGCTCCCGCACAAATTCTCTGTCAATCGGGTAAACCGTAGCCGCAAGCGCGCCCGAGCCGAGCGGCATGATATCCACCCGCTTTCTGCAATCCTCCAAACGCTCATAGTCGCGCCTAAACATCTGAAGGTACGCCATGATATGATGTGCAAGTGTAATCGGCTGCGCTTTTTGCAGATGTGTAAAGCTCGGCATTATAGTGTTTACATGGTCTCGTGCGGTATCCAGATGTTTTTGTAAAAAGCGGAAAAGTAACGCTTTTATCTCGTCAATTTCGTCCTTTACATACATTCGCATGTCGAGGGCTACTTGGTCGTTTCTGCTGCGGCCTGTGTGCAGTCGGCCGCCTGTTTTGCCTATACGTGCGGTTAGCTCCGCTTCCATAAAGGAGTGAATGTCCTCTGCGTCTTGGATTTGCAACGCGCCGCTTTCTATATCTGCGAGGATTTCTGCGAGTGACGCACAAATCGCCGTTGCGTCTTCCTTTGGGATAATGCCTTGTTTGCCGAGCATTTCTGCATGTGCCATGCTTCCTTTTATGTCCTGCTTGTACAGCCGCTTGTCAAAGGCAAGCGACGAGTGGAAGTCATTGGCCTGCTCGTTTACGCCCGTCTCAAAGCGACCACCCCATAGCTTCATTTTGCACCTCTTTGCTGCTGCATAAGTGCGCGTACCGTAATCGGCAAGCCCATTAGGTTTATAAAGCCCTGCGCGTCCTTGTGGTCGTAAAGGTCGCCCGTGGTAAAGCTTGCCAAGTTTTCGCTGTAAAGAGAATTTGGCGAGCTGCTGCCTGCGGGGATGATATTGCCTTTGTACAGCTTCAATTTTACCGTACCCGTGACCGTCTCCTGTGTCTTATTCACAAATGCCATGAGTGCGTCCATCAGCGGTGTAAACCATTCTCCTACGTATATGATATCCGCAAGCTTTTGTGCGATTAGCGATTTGTATGCCATTGTTTGGCGGTCCAGGCATAGATGCTCCAGCTCCGCGTGAGCCGCGTATAAAATCGTGCCGCCGGGGGTCTCGTATACGCCGCGTGATTTCATGCCTACTACGCGGTTTTCTACTATGTCGGTTATGCCTATGCCGTTTTTGCCGCCGAGTTTGTTTAACGTGGCGACAAGCTCTGCGGGGGGGAGTGTCTTGCCGTCAATTTTTGTGGGGATTCCCTTGTCAAATTCTATTTCTACATATGAAGGGGTGTCGGGGGCGTCCTCCGGGCTTACGGATAACTGTAGCAGATGTTTGTAGTTTGGCTCTGTTTCGGGGTTTTCCAGTTCCAGCCCTTCGTGGCTTAGATGCCATAGGTTTTCGTCGCGGCTGTAGCTTTGGTCTTTTTTCATCGGGACTTCCAAGCCGCGCTTTTGCAGATATTCCATAGCGTCCTCGCGAGATTGAATATCCCATTCCCGCCATGGCGCAATTATTTTTATCTGCGGCGCAAAGGCTTTTATCGTAAGCTCAAATCTAATTTGGTCGTTGCCTTTGCCCGTTGCACCGTGGCAGATGGCGTCTGCTTTTTCTGCCAGCGCGATATCCACCAGCCTTTTTGCAATCAGCGGCCGCGCAGCAGATGTACCCAAGAGATATTTGCCCTCGTAAACCGCCCCCGCTTTTAGCATAGGGTAAATGTAGTCGGTTACAAACTCGTCGCTCACATGCTCTACATATACCTTGTCCGCACCTGTTTTTAGGGCGCGTGCTTTTAGGGCGTCGTAGTCGTCGCCTTGGCCTACATCTACGCATACCGCTATTATTTCGCAGTTTTGGTGATTCTCCTTTAGCCACGGGATGATTACCGTCGTGTCCAGTCCTCCCGAGTATGCCAGTACAATTTTCATTTTTATTTCCCCTTCCGTAATTTGTTTGTTACGCAAACATATTTTCCAATGCTTGAAGAAAGTCCTTTGCTTCGCCGTTTGGGTTAGCGTTTTTTGTGGCATCGCGCACTAGGTCATAATATTCCAGCTCGTGTACAATGATGGGGATTGCGCCAAATTTCTCACGCACAAAGCCTTCTGTTTGCAATGCTTTTGCAATACCGGAAACAGCCATCATCAAATCCTCGTGATTTTTGTCGCCCTCGTATGGGTTTAGAATGTAAGTTGTGTTCTGCCGCCAAAAGGCATAATTCCAACGGATTTCAGCGGCGGAGGCAAATGATGTTTTTGCCCGCGCCACGTCTGCCTCTGTATTATAGCTGATGGCAAACTCACAGGGCGAATTGTATGGCGTGTACACGAAAAAAGAAATGGCATAGATGCCTTCTTCGTCCCATTGAGTGATGATGGATTTAATTTGCTCGGTTAGTTGGGTTTCAAATGCTTTGTTCACTTTTATGCTCCTTCTTGTTTTAGCTTGGCCTCCAGCATAGCCTTTATCGTTTCGGGGTTGCCCGCACCTTTCAGGCGTTTCATTATTTGCCCCATCAGAAAGCCAAAGGCCTTGTTTTTACCCGCGTGATAATCCGCAACCGCGCTTGGATTGTCCGCGATTGCCGCTTGCACTTCCTCGGAAATCTTTGCGTCGTCGTTAATCATACCGAGGTTGTTTTTTGCAATATATTCGTCGGGGTCGGCGTTGGTGGTGAATACAGCCTCGATGGTTTCTTTCATGGCGTTGCGGTTTATTTTGCTTTCCGTTACGAGGGTGATTATTTTTGCCAGCTTTGCCGCGTCGAGTGACAAATCCTCGTCTAACATTTTTGTTGCGTTCATAAGGCGCATAATTTCGCCTGTGATGATATTCGCGCTTTCTGCCCCGTTTTTGGTTAGTGCGTAGATTTTTTCGAATAGGTCGGAAATTTTATTGTGGCGTGTGAGTACAACCGCGTCTTTTTCGGAAATCCCCAGCGTCGTGGTGTATCGCTCCCGTTTTTGGCTTGCGAGTTCGGGCTGGGTTTGTTTTATGTTTTCTAACCACTCGTCGGCTATTTTTATCGGTAACAAATCCGGCTCGGGAAAGTATCGGTAATCCTGCGCGTTTTCTTTGGAGCGCATGGCATAGCTTTCGCCGCGGTCGTCATCCCAGCGGCGTGTTTCCTGTGTGATTTTTTCGCCGTCTTCGAGTAGGTCTGTTTGACGCCGAGTTTCGTATTCTATGGCGCGGGCTATCGCTTTAAAGGAGTTTAGGTTTTTCATCTCGGTGCGTGTGCCCAGTTCGCCGTCGGGTTTTCGCACGGATAGGTTTACGTCTACGCGCAGCGAGCCTTCTTGCATTTTGCAATCGCAGATGTTTAAATACAGCAGCGTTTCGCGGAGCTTTTCCAGATAGGAAATCACCTCGTCGCCGCTCCTGAAATCCGGTTTTGACACTATTTCCAAAAGCGGAACACCGCAACGGTTGTAGTCCACAAGCGTGCCGCCGCTTAGCGGGTCGTGGATTAGCTTGCCCGCGTCTTCTTCCATATGGATTTCGTTTATGCCTATTTTTTTGTCCTCGATTTCGATAAAACCTCCGCGGCAAATTGGGCTGTATAACTGCGAGACCTGATAAGCCTTTGGCAAATCGGGATAAAAATAATTTTTGCGGTCGAATTTGCAGTCCTTAGAAATTTCGCAATTGAGTGCGACACCAAGCCGCATTGCGCACTCCACGACAGCGCGGTTTAGTTTTGGCAAAGTCCCGGGCATTCCCGAGCAAACGGGACAGACATTTGTGTTTGGCTCGCCGCCAAAAACCGTGGAGCAACCGCAAAAAATTTTTGACTGTGTGGATAGCTCCGCGTGGACTTCCAAGCCCATTACAACTTCCCATTTCATGCTTGACCCTCCTTATTTATAGCGGATTAATTCGAAATCGGCCTCGCCTATCGCAAAAAACGCGGTGAGGCGTTCGCGATTTTTTGCTCTGTCGAGACCGTTTCTCATTTAATCCGCTTTATCCGATAGATGGGATATACAGATTTAGAAAAACAAAAACGGTTAAATTCCCGATATTCACCATAAAATGGGAGATATAGCACCAGAGCAAAGACTTTGTTTTGACATATACCATACCCCACACAATGCCCATGATAATCAAGGACACCATCGCCATCCAGCTACGATTTGCAATCGAAAATATACCCCACATAAGCGGATGGCTAACAACAAATAATGCCGCCGAATAAACCACACCCCATCCAATCGGAAACGGTAGCTTGCTTAGGAGATACCCTCGCCAAAAAACTTGTTCAAAAAAAGGATTGATAAACGCAAACAATAGCCACAATGCTGTAACAAATGGAAAAGCACTCAACAACTCTAAGTTTAGCAATAGAATAGATAGCGGAATCAACCCGACCAAAATTGATAAAACCAACCAAATACGGCTACCGGTAGGTTTTTGGAATAACAACAGTATTGCGTCCTTGCCCAGTGATTTATATGCAATCAAAAACGAACTGCCCCAGTAGACAAATGCAAGAATCACCCAAACCCATTCATCCATAAAGGAGTAGAAAACTAATGTGATGATTGCTCCGAGTGCGATTACAAATATCGGTGCAAGTATTGGTATGAGTTTTTCTTTTTTCATAATTATCCGTTCCTTTTCAAAAACGGCTGTACCGCCCGCGCCGCGTCCACCAGCTTATTTTCGGAAAACGCCTTGCCGATTAGCTGAAAACCTATGGGCATACCCTCGCTGTCAAAGCCGCAGGGCAAGGCCACAGCGGGTAATCCTGCAAGGTTTACCGACACGGTATAAATATCGCCCATGTACATTTTAAGCGGGTCGCTGATATTTTCGCCCAGCTTATAAGCCGTGGTAGGCGCGACGGGCGAAATAATCATGTCATACCGCTCAAACAAGCGGTTATATTCCTTAACAAGCAAGGCGCGGGTTTGCAAGGCTTTTTTATAATAAGCGTCGTAGTAGCCCGAAGAAAGCACAAACGACCCAAGCATAATCCGCCGTTTTACCTCCAGCCCAAAGCCCTCGCTGCGCGAAAGTCGATACGCCTGCGAAAGCGTAGCCGCGTCCTCATGGCGATACCCGTACTTTAGCCCATCGTACCGCGAAAGATTAGACGAAGCCTCGGCACAAGCGATAATATAGTACGCAGGGATGATGTACTCCGTAAGCGGCATATCAAATTCCTCGATGCTCGCTCCCGCCTCTTCGAAAGCCTTAGCCGCCGCAAGCACAGAATTTTTTACATCGCCGTCGATACCTTTTTCAAAATAATTCCGAGGCAGCCCTATTTTGAAATTATCCAATCTCTCCGTGACTGCACCAAACTCAAACGGTTTGTCTATGATACATGTACTGTCTTTTTCGTCCGCGCCGGAAATCACAGCCAACAACGCGGCACAATCATCAATATTAAGCCCCACCGTGCCGATTTGGTCGAGGGAAGAAGCATAAGCCAAAAGCCCATAGCGCGAAACCGAGCCATAGGTAGGCTTAATCCCCGTAACGCCGCAAAACGAGCAAGGCTGTCTGATACTCCCGCCTGTATCCGAGCCAAGCGCAAGCGGGATTTCCCCCGCCGCTACAGCCGCCGCACTCCCGCCCGATGACCCACCCGCCGTCCGCGAGGTATCTATCGGATTACGCACTTCGCCAAAAAATCCTGTTTCGCTGCTGCCGCCCATGGCAAACTCGTCCATATTAAGCTTGCCCAGGATAATCATTCCGGCTTGCTCCAGCTTGTCCACCACCGTGGCGTTAAACACGGGCGTATAGCCCTTCAGCATTTTTGACGCGCAAGTAGTAGCCACGCCCGCCGTAGAAATATTATCCTTAACCGCAATAGGCACGCCCATAAGCGGAGAAAGCACTTCTCCCGCGCCTATCCGTTTTTGCACGGCTTCGGCCTTAGCAAGTGCCTGCTCCCTTTGCACAGAAATAAACGCGTTGATATTCGCGTCGTTTTTTTCTATTTTGGTGATATAGTCGTTTACCGCCTCTGTGGTGCTTAGTTTTTTTGCTTTTATCGCGGTGGATAACTCTAACGCACTTTTCATTCTAACTCATCTCCCACCGTTTTAGGCACAATCAGCATTTCTTCGGTTTTATGCGGTGCGTTTTGCAGAATTTTTTCCCGCACAAATGACGGCAGCACCTCGTCGTCGCGGAAATTATTAACCTCGTCAAAGGGATGGCTGCGCTCCTCGACACCGCTTGTATCCAGCTCGTTTAGCTTTGCCAAAAAATTTACTATGCCGTTTAGGTCGCTCTCCAGCCCTTTTTTTTCGTCATCGGGCAGGGTCAAATACGATAGATTTTCCAGATATGTGATTAGCTCCGTATCAATTACCAAGTTCATTGTTGTCGCTCCTTACCTTTGCCGCATTAACAAGCCCTACAAACAGCGGGTGCGGCTTATTGGGACGGCTTTTAAACTCAGGATGAAATTGCACACCTATAAAAAATTCTTTTTCGGAAAGCTCCACCGCTTCCACAAGATTGTCGTCGGGAGAAACACCGCATATCGACATTCCGTTTTCTGTAAGGATTCCCCTATAGTCATTGTTAAATTCAAAGCGGTGGCGGTGGCGTTCTTTTATTTCCTGTGTGCCGTATAGTTTTTTTAAGCGCGAGGCTTCTTTTATTTTGCATGGATACGCGCCCAGGCGCATTGTGCCGCCGCTTCCTACCATACCTTCTTGGCCGTCCATCAGGTCTATTACTTTGTGGGGTGAGTTTTCGTCAAACTCTGCGGAGTTTGCGTTTTTTAGGCCGCAGACGTTTCTCGCAAATTCTATCACTGCAATTTGCATTCCCAGGCATATGCCCAAAAACGGGATGTTATTTTCCCTTGCGTATTTGCAGGCGGCTATTTTGCCTTCGATTCCTCTGTCGCCAAAGCCGCCGGGGATAATCATGCCTTGCAGATTTTTTAGTTCATCTTCCTTTATATTTTCGCTGTCTATCCATGAGATGTTTATTTGGGCGGAAGCTTCGAAACCCGCATGGTTTAAGCTTTCCACGATAGAAATGTATGCGTCGTGGAGCTTTACATACTTTCCGACGATGGCAATATTTACGCAGTCCTGCCGCGCAGAAATTTTGTTTATCATGGTTTGCCATTCCTGTAAGTTTGGCTCGGGTACATCCAGCCTTAGCTCGCGGCACACTACTTTATCCAGCCCGTTTTTGTGCAGCATAATCGGGGCTTCGTATAGCGATGGGATGGTTATGTTTTCTATAACGCAGTCGGGCTTTACGTTGCAAAAAAGTGCGATTTTTTCTTTTATGCCCGTGCTTATCGGCTCGTCGGCTCGCATTATTATTATATTTGGGGTGATACCTATTGCGCGGAGTTCTTTTACGGAGTGTTGAGTGGGCTTGGATTTATGCTCGCCTGTGGCCTTCATGTACGGGACGAGGGTTACATGCACAAAAAGACAATTCTGCTTTTCAAAGGAAATCTGTCGTATGGCTTCTAAAAACGGCTGGATTTCTATGTCTCCTATTGTACCGCCGATTTCTGTTATCAGCACATCAACCTTTTCTGCCCCCGCGTATATAAAGCTTTTTATTTCTTCTGTTACGTGGGGGATTACTTGTACGGTTATTCCTAAATATTCGCCTGCTCGTTCTCGCTCCAGCACCTTTGAGTATACCTTGCCCGATGTTAAATTGGAAAACCGCGTTAGGTTTTCATCTATAAAACGCTCGTAGTGGCCCAGGTCCAGGTCTGTTTCCGCGCCGTCGTCGGTTACAAAAACCTCACCATGCTGAAACGGACTCATTGTGCCGGGGTCTATGTTCATGTATGGGTCCAGCTTTTGCGCCGCTACCTTTAGCCCGCGCTGTTTTAGCAATCTGCCCAAGCTGGCAGCAGTAATCCCCTTGCCAAGCCCCGAAAGCACTCCGCCCGTAACAAAAATAAATTTTGTGTTCACATTTTTCACTCCCATTCTATAGTTGCAGGAGGCTTAGAAGTAACATCATACACAACACGGCTAACAGAAGGGATTTCCGCCGTAATCCGCGAAGAAACCCGACCTAATATTTTATGCGAAAGTGCCCTGTATTCGCAAGTCATAAAATCATCTGTGTCCACCGCTCGCAGGGCGATTACATAGTCGTATGTTCTGTCGTCGCCCTTTACGCCTACGGAGCGGGTATCGGTAAGCACCGCAAAATACTGGCTTGGCTTGCGTCTGCATTTGATAAATGCCTCTTGGAAGATATCGTCGGCCTTGCGCAAAATCGAGAGCTTATCCTTGGTGATTTCGCCCATGATACGAAGCGCAAGCCCCGGCCCCGGGAAGGGCTGGCGGTTTATAAGCTGCCTGTTAAGCCTTAGCTTTTTGCCAAGCTCCCGCACCTCGTCTTTAAAAAGCCCCGCCAACGGCTCGACAATTTGCGTAAACGAAAGATTCTTGGGCAAGCCGCCTACATTGTGGTGGCTTTTGATAACCGCGCCGTGTTCGCCGCCCGATTCTACTATGTCGGGGTAAATTGTGCCTTGTGCCAAAAAGGGAATATCCCCGAGCTTTTTTGCTTCTTCTTCAAAGACGCGGATAAATTCTTCGCCTATGATTTTACGTTTTTTTTCAGGCTCGGTTACTCCTTTTATTTTTGCCAAAAAACGCTCTGCGGCGTTTACGCGGATAAAATTTACAGCATGTTTTGAAAAAATCGCTTCTATTTTATCGCCTTCGTTTAACCGCATAAAGCCGTGGTCTACAAAAATGCATGTTAACTGCTTAGGCACGGCCTCCGCAAGCAAAGCCGCACAAACCGAAGAGTCCACCCCGCCGGAAAGAGCGAGCAAAATCCTTTGCCCCTGCACCGTTTGGCGGACGCTTGCGATTTGTTTTTCCAGATAATCGTCGAGCTTGTAGTCTCCCGCCGCACCGCATACATTGTACAAGAAATTTTTAAGCACCGTGCGCCCATGCAGCGAAAGCGACGTCTCGGGGTGAAACTGCACGCCGTACAGCTTAGCTGCAATATTTTCGCAGGCGGCATTTTTGCAGTTTTCTGTGCTTGCCGTGTTTACAAAGCCCTGCGGCAAGGTGTTTACAAAATCCTTGTGGCTCATCAGCACGGGGCTTTGTGGAATGTTTTCAAACAGTGCCGAGCCTTTTAGCTGCGCAGTTACTGCGCCGTATTCTCCTTGCACTGCGGGCAAAACCTCGCCGCCGAGCATATGACACAGCAACTGCATTCCGTAGCAAATCCCCAAAATCGGAATCCCAAGAGAAAAAATATCGGGGTCGCATTTAGGAGAATCTTCGCGATAAACACTTTTTGGCCCTCCCGTTAAAATAATCCCAATAGGCGCGAGCCGTTTAATTTCTTCCAAGTCAATACTGCCGCTGCGTATCTCGGAGTAAACCGAAAGCCCACGTACCGCCCGTGCAATCAATTCTTTATACTGTCCGCCAAAATCCAGCACTATGATTTTTTCGTTATTTTTGCTCATATCGTCACCACCCCGTCAAAGGCTTTTTCTGCACCGCCTGTCATAAATACCGTCTCGTCTGTGTATCGTACCGTAACCTCACCGCTGCGCATGGTTACTTTTATATCTGCGTCCTTGTCGCAAAAACCGTTTAGGACTGCGGCAACGGCAGAGGCACATGCTCCCGAGCCGCAGCCAAAGGTTTCACCGCTCCCGCGCTCCCAAATCCGCATTCTCAGGCGGTTTTTTACCATTACCTCTACAAACTCCACATTAACCCTGTCGGGGAATATGGGGTTATGCTCAAACAGCGGGCCTATCTTGGAAAGGTCGTGCTTGTTTATGTCCTTGCAAAACACAACCGCGTGGGGATTGCCTACAGAAACGCAAGTAATATCGTAGCTTTCCCCGCCGATTTCCACCGTGCGTGCGACTATGGGGCCGCCGTCCAGCTTAACAGGGATTTTTTCCGGCTCCAAAACCGCTTGCCCCATGTTTACCTTTACGGACGAAACGAGGCTGTTTTTTGTGGTTAGCTCCAGTGTTTTTATGCCGCTTAATGTGTCGATATGCATAACTGTTTTGTCTATGATTCTGTTGTCGTGCAAATATTTTGCAACACAGCGGATGGCATTGCCGCACATTTTGCCTTCGCTGCCATCCATGTTAAATATGCGCATTTTTGCGTCGGCGGTGTCGGAGGGCAAAATCAGCACAATCCCGTCACTGCCCACGCTAAACCGCCGCTCCGCCAAAGAAAATGCCAGCGACTCGGGTGAGGAAACATTTACTGCCTTGTCAAAGCAGTTAAAATAAATATAATCATTGCCTGTGGACTGCATTTTTGTAAACGGAAGCTGTATCCGCGCAGTGCGCATATTATTAATATCCACAAGCTCGGTATTAAGCTCGCTGTAGCCGGAAAGCAAGCTATCCGCCAGTGCGTTTGCCGTATCAATGGATGTAAGGCAGGGAATACCAAGAGAACATGCCTTGCGGCGGATTTTTACATCGTCTGCGGCGGGGTCGCGCCCTTTTTCCGAAGTGGATACTATGCAGGATATTTTTCCGCTGTCCAGTAGCGTTGCTGTATTATTGTTTTTATCGTCTTTGATTTTGTTTACGGGTGTGACGTCAAAGCCCGCGTTTGCCAAAATCCGCGCTGTACCCTTTGTTGCATACAGCGAAGAGCCAAGCTTGCGGAATTTTTCTGCGATGCCTATAATTTCCGGCTGGTCGCTTTTGCGTACCGTTAGGAAAACGCCGCCCGGGGCGGTTACTTTGTAGCCTGCCGCCACCAGCCCTTTAAACAACGCCTCGCTTGGGGTTTTTCCGATACCGAGTACCTCTCCTGTGGATTTCATCTCCGGGCCTAACTGAGTGTCCAGCCCTGCCAGTTTTTCGAAGGAGAACACAGGCACTTTTGCCGCTACATACGGCGGTATGGGCGCGATACCCGACGGGTATCCAAGTTCCTCTAATTTTACGCCCATGCTTACTTTTGTGGCAACCTCGCACATAGGTATGTCCGTCACCTTGCTGATATACGGCACGGTGCGTGACGCACGGGGATTTACTTCTATTACATACACATTGCCCTCGTACAGCACGTACTGGATATTTACAAGCCCGCGCACATTTAATGCCATGCAAATCTTGCGTGTGACTTCATAGATTTTTGCGCAAATCTTATCGTCTATGTTAACCGCAGGGTAAACCGTGATACTGTCGCCGGAGTGTACTCCCGTACGCTCGATATGCTCCATTATGCCCGGGATTAGTACGTCCGTGCCGTCGCAGATTGCGTCTACCTCTATTTCCGTGCCTTCGAGATATTTGTCAATAAGCACGGGGTTTTCTTGGTGCGAGCGCAGTATTATTTTCATGTACTCCTTTACGTCGTCGTTGTCAAAGGCGATTATCATATTTTGCCCGCCGAGTACATAGGACGGGCGCATTAGCACGGGATAGCCAAGCTCCCCCGCCGCTTTTAGGGCCTCGGCCTCTGTCATTACGGCAAATCCCTTTGGACGTTTAATATCCAGGCTTTCCAAAAGTTCCTCAAAACGCTCTCTATCCTCACAAATATCAATAGTATCCGCACTCGTCCCGATAATCCTTACCCCACGCTCATGCAATTTATTTGCCAATTTAATCGCCGTACCGCCACCAAAGGCCGCAATCACGCCAACCGGCTTTTCAAGCTCTACCACGCTCATCACATCATCAATATGGAGCGGCTCAAAATATAACCTGTCCGCCGTATCAAAATCCGTAGACACAGTCTCTGGGTTATTATTAATAACAACCACATCATAGCCCATACTCTTTAGCGTCCAAACACAATGAACACAGGCATAATCAAACTCAATCCCCTGTCCTATGCGTATAGGACCGCTGCCCAGGACAATTATTACACTTTTGTCAGTTTTTTGGGCCATTTGGACGAAGGTTAAAGCCTCATTCTCGCCGCCATGCTTATCCTCGATGGAGTAGAAATACGGCGTTTGCGCCGCAAACTCGCCACCGCAGGTGTCTACCATTTTGTAGATTAATTTTTTTGACGCGTTCCCTTGACCCCATATGTTACGTAATCCGCTCAAGAACCAGCGGTCTACTTTTGTTGTTAGGTGTAATTCGTCCACACTTACGCCGCGTTTTATTGCTTCGTATAGTACGAATAAGCGTTGGTCGGTTACTGTTTCCAGTAGTTCTCGGATTTCTGTGTCGGATTTGTTTTCCAGTCGTGGTAGGTCCAGGGTTTCCATTCCAAGCTCTGCTCCGCGTACTGCTTTTAGCAGGGCTTCTTCGAAGGTGTCGGCTATTGCCATTACTTCTCCTGTGGCTTTCATTTGTGTGCCAAGTTCTTTTTGGGCGTACACAAATTTGTCAAACGGCCATTTGGGGAGTTTTACTGCCACGTAGTCCAGTGTTGGCTCAAAGGCGGCATATGTTGTGCCTGTTACGGCGTTTTTTATTTCGTCCAGTGTGTAGCCTATTGCGATTTTTGTGGCTACCTTTGCTATGGGATAGCCCGTGGCTTTGCTTGCCAATGCAGAAGACCGCGACACGCGTGGGTTTACCTCTATCACCGCGTATTCAAAGCTATGCGGGTGTAGTGCCAGTTGTACATTGCAGCCGCCTTCTACGCCCAGCGATTTTACTATGTTTAGCGACGCTGTCCTTAGCATTTGAAATTCCTTGTCGGCCAGCGTAACCGTGGGTGCGATTACTATACTGTCGCCTGTATGAACGCCCACGGGGTCAAAGTTTTCCATGGAGCATACTATTATGGCGTTATCGCTTTTGTCGCGCATTACTTCAAATTCGATTTCCTTCCAGCCTGCTATGGATTTTTCTACTAAAATTTGGCCTATCGGAGAAAGCTTTATCCCGCCGTCTGCTATTTTGCGCAGGGTTTTTTCGTCGGGGGCTATTCCGCCGCCTGCGCCGCCCAGTGTAAACGCGGGGCGAATTATCACGGGGTATCCGATTTCGTCCGCAAATTTTACGGCTGTTTCCACATCCGTTGCAATCACAGACGGGATACACGGCTGGCCTATGGAAATCATCGTTTCTTTAAAAATTTGCCTATCCTCGGCCTTGTCAATGGTGTCCGGGGACGAGCCAAGTAAGCGCACGCCCATTTTTTCCAAAAAGCCTTCCTTGGCAAGCTGCATACAGCGCGTAAGCCCTGTCTGGCCGCCAAGCCCCGATAAAATGCTGTCGGGGCGTTCTTTTTCTATGATACGCTTTATCGTGGTGAGCGTAAGCGGCTCGATATAAATTTTGTCTGCGATATTTTTGTCTGTCATAATCGTCGCGGGGTTGGAGTTTACAAGTACAATTTCAATCCCGTCCTCACGCAGAACACGGCAGGCCTGTGTCCCTGCGTAGTCAAACTCGGCGGCTTGCCCTATTACAATAGGACCCGAGCCGATTACCATGGTTTTTTTTATGCTTTTATCCAGCGGCATTTATGCTTCCCCTTTCATTAGACCTATAAATTTGTCAAAAATAAATTCCGTATCCGTAGGCCCTCCGCACGCCTCGGGATGGAACTGCACCGAAAACGCGGGCGTATTTTTATAAAAAATACCTTCGTTTGTTTTGTCGTTTACGTTAACAAACCATTCCTCGGCCAGTCCCTCGTTAATGCTGTGAGAAAGTACCGCGTAACCGTGGTTTTGGCTGGTGATGTACACCTTATCGGTTTGTAAATCCTTTACGGGCTGGTTGCTGCCGCGATGTCCGTATTTTAGCTTGCTTGTCTGAAAACCGTTTGCCAACGCCATAAGCTGATGACCCAAGCATATCCCAAACATCGGGATTTTTGCGTCAAAAAGCTGTTTTACTACTTCTATGATATCTTTGTTGTCCTTTGGGTCGCCGGGGCCGTTTGACAGCATTATTCCGTCGGGGGAAACATTTAAGATTTCATCGGCTCTGCTGTTATATGGGAATGTCCATACATCGCAGTCGCGTCGCATAAGCTCCCGTGTTATATTTTCCTTCGCGCCAAAGTCGAAAAGTGCTACGGTACGTTTTGCGTTTTCTGCCTTATGCAATTTTCTTTCGGTGTTTACGGCGGCTCTTGCCACATGATGAAAGATTTTATGTGAGCGTGCTTCCTGCACTGCTTTTTTTATTTCTGTTTCCGAGTTTTCAAAAATAACCGTACCGTTCATTACGCCGTTTTCGCGTATTATTTTTGTAAGCTCACGGGTATCAAGCCCGCTTATGCCGAGTACACCGCGTTCCTTTAAAAAAGTGTCAAGATTACCTTCGCTCCTAAAATTTGAAGGGTCTTGACACGGGTGCTTAACAATATAGGCGGCGGGGCCTACAATACTGCTCTCGAAATCGGATGGGATGATACCGTAGTTACCGATTAACGGGAAGGTCTGCATTACTATCTGGCCGTAGTAGCTGGGGTCTGTAAGGGTTTCCAAATAGCCCGTCATGCCCGTAGCAAACACGATTTCTCCCGTTACTTTTCCGGTTTGTCCAAAAACATCCGCCTCAAAGATTTTGCCGCTTTCCAATACTAAGTACGCTTTCATCTCTGCTCTCCCTCTCTTAAAAACAAGCCGTGCAATAGTCTAAATTGCATTTTGCACATGCGCGTTTTAGGCCTTTTATACTTATATAGCCCAGGCTGTCTGCGCCGATTGCCTGTCTTATTTCTTCTATACTCATTTTGTTTGCGATTAGATTTTCTTCCTTGTCTATATCTGTGCCGTAGTTGCAAACGTGACGGAACGGTGGTGACGCTAATCGCATATGGACTTCCTTTGCGCCTGCGTTTTTTAGATTTTGTACCTTTAGCCTTGTCGTTGTTCCGCGCACCATAGAATCATCTACAAGCACCACACGCTTGTCCTTTACGTTTGCGGAAAGCGGATTAAGCTTTAGCCGTACCGCAATGTCACGTTCCAGTTGTGTCGGATAAATAAAGCTTCTCCCGATGTATCTGTTTTTTTCAAAGCCCGAAACTAGGGGCAGTCCGCTTTTTGCACTGTAACCCGCGGCGGCTTCTAAGCCGGAGTCGGGTATGCCGCAAACTATGTCGGCGTCTACAGGGTATTCTTCCGCCAAAATCGCACCCATATTGCGCCGCGCTTCGTGTACGGAAAGCCCGTCTATTATGGAATCCGGCCTTGCGAAATATATATATTCAAATATGCACAGGCCGTTTTCTTTTTTACCGTCAAGCTCAACGCTTTCATAGATTAGCTTACCGTCCTTGGCTATTACAATCTCGCCCGGTTTTACATCGCGTACAAATTCAAATCCGCAGACATCCAATGCACAGCTTTCCGATGCTACAGCATAACCGGCGGCGTTTTTTCCGATACAAAGCGGACGGTATCCGCTGGGGTCTCGCAGAGCGATTAGCACATCCTCGTTGCTCGCAATCGCAAGCGAAAACGCACCTCGCAGCATTTTTGCTGCCTTTACCACTCCCGCTAATGTATTGCTTTCCTCGGTAATGCTGTACGCGATTAGCGCGGAAATCACTTCGCTGTCACTGGTGGAGTCAAAATTTACACCAAGTAATTTAAGCTTGTCCTTTATTTCGCGGGTGTTTGTGAGGTTGCCGTTATGCGCTGTTGCAATGCGTCCGGTTAGGTATTCCGTCACAAATGGGCCGGCGTTTTCTTTTACGCTTTCGCCTGTGGTGGAGTAGCGGGTGTGGCCTATGGCAATTTTGCCCGCGGGCATTTGTGCGATTTTGTCGGAAAAAACCTCGCTCACCAGCCCCAAATCCTTTACACAGGTAAACTTGCCCTCGTTTAGCACCACAAGCCCCGCACTTTCCTGCCCCCTGTGCTGGAGCGTAAGCAATCCGTTGTAGGTTAGCCCCACGGCCTCGTCCGTAGTTAAGCACGCGCCAAAAACGGCGCATTCCTCCTGTAGCTTATCAAAAAAATCAATTTTCATAAGTTTTAAGAATCTCCTCTGCAATCGCCCTTTTTGACACACGCATGTCCATCGCTTGTTTTTCTATATAGCGGTGGGCGTCTTTCTCGCTCATTATCATATAGGAAATTAAAATGCATTTTGCCCTGTCTATTATTCGGATATCATCGATTTTTTGTTTTAGCTTATTGTTTTCGGCATACATTTGGCGATATTTGTTAAATGAGGCACGTGCAAGCTTTATCGTAGCCCAAAACACAGCATTGTTTACAGGCTTAGAAATCGTAAGCACGCCGTCATTTTCACAAACAGCAGAAACCGCATCATAATGCTCACTCGTAACCACAAGTATAACCTGTGCCGCTCCCTTTACAGAAACATCCCTTGCAAAATTCTCACCCGTCTCGTCACGAAGCGGCGCGTTAACAATCACCAAATCAAAACTTCGCTCCAACATCTTACGACGAGCCTCGCCACAGGTTGTCAAGGTGACGATTTGAGAAATATTTGCCGCATGTAATGTCTCGGTAAAATAGTCAACACTACTCTTCGTGTGAGAAACTATCAATGCATTTTCCATAATCGCCTCCTTTAAGTCAAAGTCAAATGATTAAGACCTTGGGGGTGCTACCCCCAATTCCCCCGCAAGGGGACGCAGCCCCCTTGACCCCCATCATTTGCGGTTATACTGTTTCGAAGTAGTCTTCTTTAGTGAAGTCTGTTTCTGATTCCTTCATCGACGTGTATTTGGTCAGCAGCTCGTTGCCCAAAGTATGTTTTATTAAGCTGCTGTTTTTTGCTTGGGTTATGGCTTCTTGCAGGTTGTTTGGTAGGGCTTTTAGGGTGCTTATTATGTTGGCGTTAGACTTTAAATCGTACAGGTCGGCGTCTACTGCTTGGGGTAGTGGTGTTTTTCGTTTGATACCGTCAAGCCCTGCGGCCAAAATCAGCGCGAATGCCAGATAGGGGTTTAGTGATGGGTCGGGTGAGCGAAGCTCCATGCGTACCTTTTCGCCTTTTGCGGCGGGAATGCGGATTAGCTGCGAGCGGTTTTGGTGCGACCATGATACATATTTTGGGGCTTCAAATTTGCCAAAGCGGTCGTAGGAGTTTGCGGTGGGGTTTAAGAAAAGTGTGATTTCCGGTGTTTTTGATAAAATCCCTGCAATAAAGTGTTTTGCGTCATCGGTAAATTCGCCTATGCTGTTTGTAAAGATGTTTTTTCCGCCATCAGAAAGCGAAAGATTAACATGTAAGCCGCTGCCGGGGTTGTCTGCTATCGGCTTAGGCAAAAATGAAGCAAAAAGCCCGTTACGTGTGGCTATTTTTCGTACTGTTGTTTTAAATGCAAGGAAATTGTCGGCGCAGGTTAGTGCGTCAGAAAATTTAAAGTCTATTTCGTTTTGGCCGGGGCCTTGCTCGTGGTGTGATGTTTCGGGTTTTATGCCCATTTCTTCTATTACCAAGCAGATTTCTCGGCGGATGTCCTCGCTTTTGTCCAGGGGGGCGATGTCTAGGTAGCCGCCTTTGTCCGCGGGGTTAAAGGTAGGCGAGCCGTCCTCGTCGGTTTTAAAGAGGTAAAATTCGCACTCCGCGCCTACCGTGCATACAAGCCCCATTTTTGCGTATTCTGCAATCACTTTTTTCAGAATCCCTCGGCCGTCCAGCGCAAAAGGTGTGCCGTCGGGATTTTTTATATCGCAAAAAAACCGTGCTGTTCTGCCGGGGCCGGGTCGCCACGGAAGCAAAGTAAGCGTCGCAGGGTCGGGAAAAAGGAACAAATCCGACTGTGTGATGTCCCTAAATCCCTTGATTGCGTAGCCGTCAAAGGTGATTCCGTTTTCGAATGCGGCGGGTAATTCCTCCGCCATTATCGAAATATTTTTTTGAAAGCCAAGCAAATCACAAAAGCCCAAGCGTATAAATTTTACGTCGTTTTCCTTTACAAACTTCAGTACTTCATTTGTGGTTGTTTCCATGTAATTCCTCCTATTCGACCGTAACTGATTTTGCCAGATTGCGAGGTTTGTCAATGTCCAGTCCCTTGTTTGCTGCTACGTAGTAGCTGAAAAGCTGTAATACGATAACGGAAAGTGACGGAGAAAATAATTCGTTTATTTGCGGTAGCTTTATCAGGGAAAGCTTGTCGGTTTCTTCGGTTTTGCAGTTGCTTACGAATAGTACCTTTGCGCCTCGGCTTATTACTTGCTCCGCATTGCTTAGGATTTTGCCGTGGAGACGTTCGCAGCAGGCGATTGTTACTACCAGAGTATTTTCTTCCACCAAGGAAATTGTGCCGTGTTTTAGCTCGCCGCCTGCGTAGGCTTCCGAGTGGATGTATGAGATTTCTTTTAGCTTTAGTGAGCCTTCCAGCGCGATGGCGTAGTCTATGTTTCTCCCTATAAAGAAGATACTTTTGTATCCGATACATGCGGCGGCGTATTTTTGGATATAGTCTACATGTTCAAAGATTTCTTGGATTTTGTCGGGGATTGTTTTTAACTCATCCATTAGGCTTTCTGACCCTGAAAACTTAATGGCCAGCGTGTACAGCAGCACAAGCTGTGTAGAAAACGCCTTTGTGGTAGCCACGGCAATTTCGGGGCCTGCGGCAGTGTAGATAGTGTGGTCTGTTTCTTTTGCGATGGTGCTGCCGATTACGTTTACGATAGAAAGCGTTGTCGCGCCTTTGTTTTTTGCCTCGCGCATTGCGGCTATGGTGTCGGCGGTCTCTCCCGATTGGCTTACAAGGATGACAAGCGTGCGTTTGTCCACGATAGCGTCCTTGTAACGGAACTCGCTCGCAAGCTCCACCTCGCAAGAAAATCTGCAAAGCCTCTCGAATACATATTTTGACACAACGCCCGCATTGTATGCAGAGCCGCAGGCCGTTACCACGATTTTATCAAAATCTTTGATGTTAATTGCGTCGATTACTTTTTTATTTTCTCCCGCGATAATCGTTTGTATTGTGTCGCGCATTACCTTTGGCTGCTCCATTATTTCTTTTAGCATAAAGTGCGGGTAGCCGCCTTTTTCCGCGCTGTCTACGCTCCATGTTATTGTCTCGAGCTGTTTGGTAATCGGCTCTTTGTCCATGTTGTAAAATTGTACGCTGTTTTTTGTTATCACTGCGATTTCTTTGTCGTCCATGTAGTATACCTTGTTTGTGTGTTCCAAAATCGCGGGTACGTCGGACGCTATAAAATTTCCTGCTTCGGAGACGCCTACTATCAGCGGGTTGTCTTTTTTTACGGCGATTATGGTGTCGGGGTCGTCCAGACACATAATGCCCAGTGCGTATGAGCCTTCCAGTGCGTTTGTGGTTTTTATTACGGTGTTTAATAAATCGCCGTCGTAGTAGCGTTCGGCCAATTGTGCTACTACCTCGCTGTCTGTTTGGGATACAAATTTTATGCCGCGTTGCTCCAGCCGTTCTTTTAGGTGCTTGTAGTTTTCTATGATTCCGTTATGGACTACCGCGATTTTGCTTGTGCTTCCCAAATGCGGGTGAGAATTTATATCCGAAGGCTCGCCGTGGGTAGCCCAGCGGGTATGTCCGATTCCCATGAAGCCGCTAATCGGGGTGCTTTCCAGCTTTTTTTCCAATGCAGAAAGACGACCCTTTTGTTTTGCCACCTCAAAGCCGTCTTTTCCGAATACGGCTATCCCTGCCGAGTCGTAGCCCCTGTACTCCAGACGTTTTAATCCGTCAACGATAATTGGTACTGCGCATTCATCCCCTGCGTAACCGATGATACCACACATATAATTCCTCCTTTTAAATGGGGGCTACGCCCCCAAGCCCCCTCGCTACACGGGGCAAAGCCCCGTTCCGCTCCGCTCCCGCGTACCGCGCTCTGCGCGGCAGGTGGATTTTAATTTTCTACATACATTTGTTTGTACGGATTTTTGGCATTCGGTTTTAGCACTAAAAACCTGTCGTTAAGTAAGCTTTGGTTTTCCGCGCCAAAATACTCGGAAAACTCGGAGATATATGGGCGTATTTCTTCTAACTCCTCCGGTGTGGCTTCTTCTGTTACTACTTGGGTGGGTAGTGCGCTAAGGCTTTTATCCGTGCGGATAAAAATACGACCGCCGTGCATTCCTGTGCCTGTAAAGTGGCCTACGGGTATCTCATTTGTGTTTTTCCCCAGCACTATTATTAGGCCGCCTGCAAGGTATTCGCCTAAAAAACTGCCTACGCTGCCGCCTATTATTATTACGGGTTTTTTATCATTGTATTCCTTCATGTGGATACCTGTGCGATATCCTGCGTCGTTTTTTACAAAAATTGTGCCGCCGCGCATTGCATAGCCCAGCGCGTCGCCCGCGCTGCCGTGTATTATTATTTTTCCTTCGTTCATTGTGTCGCCTACCGCGTCTTGTACATTTCCGTTTACGTTTATTTTCGCGCCGTTTAGGTACGCGCCCAGTGCATTGCCGGGTGTGCCGTTTATTATCACGGTTTTTTCTTTCGCGCCGCTTGCGATAAATCTTTGGCCGAGGCAGTTGTTTATGCACACTTCTCCTTGTGCTGATTTTACCATTTTATTTAATTCCTGAAAATGTAATGTTGCGGCTTCTATCGTCACGATGCTTCCCCTCCAAGCTTTGTTGCTCTGTCTTTTTTGGAAAACGCCATCAGCCCCGGTTTTTCGCAGATTAGCGCGAAATCTATGGTGTCTAGGGGCGTGCGTTCGCGGATTAGGCTTGTGTATATTCCTGCTTTTTGGATTTCATCTATCATTATATAGCCGTTAAGCTTGTTATCGCCATAGAATAAGCGTTTGTAGATGTTGTTTTCTTTTGCTTCAAAGGTTTCGCCTGTGTAATTGCCCGCTGTGATTATGTTTAGGCCGCAAAATCCGATTGCGTTCATAGGGATGGCTTTGTCAAAGGATTTTTCGCCGCCCGCCATGTTTATGCCTGCGCATTCGCCTTGCATATATGCGTTTGGCAGGAGAGCCATTATTTTGCTTTGCCCGTCGGATATGTCGGTGGATAGAGTGCAATCTCCTGCGGCGTAGATGTCTGCGGCGGATGTTTGTGATTTTGCGTTTACTTTTATGCCCTTATCAATTTCTGCGATGTCACGGAGCAAATCCGTGTTTGGCCTAACGCCCACGGCAAGTATTAGTATATCAAATTCATATGTTTCTCCGCTTTCGAATGTGGCGGTGTTATTGTTAAAGCTTTTTACGCCGCAGGAAAGCTTAAAATTTATACCCTTGCCTTCCAAGTGTTTTTGCATAAGCCCTGCACCGTGGTCGTCCAGTATACTGGACAAAATACGCGGCGAAAGGTCTACCACTGTGATGTTGGAGACTTTATCAAGCATACCCTCGGCGCATTTTAGCCCTATAAGCCCCGCGCCGATTATCAGCACATTTGTTTTTTTGGTTAAAAGCGTTCCAACCCGCTCCACGTCTGCTTTTGTTGTAAATGTGAATTTGTTTTTTACGGTGTCCAAGCCTTCAAATGGCGGCGTAAAAGGTGATGAGCCTGTGGCAACAAGCAGCTTATCGTAGGGCAAGCTGTTGCCGTCGTCTGTGGAAATACATTTTTTGTCTGCGTTAACCTCCGTCACGGAAACCCCTGCAAGTAGTTTGCAGTTGTTTTTTTCATAGAAGTCTGCCGCCCTGTAGCACATGTTTTCTTCCGAGACTTTTCCGCGTAGGCTGTATGAGATTAGCGGGCGCGAGTAGGTATGAAACGGCTCATTAGAAATTATTGTGATTTCGCCGTTTTGGTCTATTTGCCTTATGCCCTCGACCGCGCCTATGCCCGCTGTGGAGTTGCCTATGATTACGTATTTCATACCGCCGCCTCCTTTTCCGAAAAGATAATCGCGCCGTTTGGACAGCCGTTTACACATGCGGGAGAATTTTCGCATAGCTCGCATTTTTGCACTGCTCCGCTTTCGGACGGGGATACCGCGCCGTATGGGCAGGATAGAATGCAGGTGTAACAGCTTACGCATTTTTCTTTTTCTATTGTGATTACACCGTCTGCAATGGAAATCGCGCCTGTTATGCAGGCTTTTTTGCATAGTGGCTCTTCGCAGTGGCGGCAGTTTACGGCAAAGGATATGCCGTCTTTTTCTTCTATGTTTATGTTTGGGATTATTTTTCTTCCCTTTAACGCTCGCGCCATGTCTTTTTGGTCTGTTGCGGCAAAGGCGCAGTAATACTCGCATAGGCGGCAACCTAAGCACCAGTCCTCATTTACGTAAATGCGTTTCATTTTTGCCCCCTCATAAAGTAATCCTCGCGCCCCGCGCCTACGGATACGTATTTAATCGGACATTTTACGGCGTTTTCGATGTAGTCGATGTAGTTTTTTGCTGCTGCGGGAAGGTCGTTTTCGTTTTTGCATTTGGAAATGTTGGTTTTAAAGCCCTCCAAGTATTCGTAGATGGGTTTTGCGTTTTGCAGCTTTTCGCCGCTTGGGAAGCTTTTTGTTATTTGTCCGTCTACTTCGTAGGCTACGCAAACGGGGATTTTTTCCATGTAGGATAGGACATCCAGCTTTGTTAGGGCAAGCTCTGTCGCGCCTTGCATTTGGATTCCGTACCTGCTTGCGGGTATGTCGAAGCCGCCTACACGGCGTGGGCGGCCTGTTGCCGCGCCGTATTCTGCACCTGCTTCGCGTAGGGCTTCCGCTTCCTCGCCAAATAATTCTGCGGTAAAAGGCCCTTCGCCCACACAGCTCGAGTACGCCTTTATCACGCCAATCACGCCGTCGAGCCGCGCACCGGGAACCCCCGCGCCAATGGTAGCATAGGCGGCAAGCGTCTGCGAAGAAGTAGTGTACGGATAAATCCCGTAATCAATATCCCGTAAAGCCCCAAGCTGCGCCTCAAACATGATTTTTTTGCCCTGCTCCCGGGCTGTGAGAAGGTACTCGGTGGTGTCGGTGATGTAGGGCATGATGGTTTTTTTGTATTGGTTTAGCCAGCTTAGGCTTTTTTCAAAATCGGCCTCGGCATTGTAGCTTTTTAGGGTTAGATTTTTCCATTCTATCAGCTCCGCAAGTCTTTCCGTGTTTTCATTAAAAAGGTCGTACATCCGCAGAGCCTTTTTCATGTATTTGTCGCCGTATACGGGGGCTATTCCGCGCTTTGTAGAGCCGTATTTTTTGTCGGCTAGGCGGTCTTCCTCCAATATATCCTGCGATTTGTGGTATGGCATACATATGAAGGCCTTGTCGCTGATTTTTAGGTTTCTTGGGGTGATTTCTATGCCTTTGTTTGTTAGCGAGGCGATTTCGTTTGATAAATGTTCGAGGTCTATTACCATGCCGCCGCCCATTACGTTTACTGTCTCACTGCGCAAAATACCCGACGGCAACAGGTTTAAGACAAACTTACCCTTGTCGTTTATTACGGTGTGGCCTGCGTTGTTTCCGCCTTGGTAGCGGCAGATTATGTCGTAGCTTTCTGATAACAGGTCTACCATGCGGCCTTTGCCTTCGTCTCCCCAGTTTATTCCTACTATTGCTGTTAGCATTGGATTTCCCCCGTTTCTGTGGTTATTAGGTCTTGATTTTTGTCTATGATGGGTTTTACGGTCTTTAGAAATTCCTCGGTTTGCTCACGCGCTCGGCCTGTAAAGTTTTCTGCCTGCATGATGTTTTCCAATTCGGTTTCTGTAAGGTCAAATGCTTTGTCGTTTTTGATAAAGGTTATCAGGTCGTTTTGGCCGCCGTTTTTTATGTTTTCTGCTGCTTTTATGGAGTGGATTCTTATTTGCTCATGTAATACTTGGCGGTCGCCGCCTTTTTTTACACAGTGCATTAGAATATTTTCTGTTGCCATAAATGGTAGCTCTTCAGCGAGGTGCTTTTCTGCCATTTTGGGGTAGATTACCGCGCCGCGTAATATGTTTATTTGAAGGGAAAGAATCCCGTCCACCGCCAAAAATGCCTCCGGTATGGAAATCCGCCTGTTTGCACTGTCGTCGAGGGTGCGCTCCAGCCATTGTGAGCTTGCGGTGAGTGCGGGGTTTAGGGCGTTTGTAATTACGTGGCGAGCAAGAGAAGCTATGCGCTCGCTACGCATGGGATTTTTTTTGTACGCCATTGCAGACGACCCGATTTGGTTTTTTTCGAACGGCTCGTCTGCGATTTTTAAATGCGTCATCAAGCGAAAATCATTAGAAAATTTATAAGCACTCTGCGCAATCGCGGACAATACAGACAAAATATAATAGTCCACTTTGCGAGAATATGTTTGCCCGCTTACGGGGTAGCACTCATCAAAGCCCATTTTTTGTGCAATCATCTGCTCCAGCTTTATTACCTTATCGTGGTCGCCTTCGAATAATGCGAGAAAGCTTGCGCCTGTGCCTGTTGTGCCTTTGCAGCCGAGCAATTTAATATTCCCCAGCATGAAGTCCAGTTGCTCCAAATCGAACAGCAAATCCTGTAGCCACAGTGCGGCGCGTTTTCCCATCGTAGTAGGCTGTGCCGCTTGGAAATGTGTGTAGGCCAAGCATGGCAGGCTTTTATGTTTCTCCGCGAAATCGTATAGTGCGGCGATTGCGTTTATTAGTAGTTTTTTTACATACAGCATGGCTTCGCGCTGTACGATTATGTCTGTGTTGTCGCCTACGTAGCATGATGTCGCGCCCAGGTGTATGATGGGTTGGGCAGTTGGGCATTGTTCGCCGTAGGCTTTTATGTGCGCCATCACGTCGTGGCGGGTTTGTTGCTCGTGTTTTTTTGCGGCTTCGTAGTTTATGTTGGTGGCTTGGGTTTTTAGCTCGGCGATTTGCTCCAAACTTATGTTAATGCCCAGCGCGGCTTGGCTTTCTGCCAAGGCAATCCACAGTTTTCGCCATGTTGTAAATTTATTGTCGTCAGAAAAAATCTGCTGCATTTTTTTGCTTGCATAGCGTTTACATAGTGGGTTTTCATAAATTTGGGCCATTTTGGCGACACCTCAATCTGTTAGTTTTTGTATGCACTCGGCATAGATTTTTGCCGTTTGGTTGTAGATTTCGTCGGGGATATTTTCGAACTGCTTGTTATTGGCGATTAACCAATCTCGCAAAAACTGCTTGTCGTAGCTTTTTGGCGAAATTCCGACCTCGTACTCGTCGAGCTTCCAAAAACGGCTGGAGTCGGGGGTAAAAATCTCGTCGGCTAGGATTAAATTATTGTTTTCGTCCAGCCCAAACTCAAATTTTGCGTCGGCTATTATGATTCCTTTTTTGTACGCGTGGGTGTAGCAAAAGTCGTAAAGGCGCAGGCAGATTTCTTTTATTGTGCTTGCCAAGGAGTAGCCGATTTCTGTCGCCATTTTTTCGTAGGTAATGTACTCGTCGCCTTTTTCCGATTTTGTGGACGGCGTAAGAATTGGTGTTTTTAGCTTTTCGGCTAATTTGTATTCGCCGTTTTTGCCTACTTCGTCCCATAAATGGCCAAACATGTAGCCGCGTACAATAAATTCATAAGGCAGGATTTTTAGTTTTTTTACCAACACCGTACGATTTTCGAATTTATTATTTTGAAAAAATTGCGGCATGGTGCGTAGGTCGCTTGAAATAACATGGTTTGGCACAATTTTTTTTGTTTGCTCAAACCAAAAAAGCGATAGCTTGTTTAGGATTTCTCCTTTGCCCGCGATGGTTTTTGGCAGAATTTTGTCAAAGGCTGATATTCTGTCGCTGGTGACCAGGACGAGTTCTTTTTCCGAGATTTCGTAGATATCCCGGATTTTACCCATGCGCGGCGCAGTGTCCGCGCAGGTGCGCGGATAACCCGCCGCGCAGTTTTTATTCACCTGCATGTTTTATACCCAGGATTTCCAGTTCGTTTGAGTTTAAGCCTACTCCGCGCAGCATTAGGCGATTACCTTTTAGGCTTTCTATGGAGTTTATCCCCATGCCACCCATCATTTCCTTTATTTCGTGTTTCCATGCGTTCATTAGGTTTATCAGGCGTTTGTGGGCGATTTCGGGGTTTAGGCGTTTTACGAGGTGGGGGACTTGTGTGGCTATTCCCCAGTTGCATTTTCCGCCGTGGCAGCTTCTGCATAGATGACAACCGAATGCCAGCAGCACTGCCGAGCCGATGTAGCAACAGTCTGCGCCCAGCGCAACGGCTTTTACAATGTCCGCGCTGCTGCGGATACTTCCGCCTACTATTAGGGATACGTTGTCGCGTATGCCCTCGTCGCGAAGGCGTTGGTCTACGCAGGCAAGGGCAAGCTCTATGGGAATACCAACATGGTCGCGCATACGAGTAGGCGCGGCTCCCGTGCCGCCACGGAAACCGTCTATTGCGATAATATCCGCTCCGCTCCGCGCAATCCCGCTTGCGATTGCTGCGACGTTATGAACGGCGGCTATTTTTACGATTACGGGCTTTGTGTAGTCCGTTGCTTCTTTTAAGGAGAAAACAAGCTGGCGCAAGTCCTCGATGGAGTAAATATCATGGTGAGGCGCAGGCGAAATCGCGTCCGTGCCTTCGGGAATCATACGTGTGCGAGAGATGTCACCGACTATTTTCGCGCCCGGTAAATGGCCGCCTATGCCGGGTTTCGCGCCTTGCCCCATTTTTATTTCTATTGCCGAACCGCTGTTTAGGTATTCCGGATGAACGCCAAAACGCCCCGACGCCACTTGCACCACGGTGTTTTCTCCGTATTTGTACAGATTTTTATGAAGGCCGCCTTCGCCTGTGTTGTACATAATGCCAAGCTCTGCCGAGGCGCGTGCCATACTTTCGTGGGCGTTGTAGCTTATTGAGCCGTAGCTCATCGCGGAAAACATCACGGGCATAGACAGGGATATTCTTGGGGGTAGGTTATTTACAATGTGACCGTTTTGGTCGCGCTCTATGTTGGTCGGCCTTGCGCCGAGATGTACTTTTGTTTCCATCGGCTCACGCAGGGGGTCTATGGACGGGTTTGTCACCTGTGACGCATTAAGCAGAATTTTATCAAAGTAAACGGGGTAATTTTCGGGATTTCCCATACTGGAAAGCAGCACCCCGCCGCTACCCGCTTGGCGATAGATTTCGTTTATGGTTTTGCCGCTCCAGTTTGCGTTTTGCTTGTAGGTGTTTCCGCTTTCTGTGATTTTTAGTGCGCGGGTGGGGCATAGTGCAACACAGCGATGGCAGTTTACGCATTTTGCATCGTCGGCTGTCATCGTGTTTTCTTCTTGCAAAAATTCGTGGGCTTCGTTGGCGCATTGCCGCTCGCATACGCGGCATGTTATACACTTGTTGGGGTTCCTTACAATCTCGTAATCAGGATAAATGAAATTCATCACGCTTCACCCCCGTTAAATTTTATTATTACAGGCTGGCCGCCCTTTGGGGCCCATACCTTTTCCAAATTTGGTTGGATTATGCGGATTGCGGCTTCTTCGCTGGCGATGTATACGGTGTCGCCGCTTTCGGCTACTACCATGCTGCGTAGTTTTAGCCTGTCGTTTAAGGCCATCAACCCGCCTTCGAAGCCCACCAGTATCGAAAAAGGCCCCGTTATAAGCTGCGCAGAAAACATTGCGCGTAAGTACTCATGTGTTTCGCGTTCTTTTTGCGGCATTTGTTCTATTGTCTGCCAAAAAGGTGCGGCGATTACCGAGGCGATTTCTTCGAATGCAAGGCCTTTTTTGCGATGAAGATAATCTATGATGTAGGTGATTACCTCTGTGTCGGTTTGCAGCGTGCATTTATAGCCATACATCTCGATTGCGCGGCGGTTTGCGTCGTAAGACGAGATTTCGCCGTTATGCACCACGGAGTAATCCAGCAATGCAAAGGGGTGCGCGCCGCCCCACCAACCGGGGGTGTTTGTGGGATAACGCCCATGTGCCGTAAAGCACCAGCCTTCGTATTCTTCCAATTTATAAAATCTGCCTACATCCTCGGGGTAGCCTACCGCTTTAAACACGCCCATGTTTTTTCCGCTGGAAAACACATATGCCCCATCTATCCGCGTATTTACACGAAAAACGCATTTTGCCGTAAACTCGCGCTCGCTTAGCTGACTATCCACCAGCTTTGTGGGTAAGGGCGTCACAAAATACCGCCAAATCAGCGGCTCATCTGTAATTTCCTTAATTTTGCGCGTAGGAATTTTTGAAAGATTGATAATGTCAAAGTGCCTTTCCAAAAACTCCTCACAATCCCGCTTTACATTAATGGAGTCGTAAAATATGTGAAATGCGTAATAGTCCTTGTATTCGGGGTAAATACCATAAGCCGCAAAGCCGCCGCCCAAGCCGTTTGAGCGGTCGTGCATTATCCCGATGGATTTTATGATATCCTCGCCGCTCATGCGCTTGCCGGATTTGTTTACTATCCCCGAAATCGCACAGCCCGATGGTATTCTTACTTCCCCTTCTTTTTTCATATAAAAATCCCCTTTGTTTTTCATATGCAACCACAGGTTGCACGCAAAAAAGGCGTCCACCGCATAGTGTCCCTCACGTGAATACCGTACGGCGAACGCCTTTGTTCATCCATCGGGTAGTATAAATTATTGCGAAAAAAAAAGCAAGGATTTTTCATAAAAACGATTAAGTTCTACATCGTCTCCCTTTTTCATATATATAAGCTAACGCTATATTATAAGGGAGGGCCACTTCTGTGAAAACCTATATAGAAGAACGGGCCGTAGAAGTAGCAAATTTTATCATCAGTTCCAACGCAACCGTACGCGAAACCGCCAAAAAGTTTGGCATAAGCAAATCCACTGTACATAAGGATGTAACAGAAAGACTAACAAAAATAAATCCAAACTTGGCGGGCGAGGCGCGTCGGGTGCTGGAAGTAAACAAGTCCGAGCGTCACATACGCGGCGGAATGGCGACAAAAGAGAAGTACCTACAACACACACCATTTAAAAAGCTGTAAATAAAAAAGATAAAACGGCCCGACATTGTTTTTAAAATGCCGAGCCGTTTTTCTATTGAGACACGCCCTAAAGCAGCCCTTCAATAAACGAAATCAAACGCTCCACCGCACGGCGATTTGTGACAAACATAGCCGCGTCGCTATCTCCGCCCACCGCAAAAAAATTCGCATTAAAATCATAGAATCGCAACTGAAAATCGGGACTGTCAAAGCGGTGGTAGGTGATAATAACCTCCGGCTCGCCTTCCGGGTAAAACGGCTCGATATCGGCGTCGGCGAGCAGGCTAATCGCATGAAAGTACGCCGTTCGGAAATCATCCGCGTCTACGCTCTGCCCGTTAATTGTCGGCTCTATGTCAAAGGTATCGGGAATGTGATTCATGGTAAGTGTAAAGCTTCGCGCCCCTGCTTCTATAGTCAGCATTTCCACATCCGCAATATGAATAAGCGCGAGAAAACGGTCCGCGATATCCAGTGGGTTTATGCCCATTACCGTAGCGGGGTGTTCTCGCTCGGCTATAAAAACATGCGGCCGCCCGACAACCTTTACATAGATAAATTCCATGCCGCCATGGGTAAAGCTATCTCCGAATTTCAAATGCACATCGTTTCCGCCATGCCATGTGATAAATTCGAATTCTAAAACAGGCTCATCCAGCCCAAATACCGCGAGGCTTTGCGGTGTTACCTCCGCAACCTCGCGCAAACGCACCTGCGTCATAGGGTGTATTATCTGCTCAATCAACCTCGAAGTGCTAAGCTGCAAGCCAAAAAACGGCTCATGCATTACCAAATGCTCGCCCCCCAACTCGGGTATAAGTCCATCCAGCGGGTGTGCTGGCATATCTGCGGTACGCATAGCAAGCACAACAGGCGGCTTACCCGCCTCGGTAACCCGAATATAAACAGCCTCCTCGATATGAATAAGCGGCAAAGTCAAATCAATCATATCCGCAACATCAGTCAGCAACCGCTCGCCCAAAACCAAGCTAATCAAATAAATAGCAGGGTCGTCGTCAATCATCAAAAAATAAAATTGGTAATCAATGGTGGCACTGCCCAGTCTAAGTGTATGAGTGCTACCGTCATCAAAAAACGACGTAACGGTAAGCAAAGGCGGCGCAAGCCCAAATTCCGCAAGCTCCACCTCCGTAGCGTCCTCGTGCGCAACATCCAACGCCGCCAAAAGCCAAGCAGGACGCACCTTATCCCGCGCAGCATGGATATCAAGAACAAAACCTTCCGCCTCCGAATGCGCCCACTGAATGCGCCCCATTTCATCCAAAAAAGGCGTCATATACTCCCGCGCCCCATCGTAAGAAAACTCAACCCGCACAACCTCGCTCTCTTTACGCTGCAACAACTGCACAGCACTAGGCGGCGGAGCCTCCGGCGTTACCTCACCGGGACGGTGCACCGCCCAAAAATACGCAAAAAGCATAAGCGCGATAACGGCCAGCGTTATGGATAAATTAACGATACGTTGTGTTTTTCTGCTCATTTTAGCAACTCCCTACCATAAAACCCCACCAAATACCAAGCTTGTCCGCAAAGTTACCAACAAGCGCGCTATATGGCGTCGTAACAAAAGGATGGCCGTCCTCGCCGTCCTTTTTCAAAACATCGTAACAAGCCAGCAGCTCCTCCGCAGTCGTAAACGTCACAATCAAATGCACAGGAAAATCGGACGCACCTTCCCTCCCCGCAAAAAATTCATTGTCATTAAGGTACACCGTCTGCCCGTGGATTTTCATGTTGGCGTGGTTGATACATTTATCACCACGGTCAATGCCGTCGGCCTTGGTGTTAAATGCTTTCTCGTACAAGGCAATTGCCTTTTCGCATTCTCCGTTAAAATGTAAGTGTGGTATAACCATAGATTATAAACATCTCCATTCCGACCATTCGCTATTCATCAACTGCTCCTGATACCAAATAGCAGCGATGTCAATATATTTTAATGCGTGAGGGGAGTGCAGGCTCACTTGTAGTGCATTAGGCAGGGCTTTCACTCGTGAGATAGCTTCTTCTGCGGTGGTTTTTCTTTTTATGTAATCTTCCACGACAAAATTAACCTTATCATTTGCAATAGGACCTCGTACGATACCGTGTGTGTGACGCAGTTTATTTTCCGGCTCTCCTTTGCGCCTGTTATCCCGCACAAAGTTTAGCCATGCTAGCGATGGCACGTCAAAGACGAGAGGGTTTACTTTCTTATCAAAGAATACGCTATCATCCAATGAATATTTCATCACAACGGGTATGCCGGAAAACGCGGCCCGGCTTTTTGCCCAGCGTTGTGCCACGCCAAGGTCGCTGCCTAAATAAAAACCTTGCCCAAAGTCCGTGCGGTGACGGCCTTTTACTAAGTCTATTTCATGTATTATTTGCGTTGTGCCGTGGAATAGTTCCATTTTAAACCGCCTGTGCGCTTGCCAACTCGGAAGTCAGTAGCTCCGCCATATATTCAAATCCCTGCGTATGAAATGAATCGTAACCGGCCAACACCTTCTCAACAAAGCCATGCTGCTCCAATAGACGTGTTGTTTCTGTCACGGGTTTTTGCAACGCGTCAGCAGTGTACTGCATTACATGTACCAGCCACACCGCCCTATCTGCTTCTGTATGCATTAACCACACCTCCTACCTACAGCGTATTGATAATTATATCACGGTCATAATTACACTGTCCATCAATTGCACCAAATCCCAATCCCTGCCTCATACACTGCTCTCAAATGCCTATCCCAATTTCTCTTCCGCAATTCCATATTAAATGTTGATGTCCCATCCAGCACAATCAATTCCTTCTCTTTTACCCTGTCGTAAAGCCTATCACTTAACATCGCCGTTTTTATGCTCTCATATTGCCCTGTATCCTTAATCTGCTCTATCGGATTTCCTGCAATGCAAATCACAAGCCCTTTCTCCAAGGTTTTCATAGTCCTATTATCGCCATACGCAAAACCATATGTCCAAACACGGTCAAACCAGCCCTTTAGCTTTGCAGGGACATCCGCCCAAAACACGGGATAAATAAACACAATCACATCGCACAAATTTATTTTAGCCTGCTCCGCCGCCACATCATCAGACATAGGTAAATCCGCAACACAGGCGGATTCACGGATATACTCCCCTTCGCTCATATCCGTCCTAAAATCCATCTTATACAAATCGGAAATAACATAACTATGCCCCGCGTCCGTAAGCCCCTCAATAAACCTATCCCTCACACATCGCGTAAAAGAATCCTCACTTGGATGGGCATAAACAATTAACACCTTCACCTATAAACCCCCATCTTCCCATCAAAAAAATCATTAATCGCGTCCATATGCTGCTGCGCAAACAATGGCGGCAAGCTATCCCTGGCAAAAAACTTCAAATCAAATGTCTCCACCCCATCCGCAAACAATGTCCCGCCTACAATATTCCCCTTAAACACATAACAAATAGCCTGCGCCTTATCGCCATTAGAATACTCAAAACAATATTTAGAATAAACCCCGACCAGATATTCCATCTCCACATCCAGCCCCGTTTCCTCTTTCACTTCCCTGATTGCGGCTTCCTCAATAGACTCCCCGACCTCAAGCGCACCACCCGGAAAGCCCCAAATATCTTCTGTACCGCTCCGCTTTTGAAGCAACAACTCACCATTATCATTAACCAAGCAAGCACCCGAAAAATTCAAGATAATCCTATCATGCCCTACCTTACCCCGTATCCACTTAATATAATCGCGCATACCATCCCTCCCGAATTTTTGATGTTTTTGAAAAAACCGCTCCAGCCCATATGATTACAGGGCTTTTCGGCATTTACCATTTTTTACTTGTTTTTTTGGTTAAAAGCATGACACCCCGCATAATCACGGCCTTGCCGGGGTTTTTTTATCGGTATAACCACCCCCGCTCGACACTAACCCAATTTTGTCCGTGTTGCATCCGTGCGGGATTATTTTGCCTATCCTTAGGGGTCGTCCACTCATCATGTAGCTCAGCGGAGGGGATTCTTTCGGAGGATTTTCACGTACTGCCGGAGAAAGATTCCCCTCCGCTGAACTCCCAATTTTCATAAGCGGGCGTACACTCTTCTTAACGTAAAAGGCGAAATAATCCCGCACGGCGGGTGTAACGCAGCATAGTAGGGCAGGGGTGTTAGTTATGCCGCCGCCTAAGCCACACAAAAGCCCCAACACCAAGAAAAACAATCGGCAGCCCCCCCATGGCAATCCCGCCGATGATGTTGGCTTCACTCCCCGTAATCAAAAGCGGCATTTGCCCCGGCGGCACACGCCCCGGAACCCAAATACTAGGCGGTTGGTCCTTCATCCACTGTAGCGAATTCAATACAAAATGCCAGTTCCCCTCACCGATATAAGCGTTATACCACGGGCTGTAAATAAGGCCGTTAACCGCCACAATCCGCGTGTAGTAAGCCGTTCCGTCCAAAAAAATCCTATCGGTAACAGCAATCGCCAGCGGAAACTGCCCCCCCACATCGGTAGGAAAACGCGCAAAGGAAGCGGCCTCCGAGTAAGGGCTGCGCACAAAAGCACTATCGGTGGTCATCCAAAGCGGCTCGATATCTAGCGTCGTCCTTCTGACACTGTTAATCTGCATTTCCGCGGACAAAAACGGCGCGATATTATTAAACCCTCGTACAAAAAGGCTTTCGGTAATGGGATGGCGCACCAAATTAGGAATAATATAATCAAACCGACCGGGCAAAATATGCCGTTCATCGCCTTCAAAGATAAAGTACCCTGTAAGCGAAAGCCCATAATCGTCCAGCACGTTAGCTAAATTAGGCGTTTCGGCAAGAGCATGGTCAAGCGCGAAAAACGCCCGCCCCTCATCCTCCAAAAAGGTCAAAATCCGCGAAGCTTTAGTCTCCGTCCAGTCCCGCGTGCGTTCGGGCATAGGAATAAAAAGAATATCAGCGTCCTCGGGAACATCGTGCAAAACAAGATTAACTTCCCGCACCTCAAAGTTTTCCGCCTCAAGGAATTCAACAAACTGCGGCGGAAGCGGGTCTTCACCGCTGCCCGTTACATAGTAAACCACGGTAGCCGCGCCCATCGACACATGATGAATCGCCCGCGTAATTTCGCGCTCGATGTTGTAGCTTGTAATCCGCATAATCTGCCCCGTAAACGGGTTTATATCAAAATCCACCATTTCATATGATTGCACAACACGAATTGCGTCGGCAGATTCCACCACAACACTATGGCTGGAAATCCCCCCCTCAATTCCCGCGTCCGCCGCAAAGCGATGTATCAACGCAGGGTTTAGCAAAGGGTCTCGCTGCTCAATTCTGATATAAGAAGAAGCCGCGTCATATTCGGTAAGCAGATGGCTGATAATGCGCGACATTTCTGCCAGCCCACCGGGCAGCTCCTGCCCAACTCCCGCAATCAGCGTAAGCGTAACATCTCGGTCAAGCCCCTCGACAAAATCTCGGCTCTGCTCCGTAAGCGTAAAAATCTGCTGCGCCGTAAGGTCGATATTTCTATCAAACTCACCCGCGAGCAAATTTGCAAGTACAAAAATAACAACGGCAAAAAGCACCATAACAGTAGAAAAAGTCCCATAGCGGAAGCGTTTGTCCTTAAAAATTTTCATAACTAACGCCACCTCCTTTTTTCAATCACATTAACGGTAAGATAAATAAAAAGCGCGGCAAACGAAATATAATAAACGATATCACTAATCCTCAAAGCCCCCCGCGCAAAAAAATCAAACCGCGTAAAAATAGAAAACCATAAAAGCACGCGCACGATAATCCCGTCAAAAATCAAATCATTAAAAATATAAAGCCCACCTGCCACAGCCAGCCCAATAATCCCAACAATAACCGCAGCCAAAATCCGTCGCGTGGAGTTATACCAAACCGCCACAACGCAAGCAATAACAAAAAGCACAAACATAAGCGAAGCAAAAGTAGAGGTAGGCATACTAACAGCAATTGCGTCGCTCAAAAACATAACAAAAATCGCGCCCATAGTACCCACAGCCGCGATAATCTGGCTTTCCGTAAGCACAGAAACAAAAACTCCAATAGCAATACAGGCCGCCCCCAAAAGCACAAACCCGATATAAGCTCCCGCAATTTGCGCAACAGGCAAATCCCCATAGTTACGCAACAAAAACGGCATAACAACGGTAACAGCCACGCCAATCAAAAAAAGCGAAAGCGCGGCAAAAAATTTCCCAAGCACAATCCCTGTAACGGTAAGCGGGCTGGTATAAAGAAGCTGGTCGGTCTTCTGCCGCGACTCTTCGGAAAAAAGCCGCATAGTAAGCACCGGCACAAGAATAAAAAAGAACACAGTAACATTAGCCAGCACAAAATGAAAATTACCGTCCATGCTGCGCACATTAAGCAAGGTAAAAAATATCCCGATAAGCAAAAGCAAAAAAGCCAAAAAAACATAACCCATCATATTAGTAAAATACGTGCGCATTTCCTTCTTATAAATCGCTAACATCTTCGGCAACCTCCACTTCATCTAAATGGGGCTCTGCCCCAAGCCCCGCCGCTCCCGTCGGGCAAAGCCCGTCGTCCGCTTCCTCGGCGTAGCCTCCGGGACACGCTTCGCGTGCCGTCAAGGAAAGAAAAACTTCCTCCAGCGACAATTCATTAGACTTCATCATCAAAATCGGAAAATCATTCCGCGCACAGCAGCGGAAAATCGCCTCGCGGATATCCGCGCCTTCTTCTCCGTTTAAAATTAATTCCACCGTGCCTTCTTCTTTTACATCCGCAAAATCCAAGGAGGTTATCACGGGTACATCACTAAATGCTGCGGAAACTTCCTCGCGGCCTCCCTTTACGCGTACCTGCATTTGTCCCTTCTGCAAGCCCTCGGAAAGCCCTTCGGGCGTACCCTGTGCCACGATTTTCCCCTTATTTATTATCATCACACGGTCACAAACCGCGCTAACCTCCTGCATAATATGGCTCGACAAAATAACGGTATGCCGCTCCCCAAGCCGCTTTACAACATCCCTCATCTCGATAATCTGCTTTGGGTCAAGCCCAATGGTAGGCTCGTCCATGATAATCACCTTAGGCTCGCCAATCATGGCCTGCGCCAGCCCAACCCGCTGCCGATACCCCCGCGACAGATTTTTAATCAGCCGCCGCTCCATATCCAAAATACTAACCTGTTCCATCACATGGGTGAGCATTTCCTTACGCCCTTTTCGCACCTTTTTGATATCCGCAACAAAATTAAGATATTCCCGCACCCGCATATCGCCATAAACAGGCGGCGTGTCCGGCAAATACCCGATATTAGCCTTAGCCATCTCCGGCTCGGCCAAAATATCCACTCCGTTAATACTAACCTCGCCGCTTGTCGCCGCGATATATCCCGTCATAATATTCATGGTGGTAGTTTTCCCGGCTCCGTTAGGCCCCAAAAAGCCCACAACTTCACCGGCATTTATAGTAAAGCTCAACTCGTCAATAGCCTTACGCGCCCCGTATTTTTTAGTCAAATTCCGTACTTCAATCAAAAAAATCACTCCATTCAAAGTCCAACGAACTATATCATAACCGAATTTTGGAAGAATTAAAATAAAAAATCCAACTGACGATAAATTATCGTCAGTTGGATTTTTCACATGCCGGGAATTTATTGATTTTTCAAATCCCTAATAATATTCTCTGCGGCCATTCTGCCCATTTGTTCGGTTGCGCCTACGGTGGACGCGGCGCAGTGTGAGCCGATTACTACATTATCCAATGAAAACCATGCTGTATTTGTGGGCGGCTCTTGTTCAAAGGCGTCTAAGCCTGCGCCGTAGATTTTATTGCTTTGCAACGCTTTTAGCAGGGCGTCTTCGTTTATAATGCCGCCGCGGGCTGTGTTTATTATTACGGTGGTGGGTTTCATGGTGGCTATTTCTGCTTCACCTATCATGTTGCGTGTTTCTTCCGTCAGCGGAACATGTAGGCTTATAAAGTCGGCTTCCTTATATATGCGAGGCAGGTCGGCTTTTTCTATGCCCTCTTTTGTGGCGTAGTCGTTATCCCAAAACACGTCGTGAGACAAAACCTTCATGCCGAAGCCCTTTGCTCTGGCGGCTACGCCCTTTGCAATTGCACCAAGCCCAATCAGTCCCATTGTTTTTCCGAAAACATCTATGGAGGTAGATTTTCCCCAGTCCAGCTTGCGGCAGCCTATGTCTATGGGAATAACCTTTCGTGCCACTGCCAGTACCAGCGCAAAGGCGTAATCCGCTACGGCGTTAGCATTTGCACCTACGGTGCGTGACACGGTTATATCGCGTGCCTTACATGCATCCAGGTCGATATTGTCTACACCTACGCCGTATTTTGCTATGGCTTTAAGGTGGGGGGCATTGTCTATTACTTTTTTTGTAAAAGGGTCTACGCCCAAAATTACACCATGGCAATCGCTTACAAGGTCGCTGATTTGTTCCTCGCTTAGTATGCCTCCGGAATTATTACATACAATCTCCAGCCCTGCGTTTTTTAACACATCAAAAACCGAAGGGTCTGTTTTGCCAAAAGAACGTGGCGTTACAAGCACTTTCATACATGCTCACTCATCTCTGCTTTTAATTCCGCCCTGGTGGGCGACGCGCCGTTACGTAGGTAATGCCCGCTTACGCAGTTGCCGACCATTAGGCGTTCCTTTAGGGTTAGGCCGCCTTTTTCTGCGATGGCTGCCATATACCCGCCGTTAAAGTTATCGCCCGCGCCTGTTGTAACAAGCGGTTTTGTGCAGTAACGCTGCGGCACTACGACGTTGCCTTCGAAAGCTGTGGCGGCTACAGCAAAAAACGGCGTGTGTACCACAAGCTCGTCCAGGCCTGTTTGTTGGCGCACATATTCTATGTCTTTGTCCGCATTGTCCGCATTTTTCCAGTCAAACACCTTGTCGTAATGCGAGAAAAGAATGCTCGCTTCGTGTTCGTTTAGGCTAAGGGTGGCAGGGGTTTTTTTGCTTAATTTCGCCAGCACCTTCAGCGTATTCATTAATGCTTGTTTGTCGCGCTTTCTGATATCGGCAAAGTCGAAGAATATTCTTGTGTCGGGCTTTAGCAGGTTTTCGCATATTTTTGTAATCAGGTTATCGAAGTTATCCAACAAAGACCAGTAGCCGATACCTACAACCGTAGCGTTGCAAAAAGCCGCACTCAGTTCTTCCTTGGAAAGTGCGCCTGTGAGTGTACTCCAGTCCACGGTATTAATGCCTGCCACATACGGGAACATCATTTTGCCGTCGTTAAATTCATAGGCGGGGCATAGACCTGTATTACCGATGGAGTATACCTTGCAGTTATCGGAAAACGTCTTGTAAACAGGGTCTAACCCGCCGCCGTCTTTATCAAACATGCCTATGAGGGTGGTATCTATGCCCAAGTTGTCCACGGCTTCGCCTGTGTGGGCGGTAAAACCGCCATGCGAGCGACGTTTGCGCACCATCTCGTTTGCATAACCCCCCGCGCCTACATCGTAAACGGATTTTGCAAAGTCCTGCATTTTGTCATACAACTCGTATTCTGTGGGACTGGTGCGCACCTTTATTATTTGCCACACTTCGTCCACAAATCCGTCTATACCCAATGCAACTTTTCCCTTTTGGGTTTCAAAATAATTCATAATTTTTTCGATATTAACGCTCATTATTTACCCTCCCAAAGCGCGCACCCTTTGCGCGCTATACTATTTAAAATGCGAATGCAACAGACGGGTTTTCTACCATAAATTTATTTGAAACAGAAGCACTAATGCCTCCTTGCTCCAAAAGCGGCAGAAAGCCTTCTTTTATATAGCCAAGCCCCGGCTCGCCGCCGTAAGACTTAAAGCGTGTGCGCGTAGAATCCAGCCCAAGCAAAATTTTGTCGTTAAACCCTGCGTCCAGCATACGCTGTATTATTTCCAGCTCCGCCATGTCCGTGTGGTATTTTTGTCGATAGATTGTGTCGTATTCTACGTAGCTGCCGCGTTTGCATAGCTCTATATGGGTGGATAGTTCTTCCACGGCGCGGTCAAGATGGCAATAAATACGCTTGGTCGGGTCTACGCCCGCTTGTGTTAAAAATTCGTCGAGTACAACCGGGTTGGAGCCGTTATCTATGTGGATTATCATGGGCGCGTTTGTTTTTATCTGCGCTTTTGCGGCGGCAGAAAACAATTTTTTATATTGCGGGGTTAGCCCAACTATGTCATAGGCTACTTTTATGACGCCGGCTTTGTGGCTTTCGTAATTTGTTGGTGACCCTGTTTCGGTGTTTGTGTACATTCCCTGCGTAAGCTCATGTACAAACAATTCCTCCAGCTCGCTTTCGCCGAAAGAAAACACCCAGCTATCACCATAATACAATGCCATCTTATGAAAGCCCGTGGCGGATACTACATGTATGCCACTCTGCTCCGATAATTTTGCAAGCTCGGCAGACATTCGCCCCGCACCTACGGGTTGGCAGTCAACTATTGCACTGCCACCCACTCGTTTAAAAAGCCGCAGCTCCTCCAGTGACTTATCATAATCATCCATACAAAGGGCAGGGTCTACCTCGGCGGGTTTACCCTTTGCTACCATTATATGGTCGTGGCTATGACAAAACCCCAGCGTCTTTGGGTCTATGCTGCCACGTATCGTTTGTATTTTCATAGGCTTATTTCCATTTTGGGTTGTCGATAACTTCGGGCTTGCCGTCTTTTTCTACTATCAGCTTACGGTAGCCTTTTTCTTCTATTGTGCCGTAGTCATGCCCTGCGTCTCCACGGAACGTAAAGAATGTAACCAATGGCGTAGTGCCTGTGTTTATGCTGCGGTGTGCGTATCGCTTAGGCACATATACCATTTTACCGGGTTCCAGCTTGGCGGCTTGCCAGTCGCCTTCCGGGTTTTCCATCAGCATGTAGCCTTCACCGGATAGGGTGTAGTATGTTTCGGCAGTTTCCAATATTGTATGAAAATGCCCCTTTGTCATAAAGTATTCGTCGCCTACCTTGCCGGGGTATACGATGGATGTACCTGCGGCGAGGTCTCCCGCGTATTCCGGCGCACCAAGCTCGTAAAATTCATATACAAGCGGGTCGCCGTTTTTTATCAATTCCGCCTCGGCTGCGGCATCTGCGTACATATTTTTCATCTGAGAAAGCAAGCGTTTTGTAGATTTTGCGGTCTTGGACATACCTGTATTTTTATCGAAGTCTATTGTAAAGCCTTTTTCCCATTCATATGCCATTTTAACTGCCTCCTTTATATGCTTTTTGCGATATCGCTTAATTTTTCCAGAGTTTTGCCTTCTATCGGAATTTTAAATACTTCCGAGATTACCTGTGTCCAGCCGTGTATAAAATAAATCCAACCGTCTTCTACATGAAGGTTGTTTTCTTTTTGCTGCGATTGGGCTTGGTACATAAAAATCAAGTCGCCGCGGTAGTTGATTTCCCACACAAGGCTGTTTTTTGGATATTTTACGTTATCCGTGGTGGGCGAGCCGGGAGCGTCTTTGCCTAATCCTGTAGCGTTAACCACCAATGAATACGGCGGAAGGTTGGCTATTACCTTATCGTTGCCTTCCGGCGTGGGATTATGCACATACTCAAGGTTTATGCGCTCCGTCACACGTTTTAAATGTTCTTTTGCGGATTCCAGCCTCGGGGTGCTGCGATTGCATAAAATTACTTTTTTAGGCACATTGTCGCCAAATTTTTCTTGCGCAAAATACAAGGACATGGCAAGTGAGCTACCGCCTGCACCCAGTAACGCTACATGACCGCCATGCTTTTTCCAAAAACCTTCTGGCACAAAGCGTTCCAGAGATAACCCGCTGGAAATAGGGTCTTTTGCATGAGCGCAAAACTTTCCTTCGCTTTTGGAAAGACAGGACACCTCGCTTAATTCTTCTGCAAAAGGGTCTATAAAGTCGAACATATCCTTGCAGGCGTTAAACAAGTCTATTTTGTGAGTGGTTACCAGCGCGCCCATGGATAGCGGGTCGTTTTTGAGAAAATCCACTACTTTTCTGTAGTCCTCCACGGGGGCGTGCAGGGGCAGGTCTATACCTTTTATTACAGTATCCTTTAGACCCAGTGCGTCTGCCCACTTTGGAAAAACCTTCATAATGGATGAAGCTCCTGTGGTTACTCCTATAAAATAAAGAGTTGGTTGTGTTGCTGATGTCATGTAAACGCTCCTTTCAGTTTTAGGCAGAATATTTTTGAGAATCAATTCCCAGCAAACGAAAGCAAACGATTGCATTCGCTAGTGACTTGATTATATTCATCACAATATGCAAATGTCAATAAGATATAAAAATTCACAACGATAATCTTTGTTTTACCCTTGTGAAATTGTACAATGATTACATTGCATTTTGTTTTTGTAACGCGTCTGAAACATCGATATGTGATATATCACAAATTTACAGGCGTAAATCCTTATTATTATGTATGTTATCACTATTTACACATTCCCCATCGTGTTTTATTATTTCTTGCAAGCAAGCAATTTTTTCGCACCAAAACCAAATCAACCACCACCATACGATAACATATGAAAACAAGGGGGATTACTCGTGAAAAAGACAGGTATCTGTGTAATAGGCAGCGGCAGAGCGGGTATGATACATGCAGAAAATTTTGTTAAAAACGTACCACACGCAAAACTCGTGGCTTTGGTTGACCCCGTGGAGCAAACCGCAAAAGACGCCTGCGCGTCCCTTGGCATAGACACATATTACTTAGATTATAAGCAGGTGCTGGAAGATAAAAATGTTGACGCTGTGGTTATAGTAACCCCTACAAAGTTTCACGTAGATATAGCGGTAGATTCTGCAAAAGCAGGCAAGCACATTTTATGCGAAAAACCAATGGCAATGACGGCAGAAGAATGTCAAAAAATGAACGCCGCAGCCAAAGAGCATAAGGTTATTCTGCAAATAGGCTTTATGCGAAGGTTTGACGCAGGGTTTGTGCAAGCCAAAGAAATCGTAGACTCCGGAGCAATAGGCGACGTTGTAATGGTACGCTCCAACACACGCGGCCCCAGCATTCCCCAACCTTGGATGTATGACTTGAAAAAATCCAACGGTCCGCTTGCCGAGGTTAACAGCCATGATATTGACACATTACGCTGGTTTACCGGCAGCGAATTTAAAACGGTTTATGCCATAGGCGGCAATTTCCGTTCGCCGCAGGCGACAAAAGATTTTCCGGATTTTTATGATAACGTAATTGTAAGTGCGTCCTTTGCAAACGGAATGCAGGGCATGATAGACGGTGCGCAGGGCGTAGGCTACGCTTACGATTCTCGGGTAGAGGTGCTGGGCACAAAGGGTTGCGTTTTTATTGGTCGCATAAACGATAACGCCGTACTAACCTGCACAGCCGACACAAAGCACGGCAACTATCCACTGGTAAGCAGCTGGACAAAATTATTTAAAGAAGCCTATTTAGCGGAGGACATAGCCTTTACGGATTCTATATTAAACGGCAAACCACCCAGAGCGTCCGGCCACGACGGTGAGATGGCTGTACGGGTAGTAGCGGCAGGCAATTTGTCTATAGCCGAAAAAAGAATAGTAGAGGTGTAAAAATGAAAAAGATGCTAGCCGCCAGATTATATGGAAAAGAAGATATACGCTTGGAAGAAGTACCCATACCGGAAATTAACGAAAACGAAATCCTGTTAAAAGTAAAAGCTGCTTCGATATGCGGCACAGACCTCCGTATGTATAAAAACGGACTAGACGGTGTAAATGAAAACAACCCACGCATACTGTGCCATGAGTTTGCCGGTACGATAGAGCAGATTGGTAAAAACGTAATGGGCTACACCATAGGCCAACGCGCAACCGTAGCACCAAACATAGGCTGCGGAATATGCGACTTATGTGTTTCCGGGCAAAGCCATCATTGTAGTAAACTCACCGCTATCGGCATACATTTAGACGGCGGCTTTGCGGAATATGTAAAAGTTCCCGCTATCGCGGTAACGCTGGGTAATGTTACCCCAATAGCAGACAGTGTCAGCTACGTAGCCGCCGCTTCTAACGAAGCATTATCTTGTGCATACAGCGCGTTTGAGCGGTACATGGTTAACCCCGGTGAAACCGTAGTTATAGTAGGCGCGGGTGCTATCGGTTTAATGCACGCAAAGTTAGCAAAAATGGCAGGCGCAGCAAAAATTATATTAAACGATATTTCGGAAGAAAGGCTACGCGAATGCGCCGCTATAGCTCCATACATTATTACAATAAAAGACGACCTCGTTAACCGCATAAACCAAGAAACAAACGGTGCGGGCGCAAATGTGGTAATTACGGCATGTAGTGCTGCGCAGGCTCAGTACGAGTCGTTTAATCTTGCAGGCTTGGATGGTCGCGTAAACTTCTTTGGCGGCTTGCCAAAGGGCAAAGAACATGTAGAGCTAGACACAAACATCATCCACTATAAGCAATTGACAGTTACAGGCACTACCCGTTCTTCCCATGAGCAGTATCGTCGCACCCTGCAATTTATAGCGGCAGGATTGTTGGACGTAGATTCACTTATTACGCATAAGTATCCCCTTGACCAAATAATAACCGCTCTGGAAAACGCGATAAAAACAGTTGGCTTGCGCCACGCCATAATATTTGACTAGAGGGTGCATATTATGAAATTATCACCGCTTTTTGCAGAAGAGCGTAGGCACGAAATCGCAAAGCTACTAAGCGATAACGCAAAATTGCTTACGCCGTCGTTATGCAAAACTTTCGATGTATCCCCCGCGACAATCCGAAACGACCTGCGCACCCTTGAGCGGGAAGGGATACTAAAGCGCACACATGGTGGCGCAATACCTGCCGGTAAAACCGCCTACGAGTTAATAGGCAAAAGCAAAGAAGTAGAATGCATAGAAGAAAAACGCAAAATCGCCATGTTTGCAGAAACGCTGGTAGAAGACGGCGACACAATAGTGTTAGACACAGGCACTACCACAATGGAACTGGCAAAACTCTTAACCGACAAAGAAAACCTAACCGTAGTAACCAGCGACATAAAAATCGCGCTTTACTTGGAAGAAAATTCTTCCGCAAACATATATCTTTTGGGTGGCATGATAAGGCGTAACTTCCACTGTGCCATGGGTGCGGAAACGATTAATCAGCTAAAAGGCCTAAGTACAGACAAGGCATTTATAGCAGTAAACGCGCTTAGCGTAGAAAAAGGATTTACCACCCCCTCTATTGAGCTTGCTAATGTAAAGGCTGCCATGGTGGCCACCGGTGCTACGGCTGTTTTTCTGGCAGATTCTCAAAAGCTAAACCGCGCCAGCTTTGCACAAATCGTAAGCTTGGACAAAGCCCACATTATAGTAACAGATTCAAAGGCGGACAGAAATTTTATTAACAGGTTAAAGTCCGAAAACAAGCACCTGGAAGTAGTAGCTGTCTAACTTGTATTTTACGCTATATATAGGAAAATCCTTGATAGCGAAAAATAAAAAATCTTTGGAAAGTAATGAGAGGAGAAACATCAAATGAAAAAGAACCTTCTTAAAGTGCTATGCTTTGCACTAATGTTTACCATGTTGCTGGGTCTGACAGCATGTGGTAACGACGACGCGGACGACGGCACCGTAACCGTACGTATTGGCTGGACACCACCCGACGTTACAGGCGTATTTGCTACAGTTACACAGTTTATGGAGGCAGCAATTGCTTCTGCCGCTCCATATGGTATCAACATCGAAATAGTAGAACGTCCACCCACAGACCACGCCGGTGTAGCCGAGCAAATTGCAGTTATTGAAAACTTCATACTGCAAGAGGTAGACGCTATCATGGTTTCGCCTACGGACGTAGACGGTGTTACACCTGTACTGCGCGAGGTAAACCAAGCCGGTATACCACTGCTTATGGTTAACATGATGTCGGAAATAGCCGGCGTTAACGTAACCAGCTTTGTAGGCTTTGATAACCGCATAGCCGCAGAAGTAACAGGCTGGTCTGCGATAAACGCATTAGGCGGTCCGGGTCCGTTGCCGCAGGCAGCAGGCGGTGCCATGAGCGTACCCGCGAGCGAACATCTTAACGTACACTGGTGGCGTGACCTTTACTCCGGTTTCGACAAAAACTCTATCAGCGGTAATGTTGCCATAATCGAAGGTATTCACGGCGACTATTTCTCTAATGCTCGTAACGCCGGATTCTTGGATGTTATAAACCAGTTCCCTAACATTAACGTATTAACAATTCTGCCCGGCGACTGGAACAGAGCGCGCTCCGTAGAGCAAGCAGAAAATATTCTGCATATGTTTGGCCCCGGTGAAATCGACGCTATCTTTGCACCCAGCTCCGAAATGGGTTTTGGCGCACGCATAGCCATAGAAAGTGCCGGCCGCGAAGAAGTTCTTGTGCTTACACACGGCGGTACAATGGAGTCCGGCGATTGGATACGTGACCAACGCCTACTTGTAGATACATGGCATGGTTTCCCGGACTGGGGTTGGTATGGTGTAAAATTTGCTGTTATGTCTGCATTTGGACAGGATGTTCCATATATGTTTGACATAGGCTCTCGTACACAATGGTACGGCAATGCCGATATGTTCTTCCCCAACGTGCAACTCGCGCCTATCCCATGGCAAGAAATTTTGGACAACAGAAGATAGTAATAATTTTAAAAAATTAAATCGTGGGGGCACTTTATAAGGGGGGAAGCCCCCACGGTTATAATTTTAAAGAGGTGAGGACATGAGCGAATATATTCTTGAGATGAAGAATATCACCAAGGGCTTTTATGGCACGATAGTTCTGCGAGACGTTAACTTTGGTGTAAAACCGGGTGAGGTGCATGTTTTACTTGGAGAAAATGGTGCAGGTAAGTCTACGCTTATGAAAATCCTTTCCGGCGTACATAAACCGGATGGCGGCGAAATTGTAATAGAAGGCGAGAGCAGACGCATACGAGAGCCGGTGCATTCATTACGGCTGGGTATAGGCATGGTTTATCAAGAGCTTTCCCTCGCGCCTAATTTAAGTGTGTTAGAAAATATTTGGCTGGGCAATTTGCCCACAAAGGCAGGCTTTTTTGTAGACTGGAAAAAAGCAAAAGAAGAAACGGAAAAGGTTTTTTCACAGTTGGGCATTCCTGTAAATGTGCTGCGCAAGGTATCCCATTACGATTTGGGGTTGCAGCAGCTTGTAGAAATTTTCCGCGTTGTTTCCCAAAAAGCTAAATTAATTATTTTAGACGAGCCCACGAGTACCCTTTCCGAAATAGAGGTTAAAAAGCTGTTTGAAACCATTAATCTGCTGCGCGACCAAGGTATTTCCTTCATATATATTACTCATAAGCTGGACGAGGTTTTTGAAATAGGCGACAGAGTAACGGTTTTGCGCGATGGCCAGGTAATCGGTGATACCATGGAAAACGTAAAAGAGCTAACCAAGGACGACTTGATAAAACGTATGGTAGGCAGAACCCTCGACGAGCAATATCCAAAAGAAGTTGCCGTAACAGAAGAAGTTTTGCTTGAGGTTAAAGACCTCTCCGACGGTGAGTATTTTAACAATGTTTCGTTTAACATAAGAAAAGGCGAGGTGCTGGGTGTAGCGGGGTTGGTCGGTGCAGGAAACAGTGAGTTGGCGCAGGCTATATTTGGGCTACGCAAAATAAAAAACGGCACTATACGGCTAAACAGCAGCGAATACAACATAAGCAGCCCCGTAGACGCCATATCACGAAACGTAGGGTTATTGACACAGGACCGCAAGGACGGGTTATTGCAACATATGCCAATATACGTAAATGTAAGCGTGGCGCAAAAGAATGAAATGAGCAAGCTAGGGTTTAGGCTTCGCAAAAAAGAAAAAGCGCAGGCACGTGATTATATAGACAAGCTAAAGGTAGAAACAACATCGGAAAACAAACTGGTGCGTAACCTAAGCGGCGGAAATCAACAAAAAATAGCCGTAGCAAAATGGATATGCAACGGCACAACCTTGTTCATAATGGACGACCCTACCCGTGGTGTAGACGTAGGCGCGAAGGTGGAAATATACAAAATAATAAACGAGCTAACTGCAAAGGGATACGGCGTGTTAATGATATCTTCCGATATGCCGGAGCTATTAGCCATGTCGGATACCATTATGGTAATGAAAAAGGGGGAAGTTACTGCAATTTTACCGGCAAGCGAGTGTACGCAAGAAATAATTTTTGAAAAAGCAGCGGGGAGTGACTAAAATGAAAGATAAAGCAAATGCAGTATCTGTTGGTGTGTTAATTCAGAGGTTTAGCCCAATATTCATTTTAATTGTGCTAATAATTTTTATGAGCTTGGCTAACGACAGATTTTTTCAGGTAGCAAACTTTATTAATATTTTTCGACAAATAGCTATACTCGGAGTAGTTTCCATGGGTATGACGCTGGTAATCTTAACCGGGGGTATAGACCTTTCTGTAGGGCCTATGATGGCAGTTAGTGCCGCTATCATGGGGGTAGCGGCTACCCAATGGGGTATTGCTCCCGTCCCTGCGGTGGCCTTGGGCTTGGCCGCAGGTACAGTGCTTGGCGTTATTAACGGGATGGTTATTACAAAAGGGCAGATACAGCCGTTTATAGCCACGCTGGGTATGATGGTGGCGGCGCGGGGGGTTGTGCTTTTGCTTACGGGCGGGCTTGCCGTGCGTGGCATTCCCGAGCCTATGCTTACCATAGGCAGCCGTTTTGTAGGCAGGATTCCGCAGAGCGCGTTTGTACTGGTGGCTGTTGCTGTCGTGGCTTGGATATTGCTTAACAAAACAACCTTTGGGCGTAACATCATGGCAATAGGCGGCAACTCCGAGGCGTCCCGTACATCCGGTATCAGGGTTGACCGTGTTAAAATTATCGTTTATGCAATATGCGGATTCTTTTGCGCTATTGCCGGCTTCTTGTATATGGGTCGTGTAAACTCGGTGCCTCCTCTTATGGCAAGCGGCATGGAACTGCAAGCCATTACCGCCGTTGCACTGGGCGGCACAAGCCTTTCCGGCGGTAACGGCAGCATAATGGGTACAGTAATAGGCGTAATCACCATAGGCGTGCTAAACAACGGACTTAACCTTATGAATGTTTCTGCCGCGTGGCAGCAGGTTATACTCGGTATTATGATAACCATTGTTGTAATACTGGATTCTTGGAGAAAGCGCAAATTTGACTAAATGCCGGGAGGTTACTATGGACAATAATTTACGGCTCAATAATAAAGTAGCGGTCATAACAGGTGGAGCGTCGGGCATTGGCAAAGAAATTGCGATGTTATTTTCTGCCCATGGTGCAAAAGTCGCGCTTGTTGACTTGGACGAAAGTAAGCTAAACGAAGTAAAAAATGCCATTGGCAAAAATGCCGAAATATTTTGTACGGACATCACCGACGAGGACAGCGTAAAAAGCACGGTTAATAAAATAGAAGCCACCTTTGGTAAGCTGGATATTTTAATAAACTGTGCAGGAATATACGCCGCCGGTAAAATTACAGAAACCAACTACGCAGACTGGAATAAGATTTTAAACGTAAACCTTAACGGTGCGTTCTTATGTAGCAAATATGCTATAGAAGCCATGTTAAAAAACAAAAAAGGCGCGGTTGTAAATGTGGCGTCTGAGGCAGGGCTGGCTGCCATAGCAGGGCAGGTGGCATACAATGTGTCTAAGGCGGCGATGGTATCGCTTTCCAATTGTATGGCGGTGGATTATGCCACATTTGGTATACGCGTAAACTGCGTTTGCCCCGGGCGAATCTTAACCCCGCTGGTGCAGCACATTATCGATAGCTCCGATAATCCCGAAGAAACCTTTAACGTCCTAAGCCATGACCGCCCGCTTATGCGAATGGGTACAACCGGTGATATCGCGTATGCCTGTTTACATTTTTCGGACGACAGTATGCCGTATGCTACAGGCAGTGTAATGTCTGTAGATGGTGGATACACGGCGCGTTAATTTTTTTGTTGCTTGTACTCGAAGGTTAACCCGTCCTTCAGTCGAATAATCAAACTGTCCCCCGACTGCGAAAACATCAGATTATCGAACCGTAGCTGTTCGCACGGCTCGATTAATACAACGTTGTCGGGGCTGATGGTAAAATCGCCATGCAAAATGCCATTGTCTCCGTCACCGTCAAATTCATTTGTTTCGAAGGAGCCGTCCTCGTTAAATACATAGTAAAAATTACGCTCGTCGCATTGCCATTTTCCCAGTAGCTTGGCTTTTATTGCCGCCGCGCCTACGCCGATAAACAACCCGCCGCCGATTAAGCTGGACAGAGCTATCGCAAAGGTATCTGCGGATACCTCGGGCATTTTGGCTTCGGGCTTGGGGGCGTAGCCTGCCGCCGCGTTGCGTTTGCGGACTTCTTCATTATATAGGCGCACGCATTCTTCCAGCAGCTTTTTATGGGGTGGGCTGTTTATGCTGTCCAGTTTATTTTTTAGGTTAACGATAAATTCTTTTTTCTGTGCAAAGCTTAATCCCGCATAATGCTTGCGAAGCTCGTTGATATCATTGTTCTGCATTGGCCGCCCTCACTTTCTCTGCGCGGTTTACATAAAGAAGCCAAAACCCCGCCGCAACAAATCTTAACACAAAAAACACCGCAAATGCATAAATCAATGCCTGTCGGTCGCCGCCAAGCCCACGATAAAGAGCGACGCCCACCACAGGCATAACCGCATTGCTAAGCGTAATAAGCATGGTATAAACAGAAATCGAAAAACTGCGGTACTCCTCGTCCACGACTTTTAGCAGGCATTGGAAAAGATTAAGCGTGATATTGGCAAAAGCCATCTGCCCTGCCGCGTGTATAAGCAAAAACACGGCAATTCCAATGCCGCCATGGGGAATACTCACCCCAACGATAATCGCAAGCGGGCTAAACGCCAGCCCAACCATACCATAGGTAAGAGGCCGCTCCACGCCTTGCTTTACGTTGTTTCTGCTCCAGCGTTTAAGCGTCAAAAGCTGCGTAATCATCGCGCCTACGGGGGTGAGGCTAAGCAGCACCTCGTTCATGCCCAAGTAATTTCGCTGGCCGATAAAAAACAAGGTCCAGTCTGCGTGCCATGTCATATGAAAAAACAAAATTGTGATACAAAAATAAATATACAGCTTATTTTTGGAAAGCCGCCTTGCCGCCGTTTTTATTTCCGCAAAAGAAATCCGTTTTGGCTCCGAAGGCTTAACCGCCTTTATCTTCCTAAAGTGAATCGCATTTGAAATAAGCATAACCGCTGCGATTACATAAAAAACCTGGTGCGCCGCGATTTTGCCTTCGTCGCTTACAATCGCCGTAAGAATCGCACCTACGCTAAGCGGCACAACCAGCGACACAATCATAGTCATGCGTGCGCGGAAGGTGAGTACATTGTTACGGTTTTCGCGTACGCCTTCTATCCACGCTCCTTCCGGTATAACCTCGGGGAAATATGATTGCCATGAGAGATTGTACATTCCCACAGAAACGGTGGCGAGAGACAAAAATCCGATAAAAAAATAAACCATATGTACAGGCAAAAAAGCGGCACTGCCCGCCGTAGCGTAAAACACACCCGCCATTACCAAGGCAACTGTAAGCATACGACGTTTATTGCTTAGGCTGTCGGCAAACAAGCCCATGGGTATGAGTAACAAAAGGCTTAACATCTGCGGCATAAATTGTAGCATACTAAGCTGGAAGTCGTTAGCCCCCAGGCGTTGTGCAAATAAATTATTATTATTTGCCGCCATGGAGACCGCGCCCAGCGTTAGTATGCCGTCAATGCCGTATTTTACCGTAATCGGCTGTGTCTGTATAAAACTGCGGGCATTACGTACCGCTATACTAAAGCGTCTCAAAGCTAACCGTGCCGTCCGTACTCATAACATCAAAAAGCTCACCGATGGACTCGTTGTTATGAATACAATTAATCGCATTGGCAAGGTACTCCGCTACGGAAAGCACCGTTACTTTATCAATTCTTTTTTCCGGGGGAAGCTCGATGGTATCTAGTACAACAAGCTCGCTAATAGGGGAATTTGCCAAGTTTTTAACTGCGTTTCCGCAGAATTTGGGGTGCGTAATACAGGCGAAAACATCTTTCGCGCCGTTATCCATTACTATTTTTGCGGCGTTGCAGATTGAACCGCCCGTAGATAGCTCGTCGTCTAAGAGAATGGCGTTTTTACCTTTTACGTCACCGATAAAGTGGTCGATTTTGCTTTTTTTATCATCGAGCCTACGCTTGTCAACGATGGCAAGGGGTACGCCTAGTTTTTCTGCAAAATATTTACACCGTGCCACGCTTCCAAAATCCGGCGATACGATTACAACGTTTGACAGATTATCGCCTATGCCTTTTTTAATGCGGTAGTATTGCAAAAAGAGATAAATGCCGCGCAGGTGGTCCAGCGGGATATTAAAGAAGCCCTGTATCTGAGGGCAGTGCAAATCCATGGAGAGTATCCTGTCCGCACCCGCAGAGGTAATCATATCCGCTACAAGCTTTGCGGTAATCGGGTCGTGAGAACGCGCTCGCCTATCCTGCCGCGCATAGCCAAAATATGGCACAACCACAGTAATGCGCCCCGCCGAAGAACGCCGCATGGCGTCAATCATAATAAGAAGCTCCATCAAATGGTCATTAACCGGGAAGCAGGTAGACTGGATAATAAAAATGTCGTTACCGCGTACCGTTTCGTTAATGATTACCTTTGTTTCGCCATCGGGGAAGAAGCCCGTTTCTGCATTGCCAAGCTCTAGGTTTAGTTGCTCGGCTACGCTTTTTGCGAGCAATTTGTTCGCGCTTCCCGCAAAAATTTTCATTTCGCCGATACTTTTTACTGTTCCTGTTCGTTTCGTCATACTGTATTACTCCTCATCCATGTCCATTATTTCAATTTCTAAGGATTCGTCGTTGTCGTCCGCGGCTGCTGTCGCTAATGCTTTTTTATCCACTTTTATGAAATTGTCTTCTGATTTTAATGATTCCAGTGGCTTCATGCCAAAATGCTCTCTTGCTTTGTCTTCGATTTCCTTGCGGATTTCTGCGTGGTCGCGTAGGTATAGCTTTGCGTTTTCGCGGCCTTGGCCGAGGCGTGTTTCGCCGTAGGAAAACCACGAGCCGCTTTTTTGCGCAAGCCCGATTTCCAAGCCCAAGTCCAACAAATCCGCTTCCTTGGAAATACCTTCGCCGTACATTATATCAACTTCTGCCGTGCGAAACGGCGGTGCGACTTTGTTTTTTGTAATTTTGATTTTTGTGCGATTGCCCACCTGATTGTCGGAGACTTTGATTGCCTCGCCACGGCGGATATCTATGCGCACGGAAGAATAGAATTTTAACGCCCGCCCGCCTGTGGTGGTCTCGGGACTGCCGTAGGTTACGCCTATTTTGTCGCGGAGCTGATTGATAAAGATGATTATGCAGTTTGTTTTGTGGGTGATACCCGTGAGCTTGCGTAATGCTTGCGACATAAGCCGCGCTTGTACACCCACGGTGGATTGTCCCATTTCGCCCTCGATTTCCGCACGCGGCACTAACGCCGCCACGGAGTCCACAACTACTACATCTATAGCCGCCGAGCGTACCATTGCCTCGGCAATTTCCAAGGCCTGCTCGCCGTCGTCGGGCTGGGAGATATACAGCTCGTCTATATTTACGCCAAGCTTACGCGCATATACCGGGTCCATGGCATGTTCTGCGTCTACATAGCCTGCGATACCGCCAAGCTTTTGGCATTCCGCCACTATATGCAGCGCGAGTGTGGTTTTACCCGAGCTTTCCGGCCCGTAGATTTCTACGATACGCCCCTTTGGTACTCCGCCAACGCCAAGAGCGGCGTCTATGCTTATTATCCCCGTAGTTACCACAGGAATACTCATATCGCCCATCTTCTCGCCCATCTTCATTACTGCACCCTTGCCGAATTGCTTTTCAATATTAGCCAGGGCGTTATGTAACGCCTCCTCTTTTGCCGCCTGGTCTTCGAATACTATGACTTCTTTGTTCTTTTTAGATTCCGAAGCTTTTTTCTTGGCCATCTTCTTTTGCTCCTCGTACTTTTTTCTATATTGTAATACAAATAAAATATAAGGCAAGCATAAACTTAGTTTTTTGTAAAAATATGTATGCGACCTATAACCCGATACTTTGGCCGCGAAAAATTTTTGGGCAACCTGCAAAGGTAAAGCACCATTAAAGTTTGATGACATTAAACTTTAGCATACAAGCCCTAATCGAATAAATAATAAGCGTTAACCATAAACATAAACACTGACCATTTTTTTAGAAATTGCAGGTCGTCGGGGAAGGTTTTTATTTTATTTCTATTATATTTGTTAGATTAACGCGGTCTATGGCGATTTGTAATGCGGCTATTGTTTCGTTTAGCCATTCCAGCTTAGCTTTGCATTCGGTCTTATCGTAGTTTATTACCGTGTATTCTACCGCACCGCCGTAGGTTGAGCGTGTGGTTTTTGCTTCTTTGTTTGCCAATGTACTTACTATGGCTAACTCGCGGTTTAGCTGCGCCAAATAAACAAGGCACTCGCCCAATGTCATAGAAAACTCCGGTACGACAGTCGTTGCATTGGAAAGATTTAAAAGGCTTTTAAGCTTACGGATTTCTGCGTCCAATTTACTTATTTTTTCGCGGGTATCGGCAAAGGAATACCCGTTATCAAATCGGTCCTTCTCGTTTTGATACGTGATTTCGTGAATGCGTGTTTCTTCCACAAGGGTGTCAAATTTGCTTTGCTCCAGCAGCTTAATTTTTTTCATAATTTCCGTATTGCACATCTTCATTATAAAAACCTCCTTTTTCCCATGGTATTATACTTTGCTTGCGACGGCAAGAAAAAAAGAAAAAATTCAACTGACGATATTTTACGGTCAGTTGAAAAGTAAAAAAAATTTGACGTAATTGTAATTTTTGTGTAAAGTGTTATGCGTTACATATCAGTTACACGAAACCTCATATCGTTAAACTGAGAATGTAATAAAATTAAGAATAGAAAAGAGAGAGAGAACATGAAAAAGGCATTAGGAATCATTGCTACACTGTGCATGTTATTGTTTGTTGTAACAGCATGTGGTACAGACGCTCCTCCCCCTGCACCTGTGGACGGCGGAACTACTGTAGCAGATACAGCTACAACCCCACCGGCAGACACAGGCGCGGCCACCACACCCGCCGAAACAACCCCCGCTGTTGATGACGACGAACTCTTCCCCGGCATCATCGCGATTGTAACAAACACGGTAGACCAAAACGAAGAAGAATTCCGCAGTGCGGAAGCTCTGGTAAACAGGTTTGGCTCCGACAGAGTTATCCACAGAACATGGCCTGTTTACTTTGCAACAGAGCCGGAGATGATGATAACGATTCTTGTAGAGGTTGCATCAAACCTTGACGTAGGCGCGATTATTATTAACCAAGCCGTAGCAAACACAAATGCGGCAATCGATGCAGTGCGCGAAATCCGCGGCGACGACATCTTCATAGTAGTAGCGTCTGCGGCAGAAGACCCACGCGACGTATATGCAAGAGTAGACCTTTCTCTTGACATTAACAACCCGGATATCGGCGCGTTATTTGTACAACAAGCAGTGGAAATGGGCGCGGAAGCTATCGCTCACTACTCCTTCCCGCGTCACATGGCTATCCCAATGCTTGCGGCACGCCGCGACAACATGCGCGAAGCCGCCGAAGCCGCAGGCCTCCGTTTCTACGACCTTCCGTCACCCGACCCCATGGAAGAAGGCGGTATGGCCGCCAGCCAATTGTTTATTTCACAAGACGTAGGCAGACAAGTAGAAGCTTTGGGCAGAAACACCGCATTCTTCTCCACAAACTGCGGACAACAAATTCCGCTTTTGCAACAAGTTCTTGCATATGGCGCGATGTATGTACAGCCTTGCTGTCCTTCGCCCTTCCACGCGTTCCCGCAGGCTTTAGGCCTTGCCGCTACGCAGGAAGAAGCCGTACAAGGCTTTAGCATTGGAGAAATCATAGAGGCAACCAGCACTGCGATTGCAGAAGCAGGTATGACAGGAAGACTGGCAAACTGGGCATTGCCGGGCAGCATGGCTTACACAACAGTGGGCTTTATGTATGCCGTAGAATGGCTTAACGGCCGCGTTACACAAGAAGTAGGCCAAGTTGATACAGCAGTGCTTATGAGATTGTTTGGCGATTACGCAGAAGAAGTGATGGGCGAGCGTTTGTACCCCATACTGACACCGCTGCAAATCGGCGCAGACACATTCTCTACAATGTATGTAATCTTAATGCCGTACATTGTATACTAAATAATAACGTATAATAGCCGCGGAACGGGTAAAACCGTTCCGCGGTATATTACAGCGAAATCAATGAAGAACGGTCTCGTCCGAGGCGAAAATCGCGAACGCTTCACCGCGTTTTCGACGACGGGCGAGACCGATTCTGAATTATTTCGATGTATGCGGAGGCGGAGCATGAGCCGTAATTTATTGGAATTTAAAGGTGTATCAAAAAATTATTCGGGCAATCAGGTGTTAAACGACGTAAGCTTTGACATCCGACCGGGAGAAATCCACGCGCTTATCGGCGAAAACGGTGCGGGAAAATCCACCCTTATGAATATTCTTTTTGGAATGCCCGTCATACATACGACAGGTGGCTACGAAGGCGAAATGGAGCTGAACGGCGAAAAAATGGAAGTAACATCTCCATTTGACGCCATGGCTTTGGGTATAGGCATGGTTCACCAGGAATTTATGCTAATCCCCGGCTTTACCATTGCAGAAAACATAAAGCTAAACAGGGAAATAGAAAAAGACAATACGGTAAATAAAATAACCTCGACCCTATTCGGCAAGCGTATGAAAACGCTGGATTTTAAGCAAATGAACAAAGACGCAAGAATCGCGCTGGACAAGCTGGACATGAGTATAGAAGAATTCACACTGGTAAAAGGGCTGCCAATCGGCTACATGCAGTTTGTAGAAATCGCCCGAGAGATAGACAAAACAGGGCTAAAGCTGCTTGTACTTGATGAACCGACAGCGGTGCTTACAGAGTCGGAAGCGGAAAGCCTGCTTAAAGCCATGCGCAGTATTTCCAAAAGAGGCATTGCCATTATATTCATAAGCCACCGCTTAAATGAAATCATTGCGGCAGCCGACAGAGTAACGATTTTGCGTGACGGCGAGCTTGTAATAACCAAAGACGTAAAAGACACAAACACCTTGGAAATAGCAGAATACATGGTAGGCAGAAAAGTAAGTATAGAAAGAACAAGCCAACAAAGGGAGCTAAGCGACGAAATAAAGCTCACCGTAAAAGGTCTGCGAGTAGCCATGCCAAACGAGCGCGTAAAGGGCGTAAGCTTTGAAGTGCGCAAGGGAGAAATATTCGGCATAGGCGGGCTTGCGGGGCAGGGCAAGCTTGGCATAGCAAACGGCATAATGGGAATGTACGAGGCAAAGGGCGAAGTCACCATGGGCGACGTAGCCCTACCGCTAAACGACACAAGAAAAATGCTGGATTCCGGCTTATCCTTTGTAAGCGAGGACAGAAAAGAAGTAGGTCTTCTGGTCGAAAAAGCCATTGACTACAACATCATGTTTACGGCAATGAATATCAAATCCGAGTTTTTAAACGCATTTAAAATGACTGACAAGAAAAAAATCCGTAAACATGCACGCAAAATGATAGAAATGCTCGACATCCGTTGCACATCGGAAAAGCAGCATACGGGCAGACTAAGCGGCGGCAACCAGCAAAAGGTATGCGTCGCAAGGGCGTTAACACAAAAGCCGACCATTTTATTTGTATCCGAGCCAACACGCGGCATAGATATAGGCGCGAAAAAATTAATTCTCGACCTCTTGTTAGAACTCAGCCGTGACCAAGGCATGACAATAATAATGACATCTTCCGAGCTTGCAGAATTATGCAGTATCTGCGACAGAATAGCCATCATCTGCGAAGGCGAAGTAGCTGGCATTCTGCCGCCGGACGCCTCACCGACAAAGTTTGGCCTGCTGATGTCGGGCATTAAAGATTTGGAGGGGGGACAAGCATGAGCTTGTTAGACTTGCTCAAGAAAATTCCGTTTTCTACTAGAGTAGTAGGCGGTTTGTATTTGGCGGTTTTGGTGCTGGGCGTAGTTAACGGGTTTAGCATTGCTACATTGATTTCTGCCAGCTTGCATTTTTTTGGTGTGTGGGCGATTTTCGCGCTGGCCAATGTTCCTTCTATTCAATCGGGGACGGGGCCTAACTTTGCTTTGCCCATTGGTATCGTAAACGGACTGCTTGCCATGGTGCTTGTTTTGGCGGCAGGCTTTACAGGGATAGTGTTTATCATCGTGGCGTCGGTGGCGGCTATAGTTTTCGGCAGTTTGTCCGGCTATCTCTACGGCAGGTTGATGAATGCCGTAAAGGGCAGCGAAATGGCAATCGCGCCCTATACCGGCTTTGCAATAACCGCTGCGTTTGGCCTTGTGTGGCTTGCCATCCCGATTAATCATCCCAATATGGTGTTTTTTCTCGGTGACGGCCTGCGGCATCAGATTCCGCTGGATTACTTCGGCGCGAATTTAATTTTGGCAAACTTTCTTTATTTCGAATTATTTGGGATGCAGGTGCGTACGGGCGAGTTATTGGTTGTTTTTGTGGCTTGCTTGCTTATGTATTTGTTCTTCCGCACAAAGGCGGGGATAGCTATTTCCGCCGTCGGCAGAAATCCCTTATTCGCGAAGGCTACGGGCATAAATGTAGACCGCAGCAGGGTGATTGCAAATATGATGTCCACCGCAATCGCCGCGTTTGGCGTAGTTGTTTATGCGCAGGGCTTTGGGTTTATTCAGCTTTATGACTTCCCTATGTTTATGGCTTTTCCTGCTATAGCGGGTATTGTGGTCGGCGGCGCGAGTAAGCAACGGGCAAATGTTACAAATGTTGTCGTGGGTACGTTTTTGTTCCAGGGGCTGATTGCTATTGTTTTGCCCGTGTTTAGCCGCGCACTCGCGGGGACGGACGTTGCCGGCGTCGTTAACCAAATTAGAATGGTAGTACAAAACGGAATCATCCTTTACGCGCTTGCGCAAATGAGCAAGGGAGGCAAATAATGACTACTAATGGTATAAGCGGTGAAAAAATCCGCGCCTTTCTTTTTGATAATATCGTAACGATTATTTTCTTGGGCTTTGTGGTTTTTGGTTTTCTTGTTTCCGATACCTTTACGCCGAGTTCTTTTACCAATGATATTATTTCGCGCTTTTTCCGTAACGGGGTTTTGGTGCTTTCGCTTATTATTCCTATTATGGCGGGGCTTGGGCTTAACTTTGGTATCGTGGTGGGCGCGCTTGCGGGGCTGCTTTCTATTGTGTTTGTGCGGTATCATTATGCCTTGTTCCCCGGGATTGGCGGGCTTTTGCTTTGCTTTGCCATTGCTACACCCATTGCGATTCTTTTTGGATTTTTGACGGGAAAGCTTTATAACAAAACTCGCGGACAGGAAATGGTCGCAAGCCTTATTGTTGGCTTTTTTGCGGGCGGTTTATATGAAATATTTTTGCTGTTTGGCGTGGGTGGGATTATCCCTGTGCGCTGGGGACATAGGATGATAAACCCCGTAGCGGAAGGCGTGCGCCCGGTGGGTATTCGCAGCTCCTTCGAAATGGGCTTGCCTGCGGCGGAAATGACAGGCCGTGGCTTTGCAAATGAAGTTCCCGGTATGGCCAGGGCGTTAAATAATCTTTGGCGCGTGGAATTTGTTTATGCACTCGCGGCAGTTTCTATTGCCGTATTTGCCTTCCTTGTAATACGACGCATTTATATGAAGAAAAATGCCGCCGCTTTTTCCGCATTAAACGAGCCGCTATGGGCTTTTTGCGTAAAAATTGCCTTATGCGGCGCGGTAGTGCTTTTTGCGATTTTCAGCTCCGGGCAAATTTATTACTGGTACCATGTACTGTACAACGACCCGTATATTACAAGGCTCGACCTGTTGCCCGGGATTTCCAATTTTGCCGTGGAAATCAGCCGCATAGACCGTGTTCCTGTTGTCACGGGGCTTGTGATTGCTGCTGTTGGTTTGTTTATCGTTTATTTTTCCAAGACAAAGCTTGGGCAGGATTGCCGCAGTGTAGGACAGAGCCAGCAAATTGCTAATGTGTCGGGCATTAATGTTGACCGTACGCGGATAATTTCTACTATTATTTCTACTGTGCTTGCGGCTTGGGGTATGATTATCTTTTTGCAAGATATGGGACATGTAAGCACCTATACCGTGCATAGAAACATTGGCTTTTTCTCCGTAGCGGCGATTTTGGTGGGTGGCGCAACTGCCGCCAGAGCAAGTGTGAAAAATGCCATGGTAGGGCTTTTGCTTTTCCATGCTATGTTTATTGTTTCGCCCGCCGTAGGATTGTTTGTGTTTAACGACGGAAACGCAGGCGAATACATGCGCACATTTATGGTTTACGGCGTTATCGGTGTCTCGCTTGGGCTGTATGTTTGGAAGGCCAATAAAGCCGCTAGGGATAAAGAACGATTAAGAGATAACGATGACAAGCTGATGGCAAATTTACCGATGGTAGGTTTGAATGAAGCCTCAGGGATGGATGATTAAATAAAGCAACTAACGATAAATTATCGTCAGTTGAATTTTCAGAGTGAAGACAAACCCTCGCCACGGACGGGGGTTTTTGTTATGTAAAGCGGATTTCGAATTAATCCGCTATACAAGGAAGAAAGTAGGGTGTAGAAATTTTTTTATTTTGCGGAAATTCATATAAGTCATGGCTTGTACATAAAATCTTTTAGAAGGGGTGGGGTAAAATGCCTGCATTTTTTACGTACCTACAGAATATAACGTACTATCTGGTGTTTGCCACGGTTATCGGGATTTTCGCGCCGTCGGGTAAATATAAGAAATTTGTTTCGCTGGTTTTGGGGTTTGTGCTTCTGCTGTTGATGATACAGCCGCTTGCGGGGTTTTTTAACGGGCGGGATGTTCCTGTCACTCAGTGGTTTGCGGGGTTTTCCGGGGACGGCGGAATTGCTCGGGCGGGAGTGGATTCTGCCTATGCCGACTGGTGGGATGGGCATTTGCGTGTGGCTTTTGAGGCGCAGCTGGATGCGCAGATTTCCAGGCTTTTGGAAGGGGAGGGGTTTGAGGTTTATTCTACCGCCTTCACGTATACGGACGACTTTGGCGAGTTGAATTCCATCAGGGTTAGCGTAAGCCGAAGAGAAAAAACCGACGACGACACGGGGCGTATCCCCTTCATCAGAATACAGACACCGCAGGTTAGGATTATCCAAATCGGTGAGCCTGCTTCCGATAAAAACTGCCCCGATTCCGCTTTGATAAAAAATTTAATTTCGGACTTCTACAACCTGCCCACTTCACATATATATGTAACTGTACAGTAGTCCACCGCCGCGCAAAGCGAGGGGGCTAGGGGGCGTAGCCCCCATTCAAAAGAGAAAGGGTGAGCCGCACATGACAAAGGTATTTCGCAAGCTTATGGCGGAAAACAAGATGTTGGCAATTGTATTGGTGGTATTTGTGGTGTTGGGCGCGATTTTATTGTTTATGGGGAGGTTTATGCGCGAGCCGGAGGAATATATTCGCGACTTTTTTTACGGCGCGGCCGAACTCACCGAAATCACACCCGCTACGCTACAGGAGGTCTTCCACTACGAGCAAGCGATAGAACGCCGACTGGAGGAGTTTTTCTCCCTCGTAGAAGGCGCAGGAAGTGTACGCGTGATGGTAAGTCCGCTGGGAAGTACCGAAACGGTTTTTGCCATAGACGTAAACGAAACCCGCGCCCAGTCAACAGAAGCCGATAGCCAAGGCGGCACGCGGGAAACGGAAAACCATCAACGCGCCGAACAAACCGTAATAATAACAAACCGCCAAGGAGCCGACACGCCGCTGGTAATACGCGAAATCGAGCCTCGCATAGAGGGTATAGTAATAATCGCCGAAGGAGGTGACAACCCTCTGGTGAGGGACGCACTCACCCGCGCCGCCCGCGCCGTCTTGGGGCTGGAAGCGCATATGGTACAGGTATTAACAATGAAATAGCGGCACAGCCGCCTTTCGCCGACCGGTGTTTGGTGGGAATGTCGTCTCGAGCCTTTAAAAATTATAAAAATATGAAAGGGGCAATAAAAAATGTTTGTTTTAAAAAGAAATCAGGTAATAATCACCGCACTTGTGGTAATGATAGCCGTGGCAGGCTATCTAAGCTGGAGCGATTCCCGCTCGCAGGATGTTGCGTCGGGCTTTGTGCTGGACGACCAAGGTAATGTTTCCGCACTCATTCCCGACGGCGGAACGCTCGCGAGCCTTTTCCCCGAGGACTACGATGGAATAACGGGCGCGCCGTGGGCAACAACCCACGACCCTACGATTGCGGTATCGGGGGATGATTTTTACTGGCACACACTTTCGGGCTTGGATTTCAGCGAAATAATTTCGCTGCCGACCAACGAAGAATCTCTTCGCGAAGCGGGCGAAGCCATCTTTGTAAACCAAAGCCGCGACTCCTTCTTTGTGCAAAACCGCCTAACCCGCGAGCAAAACCGCAGCAGCGAACGCAGCGTGCTTAACGACCTAATCAACAATTCAATGGTAGCCGATGAGCAACGCGCCCAAGCCGCCGACCAAATGCTGGAAATGCAACGCCGCATAGAGCGCGAAACCGCCGCCGAAGCCCTGATAGAATCCAAAGGCTTTGCCGAAGCCTACGTGCGTATTTCCGACACATCCGTAGACGTAATAGTAAGCAAAGAAGCCCTAACCGACGCAGAACTAGCCCAAATAGTAGAAATAATAAAACGCAAAACCGGCATGGAAGCCACCCAAATCCACGTAAGCCCAATGCGCCGATAGAAAAGTTTATCTTGACGAGCCGTGCCCTCTTTGGTAAAATACCCGTTGCGTGATACGAAAAAATTGCGCGAGGGCCCTTAGCTCAGTCGGTTAGAGCGGCCGGCTCATAACCGGTAGGTCCCGGGTTCAAGTCCCTGAGGGCCCAGAAAAACCCCGTAATTTCCTTGTTTGTGGAAAGCGGGGTTTTTACTTGTAGGCGTATTTTACACTTTTCTTTTTGTTTGTGCGTAGATGTTTTGGTCAAAACCGCTCAAGCCCGCATAATCATTGCATTGTCGCTTAGAGAAGTGTCCCCTTGACAACATCGCCGTTTTTTTATAAATCATCTTTTACCTAGCAAATCCCGCATATTTTTGTTAATCTAAAGAAAAAACAGAAAAGAGATACGCATGGCTCAAAAAGTTAACGGAAACACGGACGGGATACGTCGCTCATACATTGACCGACTGGAAACAATCTACGGAATGCAAATAGACCGAGGACAGTTTTGCTCGGAAGAAATCTTGGAGACGTTGGCCTTCTTTACGGAGGCGACGGGGCGCGAAGCTATGGTATACATTGAGCGGAGCGGCCGCATAGAAACAGTAATCGTGGGCGAGCAAGACCGCGTGAGCCTACCTGTGCTAAAAAAACGTCGCTCGGACATCAGGTTAAACGGAATCCGCTGTATTCATACGCACCCGGGGGGTAATGCGCACCTTTCACAAGTGGATATTCAGTCGCTCAAGAGCCTAAAGTTGGACGCGATGGCGTCTGTTGGGGTGGTGGATGGGCGTCCGCATTTAATGCAAGTCGCCATCTTGGGCGAGATTTTGCCTAACGAGGATATTACGGTAAATCTTTTCGGGCTGTATAAAACAAACGAAATCCCCGATGACATCCTTTGGGAAGAAATCGAAGCCGCCGACAACAGAATTCGCCCAGCGGAATCAAAAAAAGCCGAAAAAGAAATAGCTCGCGCCATATTGGTAGGCTTGGACGGCGAGCCTGTAGAATTGCGTCAACTCGCAGACACGGCGGGTTTTATCACCGTCGGCTATGTAGTCCAGCCAAAATCCCGCCCCGACAAAACATATTATCTCGGCTTCGGAAAGCTGCACGACTTAGTCCTGGAAATCCAGCGACTACAGGCGGACGCGGTTATTTTTGACGACGAATTAACCCCTTCACAAATACGCAACATCCAAAAAGAACTCGGCAAGAAAGCAGAAATCATAGACCGCACCGCACTAATCCTTGATATTTTCTCCGACCGCGCCTCTACGCACGAAGGGCGTTTGCAAGTAGAGCTGGCCTCCACAAAATATCTTCTCCCGCGAATGACAGGCTTTTGGGGTCACTTCACGCGCATGGCGGGCGGTGGTGGTGGTGGCGGAGGCGCACGCCGAGGCGAGGGCGAAACCCAACTTGAGGTAGACCGCCGCCTTCTTCGCAAGCGAATAACGGAGCTTGAGCGCGAAATCGAAAAAGTAAAAGCCCGCCGCGAGGTACAGCGTACTGCACGGGAGCGTTCCAAGATACCCATTGTCGCGCTGGTTGGCTATACAAACGCAGGAAAATCCACACTTATGAATTGCCTTTCCGGCAGCGAGGTTTTGGCGGAGGACAAGCTCTTCGCTACGCTCGACCCTAAATCTCGTAAGGTTAACTTAGGGAGCGGCGAGTTTTTGCTTGTTGATACCGTTGGGTTTATCAATAAGCTTCCGCACGACCTTGTTAACGCCTTCCGCGCCACCTTGGAAGAGGCGCGCTATGCGGATTTGTTGCTTCATGTTGTGGATGTTTCTTCCGATAATCGCGACAAACAAATGCAGGTTGTCAACGAGGTGCTTTCGCAGTTGGAAGCTCATACAAATCCCACGTTAATTGTGTATAACAAATGCGATATTTTTAAAGGCAACGACGACGCTCGCGGTGTGGATAGTGTTTCGATTTCGGCTAAAGCAGGCTTGGGAATCGAAGATTTGCAGGCCGCGATTACAAAAAAACTCAGCGAACTACGCGCCGAGATTAGCGTCACATTGCCGCTTGATGCAGGCGCGCTTGTTTCTCGGCTTTACGCAAGCGGCACTGTCCACGAGTGCGATTATCACGAGGACGGTATTTATGTAAAAGCCACTGTTACTGCGGAGGACGCTGCACGGCTTCGGGCTGCCGCTTTGTAGGCGACCGCCTGTGCTTTCACCCTTTTCAGCTTGTCGCATAGGATAGTTTATATATGCCTATGGAGGACAAAAAAATGGGAACAGGCTTTTTAGAAGTTGTAACCACTACCGCGCTGGGCGGCTTGCCCATTGCGGGCGCAAAGATAACCGTATTCAGCGGCGACGAGATACTATATTCACTGGTTACAAACGAAAGCGGAATCACGGAAACAGTAGCACTGGAAGCACCACCAAAAGCACTTACGCTGGATGTAAACTTTGAAGGCGTGCCGTATTCCGTTTGCGACGTAAAAGCAGAAGCGGAAGGCTTTGTGACGGTAAAAATCCACGATGTAGAAATCCTGGACACAGAAACAAGCATTCTGCCCATCCACATGAGCCCTGCCTTGGAAGAAGGCGAAGCAGTAGACCTATACACCCCCGAGCACAACCTAGTCTCCAACGAAGAACGCCGCATGGACGTACCCCCGGAAATGAATATCCCCGCCAACACCCGCGTACTAAGCGAGGTAATCATCCCGGAGTTTATCACCGTACACCTCGGCCGCCCCGATAGGGTTGCGCGAAATGTAAGAGTTCCGTTCACGTACTATATCAAAAATTGCGCGTCGCATGAGATTTTTGGCACATGGCCGCCCGCTTCGCTGGAAGCGAATATCTACTGCATAATTTCGCTTACGCTTAATCGCATTTTCACAGAATGGTATCGCGCTCGCGGCTTTAACTTCGATATCACAAACAGCACCCAGTTGGACTGCGGATAGCGATTCCAAAATGTTCCTCAACCCGCAATTTTACTGCATTTACCTTTATTTTCCACAATTTTCGACACCACATGTAGAAATCAGTTGGACTGCGGATAGCGATTCTAAAATGTGCCTCAGGCCGCTCGTTACCGAACTTCGGCGACATTGAATTTGTAGTAAATCCGCACATCCTGTGTCGGTACAACCTCTGCGCTTTTCCGACTTCCAATTTCAATTTTGTCAACCAAAGCCTCCAGCAAATCCCTGTCCAGGCTGCATATGCGAGCAACATCCGAAGGATGCGACCAGCACGCTTCATATAGCGCGGAATTTGTTTTAATGAGAGAAGACAATTTATCTTTGGTTGCTTTTTTTGCTTCGATTTTACGGATTGCTTTTTGTAAGACAGACAATTGATTCTCAACCTTTTTGCGCTGTGCCTCGATATTTTTAATGTTGGCGTAAAAATCCTTCGGCACAGTATGCCCTTCGGTGCGTTCGCCGTACAGCAGTTCGATTTTGTTGTCGTAGTTGTAAAGCTCTTGCTCAAGGCGGCGTTGTTCCTGTGCCATTTCTGCTTTTTTCGCTTCGCGTTTGCTTTGTAATGTGTGTTGGATAATTTCACCTATCGCCGCTTCGTCATAAATGACCTCGCTTGCTACATTACTTATGTCGGAAAACACAAGTGCCTTTAGCGTACCCTCGGTTATCCTGTGGGAAGAACACTCCATACATCCACTTCGGGTATATGTCCGACAAACATAGGCATTATCAGCATCCTTACGCTTACTATACCTCATTCGCGCACGGCAATCAAGACAAACCAGCAAGCCGGAAAAGAGGCTTTTTTCTAGCGTTTTGTGATTTGTAGCGGTTGCTTTCGCCGCTCGGTTTATTTGTTGCACCTTTTCCCATGTATCTTTGTCCACAAGGGGTGGATGCGTATTTTCCACCCGTATCCACTGGGTTTTGTCGCGGTGATAAACTCGACTGTCGCGGTAGGAGCGTGTGCCTCGTTTCATAGAAATGGTGTGGCCGAGATAAAGTTCATTGCATAGCAACAATTTTATTGTTCGAATCGTCCATGCAATGCCACACGCTGCTTTGGTGGTACGCCCATGCCTTTCAAAATAATATCGGCGCGGCGGTGCGATGCATTCCCTGTTTAGCACCCCGGCGATGGCGTTATATCCCATGCCCTCCACGCGCAAAGCAAAAACCCTTCTCACTACTGCGGCGGCGTATTCGTCAACAATCAATCGCGTTCGTGCATTTGGGTCACGGTCATAGCCGAAAGGCACAACCCCACTGATTTTTTGACCATCCTTCGCTTTAGCTAACATCACGGATTTTATGCGCTCGCTTGTGTCGCGCACATAAAAATCGTTTATGGCGTTTATAAAACTCATAATCTCTGTTTCGCCGGATTCTGTATCTATGTTGTCGGCAAGGCTCACAAAGCGACATCCAAGGGCTGGCAATTCTTCTTCCAGATACCTGCCGGCTTCCAAATAATTCCGACCAAAACGCGAAAGGTCTTTTACCAACACCAAATTTATAACGCCGCTTCGCACATCCTCCATCATGTCCATAAAACCCCTGCGCCGGAATGTCGTGCCGGATACGCTTTCGTCAACATAGGTGCGTGTTTTAATCCAACCGGGCATCATGTCAATAAACTTCGACAACATGGATATTTGATTTTCAATACTTACGGAATCTTCATCATATTTTTTATTCTTGCTTTCCTGCGAAATCCGTGTGTAAATCCTCACGTTGTAAATTTTCATAGTTATGTACCACCTCAATTTCACATACGCGCTTCCCGCCTATATATTGCGCTTCATGGAGGATAATTTTGTCAATGAGCAGATATAAAATGTCATTGTCGATTATTTCTAGTTTTATGTGTCGTTTAATTAAATCTGACCATGCCGATGTGCTTGCAGGCGGTGGGTCATTAATCCTTTTTTTCAACACTTCCATTGCTTTTACCCGCTCTGTACGCTCCTGCTCGTATTTGGAAGTTTGCCGCTTATATAGGCTGTCGGGAATCAATCCGGCAACTTTATCCTCACATAAATTTTCAATGAGAATGTCGAGTTTATCAATTTGCAACCCGTGTGCGTTCAATTCATTTTGATACGAGCCGAGGTATGATATTTTCCCTTTCTCGGACAAAATGCCTTGCATAATACGTTCTTCATCGCAGTTCACTGTGCGAAAGTGGGCGCGGATAGGGTCGGCCACCAGTTCAATCAATGCCTTTTCGCTGATGCCGTGAATCGTACACGCATTTTTGCCGCTTCGCCCGTAGGTGCTACACATGTATGAAACGCGCTTGCTTTCGCTGCCATCCTTGCGGGTACGTTTTTCAACTTGGCTACGAAGGCGAAACCCGCACTTATTGCAATGGAGTAATCCCGCAAACAGACTTTTTTCTTTTCCCATGCGGCTTGGACGATACCCTTTGCGCGAAAGTGCCTGAACTCGCTCCCACAATTCAAGCGGAATGAGTGCCGGGTGTGTCCCCTCAACCCGAATCCAATCCTCGGCATTTTTTCTAACTTTCTTCTGGTTTTTGTACGAGTACGTGCCGGACTTCCCGGAGACAAGATTGCCAATATAGGCCTCGTTTGCCACCATACACTTAATGGTATTTTCATTCCATAAGCGACTTGTGCGTGTTGGATTTTTTGCGTTTTTGCTTTGATAATAATACTCCCTGGGTGAAATTATCCCGTCCTCATTCAGTTTTGCCGCAATTGCGCGAAACCCCGTGCCACGCGCCCTTAATTCAAAAATTCGTCTGACGATGGGTGCGGTGTTTTCGTCAATTACAAATTTATGACGATTTTGCGGGTCTTTTTTGAGTCCGTAGGGTGCGTATGTTTCCACATATTTGCCGTAAGACTAATAAGCTCGCATCCATGCTCCGGCAGGAAAATTTCTGCCAGGTTTCCGACCTCGAGGTAATTTCTTCCAAGACGCGAAAGGTCTTTGACGAATACTGTCGAAACATATCAAGCAAGGCTACAAAATGCCGAGAAATGGGGCATTGTTCACCGATATGCAGACAATGGGCGCACAATGGTTGACTGCAAACTTTGATGCGCATATAATTAATCATAAACAGTTTTAGGAGGTTGTGAATATGAGTCTACAAGCAGATGTACGAGTTACCGTCCGTGTTGAAAAAGATTTGAAAGATAGTGCAGATTTCCTTTTTGAGCGTCTGGGCTTGAATATGAGCGTTGCATTTAATATGTTTCTTCGGAAAGCAGTTAGCGAGGACGCGATTCCTTTCCCCGTAAGCATAGGCAGTTCGGGTATTGGAAATGGGCTTTCGGTTGGCAATATAACAAGCTCATTTAATGACGCAGTGAAAAACGATGTCACGGCTAATAAATTAAGGGGGTTGCCTGTAGCCAAGTATGATTCAGTCGAAAAACAGGCTTATTTAGAATCTATCGATGGAACAAGGGAGTATATTAATGGATAATGATGCTCGCAAGCCCATCGTTTTAGTTTTCGCCGGTCCGAATGGCTCCGGGAAAACTACGGTTACTCGCGGGCTTCCAACCTTTGGAGTCTATGTAAATGCTGATGATTTGAAAGCAGAATATGACTTGACCGATATTGAAGCAGCACAACAAGCAGAATTGCTACGCAACGCCTTGGTTAATAAAAGAGCAGATTTTTCATTTGAAACTGTTCTGTCCACCGAGCGCAATCTGCTGTTGTTAGAAAAAGCAAAATCACTCGGATATGAAATTCAATGTATCTATGTATTAACCTGCGATGAAAATATAAATGTTGCCAGAGTTCGTGCGCGACGTGCAGCCGGAGGACATGATGTACCCGAGGATAAAATTCGGACAAGATACCACAGGGCAACCGCATTAATCCCTCGTCTTGTGAAATTATGCGACAAGTTTCTTTTGTATGACAATTCTGAAATGCCTACTCTTATCTTTCGCAAGGAAAACACGGACAATCTAATTTTTCCCAATGACTTGTGGTCTGAAGATAAGTTGTATGAGTTGTTGAACATTTCCTAAGCTCAATTACAGTCTGAGTCTTACCGCTTGAACGAGCTTGGCAAAATGTCTAAACATAAGGAAAATTAACAAATTTGTGGGTAATATCTGATGTTTAGCTTGTGCGTACCCTAAGCGTCTTTGATGAGTATTACATTTATGTGCCCTTGCTTCACATCCGTCAACATTCGCTGAAAATCCGGCCTATTTTGGTTTGTCCCGCTAAAACCATCGTCTTGATATACAGAAATTAACTCCCAGCCCATATCTTGCACATGTTTTGTGAGCATGAGCTTTTGGTTTTCGATAGATACAGACTCGCCCATTCTTGAATCTTCTTTTGAAAGGCGAACATATACACCAACCCGCTTATTCATCGGTGTACTCCCGCAGAATTTTCCGCACAATTAAATCTTCCAGCGTTTTTTGCAGGTCAATTTCACCCTTGAACACACTGGTGACGCGATATAGGGTCTTTCCGATTTGTTTTTCTTGATATGTAGTAACCGCTTTTGCATCATGTGTCTCTTTGTCCGCAGTTTTCACCAATAATCACCCTCTTACGGATAATCTATTCGGTAAAAGGGTCGAGAATACGCAAAAAGCCTGTACACACGGGAAAAGTACAGGCTTTTTTTGAACAATGTAATTTTCTTTCTTACTTGCTACGCTCGTTGAGGGGTCGTGCTTCGTACTCTGTAAATTCCAGTTCCTGTATAAACCGGAAGTTGATAACCACTTTTTGAGTACGATTCAGAATTTTCCCGCCCTCTGCCTGATGCACCACGATGCTATCAATAAGTGCGCGTAAGATTGGGACTGTTAATGTCGTCACATTTTCATAACGCTCTAATAATTCAAAAAACTGCATGATGTTATTTTCATTGCTTTGCCGAGTGGACACTATTTTTTCCAAAGCGTCAATTTTTTCTTTGAGAGATTTTTGCTCATTTTCATAGGCCGCAGTAAGCGTGTTAAACCGCTCCTGCGACATGCTGCCCAAAGCCACCTGCTCAAACAGCTTTTGAATGAGCGTATCCAGCTCGGCCTTGCGCTTCGCGGCATTGTCAAGGTCATCGCACATTCGTTTGGACTCAGAATCCGCGCCCTGCCCTGCCAGCTTTTTGGCGTAATCGGCAAGCTCATCGTGGTGCGCCACTACGAACCGCTGTTTTTCCTGTATGCTCTCCAGCACCAGCTTGTATACATCATCGTATTTTATGTAATGGGTTGTGCAATATTTTGGGCTTTGGCGATAGCGGTTGCACACATAGGAATTGTGAACCACGCCTTTTCTAATGGGCGATTGAAGCACCATACCCGCGCCACAGCAGCTGCATTTTATCAAGCCCGAGAAAATATTAACAAAATCGTGCTTGTTCCAGCGTTGCTTTTTGCGGACTGCATGTTGCACGATGTCGAACTCCTCGTCCGTCACCAGCGGCTCATGGGTGTTTTGCACAATTACATATTCATCCTCCGGCAGTTTGATGGGCTTCCTGTTTTTGAAGGATGTCGGCTTGCTTTTCTGTGACACCATATGCCCCAAATAAACCTTATTTGTCAAAATCACGCGAACCGATGAATCTGCCCAATCGGTTTCATCTTTGTAGGTTTTCGGCTTGGTGATGCCCCATGTTTTTTGAGCATATGACCGGGGGGTGAGTACGCCGTCCTCCCTGAGAATTCTGGCAATTTTGGCTGTTCCCATGCCCTCTGCCGCCATTCGGTACATTCTTTGCACAAGAGGTGCGGTTTCGGGGTTTGGAACGAGAAGATGCCTGTTTTCCGGGCTTTTCATGTATCCCAGCGGCGGCGTTTGCCCGGTATAATTGCCCTTGAATGCTTGACTTCGATAAGCCGACCTCACTTTTTTGCTTAAATCTTTGGCATAAAATTCATTAATAACAGACCGAAACGGCATGATGTCATTGTCGCCGAAGGCTGTATCAATGCCGTCATTCACAGCTACGAAGCGCACATGATTATCCACGAAAAAAATCTCGGTATAATAGGCGACAAGGGCATTGTTCCGGCCTAAGCGAGAAAGGTCTTTACACATCACCGCACCTACCGTTCCCGCATTAATATCCTCAATCATTCGCTTGAATGAAGGCCTCTCAAATGTGGTGCCCGACAAGCCATCATCTATCTTACTGGCGAGTTTGATACAATTACCTCTCGCACAGAGGACAACTTTGGTGCAAACCGAGGACGAGTTTGGTGCATTTGGGCTTTTCTTCGCACCGTTTATAAGGCAATTATACCACGGACAGGGCTGGGTGCGTAAGCAAAATTTGAGGCACAAAAAATCCCACCGAAGCCAAATCTCCGATGGGATAAAATATCGATGTGCTTTTATGCTTGGATTTCAGTGCCATCTTTGAAAATAAACTTCATGTCATCCTTGCTATGAACCAAAGTGTAATCCACAAGGCTACACCACAAATCCTCATCAAACTCGGCAAGCAAGCATTCTTGATTTTCCAATTCGGAAACAAAAACCCCGATGGACTGCCCTCGCGCCTTTGCGTTTGATATCTGCGCCAATACCGCATTAAGCCGGGTTTGTGCCGTGCTAAACCGCTCTGCCAAGGCATTATAATTCTGCTGATACTCCGATTGGTCTATGGCATTCCGGGCATTTTCGTCCACATATTTTTGGATTAATTCTGCCGTGATTGCCAATTCGCTCTGCAACATTAACCGCTCAGATTCAAGGGAAGCGGTATCAAATAACGTGTTTATTATTTCCGTAAGGTTGGCGACAATCTCGTCTTTATCGATTAGCAGTTTATTCATAGCCAAAACAAACCGTTCCTTTATAGCTTCCGCATCAAAGTGTGGAGTGCCACATTTTTCTTCGCCTTTGAATTTGTGGTTGCATTGGTAAATTGTGCGGCGATACTTGCTATTTGAGTGCCACACCTTGCTACCGTACCAAGACCCACATTGCCCACATTTTATTTTACTGGCAAATATACTCGCTCCGCTGTGGCGATTAACGGCAGACTTTCCAACTTTTCTTCTTGCAATTTCCTGTTGCACAACTTCGAAAACTGCTGGCTCGATAATGGCTGGGTGTGCCTTTTCCACATAATACTGCGGCACTTCCCCTTCATTAATTTTCATCCGTTTCGTCAAAAAATCTACTGTATAACTCTTCTGCAACAAGGCATCGCCGCGATATTTTTCATTTTTGAGCATACTTTGGACGGTTGAGGCGTTCCACTTTGGTTTGCCGCCGGGGGAAGGAATACCCTGTGCTGATAAATATTTGGCAATAGAATGGGGAGTGCCTCCATCAAGAAACATTTTGAAAATAAGACGCACAATTTCTGCTTCCTTTTCGTTTACGATGAGAGTGCCATTTTCACCTTTATCGAAGCCAAGAAAGCGACTATATGGCACACTTATTTTACCATCTTGCATCCGCTTTCGATGTCCCCATGTTACGTTTTCGGATATGCTTCGAGATTCTTCTTGTGCCAGCGATGACATAATTGTGATTAGCAACTCGCCCTTGCTGTCAAATGTCCATATGGACTCTTTCTCAAAAAATACCTCCGTGCCATTTTCTTTCAATTTCCTAATGGTCGAAAGGCTGTCGACCGTGTTACGAGCGAAGCGACTCACGCTTTTTGTAATTATTAAATCTATCTTTCCGGCAAGTGCGTCTTTGACCATTTTATTGAATCCGGCACGTTTGGCAGTGCTGGTGGCAGATATTCCCTCGTCCGTATAAACGGTAATATACTCCCAATCCTCGCGGCTTTTAATGTAATTTGTATAATAATCCACCTGCGCTTCATAAGAAGTAAGTTGTTCATCGGTGTCGGTGCTGACCCTTGCATACCCGGCAACACGCCGCTTTCGAAGTGCATTTATTGGCGCAGATGTATGTTGGAGGATTGTTGCCGGAATGGTAGTTATTGTTCTGGCGGTCATTCATTTTCCCCCTCTGTGGCTTTTATTCTTGCAAAGTAAGCCTTGCGCCGTGCGGATTGCGCCGCTCTGCGTTCGGATGTCCACCACTCAGATTTGTTTGCGGCATTGCCTTTTCTAAATTCTTTATCCCAATCGGGATTCTCAGCCATAAATTTCTTCATGCGGTCGCGGTCGGCTTGGCGGCGTTCGGGATGCGCGGCATAATGCGCTTTTTGTCCCTCGCTTTGGGCTTTGCGTGTCGCTTCAGAAGCAATTTTCCCTGTTTGGCGTTTGGCTTGTGCCGCTCTGCGTTCGGGTGTCCAACAATCTTTGCTTGCTGTGGACTTCCATTCGCGTGTTGCGGTTTTGCCGTTATTAAAATGGAAAATTAGTATGTTCTTTGAAGGCACTATAATTTGCCTTATTCTCTCATGAAAAATATTTGCATCAAATTCGGCAAGCCCCAAAACCTCGGCAGTTACAGCTTCGAGGACTTTTTCGGGAATTTGCCTTGTATCGCAATCGCATGGTTTTCCATGTTTTTTATTTGTGCATTGCATAAATTTTGTTTTGTTTCCCTTGTATTGTTTGGTAGAGCGTTGGAAACCTACACCGCAAACCTCGCAGTGCATTTTGCTTGTAAAGGCTGTTCTTTCCACTTCAATTTTCCGCGACTTAAGCCGCTCTTGAACCCTGTCGAAAGTATCGCGGTCAATAATGGCAGGGTGTGCGTGTTCGATAATATGGCGCGGAAGCTCACCTTGGTTTATCTTTTTTTCCTTTGTGATGTGGTCTGCAACGAACGTTTTTTGCATTATGATTGTGCCGATATATTTCTCATTGTTGAGCATGGAAATAATTGTTCGCTGATAAAACTTGCCTCCATACATTACTTTTATTCCCATTTGGTTAAGATTTGCTGTAATTTTATGTGGGGAATTTCCAGCAAGATACTCAGCAAAAATGAAACGCACAATTTCGGCTTCATCGGGCTTTAGTACAAAATTTGCACCATCCCAACTATAACCATAAATTTGCGTGGAACTTTGCTTTCCTTTTTGGAAGCCGCTCCGAATTGCCCATTTTATGTTTTCACTGGTATTTCTACTTTCTTCCTGTGCGAAAGATGCCAAAATACTCAGCATAACCTCGCCTTCAGCTGATGAAGAATTGATGCCTTCGCGTTCAAAACGCACATCAACGCCTATTTCCTTAAAACGGCGCACCGTTGTCAAAAGGTCAACAGTATTTCTTGCAAAGCGCGAAATGGACTTTGTTAGCACAATATCAATCTTTCCGGCTTCGCAATCAGCGATGAGCCGCTGAAATTCATCCCTGCCTGTGGTCGTACCCGATATGCCGCTATCGACATATGCGCCGACATATTCCCATTCAGGATTTTTTTGGATGAGATTGCTGTAATGGCTAACTTGGGCAGAAAGCGAATTCAACAGGCGGCTGTTTTCCAATGAAACCCGCGCATAAGCCGCTACCCGTTTTCTGGTTGGTAGTTTGAGTGTCGCGGCTTCGATTTTATGGATTTTCCGCATAAAAACCCTCCTTTGCTACCAACCATTAATCACTCAAACCGCCCGATAAATCAAGGGTTTTCTGCTGGATTCCTACCTTTAAACCGCCCAATAATGGTCGGTATTTTTCCAACAACATTGTATCAATTTGACAAAATTCATCCTTGGTTATTAAGCTATTTTTTAGCATCGTTTTTACGATGGCGATGGTGGTTTGGTATTGCCGCTCTCTTTTGAATTGTTCGCTGTTCATAAAGCCACCTTTGCCTTCGTTTCAGCACCAAAGCGGCTGGCTATATAACAGGCATGGTTGCAGAATTTTCGTGTTTGATTTCCATATGCGATAAAATCCGAGCCACAAAACGCGCAGGTAAAATTATATGTAGCCTTGCGGTTGAGTTTTTCGGGATGTGATACCCACCAAGCGGCGCGGCATTTATCAGAACAGAATATTTTTGCTTTTCTGCCCTTGATGACTTCAAACTTTGTGCCGCATTGCTTGCAATATGTACAATTATCATTTTTTACAATAGTGGTTTGAACAAGTTTATTTCTTTGGCAGTATGATTTTACCGTGTTCTTTGACAAACCCAGCGTGTTTGCAATTTCAGCATAACTCGCGCCATCGGAACGCATATCCTTTGTGACGTTTTTTTGTATTAAAGTCATACGTCATCACCCACTACCGAATATACGCTGCCTCGTTTGTCCAATATGTACAAACAGAGAAACATTGGCTACAAAGGATATTAACTTTCTAATTTCATGTAAATATATGTCATTTAATCGATTTAACTGC
>Ga0209755_10000248_pt1 | contig 106067 bp, 99 predicted proteins | sample TergutCo191P1_FD_187301 | JGI IMG/M metagenome (GOLD analysis project Ga0209755, IMG submission 187301) | Cornitermes sp. P1 segment gut microbial communities from Petit-Saut dam, French Guiana - Co191P1 (SPAdes) (version 2) | ecosystem: Host-associated > Arthropoda: Insects > Digestive system... | reverse complement strand
GATGGAAGCATAACAACACTTTGTTTTCACACTTTTTTCCTCTTTCACGCTTTTCCTCACATTTTTTTCCAAAATCAAAAATTTTACCCCCAGTCGATTGCTCGATTGGGGGTTTGTCTTCGCTCTGAGGGGTTCGCATTCGCGAACCCCTAAAATTATAGGACAAAAACCACTATCAAATAATAAAGTTTGGGTCGAGCCTTTCCAAAGGCTCGTGGGGTGTGGGGCAATGCCCCACGGTCTTGCATTTAATCTTTAGTCCCTTGACCTTATCCCTATGCCCCTGCGGCGTCCTTCATATCCTTAGCAAGCGCGTCCAATTTCTCGGTACCGCCACTCTTTACGCCAAAATACAGCTTAATCTTCGGCTCGGTACCCGACGGGCGTACACATGCCCACGAACCGTCCTCGGTGGCGTAGTACAGCACGTCGGACACAGGCAAGCCCGTTGCGGTAACGCTCCCATTGGCTAAATTCTTAACTTCTTTGGATGCGTAGTCGCGCGCCTCGATTACTTTTGAACCGCCTAGAGCGGCAGGCGGGGTAGTACGCAAGCGCGTTAAAATACGCTTGATGTCCTCTAAACCCGCAACGCCCTGCATGGTAATGGAAACGATGGATTCTCGATATTCGCCGTATTTAGCGTACAGCTTTTGAAGCACTTCGTACAGGCTAAGCCCCTGCTTACGGTAAAAAGCGGCGGCTTCGCATGCCAGCAGCGTAGCGGCTACTGCGTCCTTATCGCGCGCATATGTGCCCGTTAAATAGCCGTAGCTTTCCTCAAATCCGATGATGTATGTGTGGGAATTGCTTTCCTCAAACTCTTTAATCTTCTCCCCAATATATTTAAAGCCCGTTAGCACCTCCATATAGGTTGCGCCGTATTCTTTAGCGATGGCGCGGGTCATGTCCGTGGAAACGATGGTGGAAATAATGGCGGCGTTCGCCGGGAGCGTTCCCTTTTCCTTCATTTGCGAGAGCAAATACTCGGTAAGGATTACCCCCGTTTGGTTGCCCGTAAGCAATACATAATCGCCGTCGTGCTTTACAGCAAGTCCTACGCGGTCGCAGTCGGGGTCGGTGGCGAGGGCAATGTCGGCGTCTTTTTCCTTAGCAAGTTCCAGCGCCAGCGCGAAGGCTTTTTTATCCTCGGGGTTGGGGTAGCCCACTGTGGGGAAATTGCCGTCGGGTTGTTCCTGCCGGCTAACCACAAATACATTTTTAAAGCCCGATTCTTTTAACGCGCGCTGCGTGCTAATATTGCCCGCACCGTGTAAAGGTGTGAACACAATTTTAATATCCGATTCGGGGATAATTTGCGGGTTTTGCAAGCAGCCCTTCACATGCCCAATGAAGGCATCGTCCACGGCGGGACCGGCTACGTTGTACAGTCCTTTTTCCTTTGCTTCCGCCAATGGGAGCGTTTTCACCATGGAAAAATCGGTAATTTTATTTACCTCGGCGATAATCGCTTCGTCGCGCGGGTAAGGGCATTGCCCGCCGTCCGCCCAGTATACTTTGTAGCCGTTGTATTCGGGCGGGTTGTGCGAAGCCGTGACAACAATGCCCGAAACACAGCCCAATTCCCGCACCGCAAAGCTAAGCAACGGTGTAGGGCGCAAGCTGTCGAATACATAGGTCTTTATACCGTTCGCGTTAAGTACCAGCGCCGCCTCTTGGGAAAACTCGGGGGACATGCGGCGACAGTCATGTGCAATGGCAACACCCATGCCGTCTTTGTACGCATCCGATGCGAGGATATAATTCGCAAGCCCTTGCGTCGCCTTGCGAATGGTATAAATGTTCAAGCGGTTTGTACCCGCGCCAAGCACGCCGCGCATTCCGCCCGTGCCAAATTCCAGCTCCTTGAAAAAACGGTCTTGAATTTCTGCTTCGTTGCCCTTTAAGCCTTCCAACTCGGCTTTGGTCGCCCCGTCTATTGCGGGGTCGTTTAGCCATTTTTCGTATGCCTTCATGTACGCCATTTTTCTGCTCCTTTTTATAGAAAATTAGCGAACCACATCAACGGGCGATTCGCATTAAATCCCATCAAACGTCTGCCATTTCTGCCGTACCTGCACCTACCGTGCGGGTCGTATCTTTCTTATCGTTTGAATCGTGCAAAGAAACCGCCGCCTTTTTTCTTATCCATTTCAGCCTTACTCTTCATGCCCTTCATGCCTACGATGTAAATGCCCGCCATTTCTACGGTTACGCTCTTTTTCACAGGCAACGCAGGGTACACGGAGTTTTCACACATAAGCGTCATAATATCCTTACCCACTTTGGCTTTAACCAGCGGCACTTTCATAATACGCCCCATGCGGGGTACCTGTGCAGCCATTGCCTTGGGCAAGCCTGCATTGGCGATTTTGTCCTTCTTCTTGTCAATAATATAGATGGTCACGCTCTGCTTATGCTTTTCCACCATATCGTTTTGCTGTGCCATGCGGCTGCCCGCCCAGCGATTAAGAAAATATAAAGCGACCACAATGATTATCACAATAATGGATATCAGTATGGCCCAGTCAAAAATGCCCAAGGGATAATCCCTCCTTTGATTGTATGCGAATGCCATTCGCGTCATGTTGGCTTGTATTATATGTAGAATTGCTAGGGTTGGCAAATTCTTGGAAATGCAATATGATTCTCTCGAAAATAATTCTTCACAACATAATATCTCCAAGGGGCAATCCCACGAAAAAATTTATTAACCGCGAACGTGAACTTGCCGCGTTTGAAAGACAATATACTGCGCAAGGTGCGTCCTTCATGGTAATTTACGGGTGTCGCAGGGTTGGCATAACTACGCTTATTCGTGAATTTATTAAAAGCAAACCCGCTTTTTATTTCCTTGCCCGGGAAGAAAATGAAGCACTAATTGTCAAAAATCACAAACGGTAGAGGTGCGCACGATGACTCATTACATGGAATCAACCTATCCCATGTCCCATATATATTTAAAAGCACTGCGCGAAAACAACCCCGCTTGGCGATTATTAGCCTCTCCATTAGCGCCGTATATCGCCGCATTTTTTCATCAAATATTTATCATACAAAAGCAACGCGAAGTTAACGAATCTGAACTAATAAGCCATTTGCAGGATTTTATGCAAGCTGTAAATCAAGACAGTGAAGAAACACCCTTCAAACGCAGTGCATTGGATTATTTAAACGATTGGACAGATAACCAACACGGCTGGTTACGCAAATTTTTTCCAACGGGAAAAGACCAAGCGCATTTTGACATCACCCCCGAGGCACAAAAAGCCATTGAATGGTTAGACGGGTTAAAACAACAAGCCTTCATTGGCACTGAATCTCGCCTGCTAACCGTTTTTAACTTATTGCACCAAATCGCCATGGGGGCGGAAACCGACCCTCAGCAACGCTTGGCAGATTTATATAAACAAAAAGATGAAATTGAACAAACCATTAAACGCGTGGAGCAGGGCGAAATCGCGGTGTTAAGCGACACACAAATTAAAGAACGCTTTTGGCAGGCAATGGCAACTGCAAAAGAAATATTGTCGGACTTTCGCGCGGTGGAATATAATTTCCGTGAGTTAGACAAATCCCTGCGTGAACGTATTGCCGTTTGGAATAGTGGTAAGGGCGCGCTTTTAAGCAATTTATTCGATGAGCAAGATGATATTGTACAATCGGAACAGGGAAAAAGCTTTGCTGCATTTTGGCAATTTTTAATGTCATCTTCCTCCCAAAATGATTTTTTTATTACGTTGGATAAAGTACTGGCACTAAATGCCGTATCAGAAATGGGGTTAGAACGTGAAAGCCGCAGTATTCACCATGACTGGGTGCGTGCTGGTGCGCATGTGCAAGACACTATCGCATTACTCTCTCAGCAATTGCGTCACTATGTTAGTGAAAATTATTTTGAAGAAGAGCGCCGAATCACACAAATCATGCGTAAAATCGAACGTAAAGCACTTGCCGTTAGCGATAACCCACCCAAATCAAATCAATGGAAATTAACAATAAACAGCATCACACCTAATATTCAATTACCCTTTGACCGACCGCTTTACACCCCGCGAATAAAACCCGAAGTCGACGATGATGCGATAACCGTTGGCGCTGAAGATTTTCCAACCGACATACTTTTTTCACAGGTGTATGTTGACAAAGAAAAATTAAAATCTCAAATTTCAACGTTACTTCAAACATTGCCGCAAGTTACATTAAAAACAGTGGTCACGCATTTTCCGTTGGAAGTGGGGCTTAGCGAAATAGTTTTTTATTTAACAATCGCAGATGAAGCAGCTAACGCTGTTTTCCACACCCATAAGACCGAGGAAATTACTTGGCTGGATGGCGAAGGACGCACTCGCATGGCACACATTCCACTGGTTAACTTTACACGTTTCCCAACAGAAGGAGCATCCCATGAATCCGTCAAATGAATTTGCATTTTCTCGCGCTATAGTAACACTTTTTAAACATGCCATTTATCAAGAAGCCGACGTAGAACACTGGGATACACTGCTGACACAAAAGCATAGAATTGAAGATTATGTAAGCAAAATAGGCTTAACTGTGGTTATCGACGAAGCAGACGGTTACGCCTACTTAAAGCAACGCTTATACGATAGTGGGGAAGAAGAAATTCCAAGAATAATTCCGCGGCATCAGCTTTCCTATGAAGTAAGTCTGTTACTTCTTTTATTGCGTAAGCAATTACAAGAGTTTGATGCATCAACAGGCGACCGTCGTTTAATTTTAACACGCACACAAATTGTTGACCGCATGAAGGTATATCTGGCCAATGTACACAATGAGGTAAAACAAGTCGACCAAATTAATCGCTACATTGAGCAAGTAGCTGCATACGGTTTTTTGCGCCGTATGCGAGGCGATGACAACCGTTACGAAGTACAGCGGATTATACGCAGTTTTGTTGATACCGCCTTCTTATCAAAATTTGAAGATGATTTGTCTAATTATACCTTACACAAAATTGTTGAGGATGAATAAACCATGATGGAAAATTTAAGCCTGTTTGATTTGCACGAAGCGGAGCATATGCGCGTCACATTTCCGGGGTATCGCCTACATAAACTGGAGGTACTTAATTGGGGGACCTTCGACAAAAAAATCTGGCAATTCTCCCCCCAAGGGGAAACGGCGCTGCTAACCGGTGATGTAGGCTCGGGCAAATCAACCTTAGTAGATGCGCTCTCCACTCTATTAATAGCCCCGCGCAAAATTTCCTATAACAAAGCCGCCGACCCCGGTGCAAAGGAACGCTCCATTTCAACCTATGTAAGCGGCACATATGGACAAAAACGAACCGCTGAAGGCATGAAAAAAATGCAGTCCCTGCGCGGCACAAGTGAATATACAGTTTTGCTGGCGGTATTTAAGGATAGCGAATTTCATTCTGTAATCACGTTAGCGCAGGTTTACTGGTTTACCGAAATGGGCGGCTCGCCCCACCGCATGTATGTAACGGCGGAAAAAGCCCTTGAAATTGAAAAAGATTTTTCGGGTTTTAAAAACGATATGCGCTTACTAAAAAAACGCCTGCGTGAAACAGAAGGCGTGTTCATTTTTGACGACTATACACGCTATTCCCACTTTTTTTGCCAGAAGTTTAACATTGGGCGCAATGCATTGGATTTATTCCAACAAACTATTTCCATGAAAAAGGTAGAAGCCTTCACCGATTTTGTACGCGCCAACATGCTGGATACGCCTAACACCCAAGAAGATGTGGATAAGTTAATACGACATTTCCACGACTTAAACAGTGCCCACCAAGCGGTAGTAAAAACAAGAAAACAGGTAAATTTGCTCACCCCGCTTGTAGAAAAAGGTACTATATACACCCATTTCGTGCAGGAGCACTTGCAACAGACGCAAGCACAGCAGGCTTTACCCGCATGGTTTGCTACTCAAACTCTCGTTCTTCTTGCACAAAAAATTACCGCCACTTCCCAAGACCTGGCACTGGCAAATGACCGGCGGCAACAAGCGGAAATGGAAAAATCCGCACTAGAAAAAGAAATCAAAACCACCGAACGGGAAATTATTACCCATGGTGGCGATAAATTAGAAAGCGCAAAGGGAGAATTAGTCACCCTGGAAAATGAACTGCAAAAAATTAGCCAAGCCTTTTCTGTATACGAGTTAAATATTAACAAACTGGGGTTGCAAATACCATCCGACAGCCAATCATTTTATATATTAAAGAACAAACTACCCGATTTACGCAAAAAAGAAGCACAGATACATGAAAAACATATGCAGGATAATAATGAAACTTTTGCAAAAATCGGTCGCATCAAACAGGAATTAATAAATATCACCCGTGAATTGGAATCCCTTCGCGCACGCAAATCCAGCATTCCCAGCGCGCAAGTTAACATGCGCAATCAACTTTGCCAAGCATTAAATATTGATGAAGAAAAGCTACCCTTCGTTGGTGAATTGTTGGAAGTACGCGAAAACGCACCGGAATGGGAAGGAGCAATAGAACGGCTGGTGCGCGGCTTTGGTTTGTCTATGCTTGTACCCGATAATTTGTACGACGCTGTAATGCGCTGGGTTGACAAAACACCACTGGGTATGCGCCTTGTATATTACCGCGTAAACACTTCAATCGAATATATGCAAAAGCGCTCATCTGCGGCGAATACTATTCCCTATAAGTTAATCGTATCGCCCGAATCACCATTTTACGGGTGGGTTACGAAAGAATTATTCCACCGTTTTCCTCACGTTTGTTGTGAAAACGTGAAACAATTTCAAACCGAAGAGCAAGGCATTACAATGGCAGGGCAAATAAAGGCTAAGGGCGGGCACCACGAGAAAGATGACCGCCACAACATTAACGACCGTACTCGGTTTATTCTTGGTTTTTCTAACGATAAAAAAATAAAAGCGCTGGAAAGTGATGAAAAAAAACTTACTGAAGAATTGAACAAAAACGATTATCGCCACAACAATATAAAAAACGAATTGAGGGCAACCCAAGCTCGCATTTCGGCAACATCAATCTTAGAGAATATGCAAAATTATGCCGACATCGACACAGCAAGCAAAGAAAATGAAATACTTATCAAAAAACAGTTAATTCATACGCTGGAGCAAGAAAATGATGTGCTAAAAACACTAAACACGCACCTTGCAACCTTAAATACTAAAATGAAAGCCCACAACGATGCAATGGATATGACGAAAAGGAGGATAATCACATTAGAAAATAATTTAACCCATTTTCATGCCGAAAGAGCAAACAAAACAGCTACTGCCGACAGCATCTCAGAAGCGATGCGCGAGGATATATTTACATTCTTACATGACCAACACAAAATTACCTTTGCGCAACCCCTCACATTGGATAATGAAGATAACCAATCGAATGTATTTATGCAATCCTTGTCGACAAACATCGCGAAATTGAATGAAAAAATTAATAAAATTACAGGAGATATTGTTCGTCACATGCAGCAATATAAAAGTATTTATCCCGAACAAACCCACGATATCACCGCTGATGTGGATAGTATGTCCGAATACAATGAACTACTCACACAGTTAGAAAATGACGGACTACCTCAGTTCGAAACCCGTTTTCAACAATTACTGTGCGAAGGAACCCTGAATAATATTATATTATTGCAAACAAATTTAACACATGCACACAATAATATAAAAGAACGAATAAAACAAATTAACCACTCATTAAGCGCTATTGACTATAATGACGGGCGCTATATTCGCCTAGAGCATGAAGAAACAAACGATAATGAAATAAAATCATTTCGTGTACAATTAAAGTCCTGTACAGAAATGATGCTGGGCGCTACACAAGATACACAATTTTTAGAAAGCAAATTTGCACAAATAAAAGAAATAATTGACCGATTTATAGGCAGACCCGATAACACCGAAGGTGACCATCGTTGGACGAAAAAAGTAATTGACGTGCGCAACTGGTTTCAATTTGCTGCATCTGAACGTTGGCGCGAAACCGATGTAGAATATGAGCATTATAAGGATTCATCCGGCAAATCGGGCGGGCAAAAGGAAAAACTCGCCTACACCATTTTGGCAGCAAGCTTGGTGTACAATTATGGCTTGGAGGGCACTTCCAATAAACAGAATTCTTTCCGATTTGTGGTTATTGACGAAGCTTTTTTAAAAAGCTCAGACGAATCGGCGCGATTTGGGTTGGAATTATTTAAAAAATTGGATTTGCAGCTGTTGATTGTTACGCCCTTGTTAAAAATACCCACTATAGAGCCTTTTATCGGGTACGTAGGCTTTGTTCACCATGACGACGTGACCCACCGCTCCATGCTACGCACCATTTCCATTGATACCTATCGAGCGGAGCGAAAAGTGCGGGAGGGTAAAGCATGACATCATGGACAAATGTAAATGGAGTCAAATCCATTTTACAAAAAAAATGGGAGAGCGGGCGCATCCTAACCTCGCTTTTTTTACAGGATGATTTTTTTCCGTTAAGCATTCCGCTGAAAAAACCAACAAACGCGGAAATTGGCATACATTTCATGCAGGTAGACCAATGGAAAACAACAATGGTCAATGAAAGCAAAGCGGTAAAGAAATTCGGCTACGAATTACGTGAACAAGAAATTGTTAACCGACAATCAGGGCGCAACTTTATACCTACTCACGCGATTATACCCACGGTAGAGGATGGGCTGTGGCTTATAGGGAAGAAAAAAGAAGCCCGGCATTTTATCCAAAGCGCACAAACAATTCTAACGAAACGCCCTGAATTGCACGACTGGATTGGGCGATATCCGTTTAAAGTGTTGCAATTTGCCGATGAGTGGACAAAGCTTTTATTAGTTCTGGAATGGCTTTGCCTCAACCGAAACAGTGGGCTGTATGTACGGCAAATTGACCTACCCGGTGTTGATACGAAATTTATCGAAAGACGGGAAAAAATATTAGCCGAATTAATGACAATTTTATTACCGGAAATGAATAGTAATATAGAAACGTATACGCAACGGTTCGGCTTGTGCGCAAAGCCCGCACAAGTACGCTTGCGAATTTTAGATAAACACTTGTATTTACACGGCTTTTCGGACATTGCAATTCCTGTGGAGCAATTAGCCGCCAATCCGTTAATTGCTTCACGGGTTTTTATCACAGAAAACGAAATAAACGGCTTGTGCTTTCCGGATATGAAAGATAGCATCGTCATTTTCGGTCTGGGGTACGCCGTGGATATATTAAAAACCGTTACCTGGTTGCGAGAACGAGAAATTTATTATTGGGGCGATTTGGATACCCATGGCTTTGCGATGCTCAATCAAGTGCGTACGTTTTTACCCCATACGAAGCGATTTTTAATGGACGAGGATATTTTATTTGCACATAAAAATTTATGGGGGCACGAAAAAAAAACCTTCGTCGGAACGCTTTCGCATTTGGACGAAGGAGAACAAAGCTTGTTTTCCGCGCTAAAAGAAAATCATTGGGGCGAAAATATTCGATTAGAGCAAGAGTTGATTTCGTTTGCGTGGGTGAAGCGTGAAATTGACAGCCTTACAACCGCATACCGCCGTTCACGCTTAGCGTATGCCCTGTAACGTACACCGATTCATCGCCGGCGAGGAATAGCGCCGCATTTGCAATTTCTTCGGGTTGCCCTAAGCGCCCAAGCATGGTTTGGGCAGCAAATTTGTCGAGTAGGTCTTGCGGTACGGTTTTTAGGATATCAGTCATTACATAGCCCGGATTAATGGTATTTACGCGCACGTTTCCGCCCTTCATGGCAAATTCCTTTGCCCAGCTCTTGGATAGACCGAAGAGTGCCGATTTGGTTGCGGCATAATTGGCCTGCCCAATGTTTCCGTATTCGCCAACCACAGACGAAATATTGACGATTGAACCGCCGCCCGCTGCTTGCATAAACGGACCAACATGACGCGTTAGGTAGAAGATGCCGTTCAAGTTCACGTCAATGACCTGCGACCACTGTTCATCGGTCATTTTGCGGGTAAGTGCATCACGGGTGATGCCCGCATTATTGATTAACACGTCTATTTTTTTGTATTTTTCTGCCGCGTAGTCGAAAAATTCTTTGCACGCGGTTGCGTCGCTTACGTCTAGCTTGTAGTATTCCACGTTGGGGTCGCTGTAGGTGAGTTCGCCCACGTCACAGGCGATAACTTTTGCGCCCTCTTGGGAAAAACGCTGTGCAATGCATTGCCCAATACCCTTCGAACCACCTGTAACAATGGCAACTTTATCTTGTAAACGCATAATTTCCTCCTATATGCAATTTTGGTTTACCAAAATTGCCGCTAATTTACATTCTTGAGAATTACCGCCGTACCCATACCGCCGCCCGCACACAGCGATGCAAGCCCATAGGCTTTGCCCGTGCGCTTTAGCCCATGCACAAGCGTTACCATAATGCGGTTGCCGCTTGCGCCAATGGGGTGCCCCAGCCCAATCGCGCCGCCCGATACATTGGTTTTTTCCATAATTGCCTCGGGGGAAAGCGAATGCTCATCGGCAAGTCCTTGCACAACGCCCAGCGCTTGCGCGGCAAATGCCTCGTTTAATTCAAGTAAATCCATGTCGTTTAGCGAAAGCCCTGTGACTTCCAGCGCCTTTTTAATGGCGGGAACAGGACCAAGCCCCATGATGGCAGGGTCTATACCCGCTTGCGCGTAGCCAACAATTTCTGCCATGGGCGTGAGATTGTGCTTTTTCACAGCGTCTTCGCTTGCAATAAGCATAAAGCTTGCGCCGTCGTTAATGCCCGACGCATTGCCCGCCGTTACTGTGCCGTCTTTTTTAAAAGCGGGGCGAAGCGCGGCGAGTTTTTCAAGGCCGGTTGCGCGGTTGGGGTATTCATCTGTATCGAAGGTAACCTCATTGCGCCCCTGCCGCACGGTAAGGGGAACAATTTCGTTTTTAAAATGCCCCGCGTCAACGGCAGCGATGGACTTTTGCTGGGAAGCAATGGCATATGTGTCCTGCGCCTCGCGAGTGATTTTATATTTCTCTGCCACATTTTCGGCGGTAATGCCCATGTGGTAGTTTTCGAATGCATCTGTTAATGCATCATAAACCATATGGTCAAGTGCAGTGATGTCGCCTAATTTGTTACCGCCCCGTACCTTCCCGGGGAGAATAAACGGCGCACCGCTCATAGATTCCACCCCGCCTGCGAGGATAAGCTCCGCTTGCCCAGCTTGGATGGCGTTTGCCGCGTTCATGACGACCTTCATACCGCTACAGCACACATGGTTAATCGCGTAGGCGGGTACATCGTGGGAAATACCGCCCCTGACAGACACCTGCCGCGCTATCCCCTGCCCCAGCCCTGCGGAAAGAATGTTGCCCACAATCACTTCGTCCACCGAATCGGGCGCTAATTTGCTTTCTTCCAAGATATTTTTTACGACCGCCGCGCCCATTTCCGACGGGTGCAAATCCTTTATCGTACCGAGGAAACTACCGATAGCGGTGCGTTTTGCGGCAACGATGTACACCTTTCTCATACAACCAATCCTTCCAACTTCGCATTTGCGAAGCCTGTAATTAAACTGATAAACAGCGCAGGGCGTTCATACATGGTGGCATGACCCACGCCGGGTAATAATACCAAATCGCTGTCTTTTATCAAGTCACGCAGTTTGTATTGGTCGCCGGGCGGGGTGATTGGGTCGGATTCGCTGGCTACAAGCAACGTTTTTGCGGTAATGTTGCATAGTTGCGCTTCCACGTCATAATCGTCTGCGCTGCGCGTTAAACGCACAATGCCGTCCATGAAAAGCTTATTCGTAAATACCTGCGTGGTGAGAAAGTCGCGCCGTACTTTTACCCAGTCGGGGCCTCCGTTATAAAATTCCTGCGAATAGATGATGGGAATGGTCGTGTTGTAAAACTGCACAGGGTCGCCGGCCGCCGCCGTCCAACTTTGCCCAAGCTCGCGTAGCCATGCGCCCGTTTTCGCCGCCGCGTTAAAAATCATTAACCGATGCACCTTGTCGGGATAGGCTGCCGCAAATTTTAACGCTACATTTCCGCCGTAGGAAATGCCCGCGATTGACACACAGGCAATACCCAAATGACTGAGCAGTTCTTTAATCACGTCCACTTGCAAGTCCAGTGTATATGCTTCGTCCGGGTTACGCGCGGACTGCCCTTGGTCAATAAAATCCACAAGAATGAGCTGATTATTTGCCGAAAGCGGCGCGATAAACGAGTGCCAGCTAAGCGTAGACATCATTATCCCGTTCAGCAAAAGAAGCGGCGCGCCTTCGCCGTGTAGTTCGTAGTGAATTTTTTTATCCTTATAATCGAAAGTTGCCATATGTGCCTCCTTATAGGTACATCAATTCCCGTGCGGTTTTTGCGAGTTCTTCCCGATAGTCGGGGTGTGCAACGTTTATTAAACGCTCGGCGCGTTCTTGTATGGACGTGCCCCGAAGTGCCGCAACACCGTATTCGGTAACAACAAAGTCCACATCGTTGCGCGAAAGGGAAACCGCCGCGCCCTGCTTTAGCATGGGCACAATGGTGGAAATGGGCACGCGTTCGCCTTCCGCATTTTTTACCTGCGCCGTGGAATACAGCGCAATAAATGAGCGCCCGTTTTTCGCCCGTTGCGCACCAATTGCCGTATCCGCTTGCCCGCCCGTACCGCTAAACTGGCGCGGACCAATGGATTCGCTGCAGCATTGCCCCGTTAGGTCAATCTCCAGCGTGGTATTAATAGAAACTTGATTATCGTTTTTCCCAATCACCGACGGGTTGTTCACATAGAATCCGTCCATAATACACACGGCGGGGTTGTCGTTGGCAAAGTCGTATAATTCCTGTGTACCCAGGATAAATGTCGCCACCATTTTACCGCGGTGCAAATTTTTACGTTCGCCCGTAATTACGCCTTGCTTCGCCAGCTTCATTAGACCGGATGTAAGCATTTCCGTATGCACGCCAAGGTCTTTTTTGCCCGCAAGCGCTTCCGCCACGGCATTAGGGATTTTACCAATGCCCAGTTGAATACAGTCGCCGTCGTTAATATGCTCGGCGATATAGCCGCCGATTTTCTTATCCTTGTCCGAAACAACGGCATCGGGCAGTACGGGAACGGGGTAATCCACTTCAATGGCGTAGTCGATTTTGCTGATGGATAATTCCACATCACCAAAGGTACGCGGGTAGTTAGGGTTAATTTCCAAAATAACAATATCCGCCGCGTCTACCATTTTCCGCTCATAGGTATTGCTTACGGAAAGGCTTACATAGCCGTGGCGGTCGGGTTTTGTCGCCGCACCGATATAAATTGTGGGGCGCATATGCGCAAGGCGTTTTACCCCCGCAAGGTGCAAATGGTTGGGGATAAACGAAATATTGCCGTTAGGGTGCGCATCGCGTAACGCAGGGCAATAAAACCAGCCGTTTACGCGGAAGGTATCGGAAAATTCCTCGTTCATATAGGCGTGTACACCCATTGGCAAGCAATTGGTGATGGAGATATCCTTCACCTTGCCCGCCAATGTGTGTACTTCCCCCATAAACGCACGAGCCTCGGCCGCGCCAAGGCCCGTTACGATATTGCACCCGTTTTGCACTAAATTTAGCGCATCGTGCAATGATATGAGTTTCATTTTAGTTGCCAACCCGTGCGAGCACCGCGTGTAACGATTCCAGCGGGCGCACCGTATCCCATGATTGTGTTTCGAAATTTACGCGAAGCAATGCAAGATATTCCGTACCTGTGCGCTGCCCGTTGGAAAAATCCATAACACCCGCCATGGGTACGCTAATGGGCGTTCTTTCCATGGCGGAAATAAAGCCGTCCCAAGTCAAATCATCGGGGTCAGTAGCTTGTAAGCCCTGTACAAAAGTGCTTGCCGCTACCCAACCTGCCATTGCAAACGCGCTTCCTGCTAAAGTGGGGTCACCGAATGCGGTTACGCCGTCAACAAAGTCCATAAAATCTACAATGCCGTCGGGGTCCAGCCATGCGGTAGAGTAAATGGGGAACGTTGCACCCGCGCCGATATAATCCGGTGCAATGCTGTGGATTGCCACGGCATCTGCACTTACATAGGACGTAAACACAGGCACGGTAAGCCCTGCATTTGCCATCGCATTCGCCACGATAATAAACGAAATTTGCGACATTGCGGCGATTACTACGTCCACATCGGAGTGAATCATATCCAGTACGGCGGAAGAAACGTCTGCCTGCCCCGGGCTGATTTGATGCTCCACAATACTAAAGCCTGCACCCATTGCCTCAATTTGCATACGCACGCCACGCAGATAGTCCATACCCGCTTCGTCGCTGGTGTAAATTACGCCGATGGTACGTGCGTTGTATTCCTCGATGGCGCGGGCGGCAAGTACACGCCCCTCGGTTACGAAAATCGCCTGTACGGGGAAAATATTACGCCCGCGCGCGTTGTCGAATGCATCGTCGCTAAACAATGCGCCAATGCCCGACGCAAAATACACGGTGGGGATACCCGTTTCGCGCAGTAAACCCAGCGTCGCGCCGATGGTGGGCGTACCAAAATGCCCTACAATGGCGAAAACTTGGTCGTCATGGATTAATGCTTCCGTAAAGGCAAGCCCGTTGATGGGGTCGAAGCCGTCGTCATGGTGTACGAAGCGCAATTGCCGCCCGTGTACGCCGCCCGCTTCGTTTACGCGGTGAAAATAGGCGCGAATGCCGTCGTTAAACGGCACGCCTACCATAGCAAAACCACCCGACGTAGCCGCCGTGTTGCCCACAGTAATGGTGTCGCCGGTTACGCCTTGGGCGTAATCCGAGTCGCTTCCGCACGCCGATAGCGCGCCAAGCATTAAAACCAGCATGCCTGTGAAAATGATTGCTGCAAATTTCTTCATTTAAGATTCCTCCTTTATGGGGGGTTGCCCCTAATGGCCCAGATAGGCCTCAATTAACGCCGGGTCTTTAATTAATACATCTGCCGCGCCCTCCATGCGAATTTGCCCCACCTCCAGCACATACGCATAATCGGCAATTTTTAACGCGCCTAAGGCATTTTGCTCTACCAAAAGTACGGTGGTTCCGTCTTCGCGGATATGCTGGATAATTTCGAATAAATCCTTCACAATCAACGGTGCAAGCCCAAGGGAGGGTTCATCAAGCAACAGAATTTTCGGGCTGCCCATGAGCGCGCGCCCAATGGCAAGCATCTGCTGCTCGCCGCCCGACAGCGTTTGCGCAATTTGGTTCTTGCGCTCTTGCAAAACGGGAAAGTAACGGTACACGCGTTCAAAATTTTTACTGCGCGCTGTGCCGCTAACGGTAAATGCGCCCGTGCGCAAGTTTTCTTCCACGGTCAATTCCTTAAACACATGCCGCCCTTCGGGAACGACCAGCATTCCCAGCTTGGCAATTTTATTCACCGCCGTTTTTGCAATTTCGCGCCCGAAAAGGGATATCGAGCCGGATGACTCCATGACCCCCGATATGGCACGAATGGTAGACGATTTTCCCGCGCCGTTGCTGCCAAGCAAAGTAACAATTTTGCCTTTTTCTACGGTGATATTGATACCCTTCACCGCTTTAATGAAGCCGTAGCTAACTTCAAGGTTGCGGATTTGCAACGCATACATTATGCTTCATCCTTCCCCAGATATGCTTCCTGCACGTCGTGGTTTACTTTTATTTCCTCGGGCGTGCCGATGGCAAGCAGTTTGCCGAAGTTTATCGCGCATATGCGTTGGCACACGTTGGAAACAAAGTTCATGTCATGCTCGATAAGCAAAATACCGCATTTATATTGGGAGGAAATATCCTTCACCGTTTGCACCAGCGCTTGCGTTTCCACATCGTTTAAGCCTGCGGCAGGTTCGTCCAGGATAATCAGCTTAGGGTTAAGCATAAGCGTACGCCCAAGTTCTATGCGTTTTTGAATACCATAGGGCTGCATGAGCGCGGGCATATCCTTGAGGTGCAGCAGGTTTAAACTTTCCAGCACGGCTTCGGCACGCTTGCGCAGGACTTCTTCCTCCCGCCGCGCTTTGGGCAATTTTAATATTTGCGAGAATAAACTCGACTTAAACGCCGTATGCGCGCCCACCAGCAAATTTTCAATAACCGAAAGGCTTACGATTAACTCAACATTTTGGAAGGTACGCACCAAGCCCAGCCCAATAATGTCATGAGGTTTTTTGCCGACTAAATCAATCATGCCTTTTTCCTTGGCGTTAAAAAGCACCTTGCCCGCGTCGGGGCGATAAAATTGGGTAATGCAGTTAAATGCCGTGGTTTTCCCCGCGCCGTTTGGACCTATAATGCCGTAAATTTCGCCCTCATTCATTTCAAAGCTTAAGTCGTCTACTGCTTTTAGCCCGCCGAATGCGATGGAGAGGTTTTCTGCCTTTAACAATGCATTGCTCATACCTTTCCCCTCCCCCGCACTTTGTGTACCAGCACTTTTATATCATGCCAAATGTAGATAAGCCCCGCAGGGTAATACATCACCACTACGATAATTAAGACGCCCGTAAATACAAATGCCATGCCGTTTATATCGCCGATAACGGGAATATTCACCAAAATTAAATCAGGCACGCCAAACACAACAAAGGCGCCCACCACCGTACCCGCCACCGAACGCACTCCGCCAATTACAACCACGGCGAATAACATCAGCGACAAAGTAAACATCCATACATTGGGGAAGGTGAAGCGAATAAAGTGCATATACAGCGCCCCGCCCAAGCCCGCATACGCCGTAGAAACAGAGAACGCGATTAAGCGGTATTTGAAAATATTAATCCCCATGGCAGAGGCAGCCGCCTCGCTTCCCCGCATTGCCGATAACGCCCGCCCTGTATAGCTATTGGCAAAGCTTTGTGTAACAAACATTGCCAACACCAAGAACACAACAAGCAGGATAAATGTTTGGTTACGGTTCATCGTAAAGCCAAAAAATTCGGGGAAATTTGCCGTGCGCCCAACAAAGCTGTTGGTAAAGCCGGTAAATTCGATGAAAACCTGCCGCAGAATTTCTGCCACTGCTAAGGTTGCCATAGCAAGGAAGAACCCCTCCACCCGCAGAGAAAGCAAGCCCACCAAAATGCCCAGTATACTGGTAATTACTACCGTTAGCACAATCGAGGGCAAGAAGTCCATGCCCAAATCTTGCGTGAAAAACGCTGTAAGGTATGCCCCAACGCCCATAAACGCTGCCGTGCCCAGCGACACAAGCCCCGCGTAGCCCATCAAGAGGTTTAACCCAAGGGCAACGATGGCGTAAATAACTACACCCGCGATTAACGTAAGGTGAAAGAAGCGCAACACCCCCAGGTTCACCATCAGCGGTGCCAGGGCAAGCAACACGCCAAAAATCACATAACTTGAATAGGGGCGGCTTTTTTTATACAGTGCAAGCACATTCATGACTACACCTTCTTTACGAGTTTTTTGCCGAAAATCCCATTAGGGCTAATCAGCAAAATGCCTAAAATTAGCAGATATACAATTGCGTCTGCCCACACGCTGGAAATGTAGAACGAAATTAAATTCCGCGCAAGCGCAATGAGATACGCCGCAAAAACGGGACCAAAAAACGTGCCAAGCCCGCCAAGCACACAGGCAAGCAACGCGGTAATTTGTATGGAATCCATCATCACGAAATTAACAGTAGTGGTAGGCGCAACCATCATCGCCGCAAGAGAACCCAGCGCCGCCGCAACTGCCCACGCCCCCATGGTGACAATGGAAGTGGGAATACCCATCATTCGCGCCACCACATCGTTAGACGCGGTAGCCCGCACCGCAAGCCCCCATTTAGTTTTCTGTATCACAAAAAATAACGCAACCATGATGGCAATGCCAATGGCGATATTCACCATGGCACTGTACGTAATGGTTGCGCCGAAAATAGAATGCGTGCCCTGTGCAAAGCGGCGGTAGGTGTACGGGATATTGCCAAAAAACATGGGGGCAAGTCCCAGAAAAACAATGACCAAGCCCAGCGTTACAATTTGTTTGGAAACGGAGTGCAGCTTAATCATACGCTTAATAACCACTCGGTCGATGATGACGCCAACGCCCACCGCGCCAAGCACCCCCACAATGGTAGAAATAAACACATTAGCGCCCGTATTTGCCATAAAATACGCGGCAATAAACGCGCAAAACATGGAAATTGCACCCTGCGCGTAGTTAAATGCCTTGGAAGTACGGAAGATGAGGATAATCCCCATGGTTGCAAGGGCAAGGATACTGCCCGTTTCCAACGAGTTAAACAGAATTTGAATGAAGATACTCATATGTTACCTCCTAGATGAATCACGTGGTGATTCGTCCCCCGGGCTTTACCCCCAGCGAATCATATTTGCCGCCCAAACATAGCCAATGCCTGCCGATAACATGCATACTGTGCTTCCGTCTTTGACCTTTCCTTCCTTTAGCGCAAGTTCCAGGGAAAGGATTTGGTCAATTTGCCCGAGGTGCCCGTAATTTTCCAAGTAAATTGACTGCGCGGGGGTAAGTCCAAGCTCGTTAAGCATCGCGCTGTGCCCCGACCGCTTGATGTGCAAAATCGCCAAATAATCCAACTGCACCCGCGTGAGTTGTGATTTTTCCAGTGCTTTGTCAATACATGTGAACCAGTTGGACATGGACACTTCGTTAAGGCGGGCTTTCATGGCTTGTGCGTCCATTAACCGCAAAGATTTAGCAGCTTGGGAAATATTTTGTGCTGTAATCGGGTTTACCTGCCCGCCAATTTCCACCCCTGCAGTACGCGACAAAGATGCATCTGCAATAATGTGCGTACCCAATACGCGGTTGCGCCCATGATTTTTCTTTAATAAAATCGCGCCGCCGCCATCGCCAAGGTTAAACATAAACGATACATTGCTGTCGGTATAGTCGATAAAATCGCCGTTCCTATAACCACCTGCGATAAGAATTGTATTTATCTCATCGTCTGCGATAAGCATATCCTTCGCGATTTTTATTGCGGCAACGGTGGTGCAGCAGCGGTTTTGCAGGTCTATGCCCCACGCATTGGTTGCGCCGATTTTGTCTTGGATATACAGCGCACTTGTGGTAAGCGGGTATTCCTTGTACTCCTCGCCCATGCACAGCACTACATCAATTTCCCGCGGGTCAAAATTTGCGTTTTGCAAGCACGCTTTTGCAGCAAGATAACCCAGTTCCTGCGTGCCTTCGTTGGGCGCGGCGACAGGCTTTTTTACGATACCCAGCTTGTCGGTGATAGCTTTCTCTGTCCATTTCCCTTGGGTTGCCGCCGAAATATCGCCCGCCGTGATATATGTGCGGGGGATATACGTGCCAACGCTTACAATACCTACGCTATTCATTTGCTATCGCTTCCAATCGCGTAATTAGCTTGGGAAGGATTTTGTGCATATCGCCTACAATGCCCACATCGGCAACATCAAAAATGGGCGCGCTCGCGTTTTTATTAACGGCAATAATAAGTTCCGATTCTTCCATGCCCGCAAGGTGCTGTATCGCGCCCGAAATTCCGCATGCCATGTATAGCTGCGGGCGCACGGTTTTACCCGTTTGCCCTACTTGGCGATCCTTAGGGGCGAAGCCTTCGTCCACCGCCGCGCGAGAAGCGGACACCTGCCCGCCAAGCAATTGCGCGACATTCTCCAATACGGCAAAACCTTCCTTGCCCGTTCCCCTGCCGCCCGAAATGAGGATTTTTGCCTCGGTGATGTCCTTTGTTTTTTTCGCGGCGCGTACCGTTTCTAGGATAATTACATTTTTGTCGGATTCTTTTAAATTCGCGTCAAAGCTACGGATAATACCCTTGCGTGTATTGTCTTGCACGGGGGCAAGCATTACACCCGGGCGAATCGACGCCATTTGCGGACGATGTTCGGGGCAAATAATAGTTGCCAGAATATTCCCACCGAATGCGGGGCGCGTCATGAGTAATTGGCGCGTTTCGCCATCAATTTCCAAGGAAGTACAGTCTGCGGTTAGTCCCGTTTTTACGCGGGCGGCTACGCGCGGAGCTAAATCACGCCCGATAGCCGTTGCGCCGATAAGGACAATTTCGTAATTACCTTCGCGCAGTACGGCGGTCATTGCCTTGGTGTACGGTTCGTTCATATAGTCGCCTAAATAGGGATGATCTACGTGAATTACTTCGTCTGCGCCGTGTGCGATAAGAGTGCTGCATAGGTTTTCTACGCCGCTACCCGGTAATAACGCCACCAGATTTTGCCCAAGGGTATCCGCGAGCTTGCGCCCTTCGCCCAAAAGCTCCAGCGACACTTTTTGCAAAATGCCGTCGCGTTGCTCGCAAAAAACTAACACATCTTTTGATTGGCTCATAGTATGTGATGCTCCTTTAGCTTTTGGATGATGATGCTTACGGATTCATCATCCGATACTTGGTGTAGTTCGCCCTTGCCCTTGGGTTGTTTGGTAAAGGATTTTTTAACCCGCGTTGGCGAGCCTTTTAGCCCAATATTTTCTTGGCTCACGTACGCCTTTAAATCTTCATACGTAAGGGTGCGAATTTCTTTTTCATACGCATTTACCACGCCGCCCACCGACATGTAACGCGGCTCGTTTAACTCCGAAAGCGCGGTAATTAATAGCGGATAATTGGCTTGGATACGTTGATAGCGGTCTTCGTATTGGCGCTTAACGGTAATGTTATCGCGGGTCGCATTAATTTCCTCTGCATAAGAAATTACGGGAATACGTAAATGCTCCGCCATTTGCGGTCCAACCTGCGCGGTGTCACCGTCGATGGCTTGCCGCCCTGTGATAATTAGGTCGAAACCCAGTAATTTTGCCGCGCCGGCAAGGGTGCTGGAAGTCGCCCACGTATCCGCCCCCGCAAAAGCGCGGTCGGAGATAAGATACGCCTCGTCACAACCCATTGCCAGCGCTTCACGCAGGGCAATGTCCGCTTGGGGCGGTCCCATGGTCATCACAGAAACATGGGCGCCTACATTGTCTTTTATCAACAACGCCGCTTCGATACCGGCAAGGTCATCGGGGTTAATAATAGAGGGTACACCCTCGCGCATGAGCGTGCCTGTTTCTTGGTTAAGCCGTACTTCGTTGGTGTTTGGCACTTGCTTTATGCAGACGATAATTTTCATAGCGCCCCCCTTAATTCACTTTCATATGGCTTGCGATAACCATTTTTTGCACTTCGGACGTACCTTCGTAAATTTCCGTAATTTTTGCGTCGCGCATCATGCGTTCTATAGCATATTCGCGGGTATAGCCGTAACCGCCATGCAGTTGAAGGCAACGGCGCGTAATGTCTGATGCCGCTTCCGACGCAAACAATTTTGCCATTGCTGCATAATTTGCGTAAGGTTCGCTTCTATCTTTGAAAAAGGCGGCGCGGTAGGTTAACAAACGCGCCGCGTCCACCGTTGTTTGCATGTCCGCCAATTCGAATTGCGTATTTTGAAATTGGGAAATTCGCTTGCCAAATTGTACACGCTCTTTTACATAATTCACGGTAATATCTATCGCGCCTTGGGCAACGCCCAGCGCTTGCGCGGCAATGCCAATGCGCCCGCCGTCCAGCGTTTGCATGGCAATTTTAAACCCCTGCCCCTCTTTGCCCAGCAAATTTTCCTTGGGAACGATGCAGTCGCGCATAATCAGCTCGCAGGTTGCCGAACCGCGAATGCCCATCTTCTTCTCCTTTTTCCCTACCGAGAAACCCGCAAAATCCTTCTCAACAATAAACGCACTGCATCCGCGCGTCCCCTTCATTTTGTCCGTCATTGCGATGATAATATACACATGTGCGGCGTCTGCATTGGTGATAAACAGCTTTGTACCGTTTAAAATATAGTTGTCGCCGTCAAGTACAGCGGTGGTTTGCTGCCCCGCCGCATCTGTACCCGCGCCCGCCTCGGTTAGCCCAAAGGCGCCAAGCCATTCCCCCATTGCAAGCTTGCGCAAGTATTTTTCCTTTTGCGCTTCTGTTCCGTTTTCAAAAACAGGTGCGGCACACAAGCTGGTATGGGCGGAAACTATAACCCCCGTGGTGGCGCACACCTTTGATATTTCTTCTACCGCCATGGCGTAGGCTAAATTATCTGCGCCCGCGCCACTGTATTCGACGGGTATGGGAATGCCCAAAAGACCGTAACGTGCCAATTTTTCCACCGTTTCGTGCGGGAAACGCTCTTGCTCGTCCACCTCGGCGGCAAGGGGCTTAACCTCGGCGCCGGCAAATTTGGTACATAAATCGCGCATGAGCAGGTGCCTCTTCGAAAGATTAAAGTCCATAAACTGCACTCCCGTAAACATGAATAGTGATTCATATTTCAAATTTTGTGAACATTAACATATGATTTAGCGGTTGTCAACAATTTTTTATATTATTTTGCCAAAGGCATTGTCAAACTTTGCCGTAATTATTGAAATATGTTACATTTGTGTGGATTGTCATGGTGAAACGAGGGAACGTGATGGAATACGTAAAGCAACCAAAAACCAAACGCGGCGAAAAAACACTAAAAAAAATATGTGACGCGGCAGAAACGCTTTTTTCGCAAAAAGGCTACTACGCCACAGAAATTAAGGACATAACCCAACTGGCAAAGGTAGCGACGGGAACCCTTTATGTATACTTCCCTGATAAACTAAGTCTATTCCTTCACTTGATGGACGGGCTTGGGCGCAAACTACGGCGCGAAATACGCGACGCAAAGAGCAAATGCACCGATACATCCATTATCGAGCAGGAGCGCATTTCTATCCGCGTATTTTTTTCATTTGTGCGGGCGCACTTCGGCTTGTTTCGCATCGTGTGGCAAGCACAGTTTGTTGACGAAGCGGCGTTTAAAAATTATTACGAGCGGTTTTCGCAGGGGTATATCAACGAAATTTCCAAAGCACACACGCGCGGAGAAACACGGAATGTTGACTCTACCGTAATATCCTATGCGCTAATGGGGATATATAGCTTTGTTGCGCTTAAATGCTTCGTGTTTGATAAATCCGAACCCGATGATGCGACAATTGAACAGCTTGTGAACTTTATCTCATTTGGAATAAGCGCACAATAATTCTATAAAAAGGGTGATAATATGATTACATTACCGGCAATTTTTTCGGACGGAATGGTGGTTGGGAAGCGCGCGCGCATCTTTGGGAGCGCTCCCGTTGGGGAAGCGGTACGACTCACATTTATGGGGAAAACGCAGGAAACCTTGGCGGATAGAAGCGGTAAATTCGCCTTTGAACTAGAAGCCCTGCCCTACGGCGGTCCCCACGAAATGATAGTCGGCGACCGCGTAATCCGAGATGTTTACGTAGGGCATTTATGGCTGTGCGGCGGTCAATCCAACATGGAGCAGCCGCTGGAACGCGCCCGCGCGCTGCTGGGGGACTGTATTAGTCCACTGATACAGTTGCACGCCTTCCAAGTGACGAAAGACGTTAAGTTTGACGCGCCCGCGCAAGACGTAACAGGGCAGTGGAATACCGCAGCAGGGGACTTTTTACAGCACCTGTACGCCGTACCCTATTTTTTTGCGAAGCTGATTATAGAGACGCTAAACGACGGCATACATGTGGGTTTAATTAACATCGCCGCAGGGGGAACGCCCATAGAGGGCTGGCTTCCCGAGGAAATTATTCGCGAATACCCCGCGCTGTATGAGAAACTGGAAACCGTCCGCGCCACGGGTTACATGGAAAACTTGCAAAAAGAAAACGACGAAGCCAACCGTATTTGGTACGAGCAGTTAACCCGCAAGGATAAATGCGCAACAGGCGAGGACGGCTGGCATACACGCATGTTACTGGACGATACCGACCTACCCCACGGCGCGGTATGGTACAAAAAGAAAGTTGCTATCGGGAGCATTCCCAATAGCGCGGTTACACTAAGCCTTGGGCGCGCGCAGGATAGCGTTAAGGTGTATGTAAACGGCACGGAAGTTAAATCCGTGGACTATCAATACCCCCCCTGCCTGTGTGAAATTCCCGAAGAGGTGCTTCGCCAAGGGGAAAACGAAATCGCCCTACGTTTAATCGGCAACGGGCAAAAACCGAAGTTCATCGCGGGGAAGGAGTATTCTCTCGCGTGGCGGGGGGACGGGAGCGCTCCCGATGGGCGTATTCCCTTGGACGGGGAATGGTTATGCCGCGTTGGGGTGGAGATGCCCCTCCTTGCGGGTGGGGCGTGGTTCTACGGTTATCCGTGCTGTGTGTACAACTACATGCTCGCGCCTGTATTGGGCGTTCAGGTGGACGGTGTTATCTGGTATCAGGGCGAGTCCAACGTAGGCAACCCAACGGTATACAAGGAACTTTTCACCCGCTTTATAACAATGCTGCGCCAGCACAGCGGAGAAAACTTGCCCGTCTATTTCACACAGCTTGCCGATTATGTTGACCCCAACAATATGGGGGAAAACTGGGCATTTCTGCGTGAAGCACAGCGTAATTGCTTGGAAATCCCCAACACCCGCATGGCGGTAGCTATCGACTGCGGCGAGTACAACGACCTACACCCGCAGGATAAAAAAACCGTAGGGGAACGCCTTGCCTTACATGCACTGCGCAATGTATACGGATTAGATATTCAAGCCGATGGTCCAACGGTTTTTAAAGCTACACAAAAGGATAATAAAATAATTGTCTGTTTTGACCATGCCCGCGGCTTGTGGGCAAAAAACGGGCGTCCGCTGGTAGAGGTGGAAACCCATGAAGGCATAATCCACCGCCTTTACGCCGCCATTAACGGGCAAACCCTCACCATAAACGTTGGGAGCGTTCCCACCCCCGTAAAAACCCTGCGTTATGCCTGGGCAGACTGCCCCCCGGTAACCCTGTACAATGCTCATAATCTCCCCGCTTCGCCCTTTGAAATTGCGGTAACGTAGTATGGCAAACAACACGCATATCCAGTGGGTGAATGGTATTTCCTACAGGTTAAACGCGCCATTCGATTTTTCCTTTCTAAGCAAGTACGGCAAAGTGTTTAAAGCCTTTGACGGACAAGGCTCAGGCAATATTGCCTTTGGCGTGGAGAAGGATAACAAGCGGTATTTCGTAAAATTCGCAGGCGCGCCCAAGCCTAATTACATTGCCAACCGCGACAGCGGCGAAGTGGACGCGGCACAGGCAATAAAATTGTTAGAATCGGCTGTATCCATGTACAAAACACTGGCGCACCCAACTTTAATAAAATTTATCACCGCCGAGGAAATTGGCGGCGGCTACGCGGCAATATTTGAATACGAAAACGCCGTAGGCATTGAGCCGAAAGACTCGCCTGATTATTTACGCTTTATGCAAATGCCCATCATACACAAAATGAAGGCGTTTGAAGATATTGTGGAATTCCATATCCACGTTGCGCAAAAAGGTTATGTCGCCCTCGATTTTTACGATGGCAGCATCCTGTACGACTACGACAAGGAAAAAGTGATTGTCTGCGACATTGATTTATACCAAAAATCTCCCTTCGTAAACGTAGAAAAAATGGGGTTAATCGGCTCTGTGCGATACGTTTCGCCCGAGGAATATATCGAAGATGAAACGCTGGACGAGATTACAAACGTATACACCATGGGCGCAACGGCGTTTGCCCTGTTTGCGTATGGGGAGCGCTCCCAAGAAAAATGGTTGTTAAATAAGGAACTATACGAAATTGCAACAAAAGCAGTTAGTAAAGAACGCGAAAACCGACACCCAAGCATTTTACAATTTCTCGCAGAATGGAGGGCGGCAAAATAAAATGACGCTCACACCCATCACCATAAACCCCGACAGTTTTCCCGCCGATTTGCGTCCCCTACTCCGCAACGCCATGTGCTACGACAGCGCTTGCTCCCCCGAGATGCGGGTTATTTTCATAGACAAGGATAACGGGTATTTCTTAAAAATCGGAAGTCAAGGCGCACTAACCCGCCAAGCCGAGCATATGCGCTATTTCCATAAGAAAGACTTAACGGCACGGGTTTTAAGTTATATTTCCGAGGAAATGGACTATTTACTAACGGAAAAAATCCACGGCGATGACTGCACGGCGGAGAAATATCTTGCCCGACCCGAAAAATTATGCGACCTGCTCGCCGAGCAATTATTACGCCTACACGCAATGGATTTTTCCGACTGTCCAACCCAAAACCACACGGCATGGTACCTTGCAAAAACCGGAGAAAACTACCGCAACGGCACATACAATAAAGACGATTTCCCCGACAGCTTCGGGTATAAAAATGAAGCCGAAGCATGGGCGGTGGTACAAGCAAACCGCAATATTTTGCAAAATACCGCCCTCATCCACGGCGATTATTGTTTGCCCAATGTGATGCTCAACGATTGGCATTTCGCGGGCTTTATCGACCTGGACAATGCGGGCGTTGGCGACTCGCACGTAGATATTTTCTGGGCAATATGGTCTTTGCGCTTCAATTTGCACACGGATAATTACCGCCAACGTTTCATAGACGCCTACGGGCGCAGCAAAATAGACGAAGAAAAACTCCACATTATCGCGGCAATGGAGGTATTCCTATGAAAATCACATACCGCAAGGCAACCCCCGCCGACATGCACGAAATTACTACCCTGCTTGCCGCGTTATACGAAATGCCCTTTGACGAGATGCGGGAAGAAAATGAAGAACTCTTCGCAGACAAGAATCAAGCCTTTTTTTTGGCGTACGATAATGAAAATCCCGTCGCCGTTTCCCACGGCGCTATCCGCCGTGAATACGTAAACGGCACAGATGAATCCCCCGTGGGCTTTCTTGAAGCGATTTACGTCACGCACGAATATCGCAAGCACGGTATCGCCGCCCGGCTTGTCCGTTTCACCGAGTTATGGATGGCGCAAAACGGCTGCCGTCAAGCCGCAAGCGACTGCGAAATTACCAATACCGTTAGCCGTAATTTCCACCTAAAAATCGGCTACCGGGAAACGGAACGCTGCATCTACTTCGCAAAACCCCTCGCCCCGCCCGCGTATGAAATTTGCCCCATCAACGACACCTATCGTGCAGAAATACAGCCTGTTTTAAATGAATCGTGGCGCGGTCCGTTCATCGCCGTAAACGCAAAACTGTGGGATACGCGGGAAATGGCAGGCTTCGCGGCGATACATGATGGCGAGGTGCTGGGCTATTTGCTTTACGAATTTCATAGCAATGTGTGTGAAATTATGGTACTGGAGAGTTTGGCGCAAAACATCGGCATCGCATCTGCCCTTATCAAGGAAACAAAGCAGCTTGCCCGCACAAAGGGCGTGCAAAAAATCATCGTGCAAACCAACAACGCCAATTTCCACGCCATTCGCTTCTACCAACGGCGCGGATTTATCCTGCGCGAGGTGCGTATCAACGCCTACGAAGCCGCACGTAAAATAAAGCCATCCATTCCGCTTCACGGAAAAGAGGGCATACCCTTGCGGGATGAAATTGAGTTTGAAATTTCAATTTAACCAAACGCCGACTGGTTCATATTCGGGCTTGCGCGTTTTTCAAGGTCGGGATAGCGCCCTTCAAAAAACGCACGGGAAATTTCGATATTCTCATACACCTCCTGAGGCAAATGCGCACCCACCGTTACCATATCGCATTTACGCAACGTAGCCCACGCGAAATTTAGCCCAACATAGGGGGTACAGCGCCCCGCCGCCATGGGCTTTATCGTCATTACAGGCTTCTTCGCGTTGTGGATAATTGAGGCGATGGTTTCAATTTCAATTTGCATGAGAAAGCCAAGGCAGTTATAAATTTGAATGTAGGTTTCCACATCGTAGCCGTTATCGTCGCTGTAGGTAATTAGCTCGGGCATGTGGGCAGAAAGCCCCGGTATCATGCCGTTGTCGCGTATCATTTTTGTGTAGTCGTCGATACGGCGTATTTTGCGGGCGTTTTTGTCCACCAATTCCTCTACGCTGGAATGGTGCGGCAGACAAAAGGTCGCGCCCAACTCCTTGCACCTTTTAATAGAGGCGAGGGCACTTACACGCCCCTCCGTAGTATCATTTACGTCAATCATGGGTGTGTCTATGATAATGATTTTTTTGCCCGTTTTATCTTCCGCCATTTTTACCGCGTCGTAAATGGCAGGGACAAGCCCCATGGGCGCCATAATGGCGTCGATGTCGTTTTCCAAATAAGCAAGCAAAACGGGAAGTACGGCGCTTGCATCGGCAAACTTCATTTTAATGTGATTATCTGCCGAAGGGGAGCGGTGACTCCACCCCGCAAGCCAATTTGTACCCATAATCATACGCGGCAGGGATATGCCCGCCACCGTTGTACGAGGAAAGTCCACAAAATCAACCCTTTCGTGTATAATACGCACAGTGTATCACAAAGGAGAATCCTATGAAACCGAAAATCTTATGCATTGGCAGCGTAAACATGGATTTACTTTTGCTCACGCAGCGTATCCCTCGCGCGGGTGAAACGCTGGTTTCCGAAAAATATCAATTCAGTGCCGGCGGTAAAGGCGCAAACCAAGCCGTAGCCGCGTCACTGCTGGGTGGCGATGTTTCTTTCGCGGGTAAAGTGGGCGACGACGAGTTTGGCGAGCATCTGCTTAACACGCTACAATCGAAGAATATAAATACCGCAAATGTAAATACCAGCAAATCAAACCCTTCGGGTTTTGCCGTCATTATGTTGGAAGACGGCAATAACCGCATTATTTCTCACCTCGCCGCTAACGCGGACATCACAACGGCGGAAATTGACCGCGCCCTCACAGCGCCCTACCACGGGCTGATTATTAACTTCGAAATTTCTCAGGAAATTGTTATCCACGCCTGTACGCAAGCACGTAAGCGCGGCATTCCCTTTATCGTGGATACAGGTCCGGCTATGGACTTTCCCTTGGAAAAAATACGCGGCGCACGCATTTTAAGCCCCAATGAAACGGAAGCCGAGGCGCTAACGGGCGTCAAGCCTTCCGACGAAGCCTCTTACACCCGCACGGCAGAAATTTTGCAAAGGCGTGCCGATGCATCGCATATTGTGTTAAAATTGGGTGAAAATGGGGCATTCCATTACCACGGCGAAAAGGGCAAGCACTTCGCGCCTCATATCGTAAAAGTGGTAGATACCACCGCTGCGGGAGATGTTTTTACAGCAGCAATGGCGGTGCAATACCTACAGCACGGCGAAATAGCAAAGGCTATCCGTTACGCCAACGCCGCAGGGGCATTAACCGTAACAAAAGCGGGCGCACAGGAGTCTATTCCCACCGCGCGCGAAGTGGAGGAGATACTATGAAGCTGCACCCAAGCATTATGTGTGCCGACTACGGCAATCTTGAACACGAGATAAAACTGCTCACCGAGGCGGGTATCGACTACTTCCATGTTGACGTGATGGACGGTAGTTTTGTGCCGAATTTCGCCTGCGGCACGGAAGTTTTTAAATGCCTAAAGCAATTTAGCAATGTGCCAATTGACGCGCATCTTATGGTGCAAAACCCCACCCACCACATCGACTTTTTTAGAAAACTTGGCGCAGATATGATAACCATCCATGCCGAAGCCGACCCCCACGCCGCCCGCACCTTGGCAAAAATAAAGGACGTGGGAGCGGTACCGGGGCTGGCAATTAACCCGGGCACGTCTATTGAAACGGTGAAGGAATTACTGCCCCTATGCGGGCATGTATTAGTAATGACGGTGAATCCGGGCTTCGCGGGGCAAGCATTTTTGCCCTTTACCATGAATAAAATCCGCGACCTGTGTGCCCTGTCAAGCACCCACGGATTTACCCTATGCGTGGACGGCGCAATGACGCCCGAACTGGTGCGCGAACTGCACAAGATGGGTGTTCATGCCTTTGTGCTGGGCACGAAAGTCATGTTTTTTAAAGATATATCGAAACGAAATTACGCCGCCACTGTGCGCGAACTTAGGAGTGCTGTATGAAAATAGCCATAGGAAGCGACCACGCCGCCCCCGAAATGAAGGCGCAACTTATTGCCCACCTTCAAGCCCGCGGCATTGAAATTACCGACATGGGAGCGTTCCCGCAAGACGAAGGAAAATACGAATACCCTGTAATTGGCTACCGCACCGCAAAGGCCGTGGCAAGCGGGCAATTTGACGCGGGCGTGCTGGTATGCGGTACGGGGGTGGGCATTTCCCTTGCGGCAAACAAGGTGAAGGGCATCCGTGCCTGCGTGTGCAGTGAGCCGTACACGGCGCGGCTTTCCAAGGAACACAATAACGCAAATATCATCGCCATCGGCGCACGGGTAGTGGGCGCAGAAATGGCAAAAGCCATCGTAGACGCATGGCTGGACGCGGAATTTATGGGTGGGCGTCACGCCCGCAGGGTGGATTTAATTAACGAAATTGATGCCACAGGAGGGCTTAGCAATGAATCGTGAATTGGAAAACCGACTAACACATTTCGTAAAAAATACCCACAGTATAAAAAGTAGCTTCCCATGGCAGGAAATGATGATTAAACGGCTTGCCGCCCTTATTTTCACCATGGAAGGGCGCGACATGAACGCCCCCGCCGTAGTAAAAACCCACAAGCTGCTCAAGGACGAAACGGGCATTTTTTCCACCTTCCGCGGTAATTTGTCGGTACTGATTGCGGCAATGGCTTCTACGGCAGACAACCCCCGCGCCCGTATCATGGACACGTTACACGTATACGACCTGTTAAAAGCCGAAAAGTTCCGTTTTTCGGACTATCTCGTAGCCGCCGCGTATGAAATTGCATCCCAAGCCAAAGAAGCTGACTATGCAACTATCGTACACAATACCCGCGAAATTTTCCTTGCCATGCGGGCAAACAATCGCTTTCTTATAGATGCAGACGATTATATTTACGCGGCAATGCTTGCCCTCGCGGGCTTTGACTCGGCAACGGCAAGCGATAGGGTAAAGCACATGTATGCCGACCTGCGGGCGGATTTTCCCTTCACGGTAAGTCGCAGCTGTCTGCTGCATTTAGCACAAATAATGGTATTAAGCGACCGCACCAACCACTGCGTACCCAACCTCGTGCATATGAACCGCGTTCTGCGTTCGCACAAAGTAAAGCTGGACAGGGCAATGGTATTGCCTTCACTGGGCATACTTTCTATGCTGCCCGTCGACCCCGACTCACTGGCAAACGAAATAATTTCTGTCGTTAATTTTTTGCGCACGCAAAAGGGCTTCGGCGCGTTTTCCGTAATGCAAGCCGAGGCAAATATGATGGCGACGGCGCTGATTAGCACCACGCACCTTGCCCAATCAACCACCACTACAGCCATTACAAATATGCTTATTGCCCAGCAAACGGCAATGATGACGGCAATAATTGTGGCAAATTCTGTGGCAGTTTCTTCAGCGGCTTCGGCTTCGGGCGGGTGTTAAATGGAAGCGGCTGTCAACCTCGAAAAACAGTATTTCGACGAAATGCAGAAAATAAAGCTTCAATTATTGAATAGAGAAATTCCTGATGTATACCCGCAACCGCCTAAAAATCGTCGCCCAAAACCGGAAGATGCATACTATGTTGACCGTTACGAATTTGTAAACCTCTCCGCCTTTGCGCAAATCTCCAAACGTTGGGTGCAACCATTGGCAAAATATATTGGCAACACGCCGTGCTTAGAAATTATGGCGGGTAAGGGCGTACTCGCGAAGGCGTTAAGCGACTGCGGCGTACAAATTCGAGCCACTGATAATTTCGCATGGGAATGGGTGAAAAATACGAACGCTACGGACGCGCAGACGTTAAAGGAAGAAGACGTGTGGTACAACGTTGCGCAGTTAGACGGCGTTGAGTCGGTAGAAAAATACGGCACGGAAATTGGTTTTCTGCTGTGCTGCTGGCCGTCATTTCAAGACCCTACCATTCACAATGCATTAATAAAAATGCGGGAAGTTAACCCATCTTGTAAACTTATTTATATCGGCGAGCCCAAAGGGGGATGTACCGCAAACGACGATTTTTTTAATGCTGTCAAATGGATAACCAACGATGAACAATTTAATAAAATGGCTGATTTATACCAACGATGGCATATCCGCGTTGACAAACCTATGCTAGCACAATAAAAAAATTACAGGAGGTTTTCCCATGCAAGAAGAAAACAAATTGTTACTGGAATTGTACAGAGATTTTCGCGTAGCCGATGTACGCGACGGAATGGACTGGGTAGGCTATCACAACTTCGGCTCGCTTTCGCCCGAGGTGCGTCCGTTGTTCCGCACCCGCGCAGTGGGCATTGCCCGCACGACGCGGTATTTGCCCTTCGTAGGACCGTATCCCGACAAGTGCGGCGACGATTACACCGAGTGGCAGGGCTGGTACTACGGCAATGTTTGTACCTATCCATGGATGGATGAAATACAAGACGGCGACTTCATGGCGATAGACGTAAGCGGCGTAAACGTGGGACTAATGGGTTCGGAAAACACACTTCGCGCGGTACAACGCGGGGTAAGAGGCTTTGTCACCAACGGCTCGGGCATACGCGATACGGACGAAACGATACTGCAAAAAGTACCTGTTTGGTCTAGCTTTGTTTCCCAGTCGATGGTACAGTGCAAGATACAATTTGACCAAAAAGATGTGCCCGTTGCCATTGGCGGGGTCACCATTTTCCCGGGCGATATTATCGTGGCAGACGGCGACGGCGTAATTGCCGTGCCCCGTGCGGTGGCAAAAGACGTGGCAAAATACGCATCAAAAGTGCTGAGTGACGACAAGGTAACGCGCCGCAAATTATATGAAGCCTTGGATAGGGAACTGGACGGAACCGTAATTTGAACCGTAGATTTATCGCCGCCTGTGTGCTGCTTGCATTTTTGTGCAGCGGGTTGTTTTATTTCCTCGTTATCCATGAAAGCACGCCGCGCCAGCAAACTACGGGCATTACGCCACCCGATGCGGGTATTCCCATACGGCATATAAACCCGCCGCCTGCATTGCTTCCTGTAGATAGTGCGATTTATGTGGAATTTTCGCATGAGGCGGTTTTTTTTGATGCATCGTTCTACTTAGAAATCTCCGCGCCCGAGGGTGCGGAGATTTTCTTTACACTGGACGGGAGCATTCCCGGCGTGTATGCAACGCGGTTTACATCACCGTTATTTTTGTACGCACCTTCGCCCGACCTTGCGGTGAAGGGCTTTGCGCGTGATGCGGAAATACTGGCTTCACGGGTACAAGCCGTGACGGTTCGCGCCATTGCTATTCGCGATGGGAGCGCCTCCGAAGCGATAACCCGCAATTTTGTAATGGGGACGGATGTTTTTACGCGCTTCTGCGAAAACACACTTATTTTTGCCCTAACTTCCGACCCGCATGGCTTATTTGACCACTATGAAGGCATTCTGGTTGCGGGCGTAGACCGCGAACGCTGGCGCTATGAATTTACGCTTCGCCATGGGCGCGCACCCATTTATGGCTACAATGGCGCAGACGAAAACCCCGCAACACCCGCCAATTTTAACCGCCGCGGGCGCGAATCGGAGCGGGTCGCCTATGTGGAAATGTTTGACTATACGGGCGTTTTGCATATTTCCCAACATATTGGTATACGTGTACGCGGGGGATTTTCACGCGCAAGCGAACCACAAAAATCGCTGGAATTATTCGCACGGGAAGAATACGGCGACCGCAACAATTTTGCCTTCGCCTTTTTCCCGGACGAATTTACCCACGATGGCTACCTAATTGACCGTTACCGCCGTGTGCGCCTCCGCAATGGAGGAAGCGACCGTTATCCCGCGTTTTTGCGCGACGAGTTGAGCCAAGCGCTTTTCCGCCAAGCGGGACACAGCACAACGCAAACGCACCGCCCCGCTGCGGTGTTCCTCAACGGCGAATACTACGGCGCGGCATGGTTAAAAACCCCACGCACCGAGAACCACCTCGCCCGCATTTTTGGCGGCAATTCCTCACAATTTGAAATCATCGGCGGCGGCGAAAACCGCCACACGAGTTGGTGGGACGGGAACGCTCCCGCCGTGGAAGACTTTACACAGGTGCATCAGCTTGCGGTGCAGGGCTTCACAGGTACGGGGGGCGAGGCGCGCTTTGCACAATTCCAGCAACGAGTAGATTTGCCCGAGCTTATTCGCTATTACGCCATGCAAATTTACATTAATAATTTGGACTGGCCGAATAATAACATCGAATTTTGGCGCTACTTCCCCACCCCCGAGGAAGCGAACGACTCCACGCTTCACCCATTTTTGCGCGACGGGCGCTGGCGTGTTTTTGCCCACGACTTAGAAGCATCATGGGGCATTTGGGATAATTACAACCGGCGTGTACATGACGACACGCTACATTATATTCTAACCGGGAGCGGGCCCGGGTGGAATTGGGCGGGCGGTTCGGCAATTTTGCAAGCCTTCGTTGACCGCGAGGAAACGCGCCAAATGCTGGCGGAAGCCTTCGAAGAACTCATAAACGGCGCATTTGCCCCGCACAATGTGGAATATGTACTGGATTCACTCATCGCACAAATTCAAAACGAACATGAATATATGATAAAAATGGACGGAATTGGCGTAGGCAACGATTGGTGGCCAACCCCCTACAGCGTAGCGGAAAGCCGCGACGCAATACGTTACTTCGCACACCACCGTCCGCAGGCAGTGCGGGATATGGTGCGAAGGCATTTATCCCCGTAACCGCACTTTTTTCAACCGAAGCACATTTGCAATCAGCGATAGCGAGCTAAGGCACATCGCAACCGCCGCAATCATAGGGTTAAGCAACGGTCCGCCGAAGATGTATAAAAGCCCCATTGCTACGGGAATGCCCATTACATTGTAGGCGAATGCCCAAAATAAATTTTGTTTGATATTTCTAATGGTCGCCTTGCTAAGTCGTATTGCCGACGCAACGCCCATCAAATCGCCCCGCATAAGCACAATGTCTGCCGATTCTATGGCTACGTCCGTCCCCGAGCCAATGGCGATGCCTACGTCCGCTTGGGTAAGCGCCACCGCATCGTTAATGCCGTCGCCCACCATTGCAATTGTAGGCGAGGTTTGCAGGTTTTGTATTGCTTCTGCCTTTTCGTGGGGAAGGACTTCGGCTAAGACCTGCGTAATGCCCGCTTGTTTGGCTACGGCTTGCGCTGTTGCGGCATTGTCGCCCGTTAGCATAATTACGTCTAATCCCATATCGCGCAAGCGCTGCACGGCAGCTACGCTGGTGGGCTTTAAAGTATCGGCAACGGCGATGATGCCCGCAAACTGACGGTCAATTGCTACATACATCGGCGTTTTTCCTTCATTTGCAAGGCGTGCCGAATCAATTGAAGCTACAGAAAAATCAATCCCCTGCCCTTCCATTAACGCGCGGTTGCCTACGGCAATGCGGCGGCTTTCTATTTCGGCGATAAGTCCTTGCCCTGTAATGGCTTCAAATTTTTCTGAACTATCTGACGCAGGGAGCGCTCCCACTTCCCGTGCGTAGCGTACAATGGCTTCGCCAAGGGGGTGTTCACTATACACCTCTGCCCGTGCGGTTAAGCGAAGCAAATCTTCTTTGGGAACGTTCCCAAGGGCAAGGATATCCGTTACCGTGGGCTTCCCCTCGGTGAGTGTACCTGTCTTATCCAGCACCACGGCGGTAAGCTTATGCGCCGTTTCCAACGCTGCGCCGCTTTTAATAAGAATACCGTTCTCCGCACCCTTACCCGTCCCTACCATAATGGCGGTGGGCGTAGCAAGTCCCAGCGCACACGGGCAGGCAATGACCAGTACGGAAATGAAAATCCTAAGCGAAAACGCAAGCCCCGCGCCGCTAATCAGCCACCCAATGCCCGTAAGCAACGCAATAATAATAACCGCATGTACAAAATAACCCGAAACAACATCCGCAAGCCTTGCGATAGGCGCTTTGCTTGCTTGCGCGTTTTCCACAAGTTGAATAATTTGCGCAAGCACCGTATCCGCACCCACTTTTGTCGCCTTGTATTGCAGCGCGCCGTTTTTGTTAATCGAAGCGCCGATTACCGCATCGCCAATTTGCTTTTGCACAGGCATACTCTCGCCTGTAAGCATGGATTCGTCCACCGCACTTGCGCCAGAGGTCACAACGCCGTCTACGGGAATTTTCTCCCCGGGGCGCACCTGTACAACATCGCCCACACGCACTTCCTCGATTGGGACTTCTAGTTCTGTGCCGTCGCGGACAATTTTTGCCGTTTTCGGCGCAAGCCCGATAAGTTTTTCAATCGCTTCGCCGGTACGACCCTTTGCTTTTTCTTCGAAGTATTTGCCAAGCACAATCAGTGTTAAAATTACTGCAGAAACCTCGTAATACGGCATGTAATGGGCATCGGCGAATATGTTCATTCCCGTTAAATACATACTGTAAACAAAGGCAACCAGTGTACCTTTTGCAATAAGCGAATCCATATTCGGCGCACCCGCAAACAAATTTCTAAACCCGTCACGGAACACGCGCCGATTAATTAAAAGCACGGGAAGTGTTAATAAAAATTGTGTAATTGTGTTAAATGCAGGATAGTGCATCGGATCAATAGCATGAGGAAGCGGACGCCCCAAGCCATCTGCAAACATAGGCACCATGGAAAAAATCGCCAGCGGAATGGTAAATACCGCCGACCAAATGCACCGCCGCTTGTAGGCATCCGCCTCGGCAGATTTGCGGGCGGCGCGTTGCGCCGTCTGCGTTTGAATATTTTCATTGGAATGCCGCGCCAGCCCGAAACCTCGCTTCACCACCGCGGCTTCAATTTCTTCGTACGTAATTACCGATTCATCGAAGTCGATGGTCGCTTTTTCTGTGGCGTAGTTGACCGTGCATTTTTCCACGCCCTGCAGCTTTTTTACCGTTGCGGTCACGTTTGCCGCGCACGCCGCACAGTGCATTTTTAGTACATCTGCCGTAATTTGCATTATATTGTATCCCCTCGCCAGCCTTCTTTGTTAGCAAAAAAACCGAAGCCCGCACCGCACAAACCGCCCACGATATGGCTTAAATACGCGATGTTATTATCTGCATCCGCGCCGATTGCCGCCACCACCTCGCGCCCGATAAAAATAGCAAGCACCAGAATAAGCGTTAGCGGAACGCGCCCGCGCTGTAAATTAGTAAACGAACCCAGCAGAATTAACATGAATACAATCCCGCTTGCGCCAAGCTTTGCGCCGTCGCTCACCATAATGTGCAAAAGTCCCGTAACCAGCGCTGTTACTGCCATCATTATAACCAGCCATTTACCGCCGTAGCGCTCTTCAAGCAACGGTCCGATAAGCAGAATTATCATAAAGTTGGCAATAAAATGCGCGTAATTCGCATGGCCGAATACATGGGAAAACATGCGCCAATACGTTAGCGGGTCGGTGGGCGAAGCGCGAAAAACCGAGAATAATCGTTGGTATGTTATCGGTTCAAAAACCTGCTGTAGCCCCAACACCAATAACGACAACAACGCAAAGGTGAGAATTACGGGGGCATTATACTGGATTCGTTTTATAGGATTCATACGGTTCCCCTTACTTTTTTAATGTGGAGCGAACTGCCGCATCCCAACCTGCTGTCAGCTTTCTTGCCGTTTCTACATTCATTTGCGGCGAAAAAATACGCTCAATGCCGCGGTTTGCCGTAATTTCTTCCACGCCTGCCCAATACCCAACGGCAAGCCCCGCAAGATATGCCGCACCCAGCGCCGTTGTTTCTATTACGCTTGGGCGCTCCACAGGTACGCCCAAAATATCGGCTTGGAACTGCATAAGAAAATTATTTGCACAAGCGCCGCCGTCCACGGGGAGCGCTCCCAAGGCACGCTTTACCCCGTCGGCGCTAATATCCGCTTCCATGGCACACACAATGGCTTGCACTTGGTATGCCATACTCTCTAACGCGGCGCGTACAATATGTGCGCGGTTTACACCCCGCGTTAGCCCTGTTATTGCGCCGCGGGCGTGGGCATCCCAATACGGTGCGCCAAGCCCAACAAAAGCAGGGACAACATACGCCCCCAAGGTATCGGGAACGCTCCCTGCCAGTGCGTCCGTTTCCGCCGCGTGGGTGATTAAACCCAACTCATCCCGCAGCCATTGTACCACCGCACCGCCAATGAAAACGCTCCCTTCCAAGGCATACTGCACCTTACCGCCGTAGGAAGCCGCCATGGTGGTAAGCAAGCCATGGTTTGACTTCACGGGCTTTTCCCCTGTATTCATTAGCAAAAAGCACCCCGTGCCGTAGGTATTTTTCGCCTGCCCCGCTTCGAAGCACGCCTGCCCAAATAACGCGGCTTGCTGGTCGCCTGCAATGCCCGCAATAGGAATTTCCCCGCCAAAAACGGACGTATGCGCCACAATTTCGCTTGACGAATGCACTGTAGGCAGCATTTCGCGGGGGATATCCAGCAAATCCAATATTTCCGCGTCCCATTCGCGCTTATGTATATTGTAAAGCATGGTGCGCGAAGCGTTGGTATGGTCGGTTACGTGCGCCGCGCCTTCGGTTAAATTCCATATCAGCCACGTGTCTACCGTACCGAATAACAATTCTCCTCGCCTTGCCCGTTCCCACGCGTTGGGAACGCTCCCAAGAAGCCACGCCAGCTTGGTTGCGGAAAAATACGCATCCAGAGTTAGCCCCGTTTTTTCCAAAAAAAGAGGCGCATGTCCGTCTTCACGCAGCCTATCGCACATATCCGCCGTGCGGCGGCACTGCCACACAATGGCGTTATGTACGGGCTTGCCTGTAGCACGTTCCCATAGCAGCGTGGTTTCCCGCTGGTTGGTAATGCCCAAGGCGGCAATGTCTGCCGCTTTTAAACCCGCTTTTTGCATGGCGTCCTTGCCCACGCCGTATTGCGTTTCCCATAAAGCGGCGGGGTCATGCTCTACCCAGCTCGGCGCGGGGTAAATTTGCGGAAATTCCCGCTGCGCCCGCGCCGCTACGCGCCCGCTTTTATCAAAAATAATACACCGCGAACTGGTCGTTCCTTGGTCAAACGCCATGATATATGCCAAAAAAATCAACTCCCATAATCTTGCAAAAGCCGTGCCAAGGATTCTTCACAGTAAATGCGAATGCCTTCTTGTAAACGCGCCCTATCGGTATAGGGCAGTACATCGGCGGGTGTTGTGGTTAGCTCCATTAAACCACCGCCCTCGTGTTCGGCATAGAAAACGGCAATATAACCGTCCAGCATCGTTACCACGTAGCGATGGGTTTCTTCGGAGATAAGCAGCACTTCTTCCGCTTCTTCCGCGGCGGCAACCACCTCATACACCGTACCCGAAACAACGGGAACGGTCCCATGCGCCCGCGTTCCCGCATAAATACTGGCACGTACCGTTGCCCCGCCAAACATTACATAGCCAAAAGCAACGCCAAGCAAAATAGAAAGCATACACGCGCCTAATACCAAAAACAACTGATTACGTTCATTTTCCATCGTGCAACACTCCTTTTACCCCGAAGTATTAACAACAAATGGAAAAACTATACCACTTTACGAAGCGTGCGTTACCCGTGCATCGCCCCACACCCGTTCCAGGTTATAGAACCGGCGATTCTCTTTATCAAACAAATGCACAATGACCGCGCCAAAATCAAGCAGTACCCAGTTACCCGATTGCATCCCTTCGATATGGCTTAGCTGCAAGCCATTTGCTTTTAGCGTGATTTCTGCCGCATCGGCAAGGGCGGTTAATTGCGGTTGGCTCGTGCCTGTAGCTATCACAAAATAATCGGCAATGGTACTTATACCGCGCAAATCCATTACCACTATATCTTCACCAAATTTGTCGTCCAATGCTTTGCGAAGCGCGTTCACCGCCGCGCCCTCCATTGAAGTATCCTTCATTTACATCATCCTTTCTCGGAAGCTTTTAACTCCGCAAGTGCATCATAGCTTGCGGGGTGTACGGGGTTTTTCGCCGCCATTTCTTCCTTTATAGTATATTTTATGCCCGCGCGCAATGCTTTGTTTATGTCCGTGTATGCCAGCGCGCGCATTTTAGCCAGCGGGGGATAATCCTCGCGGTAGGGCTCTATGAAGTCGGCAAGCATTATAACTTTATCCAGCATTGTCATTTCGCCGTGCCCTGTGGAATGGTAGCGAATCGCCTGCAAAATCGCCTCATCGGTTACATAATAGTCCCGCCGTGCCGATTCCGCCCCCATGGGTCCATGGGTTAAGTCAATCGCCGAGGTATTTTCATCGTCCAGCGGAATGCCCCATTTTGCGCACAGGGCTTTCTTTTTTTCGGTGGAATACTCCTTCGCACAATCATGCAAAAGCGCCGCCCACCGTGCTTTTTCTACATCTGCACCATAAAAACGCGCAAGCTTATCCGCTTCTTTTATTACGCCCAACGTATGCACAAACCGCTTGGGCGAAAGCCGTTTTTGCAATGCCGCCTTTACCGCGTCAAAGGTAAGCGCGGGGCGGTATAAATTATTTGCCAGCGCATAATCCTCTACAGCGCGGGGTACAAAAGCGCGAACGCTCTTCCCCTCCGCAAACCGCCGCCGAATCTCCGTGCTGGAAATATCAACTTTCTTCATGTCTAACAAAAATACGCGCTCGCCAAACTTTTTATTTATCATCTTTATCATTTCCGAAACGGATTTTTTGCTGTACCCCTGCCGCGGCACAACCACAAAGCAGCACAGCTTTAACAAAGCTTCTGCGTCCTTCCATGCAGGCAAATGCATGAGCGAATCCGCCCCAATGATAAAATATATATCCGCGCCCTTGGGGCACGCTTGCACCAGTCGCCGTGCCGTATCCACGGTATACGATTTGCCTGCCCCGTCCGACTCCATGCGCGAAACATCATAAAACAGGTGGTCACACGTGGCAAGCTGTACCATTTGGTAGCGATGCTCGGCGCTGCTTATTTTCCCATCCTTATGCGGCGGCTGTCCGCACGGCATAAAAAGAAGGCGCTGCGGTGCAAACCGCGTAAGCACCGCCTCCGCCACGGCTAAATGTCCGTTGTGTATCGGGTCAAATGTACCGCCAAACACAGCAAGACTGTGACAGCGGTCAAGGTAATCTCTATTTTCCATAAAAAGCAGTCTACCATTAATAACGGTCTTTACACAACATTTGCACGCGTTACATATAATATGTGATATAATCCGCACGATTTTTGAATTGGAGGAACGATATGGGAAAATTATTCGGAACAGATGGCGTGCGCGGGGTAGCCAACCGCGAGCTTACACCGGAGCTTGCGCTTCGCCTTGGCCGTGCAGGCGCATACGTACTTACGCGGGAGACGCACCACGCGCCAAAAGTATTGGTAGCAAAAGACACCCGCCGCTCGGGCGAAATGCTGGAAGCCGCGCTTACCGCGGGCTTATGCTCGCTGGGCGCACAGGTGTATTTGGCGGGTGACATGCCAACCCCTGCCGTGGCATACCTTATTAAAGCATACAAATTTGACGCAGGGGTTATGCTGTCCGCTTCGCACAACCCCATGCCCGACAATGGGATAAAATTCTTCAATTCCGACGGGCAAAAGCTGTCCGATGCATTGGAAGAAGAAATTGAAGCGCTGGTATATGAAATTGAAGCAAATGATACCCTACCCCGCCCCGAAGGCGCAGACATAGGCATTGTACAAACCTGCGACCGCGCCGAGGCGGACTATGCAGGCTTTTTACTTTCCACCGTACCCGATGTAAAGCTGCCCGCCGACTTCACCATTGCGCTGGACTGTGCAAACGGCGCAACAAGCAATATCGCATCCCGCGTATTTATGCTGCTGGGTGCAACGGTGCATACCCTGCACAATAACCCCGACGGGCTAAATATCAACGATAACTGCGGCTCTACCCATATGGATTCGCTACTGGAATTTGTACAGGAAAAAGGCGCGGATATTGGGCTTGCCTTCGACGGCGACGGCGACCGTATGCTTGCCGTAGACGAAAAGGGAAATATGCTGGACGGCGACGCAGTTATGGCAATTTGCGGACTTTCGTTAAAAAACCGCGGGGCGTTGGCAAACGACACCATCGTGGGCACGGTAATGAGCAACCAAGGCTTAGATGTCTTCTGCCGCGAAAATGATATTACCCTTGTGCGTACCGATGTAGGCGACCGCTATGTACTGGAAAAAATGCTTGCCGACGGGCTTACGCTGGGCGGCGAACAGTCGGGGCATGTAATTTTCCGCCAATTTGCGGATACGGGGGACGGCATTCTCACTGGCTTGCAGCTTGTGGCGGCGTTGGCGGCTTCGGGCAAGCCCCTTTCGGAGCTTCGTAAAATAATGACGGACTTCCCGCAGGTGCTGGTAAATGCGCAAGTGGACACGGCGAAGAAGAATGAATTTTCTACCCACCCTGCCGTTGTTTCCGCCCAAAAGGAAATTGAAGAGAAGCTGGCGGCACAGCAAGGACGCATTCTGGTACGTCCCTCGGGAACAGAGCCGCTGGTACGCGTAATGATTGAAGGGCGCGACCAAGCACAAATTACTATGTGGGCGCAAGATTTGGCGCAAATTATCCGCACAAACTTGGGATAAACCCGCGGCAAAAATATTTTTACAAAAATATTTCATTTATGTTAAGTTTTTCTAAATGTTTATCCGATACACACATAGAGGAGTACAAATGTGCAGTTTTGCACAATTACAAGGAGGTAATCCCATGAGCATTCCCGGCACAACATACCCGGTGAACAATCCCGCGCAAAACTACCAAACAGGCGGTACACAAACAACCCCGCCCGTAACCGAAGCACCCGTTACGCCCCCCCCCGCGCAGGAAGAACCCGCTGGTGTGTACACCCCAAGCGGTGAAACGCCCCCTGCAAATAACAACTTCCGCCCCGACCGCGCCCGTATGGAGCAGTTGTGGAACCATCACCAGCAGCAAGTGGATAACTTCCGCCGCATGATGGAGGTCCTCTTCAACCGCCAAGCGCAAGAGCAGGGCATTGCTGCCGGCACATGGAACCCCCAAGAAATTGAATTAACCGACGAAATGCGTGCAGCAGCAGCCGAACAGGTGGCAGAAGGCGGGTACTTTAGCGTGGAAGAAACCGCCGCCCGTATTTTAGACTTTGCCGTGGCTATTTCCGGCGGCGACCCCGAGCGTCTTGATGTGCTTCGCGGCGCTATCGAGCAAGCGTTTGAAAACGCCGAGCGCATTTGGGGCGGTCAACTCCCCGAAATTAGCCAACAAACCCGCGCCGCCGTTATGGAAGGGCTTGACCAATGGGCAGCCAACGGCAACGTAGCGGACATTGCGCTTCTTAACCGCTAATTTATGACCACTAAAGAGCAGGCATTGCGTCCTGCTCTTTTTTTGCATATAATTACCAGCGTGTATTCGCGAAGCGAATATTACAACCCGCCCGTAGCGTAGCGGCGGGGATTGGGGCAGCGCCCCATAAAAATCGAAAGGATGATGCTTAATGACGGTAAACAACATTGCAAACGACCAAATGGCACTCTCTATGGCGCGTATAGCCAGCGGGCAACGCGTTAATTCTGCCGCTGATGATGCCGCAGGTCTTGCCATTGTGCAAGGTATGGAGGGTCAAATCCGCGGACTTGACCAAGGCATAGACAACACCCGCGACATGCAAAACCTGCTTAACACCGCCGACGGCGCGCTGGAGAACATAGGCGACGGGCTTAACCGCATTCGCGAGCTAAGCATTCAGGCGTCCAACGGCACGCTAACGCAGGCCGACCGTGACCGTATTCAAAGCGAAATATCGGAAATGGTTGACCATATCGAAGCAAGCACCCGCAACACGCAATTTAACACAATGCCCCTTTTAGACGGCTCGTACCAGAACCAAAACACGCAAATCGGTCCTAACTTTGGCGGCGGACAAATGGTAAATATCGGCGATATGAGCGAAGTGGCACAAGCAATCACTTCCTTCAACGTAACCGAGGAATTATCCTTTGACGCGCTGGCAAACCTTGACCAAGTAATGGCCGATGTAAACGGCGAACGCGCCAACCTTGGCGCAATGAACAACCGCCTGGACTCTGCTGTAGAAAACAACGCCACAGCCTCCGAAAATCTCATTTTGGCACAAAGCCAAATCCAAGATGCAGACATTGCAGAAGAAATGGCAGAGCTACAGCAAGCCAACGTATTAAACCAAATGGAAATTCTTATGCAGCAACAAGAGCAGCAGCTTGAGGAGCAACAAACCGTAGCCCCATTAATGGCAGCGGGCGCGTAGTTTAAACATCTAACCCAAGGGACTGTATTGGTCGAATAATACAGTCCTTTTTTTATAGGAGGCTCTAGCCATGAAAAGAACTTGGAAGTGTGCTGTTTCTTTTATGTTGGTGGCGGTGCTAACACTTGCCACACTCCCCACATTCGCGGGCGAATACATCCCCTATGACATTGATGATGTGTACGACAATTACGATTCAAATGTTGTAGATGATTATGGTTACTACAATAATTATTACTACGATTATTATTATTGTGATTACTATGTAGAAGATAATTATTACGTAGAAGATGAAGAAAAATATTATGAAGATGACTATGATTATTATTACGACTATACAGAAGGATACGAAGATTGTGAAGAATACTATGACTACGACGATGAATACTACTACACAGAAGAAGAACCCCCCGTGGCAATACTCGCGCCCGTTATAGACGAACCCGTAATAGAAATGAGTGCAACCGAGGGCGACCCCTTGCAGGTGTCTTTTATGCCTGCATCGTTGTTTGCGCCCTTGTCGGCGTGGACACCCGCCGAACCCTTGCCCCGCCGTCAGCTTACCGCCGACGAGTTGCAAGCGTGGATAGCCCACTACTGCGCGACAGGTGGCGTAAGTGATTTTGAACGCGAAGTGCTTCGCTTAACCAACATTCAACGCGCAAATGTAGGCGCACAGCCCCTTACGCTGGACTATGGTTTATCACGGGCTGCGCGTTTTAAATCGCAGGAAATGGTAGACTTGCAATACATGGCGCACAACAGCCCCGTTTACGGCGACATGATGAACATCCCCAACTTGTTTGTTAACTGGCACCGTTTGGGCGCATGGGTAGGCGAAAACCTACTTACCGTACGCAACGGTTTTTATTCCTTTGTAACGCCCGAAATGGTAGTAACAGGGTGGATGAATTCCCCACCCCACCGCAGAAACATGTTAAACCCCAACTGGACCACCCTGGGCGTAGGCGTAGTATGGGAAGACCCCTTCGGCAACCCGTGGCGTATTAACGCGGGTGCAACCCAACTCATGGGGCTTGGGGTAATTCAAACGCCACCGTGCTTGTGCGCCCCCATCCGTTCCGCTACTGCATGGGCAAACTTACAAGGTATGATTACCGACTCGCCTGAGGGGGCAACCTCACCCACGTTTATTAACATCCCCACGGGGACAACCATTGTCGCACCTACAGGAGCAAGCCCGCTACTTGTAGAAAACGGGCGCAACATTACGCTAATCGGCGGAGGTACAATTGACCGTGGACTAGCGACTAGCTTACCTCAAACCAACGGATACGTCATTTCTGTAGGGCGCGCAAGTGGCGGACGTCCCGCAACCCTTACCTTGGAAGGACCTACCTTAACAGGGGGGAATAGTACAAACATGGTAGGGGGTGTAATGCTTACCACGGGCGGTACGTTTATCATGAATAGTGGTGAAATTATTAACAACCACGTAAGGGGTGATACATCGGCGAGTAATACCGCAGCAGGGGGTGTACGTGCGGGTGCAGCTACCACTCGTTTTTATATGAATGGCGGACGCATCGCAAATAATTCAACTTCGGGTGGCGCAAATGGCACAGGTGGCGGTGGCGTTTTTGTTACCGGTGGCGGTGTGTTTATTATGACATATGGCGAAATTTCTAATAACACAGCCCAAAATGGTGGCGGTGTATCTGCGCTTGGTAATAGTACCTTTACTATGTTGGACGGTCGAATAATAAACAATATCGCAACAGGCAATGGCGGGGGCGTAAACTTGGCGCTCGCCTTCACCATGCATGGGGGCGAAATTTCGGGTAATACCGCATCGGGTAATGGCGGGGGCGTAAATTTGATGAATCCCCCAACCGCCGTCCTACGCCTTAACCCCAACGTAGGCGACAGTGGCGTGATAATTAACAACACCCCCCACGACATTTACCCATCAGACCCGCCCGTGTTCACTTCCCCCAACAACTTTACCACAACAACAATCACGCGTTATAGCTTCCGCGTAACGGCGAGTGGATATCCATTACCGACGTTTTCGCTGGTTGCGCCCCCTGCGGGCTTTAGTATTGAAGCAAACACGGGCGTAATTTCCATTGCGGATAGCGTAAGCGCGGGCGTTTACAATTTAGAAATACGCGCAACCAACGCAGGCGGAACGGTAACACAAAACTTTACGCTTACTCTTGCGCAAGCAGAGGCAACCGCGCCCATCATTTTCAACGAACCCCTTAACCAATATGTAGACGAAGGGGAGGAAGCCTACTTCACCGCCATTGTTATAGACGGCTACCCACTTGCGCAAATCACGTGGCAAGTAAGCACAAACGAAGGCGCAACGTGGAGTACAATCCCCTACGCCACTACCGAAACGCTAACCATTCCCACCGCAATGGCGTATATGGACGGCAACTGGTACCGCATACGCGTAAGTAATAGCGCGGGTACGGTATATTCTGCCCCTGCTATGCTGGTGGTAGATTTTACGCTGGTTTTGCCCTCCATTACAACGACGGCACTACCCAACGGAATGGAAGGCACGCCCTACAATTTTGCGCTTTCCGCTACGGGTACAAAGCCCATAACATGGAGCGTAAACGGACTGCCCGCAGGGTTAACAATGACGAGCCTTGGCGTAATTTCCGGCACGCCTACGGCAACGGGTACGTTTATTGTAAATATAACGGCAACCAACCTTGCAGGGGCAACGTACGCTTTTACGTACACCTTCACCCTTACCATCGAAAAAGCCCCCGAATTACCCCCTGTACTACCCCCCGTACTGCCTCCTGTATTGCCCCCTGTTAATGGCGGGAATGGTAATGGCGGGAACGGCGGTGACGGGAACGGCGGTGGAAACGGCGGTGGAAATGGTGGCGGGAACGATAACGGAAGCGATAACAACGGCAATGGCAATGGCAACCAAGAACCCGAACCGCCCCCGCAGGACACCTACACACCCACCACAACGCCCGAACCTTCTGCGCCTGCGCCTACCGCACCCGTAATTGACACCGCCGCAGTAACCGTAACCGAGGAACACGTATATTCCACGCGCATAGACGATTATCTTATGGAAGCCAAGCTCTATGCGCAAAACGCACTCATTGTTATAGATTTCTCTGAAATAGCCGATACAACGGAAATGTCGTTCTACGGACCTACGGCAAACACCTTTGCGGAAGATAGCGTAACCGTGGAACTCATTTTCCCCAATGCATCCCTCACCCTTACGCCACAATTGTTAAACGAACTGGCACAGGTGTACGATACCCCCGATGCGGTAATTCTTCTTTCCCTTACCGCAATGCCCGGCGAAATTGATAACCACCTCTACACGCTTACGCTTAACGTGTCGGTTAATGAAATGCCTCTTTCGCACCTGCGCGAGGCAATCGCAATTACCGTGCCCCTCACGGACGAAAACCTAGCGGAGCGCAACACCTACCGCCTTGTGGCGTTATACGGCAATCCACAAGTAATTGGCGGGGCGTTTAACCACGAAACAGAGGAGTTTACCTTCAACGTATACCATGCGGGTACATTCACCGTTGCGTATGTTGAAACGCTGAGAAGGCTGGTACTGCACATGTTTTCGCCCGTTATTGTAGACCTGGCAGACAACGCGCAAACCCAAGTAATGGACGTATTGCCCATCACACACAACGGGCGCATTCTACTGCCCCTACGGTTTATCTCCAATGTATTGAATGCCGAAGTAGACTGGATACGCGCCACCGAACGCGACCCCGCCACCATTTTGCTTACGCAAAACAATACAACCTTGCAAATACCGCTGGGCATTATCGCGCCCGAACTTGCCCGCCTGGGCATGGACGTACCCGCGCAAATAGTAAACGACCGCACTTTGGTACCCCTGCGGTTTATTAGCGAATTTTTTGGCGCACACATCACTTGGGACGACCAAACCCAAGCAATAGAAATTATTTGGGCGGAGTAGATAACGCCAATAACAAAAAAAGCTGGCTTGTTGGATAAGCCGGCTTTTTTGTTTACTTCCGCAAAATTTCATTTACTTCACAATAATTTACCCTATCGCCTGCCGCAAATCCTCAATTAAATCCTCGGCGTTTTCTATACCTACGGAAAGGCGCAATAATCGGTCGCTTATACCGCGGGCTTCGCGTTCTTCGGGGGGTACGTCCTCGTGGGTGCATAGCGTGGGAATGGTGATAAGCGTATTTACGCAACCCAGACTTTCTGCATATGAAATGATGCTCACGCGGTTTAATATTTCGCGGGCGGTTTGCGGGGTGTCGGTTTCGAAGGAAATCATGGCACCAAAGCCGCGCGCCTGCTTTTTAAGTATTTCGTGTCCTTTGTGTGTAGGCAAGCCCGCATAATTGACCGAAGTGATTTTAGGCTGCGCGCTAAGCCATTCGGCGATGGCCATGGCGTTGGCTTGCGCCTTGTCCATGCGCAGGGCAAGGGTTTTTATTCCGCGGATAATTAAAAAGCTGTCAAAGGGGGACAAGCACGCCCCAATAGACTTATGCAACGTGCGCAGGCGTGTGCGCAGGGCATCGTCGTTTAATACGGCAAAACCTGCCAACGTATCGCTGTGACCGCCTAAATATTTTGTACCGCTGTGTATAACAATATCTGCCCCAAGTGCAAGGGGGTTCATGTAATACGGCGTAAGGAAGGTATTATCCGCAATAAGGAGTATGTCAAGCCCCTGTATTGCGGTTTTTACGGCGGGGATATCGGTAATTTGTATCATGGGGTTGGTGGGTGATTCTACATACACGGCGCGGGTATTTGGCTTTATTTTGGCTTGTATTGCCGCAATATCGGCGGTATCTACATAATCAAATTCGATATTGCGGTTTATGCAGACGGTATTAAACAAGCGGATAGAGCCGCCGTACAAATCCTCCGTAGCAATAACGTGGGAATTTGGGGGGATAAGCTCCATTACCGTCATAATTGCAGCCATACCGCTGGCGAAGGCGAAGCCTTCCTTTGCGCCTTCCAAGGCGGCTACGGTCTCTTCTGCCGCTTCCCGCGTTGGGTTTTGCAAGCGCGTATAGCAATAAGGGGCGTTGGCGTTTACCTCGGGGTACACAAAGGTAGATGCTTGGAAAATGGGCACGGTTATCGCCCCTGTTTTATCGGTTTTGTGCTTATAACCGTGAATGCATAGGGTATCTTTTTTCATTGGGTTATCCTTTCCAGTTTACATAGCGACTCTTGCAAAACGGAGCGGGGGCAAGCCACATTAATGCGGGCAAAACCCGCGCCCCCTTCACCAAATATGCGTCCGTCGCTTAACCATAGTTTTGCCTTGTTTGTAATGGCGTCGTCCAGTGCTTGCGGGGTCATGTTAAGGGCAGTGCAATCCAGCCACGCTAAGTACGTAGCTTCGGCTTGAACGGGCTTTATTTTGGGAATATTCACCCGTAAATATTCGTGGGTTAGCGCCATATTACCCGCAAGATAATTTAACAATTCCTCCAGCCACGGTGCGCCGTGTTCGTATGCCGCCTTGCACGATACCAGCCCCATTAACGCAGGTTGCCCCAAGCCGGAAGCCAAGTACGTTTGCCGGTATTTTTCGCACATTTTTTCATTGGCGATAAATACGTTGGAAAGCTGCAGCCCCGCAAGGTTAAATGTCTTGGAAGGCGCAGTCGCGGTAAGCGTAATATCGCCGAAGGCGGGTTTTTGCATGGCAAAGGTACGGTGTCGATGCGGTGCGTAAATTAAATCCTGCCAAATTTCATCGGCAAAAACGGGGACGTTATATTTTAGACATATTTCGCCCATTTGCACAAGCTCGTCCTGTGTCCACACGCGCCCCACGGGATTGTGGGGACTGCATAGGATAAACAATTTCGCTTGCTTAATTTTTTCTTCGAAGTCTTTAAAGTTAATGGAATAACGCCCGTTTTCATACCGCAGGGGGTTTACCAAAAGCGTGCGTTTTGTGTGATGCACCGCGCCCTCGAAAGGATAATACACGGGCTGTTGAATAAGCACACCATCCCCTTTACGGGTAAGGGCGCGAATGGCAATAAAAATAGCGGTAACTACCCCCGGGGTAATGGTGAGCCATTCCCGCTGTACCTGCCAATGGAAGCGGCGGGCAAACCAGCTTTGTACCGCGTTAAAATACGCCGCGTCCGGCTCGGAATAACCAAATATACCAAAGCGGGCGTACTGCGCCAGCGCTTCGGTAACGCAGGGCGGTGCGGGAAAGTCCATATCCGCCACCCACATGGGGTGTACGTCGGCGGGCTTGCCCCGCGCGGCGGGGTCATATTTTATGCTGTAGGTATTTTGCCGGTCGGTTACCTTATTAAAATCATAATTCAAAGTCATCCCTCCAAGGCACTTCTATGCACCCAGAGTAACACTAAGCAATTTACATTACAACCACATAACAATCTGTTGATTTTCAGTTATTTCAAAAAGGGCACGGAAGATGTAATAATCTGCGGGGTTGGTTATTTTTAGATTATTAGGGGTACTGGGTACGGTAAAGGTTTCTACCCCATACAGGCTGCACAAATGGGCAGAATCTATACTGCGCTTGCCCTCCCTGCGAGCGCGAATATACAAGTCCTTTATTTGACCGTAGCGAAAAGACTGGGGTGCTTTGGCTACATACATATCATTTCTGGGCGGCACTTGAACAATTTTTCCACTGCCGCGGCTTACACGTACTACACTCTCCTTTACAGGCTCGGCAGTAATTGCGTTACCGCATTCCTTTACCTTTTCTATGTTGGCAGTAATTAGGTCGGCAGTTATTAGCGGGCGCACGCCATCGTGGATTAATACAATATCCTCTGCCGTATTTTGCATGGCATTTAACCCATTAAAAATAGAACGGTCGCCCCCGTCGCCGCCTTCTACAATGCGGCTTACTTTGTTAATATTGTATTGCTTTAGCATATCCGCCAGCCTATCCACCCACCCTGCGATGCAAACAACAATAATATTATCCACCTGCGGATGGTTTTCAAAATGCTCCAGGGTATAAATAATTACGGGCTTGCCGTGTAATGCTAAAAATTGCTTGGGCTTGGCAAGGGTATTCATCCTTTCTCCCATACCACCGGCAAAAACGAGCGCGGTCACCATAACCTAAAACGCCCCCGTTTGATTTTTTACGTATTCATAAATTTTAATGCCGCTTGTGCCATCAGAATTTGCAAAATCATTTATAACAGGTTTGCTTGGAATTTCATTTGCAACTACTTTATTAATAAAGGCGGAAATCCGCGCTTCTTCCGCATCCGGGGGTTGGTTAAGGTATTTACTTATACGCCGCGGCCTGCCCGTGGTGCCAAATAATGCCCACATCGAACCGCCATCTCCATAATACGCATCTGCCCACGTTATAGCGCGGTGCAAATCGGGAGATGTATCATAAATGCCCTTACCTGCGTGGATAAAGGCATTTAACATGTCTTTGTATTCATTGTAATACGATGGAAGTGCTTGTTGCAGTTGCATTAAATAATACGGGTGCGGTCGATACCAAAGAACAATATCTGTACGGTTATGAAACAATTCAAAGCAACGGCGCTTCGTTTCAATTAAATGAGCGTTATTTATGTCCAACGCTTCAAGGGTTGTATTATATAAAAATACTTTTTTATTACCGATGCGTTCCTTCCAATCCTCGGGCAGCGGGCAGTTTTTACGATTTGTGTTAATCACTTTATCCAACTTTGGGCTGCCCATAGCAATAAATTTAGTGGCAGCACTTCCGTATTGAGTTGCATATTTTTTCCCATGTATTTTACTATTGTATTCGCTGTATTTATTAAATGCATTGCTGTAAATATTTTTTATCCGTTCAGATTGTAAAATAGTTTTATGCGCATACAAGCACCCCGAAGAGGTAATTAGCCGCTCGTGTACGGTTCTGTTAGTAATAAAATAAGGCACATATACCAGCATATCTGTTAATCCGCGCAGCCGCGCGCAATAATAATCCGTATGGATACGGGTTAAATAATTCATTTCGTCATATGGCGCAAAAGTAAAAATTATATCGGGCCGGCGTGCTTCTATATCGTAGCTTTGCCAATCGGTACATTCGATATAATCAGGATAATTTTCTGCGCCTTCATACACTGTATTTATTACTTTACTGTCGGAATTTATTTCATCATAAGGGATAGGAATAAAATAAGCATCACAAGCGGGGTCTGCTTTAGCAGCAAGGTAAATGGATTCGATACAATCACTTAATGCTGCTTTATAGCTTATAAAAGCAATTTCAATTTTGCTTGGCTTTAGCTCATTGTTTATGCTATTTTCTATTTTAATTACATGCTTTCGCAAATATTTTATAGTAAGCTCCCCGTTATTTGCTTTAAATAATAGCTCACAATAAGCAATTAACAGCGCTACCGTTTCCGTGCCTTCTCCCTTTAAATTATCAATAAAATCACAAAGAGAAAGCGCCGCATCTTGACACAACGCATACTGCCCCACTGACTGTGCTTGCCGTATTGTAGCCAGCATTTCAATGATTTGGTTTTTGTGAAATTTTCTCATACGTTATACCCCTGCCATTCGTTAATCATATTTTTATACATTTCCGCCAACCCGTAGGTGGGTTTCCAACCCAAGGCACTTAGCTTGTCCGCGTTTAATGTAAAATTACTGCTTGGCGCATAACCGCGCTTATTAATATCAGGGGGTATATCCACTACTACTTTTACTGCTCCGCCAAAAATTTCAACCGCTACCATTTCTGCCATTTCGCGAATGGTTTTGCCGGCTTGCGGATTAACAATATTGTAAGCTTCGCCGTTTTTTCCCTTTACCAATAAAAGTATTAACCCCCGTACCGCATCGGAAATATCGCAATAATTCCCCCGCGATTGCCCTGTAGTGTGTAAAACAATATTCTGCCCCGCTACACCTGCCCGTGCGAATTGGGCAAAAACGCGTGTGTCGTCCATTGGCGTACCCGCACCAAAGGTTTGAGCGAGTCTTGCAATTTTTACGGGTGTGCCGTATTGGGAAGCATAGGCAGTGCACAGCATTTCGCAATAACGCTTACTTTCGGGGTAGGATGACCTTGGATTGGATAAATCTAAATAACCCAAATCAATTTCACACACTTCGGTTTGTGTCATTTGTCCATATATTTCCATAGAAGAAAGATAGACCAAGCTCTTTACATTTTTTTCTTTTGCTAAAGCAAGAATGCCCACAGTTCCATCAACGGCAGTTGTCATAACCTGTACAGGCTCGCTCACCATTTGTGCCGATGCAGTTATTGCGGCACAATGAAATATGTAATCCACCCTTTCGGGTAAGCTTTTTAACCAATGGGGTTGACGTATATCGCCATAAATAAAATCAATACCGTGCTTCTTTTGTATGACTTCTCCTTTTTCACGACTACGCCCATGCCCAATGATATGCAACGAAAGCCCACGCGCATTGCTAACGGCAGAAAGCGCTCCCGCCAACGCACCCCCCACCAAGCCTGTTGCACCTGTAATCAAAATAACGGCGTTTTTTAAGGTTTCCCATGGGATAACAGTATCGTTAATAATTTGATTTGCATTTATGCTTTTTCTCATGACTATCATCCCTTTATTATCATTTGAAGCAACGACCGTTCTTTTTCTTTTATTATTTCTAACTCTATCGGCGAAAAAATATTTGATATAAAGGCATAGTCATAAAACAATATGCGCTTAGTTTCTTGTCTAATCCATGGTATCCATTCAATATCGTTATATAAAGCAATTACAAACCGATGTGTACCATCTTTTATATCCCGGTCATTGGAAATTGAAATTTCACAATCTTTATCAAATCCGTTTTCGTTAATAATCTTGAATAAATGTTTAAATTTTTTTACTTTACCCGATAAATCAATACCTTTTATATGTCCGAGATATGCAAAAAACCGTTCATAAAAATTAATCCCATTCACGCTTTTTCCGTCAAATTCTTCAAGGACCATATATCTTATAATAATATCTACTCTGTCCAAGGTTCCGCCCCGCTTAAATTGGTCATGAAAAAGTTGTCTTGTTCTATACCATTTCTTTTGAGTATCGTCTATTTTCACTAAAGTAAACAAATCCCAATGGTTAGTTGTATAGTATACATGTATTTGATTTTTTGGCGTGGGAAATGCCCTTGCAATCATATCTGCAATGGATTGTCCCCCCCCCAGTTCGGCTTTTGTTATACTTACAAGCAAGTCAATGTCATGCTCCATCCCCATCATTTCATCTATTGATATAACAGGTATGTTTGTTCCGTTTTCTAAAATTATTGGATCCACTTTTTTCATATCACATATAAAATCAGGTATAGGAAATACACTTGAGCTAAGAAAGCGCTTGCCGTTTATCCCATATCCATACAACACAAATATCCTGCTTTTATCTCTATGTGTATGAAAATCATGCCATGTTTTATAATGATACATGGCTTCTTCTTCGCTCCAATTCTTTAGTTAATTGTTTTTTGAATTGCTCCTTTTCATCAAAAAACATTGCAAAATCTTGGAATATTTCAATAAGTTTCACATCATCCTTATCTTTTTTCCGACTTCGGGAATCATGTTTTTTTTGCAAACGAATAATATCTAAGTTGGCAAATTTACAACCAAAAAAGATAAAATGATAAGCGTCATTATTTATAAGCACGTCATCTTCTAAATATTTATCATTTCCAATTTGAATATGCCGCAACGGGCGCACATCTATATTCGTTTCAACGGTTCGTCGGCTGTTACCAAATAATTTCCTATGTTTTGTTAGAGGAACGAAGTCGATTTCAGTTTTAGATTGTCTAATGTCGAACACTTCGAGGACAGATCCACCAACGATACAAACATCGTTTAAGTCAATTTGGGTTATCGCACAATATTGCTTAAAGCGGTCTATTGATGTTAAAAATTCATCTCGATATTTTATGTTTATCATCATTTTATAATGATTCAAATTATTATGTGACAATAATACATTTTTCATATGAAGAAATTCACTTCGTTTATCACATCCATGTAATAAACAAAATCCATTTTTATCAGTATCAAAAGATAAATTATCTCGTAAAGATTGTTTGATATAAGTCATTCTGCCATACAGATTTTCGTTTATATTATTTTCATCACTTACAAGAACTATTTTTAGTTTCAAAGGGGCAAATTTTAAAATGTTTATTTTACTTTTTATTTTAATCCCTTGGACTGAGTACATTTCGTTTATCACATTATGAAACGCAAAATAGTTATTAGTAAAATCTAAATCAACATCACCCACAATGCGCAGTTTTTTTGATAGTTGCGCCCTTATATACTCCCAATGTGGGAATGCAGGATAAAATAAGATGAATATTCCGCAGGATGAATATAAATCGGCAAAGGTACGCAATATTTTTATACGTTCCTCAAGGTTAAATCCGTTGTTTACAAACCAATCGAAGGTATAATTAGGCGATTCATGAGTAAAAGGATAAAAATTAACCCAAACTTTTTCATTTAATGCCAGCGCAGCAGCAATTCTATGTGCGCCATTACATATGGTATTTTCTGCAACAGGTATATAATGATTTTTATCAAAGCCGTTTTCTTTAATATTTACGCACAGTTCTTCTGCTTTTTCTATAAATTCATGGACTGTATGCTTTGCCTGCGCTGTGAATGTACCAATCTTTTCTTCACCGCCAACCAGTGATAAAATCATGCGGGCATACAATGATTTATGTTTTTCATCGTCAATACCGTGCACAATATCCTTAAAAAGCAAATACCGAATGGATATGTCCAATCTGTTGCTGCTTAAAATTTTATGAGGATCAATTTTAACGAGGGTTGCCTTTCTTTCCCGTTCATCATCGCCTATGTATTTTGTTGCTTCATTTGCAAAAATTATTTTTGCGCCAAGTGATTCATAGTCATTCCTAACATCTGCTGAGGTATAAAACATGCCAATTCCCGTTCCCACAATCGTAAAATCATATAAATGAATGGTAGTTTTTAATTCATTAATATCTTGTACGGGGTATCCTCTGAAATGATAATTAATTAATTTACAATTATCAGGCGCAGCAAACAAGGCAACTACACAATCCAACAAATCTGTTTTGTGCAACGCTTTTATTACATATTCCGTATAATTGCTTGTTCCTACCAACGCGATTTTATCGCCTTTACATATATTGTATTCACCTACCAACAGTACTAGCTCGTCTATACCGGGAAGAAAATCATAAAAATTTGTAAATTCATATATTCCCACAGAAAGTAATTGTTCAGCAAGCTCATTCGCGTAATGATTGGAAGTTAAGTATAAACGAAATCCTGCTTTTCCTTTATATGTTATTATATATTCATCAAAGGAAATTATTTTTTTACCTAAGAAAAGTTCTCTTGCTTTGTTGGGGTTGTTATCAACAAAGCAAGCAACCTTATCAAAACCAAAATGATGTAAAGCAGTACGCCCTGCATCACCTGCACCAAATAAAATAGCTTTTTCCTCAAATATAGACAAATCGATCAATCCGATCTTTAATTAAAATAACACATTCTGTCATGTGTATAACGTCGCTCCTCCGGTGGTAGCATACGATAATCCAATAAATATATTTGCATTAAATATTCATGCCACATCACAGGAACAGAAAATAATTCACCTTCAAATTCCATTTGAATACTATCTTTAAAATATTCTTTGCTTACATATTTTTTATATAAAAACCGTTGTTTTACGAATTTTTCTCTTACTTCATTAAATATAATAGACTTCAACTTGAAAAAAGGCTCTTTAACAAAATCATGCAGCTGCACCACCACTTCACTACCTTCGTAAGGCATGTCCCGCTTTGCTTGTTCAATATCCTCTCGCATATCGGGAACAGCGTCACCTAGCAAATCCCGTTCATTCATATGCTTGTACCACATAAAATCAAGGGCTGCCTTTTTCGTTATATATTTTTCAAATGCAATGGGTTCCTTGGGGGCGCCGTTTAAAGGAATAATGCACATGGTTAAAGGCTTTTTACGCACACTAAGGAAACGGCCATCCAACAACGTGGTTTCATTATCGGCAAAGCCTGCTATATCAAAAGCATCGTTATATCCTGTACGCCAGTGGATAACTTCATATCTTTCATTTCTTGGGTAAATATCAATAAAACGAAGATAATCCTCATAAGGCATAAAAACATCCACATCATCGTCCCATGGGATAAAACCCTTATGCCTTGCCGCACCAATTAACGTACCCCCGCCAAGAAAATAACGCAGTTGATGGGCATTACAAAAATTGCGGAATACAACTAATAAATTAAATAGCGTATTTTGTATTTCTCTTAAGCTCATTTTTTTAAGAAATTGCAATTCTTTGTTAAAGGTTTGATATGCTTTTTGCACCGCATGCGTACGGCAAATAATAATGCAAATATGACACGCATCAATCCCCATAGCGCATAATGCGTCTTTAATTTCCACCGCGTCTTCAGCATGGATTATGTATAAAACATTTGCTTCGTGTCTTTTCATAGAAAAATCCATAGGCACAACAAGCAAGTTATCATATAAAATATCGCCATGATACGCTTTATTTTGTTCTATCACGTAATGGATGCGCTTGCCGTGGTGTAATAATGCTTTTTGGATAACATCTGTATAGGACGTTTTCCCATACCACGCAATTTTTTTATTGGTTGCATTCACCAATGCGAGGGTTTCTTCAAATATATATTTTAATGCGTTTATATTACTTACCTGCGCCATAAATGTACCCCTTTAATTATTTCACTACCGGTTTTTGCCGGTAGTGTATTCGCGCTCCCATAAAGTGTACCTTTTGAGAAGGCTCCCAATCGGATAATTATGTGTTAAAAATCCGATTGGGCTTTTTTTGTGAAATTGCCGAAACCCCGATAAATAAAGTAAAATCTTGTGTTGCATTTTTTTACACAGTATGCCATAATCACCCGCGAGCGCAGTTTCAAAAGGTACACTTTATGAAACTGTTATTATATTGACTTTATACTGCGCAATTCCCGCAAACGCCTGTAAAACGTTGATTTTGTTAGCCCTGTTTGCACCAGTGCTTCTTCAAACGTTAGCACCCCTTCTTCCCATTGCGCCACCACCTCTGCGAAATTTTCGGGAGGCTTTTTTATAGGACGCCCAAATTGTACGCCACGTTCCTTGGCGGCGGTAATGCCTTCCGCTTGGCGGGTAAATATGTTTTCCCGCTCGTTCTGCGCTACAAAAGATAAAATTTGCAATACTACATCTGTAAGGAATAAATCGACCAAGCCTTTTTCACGCCGCGTGTCTAACAAAGGCATGGTAATTACGGCAATGTCTACGCCGCGTTCTTTGGTAAGTGTGCGCCATACTTGTTGGGTTTCCTCATAATCGCGCCCCAGGCGGTCTATGGAATGAATGTACAGCAAATCCCCCGCCGTTAATCGACCCATCAATGCCAGCCATGCGGGGCGGTCAAAATCCTTGCCCGACTGCTTGTCCACATAAATATGTGTAGGCAATATGCCCATCGCGTGCAGCGCGTTTAATTGACGCGCTTCGTTTTGCTCCGCTGTAGATACACGGCAATAACCGTATGTTTTCATAGCTTTCTCCTTTTCAACACAAAAAGCACGACCATATCGTCACATAGCCGTGCTTTCGCATTGTAAATAAATTAGGTTGTTTGCTTTGCGGTACTGCACACGGTAGGCACATTGTCATTTTTACCGCTGCTTACACGCCTGTACAGTTAAAATTAACGTGTAAACAACGAACGACAACGCACTTTTCCATGTCGGATAACCGGCGGCTTCGCGTTTGAAAACAACAAACCGCACAAGCATCACCACGCGTGTAAATATACGTGATACTCGCTTGGTTTTTTCAAATTTGATACATAGTTATCCTAGGGGTAAGTCTTGAGGGGTCAGTACGTCGTCCGTTTTGCGCCGGAGTCGGGTCTTTGCAATAGCCTCGATATAGCGTGCGGGAGTCGGTCATGTGCCTCTTGACTTGCGCCCAGTATACACCACGGGTTTTGACATTTCCTAAGATTTTGTCAAAGAATATTTTTTACGTGCGCTTAATGCCCTTCTTCCAACTCTGCAATTGCCTTTGTGGGGTGTACCGTGCCAAAGGGGTGCTGGGGCGGTGCGTAGATGGAGTACAGCTTTATTGGCGTATGGCCAATGTTGGTAAGGTTGTGCCACGCACCTGCAGGTACAAAAATGGCAGAATCTTCAAACGCGGTTTGACGGAAGCTGAGGTTATTTTTGGATGGACCCATTTGTACAAGCCCCTGCCCGCCTTCTACGCGCAGAAACTGGTCGGTATGGGGGTGTACCTCCAAGCCGACACTTTCGCCCGGAAGAATGGTCATTAACGTGCATTGCAAGTTATTCCCCGTCCATAACGTAGTACGGAAGTTTTGATTTTGCATCGTAGCCGCATTAATATTAACTACATAGGGCTGTCCGCCATGGTCGCAGATAATCATTTCGGGTGGTGGTGGCGGCGTGTAGGGTGGACGAGGAGGCGGAACAGGATGATACGGCGGGTTATACGGCGGGCGGGGCTGGGGGGGTACCGGACGCGGTGGCGGCGGGGGATACGGCGGGCGCGGTCTTCCCACAGGCGGGCGGAAAATTCTTCTCATCATACATAAACCTCCATGCGATAATTTGTACACTTCATCTTATGCATGAGTCTTCTCGACGGTTAATACAAATTAATTCGAATTTGTATCATCTAGATTTTTTTCGTCAAAAATAGTATGATGGGCAGACAAAACAACACGCACCGCACGTATATAAGAACATATTACATTTTCTTAGGAGGGCAATTTTATGGGCACACTTGGACTGGACACGGAACGCGGTTTATTTTTAGGCATCGACTTCGGTACAACCAACTCTGTGGTAAGCATCTATAATTTCCAAGAAGGGGAAGCGCAGACTATACCCATCGACGGCTCTAACATTTTTCCAACGGCTATACAATTTGAATCCGACCCGGAGGACGAAAACAAGCTTTCGCGCATTTTTGGCGTACAAGCCAAGGAAGCGGCAATCATTTACCCCCTGTCCACGGTGCTTTCCATTAAGCGCTATTTGGGTAGCGAGCAAAAAATTTCTGTAGTGGTGGACGAGAAGGAATACCCCTTCACCCCTGAGCAAATCGCGGGGGAAATTTTGGGGCATCTCAAGCAAAAAGCCGACGAATACGCACAAGAGGAATTGGGCATTACGGGGGAATTTTCGGGCTGTGTAATCACCGTGCCCGCAAACTCTACCGACAAGCAGAAGAAAATGACCAAGGACGCCGCCGTGCTTGCAGGCTTTGACCCCGAGAGCATCTTCCTTCGGCTGGAACCCGCCGCTTCCGCCATTTCCTACGCCGTGGGCGAATCGGCAGATAAAAAAGTGCTGGTATACGACTTTGGCGGCGGCACCTTCGACGCCTGCGTACTGCAAATTAAAGTAGAAGAAACAGGCGAGCCTTCCATTTCAATCCTGTCCACCTACGGCGATAACAACCTGGGCGGCAATGATGTGGACAAAATTATTATGGATATCGTATATGAAGAATTTAAAAAACTCACCAACGAAGAAATTGACCTGTTTGACGAAAACGCCGACGACGGCGTATCCAAACGGCAGAAAAAGGTCGCCCTTGTGCGCCTGCAGCAAGCCGCCAACCAAGCAAAGGAGCGCCTTTCCCACACCAAATCCACCAAAATCACCCTTGCACCCCTCATTCAAGAGCCGCGCATCGTGAATATTAATATGGAAATTACGCGCGAGCAATTTCTTTCGCATCAAAGAGTTAATGCTTTGGGCGACAGCGACGCGATTTTTGAAAAATTTCAAGGCAAATCCGTTACGGATTTAATTGAAGAAACCCTGCAATGCGTAACCCGCTGTCTGGAAGCGGGCGAATTAAAGGAAGCCGACATTGACGAAATTTTCCTTGTTGGCGGAAGCTCGTCCATTCTCTACGTGGGCGAAAAAATCACCGAGCGTTTTGGTAAAGAGCCGTTTAAATCGCGTATTTCCCCTGCCCTATCCATTTCACAGGGCGCAGCGCATTATTGCAATATGATTATGATGCCCACCGTGCGCGGTCCCGTGGTACATGAACGTACCATTCACCCGCTGGGGCTGGAAATCTCCGGTCGCCGCTTCTTAGAAATTGTACCCGCGGGGCAGGATATCCCCAAAGAAGGACTTACCATAGACGCGGCAGAGCCGCTTGTAACCAACCACGATAACCTAACCAGCGTTGCCATCGTAGTCTACGAAAGCACTTTGCCCACGGGCGAAAAAACGCCTTCCGTCAACCAAGAGGGCATGAAGCGCCTTGCGGGTACGTCCCTTCGCGGCATTCCCCAAGGTCCGCGCGGGCAGGAAAAAGTAAAGGTCATCTTCCACGTAGGGCAGGACAATATGCTAAAAGTAATGGCACACAGCCTAAGCACCGACGGCGTTATGACGGAGTTGTCGGTAGATGAGCTGTATGCGTAAGTAATAATTCCTGTACCGCTTCCACCACCCCATCAAAATCACTATCCGAGTACAACAGACTGCGCGTGTCTTCTATGAAACGCGCAGTTTTTGTTTTCCACGTTTTTTGCGCCAGTGCATCAAATGCTTTGTACGCCGTTGTGTCGTCATAGTCTTCGCAGGCATTTTTGATAAGGATTAACTGTTCGTGCAGGAAGGGGGTGTCTTCTTCTACGTCTTCCCCGTTTATTTCTTCGGGTTCTTGTAAAGTTTGCAAGAAAGTTTCTAGTTGTTTAATAAACGCATTTGAATTGGCGTGGATATAGTCCGTATTTCCGCTGTCGCCCGCTTCTTCTAATTTTTTTGCCATTGCAGACATTTCCGCCTCGTTTATATTGGCAAGGCTGGATTTCATCCCATGCACGGTAACGGTGTACAGTTTTATGTCATTGTTTTCCAACGATTCGCGTATTACATCCAGCGCTTTGTGGGCATCGCGCTTAAAAGCGCGGGCAAGTAACCCCGTATCTATGGCGGTGGGTGCGCCGGCCGGCAGTTCCTTTTCCGCTTCTTCGGGGTGGCGCCCCCGTACAAATTTGTTTAAAATCGCATCCAATTGCCGTATGTCTATCGGTTTGGATATGAACTCATCAAACCCGTTTTGCATAAACATTTCCGCGTTACCCACCAAGGCGTTTGCCGTTAACACAACAATTACGCCTTCGTATTCTGCCTCGCGTAGCTTGCGGGTGGTTTCTATCCCGTCCATGATGGGCATCATGTGGTCCATAAAAATGATGTCGTAGGTGTTGCCCTCTCGCACTTTTTCAATCGCGTCAAACCCGCTAAGAGACGTTTCAATTTGCAACTCGTAAGGCGTAAGTAGCCCCGTTGCCACTTGCAAATTGGTTTCCACATCGTCTACCACCAACACGCGCCCATAAGGCATTGCATAGCGTGTACCCAGCAAATTGTCCATATGGCGGTGTCCCGCAAAAGTAAAGTCGCATAATTGTGTAACAAGCGCTTCATCAATTATGTCCTTATCCACCCATTTTTGTTTAATGACAACAGTAAACGTAGTGCCCTTGCCGTATTCGCTTTCCGCCGTAATTGTACCGTCCATCATTTCCACGAGTTGCTTGGTAATGCTAAGCCCAAGCCCCGTGCCTTGTTTCGTGCGGTTTACGTCCATATTAAAGCGCGAATATTCAGAGAACAACGCCTTTAAATCTGCGGGTTTTAACCCCTGCCCCGTATCTTGTACAATAAAGCACAAGGCTACGTCCTCGCCCTCGGTTTCCTGCGAGACGGACAAGGTCACTTGCCCCATGTCGGTATATTTAATCGCGTTGGAAATTAAATTGTTTAAAATTTGTTTAATGCGCAATGCATCGCCAAACAAACGGAAGGGTAACGTGCCGTTAATTTGCAACGAAAATTGAATATCCTTGGAAGCGATACGCACCGTGTTTATGCTAATGGTATCGTTTAGCAGGCTGGGTACTTCGTATTCGTCGTTATACAGTTCCATTTTACCCGTTTCAATTTTAGACATATCCAGGATATCATCCATAATGCCCAGCAATTCGTCGCCCGATATACATAATTTACGGAAGGTATTTGCCGTGCGTTGCGATAAATCGTTAAAGTTTAGCTCAATTTGAGACAGCCCAAGAATCGCATTTAACGGGGTACGCAACTCATGGCTCATATGCGCAAGGAAGCGCGACTTCGCTGTATTGGCGATGCTCGCCTCATTTAATGCAGCCACCAGCATAAATTGGTCACGTAAGTCTATTGCGTGGGCAATAATGCAAACCTCGTCTTCCATTTGTATGGGTACAAGGGTTACCTTTAGGGGACGTTCCTCCCCACTACGGGATTGGTGCATCCAATTATCGTACACCATAGATTCACCTGTTTCTATCACTTGCTTGAACATCTTTAACATCATGGGGATAGACGGCTCGCCATTGGGTTGTAGCTCGGGCGTAGTTTCGCGGAAGTTGTCGATATACTCCTGCTTAGAAGTAAATCCGTAAAATTCCAATGCGGCTTGGTTCACGTCCAACACATTTGCATTTTTATCAAACAACGCAATAATGCTGGGGGAAGAATCCAACATAACTTGGAAGCGGTCCTTCTCGCGGGACAGCGTAACGTCTGTCGCATAGGTAATTACCACGGTTTCGTTATTGTATTCCGTACGCAAGCCCTCTACGTCAAAATACGTAAGCGTACCTCCGCACGGGCGCTCCGCAAACTCTGCATTGCCACTGCCTTCTTCAAATATTTCTTGCAAAAACGCGTTCCATTTATCGTCAAACGACGTGCCGTCTGCTTGGAAGGTATACGCCTGACCCGAATTAGCGAGTGCAAAAAACTCTTCTTTAGACGTAAACCCATAATAATTTAACGTGGTTTTGTTACAGTCTACGCACACATATTCTGCATTCCAATATTGGATAACCATGGGCGCTACGTCCAGCATAAATTGGTTACGTTTTTCCACCTCGCGGAATTTATCTTCCTGCGCGCGTTGCCATTCCGCTTCCTGCAATTCTTTTAGGGAAAGATGTTCCCGTAAGTCGCGTGCGTAGGCAATAATAATGTTTTGCCCGCCACGTTTTACAGGAGTCATGGTTACTTCTATGGGGCGTGGTTCGCCCGTAATGGTTTGGTGCATCCAATAAGGGTGTACCATGCCTTCCCCCGTTGCCAGCATTTTTTTAATATTCCCCAATATTAAATCGCGGGAATTTGTGCCGTCGGGTTGAATTTCAGGGGACAGTTTATACCAATTTGCCAAATACTCGTGCTTGGTTTTAAAACCGTAGAAAGTAACGGCAGCTTCGTTTGCATCTATTGCGTTGCCTTCCTCGTCAAACACGCCACAAATATAGGGAGATGAATCCAACATAACGCGCAAGCGTTCTTTTACTACATTTTCGTTGTGCAGGGCGTTGGCGGCTTGTATTTCCCTATGCATGGAAGCAACCATTTGCCGTAGGTCATGGTTGTAACCAATAATCATACGTTTGCCGTCTTGCACAAAACGCGTTAACGTAACATCTACAGGCAAGGGTTCGTTTTTACCGGGGATGTTGTGTGTCCATTCGTATTGAATGGTCTCATCTAATCCATTTAATAATTCATCAAATAATTCTTTGCGTTTTTGTGCAGAATTTTTCCCGCAGGGTTGATTAGTAGGGGTGAGTTCATCCTTACGGCGAAAGTACTCGTCTTTGTCTACCAAGCCAAACATGTTTACGGCTTTTTGGTTAATGTCCAAGAGGTTGCCGTCTTCGTCCCATACTTCAATGTACATGGGGCAAGCGTCTAAATAAGTGCGCCTGCGTTGGCTGGATTTGTACAAACGCATATACACAAACCCAACAAAAGCGATAATGATAAGCGAGGCGGGAAACCAAAAACCCGCCGCCGTGCGCATTAAAACGGCTATCCTTCTTTGTACGTAACTTTCGGGCGTTGCCAAAAAAAGCATCCATCCCGTCTCGTGAATGGGGTGGGAAAGTAAGTGCCAATCTTTATAATCGTAATCACTAAACGGGAAAATGGTATTATCATCAATCACTACATTCAAAAAATCCCGATAAATTTCTATATCACGCATGTTAACGATAAAAAGCGAACCATCGTCCAATATTTGGGGGGTTAAATCATCTCTGCGCGTATGCACAACAATATTGCCGTAATGGCTTGCCAAAAAAGCATAAGACCCCTCAATGGTGAGCGACTCCCACACCATGTCCTTCACTTCTAATAAAAACATGTCGGTAGCAATTACCGCGCCATAATCACAGAGCCCCGTTAACGCACGCGAAAAAGTAACCGTCAACTCTCCCGTATCAGCGTCTATGTACACGGGGGAAACTACGGTTCTTTCGGGATTTGCTATAGCGGATATGTACCACGGGCGATGGTTGGCGTACCAGCCATACGCAGGCACCCAACCATCGCCAAAAATAGCCGACCCATCTGCAAAACCCACGTACAAGTTGTGCATACTTTCCAGCACTTGCAGGCGCGTTTCATCGTCGGGCAACATGGGGAACATGTTGTACATGGCATCAATAATGCTACTGTGTTCCATAAACCAGCTATTGATACGCGTAGCGCTGTAACGCGTAGTAGCGGAAACGCGATTGTGTACCTCGTTAGTAATCATATTGCCCACGCGGTAGTAAATAAACCACGCGCCCACCACCGTTAACAAAAGGGTTATACTTAATACCCAAACAACAAACCGACGGTGAACCGCTTTGTTGCTAAACATATTGCGCAATCCGTTCTACCAACAACGAAGGCTCAAATGGTTTAATAATATAGCTGGCAGCGCCCGAATCTACCCCTTGCAGCACCGAGTCTTTGGTATTTTTTGCGGTTAGCAGAATTACGGGAATATCTTTATGCGCGTCTTCGAGCTTGAGTAGCATTAACGCATCGTACCCGTCCATGCCCGGCATTTCGATATCCAATAGAATTAAATCGGGTTTAATCTTTTCCAACATTTCAAACATTTTGCCCGCAGAAGGCATAGCATACGTTTTATAAATTCCCTCTAACGCATTTTTTGCCGTTACACGGTTTGTCTCATTATCGTCCACAATAAAAACGATTTTGTCCTCTTTCATTTCTTACTTACACCCCTTTTAATTATGTTTATATATTACGAAATTGTAACATCTTGCAATATGCCGGTCAATTTTTCCTATTTAAAATTTGCAAAGAATTTTTGACCTTATTACATAAATATGATATAACTAGTCTCATCATTCTAAGGGAGGTAGACTTTTTTTATGTCTCTCTCATTCGCCGAAAAGTTAATAAATAATATCAAGGAATTTCGTGCCTTAGAAAGCGCAACCCTAGATTCGGGCTATAACAAAGAAGATTTAATTGCTTACCTACAACAGCGCGCCGCCCGCAATGCGGAAATTATGGCGGAAAACAACGCAATTCTTAATGACGAACTGCGCCCGTTATTGGCAAAAGAAGTTAATCTAACCCCCGAAGAAGCGGAAGATTTGTTCACGCTCACACAACAATTACTTGACTTTCACACAAGCCTTGATGCAGGGCTGGCGCTGGAAATTCACCAAACACTGCTCGCCCGCGCGCTTCAGTTAGACGATATCGACGATATTGTACACAACCGCTATTGCATCGGTTTTATTTATCAGCAAATGCACAACTATGTGTTGCACCACAACAATCGCTTAAAATTCGCCAACTTAGCATTAACGATGTACCAACAGGGCGCGGCATACACGTCGCGTTATTTTGATGTGCAGAATAAGACAACCCGCAAATATATTGTCCGTTGCCTTGGCAATGTGTATTCCATGCATGGCGCAACCCGATATAACCAGCCCGGTCGTGTATTGCCCTTCTTCCTATCCAGCCTTAACGCGGCGCTGCGTTTTTGGAACAATGAAGAAGTACGCGCAAAAGACCCCGACTTCCCGTGGGAAACCTATATAAACAACGCACACCAAAACATGATAGCTTGGTTAGACGAGTTGCGTGCAAATTCCGTAGAACAGTGCGATATTTCCCTCGCGTGGCATATCAGCAATAGCTTTGATGCGTTTAACAAAACAAACGTACATTTAAATAAATTTTGGCCTATTGCGCGCACACAGTACACGCAAATCGCCATTGACTACTATACGGGCGCAACCACGCAAAATGCAACCCTAAACAAGCTCCGCGACATGTTTGAAGAAGCGGTAGACGACGATTATACCGACAACGGGCAATTTTATATGACGCGCCTTTCCAGCTATTTAATCACCCAACTGGGCTGGGATAAGGACATTCCCGAAGCCGAACTTAATAAAGAAATTGAACATATTATCCGGCGGGTACTTACCTATTTTAAAAACGTACCCGGCGGCGTTAGCAAAACCGAAATTAACCGAAACATTATTATTTTTATGGATTCGATTATGCGTTACATCAACTTCGAGGACTATATTTATTTGCTGCTAAAATTTACGTCCTTTAGCCATTTGCCTACGTATGTGCATTCCATTCAAGTGAAAAATATAACCGAAATTATTGCAGGCTATTTCCAACAACACGCGCCCCATCGCCTTCCCTGCGATATGGAATTAATTTCGCAAGCCGCTTTGTGTCACGACATTAACAAGATTTACTATGCAAACACCGTTGCGCTTTCGTCGCGCAAGCTGTATGACTTCGAATTTGACATAATAAAAGAACACGCCCGCGCCGATAATTTGCAAAAAATCGACGACGAGCGTGCGCGCTGTATTTCCGAAATTATTATGGGACACCACAAATGGTACGACAGCACAAAGGGTTATTTGCAAAATTACGATAACCGTGCCGCAAAATACAGCTTTCTCATAGACATTATTACCGTCGCAGATTCGATAGACGCGGCAACCGATACCGTAGGGCGTAGTTACGCGAACACGCTCACCATCGAGCAAGTTATCGCAGAAATTCACGACCAAGCAGGTACGCGTTATTCCCCCGAAATTGCCGAAGCCCTAAACGACCCCGCACTGGTAGAAGCACTGCGCCACTGCATCACCGAAGGTCGTCGCGAAGCCTACCATGCCGCTTATTTAGATATTTCGGGCGCGGTATAGTTGTCCGGTATTAAATAGAGCATTCCGTTAATTAATTCCTCATATTTTGCAAGTATAAACCTGTCGTTTAAACGTTAAACCTGTCGTTCATACAAAACCTATTGCCATTGTTTTTCCTTTAAATATACTGCCTACATCACATTTATTTTAAAGGAGCTGCTTAGCATGGAAAAACCCACCGTAATCAAAATGGACACCCTACCCATGAAGGACGGCAAGCCCGACATTGCCGCAATCCTTGCCGCCAACGGCATTACAGGCGTTGACCTTTCGAAGATACAGGTTATCCAAACCGAAAACGGGGAAAAACCCGCATGAAAAAATACATGCTTGCGCACCCGTTTATTTTTGCCGCAACGGTATTGCTGGGCATTTTTACACAGGGTATGGGCACCGCCATTTCGCTTTTTATTATGTTTATAATTGACGCAATTACAGCGGGCGATATGGCGGGGCTTATTCTTGCCGCACAGCTGGGTGCGGGGGTTGTTGCGATATTTTTCTTCTCGCTGCTGGCGTACACACGGCTTTGTATCTTATATTCCTACAAAACCGTGCTAGCGCTAAAAAATGATATATTTTCCGCCATTCTTGGCACAAAAATATCGGATTTTAACCAATCAAACAGCGCGAGGCATATTTCCGTAATAAATAACGACATAAAAATGGTGGACGAAAAATACATTAACAGCATATTAGCCCTCTCGAAGGACATCGCCACCATGGTTTTTGCGCTGGGAGCGATGGCGTTTTTAAGCCCCGTCAACGCATTATTGACATTGCTCCTGTCTTCCACGCCCTTGGTCTTACCCGCTATATTTAGTAAAAAATTAAGCACAGCCAATATGACACATATGAAAAAAATGGCGGAGCTTAACGAAAAAGTGAAGGATTTTCTATCAGGCTTTGAAATAATAAAAACCTTCGGCATAGAGAAAAACATACACGAAAAATTCGTAGCTTCTGCCAATGAATCTGAAAAATCCCGCTACGAAGCGGGTAAAGTGAACGTGCAAGTAGGTACGTTTTCGGGTACGATTCTTATTGCTACGCAAATTTTAACGTATTTGGTTGCAGGGTATTTTGTCATCACAGGAAGCATTACAATTGGCGCAGTTATTGCCATTGCGGGGCTTTCCGGCAGTATAATGACACCTATACAATACGTATCTATGAATATCGCAAACATAAATGCCACACGCGAAGTGCTTAATAATTTATTAAAAACAACGCAACCCACAGAAGCCATAATTCGCAGTAAAGAAGCGGATTTTTCTAAAGGAATAACGGTAGAAAAGCTGTCCTTTTCTTACGAAGTGCAAGAAAACCCCAAAGAAAATCCTGTAAAAAAAGCGCCCGTTATAAAAATGATAACACCAAAGGCAGGGCAAAGCATAGAAGATGCATTAGCCGAACACGGCATAGATATGGCAGAAGCCAACGTAATACAAGCCAAAAACCTTGACAATCTTAACGATATATTACAAAATCCGCCTATCCCGGCACCCAAAAATGCGGCGCTAAAAAATGTTTCTTACACATTTAACGCAGGCGGAAAATATGCGCTTGTAGGCGGCAGCGGTAGCGGAAAATCAACATTCCTGCGTGTACTCATGGGCTACTATGACAATTACACAGGAAATGTTACAATCGGCGCAAACGAAATACGAGAAATTGACCGAGATAACCTTTATAAATCGCTATCGTTAATGCACCAGCACGTATTTATGCTAGATGATACCCTTCACAACAACATCACGCTCTACAACCCCTACAAACAAGATGAATACGAAAATGCCCTGCAAAAAGCACAACTCACTGCATACGCCCAATCCCTTCCCCATGGGGGGAAAATTGGCGAAGGCGGGAATACTTTATCAGGGGGCGAACGCCAGCGTGTAGCCATAGCCCGCGCCATGATTAAAGGAAGCGAAGCCATTTTCCTGGACGAAGCTACCGCAAGCCTAGACAACGAAACCGCCTACGAAATTGAGAAATCGCTGCTGGAAACACCTGAAACGACCTGTATTTTCATTACGCACCGTTATACAAAATCGCTTCTGCAAAAATGCGACGGTATACTGGTAATGCGTAACGGCGAATTAGTAGAAACAGGGACCTTCGACGAACTTTATGAAAGGAAGGACTATTTTTATAGTCTTTACACGGTAAACCATGCCTAATGTAGCGATATGCAACTGCCCAAACAGCCGCCGAATTATAGAAGAAAAAATCACCGACTTTTTGGGTACGGCAGCAAAATATACATTTTATGAATTTGCAACAATACACGAAATGCTGGCAATCGGTTTGTATTTTGATATGGCGTTTCTCAACAAAAATTTACTACACGAAATGGATTCGCTGGTTAAATATCTTCAAAATGAAATGGCAAAGGAAAACCGCACCCACAAGGAGCGGTTTAGCTTTGTGCATTATGTCGACGACCCTATTTCCGACGAAGATTGTACAAAAACGATTAACTACATTCGCCAGCACCTTGCGTACACGTCCATGTACCTTGCGGTGGAATTTTTAACCGACAAAGGACTTCGCAGCATCGCCATTGACAAAATATTATTTTTCGAGTTTTTCAACCGAAAAATCCGCATAAAAACCGCGTCGGAAGAATTTTTTTGTGATGATACCCTGCGCAATGTCCTTTCATTATTTGGCACACACGGCTTTTATCAAGTGCATAAGGGTTTTATCGTAAGTCTAAAGCATATTAGAACTGTTAAAAATTATATAATCACCCTCAATGACGGCAGTCAAATTCCACTTTCGCAGAAAAAATCCAGCGCTTTCCGCAAGGAATATAAAGCTTTTTGTCACAGCGCCTCATACGCGAAATAATCAAAATCCGCATACCCGCCGGAATTTGCAGCACCCTCGGCATACATACCCACCGTGCAGCCCACAAAACCCCACGCCGATTCGGTACTCATAAAATTGGCGCAAATATTATCCGCAAATGGGAGAAAATTGCCGTCTTCCAACGCATACTCCAAGCGAATTACGTTTTCTTCCTGTATTATGCGCAAGTAGATGCGCAATGCTTCGCCCTGCGATAATAATGCTGCTTCTGCCACACGCGCTTCGCCTTTTTTAACCACAATTGCCTTTAACGCATATGCACCGCCCTGCCGCTGCGCCACAAATTGCACATGGTCTTCGTTGCTTTGATGAAGCACAAGACCCGCTAAATCGCCGTCTTTTTCGCCCTTTATCTCGCAAAACGTGTGGGCGAAAAAGTTGTGATGCTGCTGCCGAACACCAAGATACGATGGGTTTTGCATATCCGTGATTGGCACATTTCGCATAAATAAGCGCAGGCAGTTCAACTCCGCCCCAAGGGCATACATTTCTTCATTTAACAACCGAATGCCAACCAATCGTTTGTCCAGTGTTTTCGCAGTAAAGCGATAGAAATTGCTTACGGGTGTTACGTTTTTCTTCGGCAAATGAATGGGTTGCGTGTCCAGCAAGCGCCCTTCGCTTGGGTTAAATACAGGCCAGCCGTTTTCCCATGCCACGCGGGCGATAAAGGTTTCGCGCCCCAACAGCGTATGCCCATATTTTGGGCGTGTGGCAAGCATTACGGTGTACCACTCGCCGTCGGGCGTTTGCACCATATCGGCGTGCCCTACATTTTGTATGGGAAAATTCTTGCCCAGTGTGCGGTGCGAGAAAAAGGGGTTATTCGGCGAACCTTCATAGGGACCAAAAATTTCCCGCGAACGCGCAATCGTATTCGCGTGGGAAAAACTTGTGCCGCCTTCCGCATGTAACAAGTAATAATAGCCGTCTTTTTTATAAATATGCGGCGCTTCCGGCCAAATGGCGTTCTTCATGGCGCCGCCCCAAACGGCGGTAAAATCGCCTTCCAACTGCATGGTTTGCGTGTTAAATTTTTGTATCCACACCACACAATCGCCGTAATATTTAGGTCCTGCGGGATTTTCGCGTTGCCCGATATAATAGCACGTTCCATCGTCGTCGAAGAAAAGGCTTGGGTCAATGCCCGCCGCGCCTTCAATGTAATGCGGGTCGCTCCATTCCCCTGCGGGGTCACTCGCCGTCACCACAAAGTTGCCGCGGTGCGAAACATTCGTAGTAATCATGTAAAAAATACCGTCGTGGAAGCGAATACTTGGGGCAAAAATACCCTGCGACTGCCGCGCACCCAGTAATGGCAACTGGGTCGAACGCGTTAGCACATGCCCAATTTGCCGCCAGCTATGCAAGTCCTCGCTCTCAAAAATCGGCACGCCCGGGAAATACGCAAACGTAGACGTGACAAGATAATACTTTCCGTTGGCAAAGCACATAGAAGGGTCGGGGTAAAACCCTGCAAGAATAGGATTTTTTACACTTTGCATAATTACACCTCATCTAATAATAATTGCTCCGCATTTTGCAGATTTTCGGGGGCGGAAAGCCCTAAATGCTTGTATCCGTTCCGTGTTACCACCCGCCCGCGCGGGGTACGTTGAATGAAGCCGAGTTGCAAAAGATATGGCTCTGCCACATCTTCCAGCGTGCCTGCTTCCTCGTCGATACTGGCGGCTAATGTGTCCAGTCCTACAGGACCGCCGCCAAATTTTTCCATAATGGCACGCAGGATTTTCTTGTCCACTGCATCCAGCCCCATGGGGTCGATATCCAGCCTGTCCAGCGAATCCTTTGCCACTTCGTGGGTGATAATACCGTCGTGGCGCACTTGGGCAAAATCCCGCACGCGCTTTAACAGGCGGTTGGCGATACGCGGCGTACCGCGGGCACGGCGGGCAATTTCGTCTGCGCCTTCTTCTTGAATTTCTACACCCAGCACATCGGACGAACGGGTAATAATTTTACGTAATTGTTCTACATTGTATGGCTCAAGGTGGTGGACAACGCCAAAGCGGTCGCGCAGGGGTGCGGTTAAAAGTCCAATGCGCGTGGTCGCGCCGATGAGCGTAAATTTTGGCAAATCCAAGCGAATACTACGTGCCGCAGGTCCTTTTCCTATAATTATGTCCAGCACAAAATCTTCCATCGCGGGGTATAAAATTTCTTCTATGTTGCGGCTTAGGCGGTGAATTTCGTCGATAAAAAGGAAATCGCCTTCGTTTAAATCGTTCAAAATAGCCGCAAGGTCGCCCGCGCGTTCTATCGCCGGACCTGCGGTGATGCGTAAGCGGGCGTTCATTGCCCCCGCAATAATGCCCGAAAGCGTGGTCTTCCCAAGCCCCGGCTGCCCGTATAAGAGCACATGGTCAAGGGTTTCGCCGCGTTTTAGCGCAGCCTCAACAAACACTTGCATGTTTTCTTTTACTTTGTCTTGCCCAATGTATTCGGCAAAGCTAACGGGGCGCAGCTGCTGTTCTATTTCCTCGTCTTCTTCGCGGTTAAAACCTGTTGTATTTAATAATCCGGTCATGCTTTACCCTCATTATCTTGCCAGTTTTTTTAACGCCAACTTAATAATCTGCTCGGCTTTCATATCGTCCTCGGCAATTTCCATTACGGCTTGCATCGCCTCGGCGCGCCCATAACCCAGCGTGAGCAATGCGTCCATTGCGTCCTGCTTTGCAGAACCCCCAACGGGCAACGCCGGCGAAGATACCGCGCCGCCCTCCGATGCCCACGCGTCCTCGGTTTTCACCTTGTCGCGCAGCTCCAGTACAATGCGTTGGGCGGTTTTCTTCCCCACCCCGGGCGCTTTGCTTAGCGCCGTCGCGTCCTCTGCCATCACCGCGATAATGAGCTGGTCGGGCGCAAGCGTACCGAGAATGGCCGTCGCCACCTTCGGTCCAATGCCCGATATTGCGATGAGCAAGGTAAAAATCCGCACCTCTTCCCGCGTAAGAAAGCCATGCAGGGCTTGTCCGTTCTCGCTTAATTGAAGGTATGTAAACAGTTGCACCTCTGTGCCTTTGGCGGGCAAACGGCTAAGCGTTGCGGGGGAAGCCTGTACTTGAAGCCCCAGCCCGCAAACGTCGATTACGGCGTGAGCTTCCGTGGTGTAGGCGAGTGCGCCTTTTACGTAGGCTATCATTTTCTCACTCCTTAAAATTTTTGCGATTATAACACAACAAAAACATCATTTCATCTATGGCGGCAATTACTTCTCAATCGCGCGCACTTGACTTAATTCCCCCAGCCTATACAATGACAAAAAAATAGTTGTTCATGCAGGGGGCTTCACATGGAAATTAAGCTGAACGGTACGTTGCCCGACTATCCCGCGTTCGTAGAAGGCATAAACCGCGCGCCCAGCCGTGGCTTTCGCCTTACGAAGGCGCAAACCCAAACCGCGCTGCGTAACGCCCTGCGCTACGTGCCGCAGGAATGGCACGCAACCCTCGCCCCCGAATTTATGGATGAACTAATTACCTACGGGCGCATTTACGGCTACCGCTTTCGCCCTGGGGGGCGCATCTACGGCAAGTCCGTGGAGGAATATCGCGGAAATTGCCTTGCGGGGCGCGCCTTCCAAGTAATGATTGACAATAATCTGGACTTCGCCACCGCCCTGTACCCCTACGAACTGGTAACCTATGGCGAAACGGGCAGCGTGTGCGCAAATTGGATGCAATACCGATTAATCAAAATGTATCTAGAAGCCCTCACCGAGCAACAAACCTTGGTTATTTCCAGCGGGCACCCGCTGGGGGTATTCCCTTCGAAGAAAGATTCCCCCCGTGTTATCATCACAAATGCGCTGATGGTGGGCATGTTTGATAATATAAATGACTGGGAAATTGCCCAGCAAATGGGCGTTTCTAACTATGGGCAAATGACGGCGGGGGGCTGGATGTACATCGGTCCGCAGGGAATAGTACACGGAACGTATAACACATTACTTAACGCAGGTCGCTTAAAGCTTGGGCTTTCCAATGACCAAGATTTACGCGGCATTTTGTTTGTTTCCAGCGGTTTAGGCGGCATGAGCGGCGCACAGCCCAAGGCAATGGAAATTGCAGGGGGCGTAGCCATTGTTGCCGAAGTGGACGAAAATCGTATAAAAACCCGCCACGAGCAGGGCTGGGTACGCAAAGTCAGTAGCGACTTAAAAGAAGTTTTCGACATTGCGTTAGACGCACTCGCGAGAAAAGAACCCATGTCCGTCGCTTATCACGGCAATATCGTGGATTTATTGCAATATGCTGTGGATAAAAATATCGAAATTCCTCTGCTTTCCGACCAGACCTCATGCCACAATGTATATGAAGGTGGTTATTGCCCGCGCATTTCCTTCGAAGAACGTACGGAGTTACTGCGTTCCGACCGCAACAAATTCGCAACACTGGTGGACGAAACACTACGAAAGCATATCGAGTTAATACAAGCACTAACCCGGCGCGGCACATACTTTTTCGACTACGGCAACGCATTCTTAAAAGCCGTATATGATGCAGGTGTGAAGGAAATTTCTAAAAATGGCGTAGACGAAAAGGACGGTTTTATTTACCCGTCTTACGTAGAGGATATTCTTGGACCGGAATTATTTGACTTTGGCTACGGACCGTTCCGCTGGGTATGCCTAAGCGGCAACCCCACAGACCTGCAAAAAACAGACGCCGCCGCCTTGGAATGCATCGACCCTACCCGCCGCGCCCAAGACCGCGACAACTATATTTGGGTGCGGGACGCGGAGCAAAACCGCATGGTGGTAGGTACGCAAGCCCGCATTCTGTACCAAGACGCGGAAGGCCGAACAGAAATTGCCCTGCGTTTTAACGAAATGGTGAAAAACGGCGAGGTAGGTCCCATCATGCTTGGGCGCGACCACCACGACGTATCGGGCACGGATTCGCCCTTCCGCGAAACGTCAAACATCAAGGACGGCAGCAATGTAATGGCGGACATGGCAACGCAATGCTTTGCGGGCAACGCCGCGCGAGGGATGAGCCTGGTCGCCCTGCACAATGGCGGCGGCGTAGGCATCGGAAAGTCCATCAACGGCGGATTCGGCATGGTGCTGGACGGCTCGGAAATGGCGGCAGAAACCATAAAATCTGCCATGATGTGGGACGTAATGGGCGGTATTGCCCGCCGCGCATGGGCAAGGAATGAAAATTCCATCACAACCGCGGCGGCGTATAACGAGCATTATCGGGGAGAAGGGCATATAACACTGCCGTTTTTGGCGGAAGATGAATTAATACAAAATGCTGTGGATACTCACTATGTTAAGTAAAAAAGCGCAAATAGTTATCATTTCGGGTTCGCCCGCAACGGGTAAAACATCCATCGCTGAAGCGTTGGCAGAAAAACTGCCAAACGACCGCATTGTACACATTCATACCGATGATTTTTACAATTACATTCACAAAGGATATATTAAACCATGGCTACCCGAAGCCAGCGAACAAAATACCATAGTAATTGAATCCTACGTTGCAAGCACTAAAGTATTTGCATTAAATGATTACACAGTTATTGTAGACGGCGTAATTGGCGCATGGTTCCTTGAACCGTGGAGGGCTCTTAGAAAAGAAGGTTTCGATGTTAGATATATAATTTTATGCCCCGATTTAGAAACAGCGATTACAAGAAACAATAATAGGAATAAACAATTGCCGATTGAAACGATTACAGACATGTGGAATTCATTTTCTAGTATTAATTCACATAAAAACCATACTATTGACACAACATTATACACGATTGACGAAAGCACATTAATGATTATGGCAATGATAAATGAGGGGAAATTTAAGTTAAACTTTTAAGGAGCGAAGCAACAAGTGATTCGTAAAATGCAGTTATCCGACATTCCCCGCGTTGCAGAAATTCATGTATATCGAAAACCTCGCAGCTACAGAGGTGCGGCACAAAAAGGAGACTAGACCATGCCCACATTCGGCGTAAGCATCTACAGTATTTCGCGCAAAATTACAAAGGGAGAAATATCCCCCACCGAAGGGGTAAAATGGCTTGCCGAAAACGGCGCCCAAGCCGTCGAAATTGTCCCCTTCGGCATAGATTTAATTAACGAGCCAACTTTAATAAATCTGCTAAAAAAAGCCGCTCGGGAAGGGGGTTCCTTCATCACCAACTATTCCTTAAATGCCAACTTTTTGCAAATTACCAACGAAGAATACGAAACAGAAATGCTCCGCGTGCAGTCACATATTAACGCGGCGGCGTCACTGGGCGTATCCACCATTCGCGTAGATTGTTCCAGTTTTCGCCGCCCAATCGAAACCAACACCACTGAGGAATTTCAACGAGAATTGCCCATAATTATAGAAACCTATGAAAAATTATGCGACTACGCCAACCAACACAGTATGACTGTTTTGCTTGAAAACCACGGCTTTCATGTAAACGGGGCGGAACGCGTACGCCAAATTATCACGTCCCTTAATAGAAAAAACTTCGGTTTTCAACTGGACACAGGCAATTTTGAATGTGTGGACGACCGTGCAGAAATTGCAACGTCGCGCTTGCTTCCCTTCGCAAAAACTATCCACGTGAAGGATTTTTATATCCGAGAAAAAGACCCCGGCGACGCAACGCAGTTCGACTGTTCGGGTTCGTGGTTTCGCTCGGTGGGGGGCAAATATTTACGCGGGGCAATTCTTGGGCAGGGTGATTTAGATATGTATAAAATACTGGGAGATATAAAGCGGGCGGGCTTCGAAGGCACAATTTTCGTAGAATTTGAAGGAATGGAAGACTGTTTATACGGCACAAAGGTGAGCTTGGATAATTTAAAACGGATATATGAGGAGGTTTGAAATGAGAACAGGAAAACGCAAAAAAATTGTAATTATTACCTTGGCAACACTGGCTTTTGCAATAACTACACTTGGCGTTACAACGGCGATGTGGTTTCGCTATGTTTCCAGTACATTTAGCCCGTTTATTGCCGTGTTGGATGTATCCGAATTTGAACGAATTGAATTTGAATCACCCGATTTTCGGCGCATATACCCATTGCTGGATTACAGAAACGACAGCGAATTTTCCGCAGCGGTGGATAGACCCAGATTATGGGATTTTGGCGGAACGGTTAGCGTATCGTTACAAAGGGAAGAATATGGTGTTAGCGTAAATTTTCGCCAACGACAAGATACGATTGGGCTGGCATTAACCATACGCACCACGCCGCATAGCTTTCACTCCATTACCGCGCGGGTGGATAGGTACGGCAACCTGCACCCCGAAGAAAACTTCTATCCAAATGAAGACGAGTGGCTGCCCGAATGGCTAAACCGCCACGCACAATTTAACACATCTATTGCAGAGGTTTTCGCCTATGCGCGTGAATTATTCGGCGAAAATATTTTTGATGCAGTTAACTAAATAAAATGGAGGTCAAACATGACAAAAATCATCGAATGTATCCCCAATTTTAGCGAAGGGCAGCGTATGGACGTGGTGGAAGCGTTAGCCGATGCGGCGAAGAGCATCGCAGGCGTTACGTTATTAGATTATTCTGCCGATGCAAGCCACAACCGCTCGGTTTTTACGCTTATCGGTGACCCGCAGGGCATCAAAGCCGCCGCAATTACGCTGGCAAAATTAGCGGCAGAAAAAATTGACCTAACCCGGCACGAGGGCGAGCACCCCCGCATGGGCGCAACCGACGTTATCCCCTTCGTGCCGATTAAAAACGCAACCATGGAAGAATGCGTGGAACTCGCCAAAGAAGTGGGCGAAATTCTTGCAAAAGAAATAAACATTCCTGTGTATTTATACGAGGAGGCCTGCTCAAAGGAAACACGCCGTAACCTTGCCAATGTACGCAAAGGACAGTTCGAAGGCATGGCAAAAAAGATGGCAAAGCCCGAATGGAGGCCCGACTTTGGCGATGCCGCCCCCCACCCTACCGCAGGTGTAACCGCCGTGGGCGCGCGTATGCCGTTGGTGGCGTTTAATGTAAACCTTTCCACCGGTGATGTGGAAATTGCCAATAATATCGCTAAAGTTATACGCGGTTCCGGCGGCGGGTTAAAATATTGCAAAGCCATCGGCATTGCGCTGGAAGACCGAAATATCGCACAGGTTTCTATGAATATTGTCAACTACGAAGGTACGCCCCTGTACCGCGCGGTGGAATTAATTAAGGCAGAAGCCAAACGCTACGGCGTTCACGTAATTGGCACAGAATTAATAGGTTTAACCCCCGTAAAAGCCCTAACCGACAGTGCAGAGTACTACTTGCAATTAGAAAACTTTGACTACAACAAGCAAGTGCTGGAGAACCATTTATGGTAAGCGCACTGATTACCAATATTGGACTGCTTGCCACGCCGAAAAGTACCCGCGTTCACAGGGGTGCATACCAAGGGCGGGTACAGTATATTCGAAATGCTGCCATTGCCATTAGCAACGGCTATATTCACTATGTAGGCGACATGGCAAACGCACCCACCAATGTGGGGCATATTATTGATGCAGAGGGCTGTTTAGTTACACCCGGCTTGGTGGATGCACATACTCATGCCGTTTTTGGCGGCTTTCGCCAAAATGAGCTTGCATTAAAGCTGGCGGGCAAATCTTATATGGAAATTTTGCAAGCGGGGGGCGGCATTCACTCTACGGTAGAGGCAACTCGTGCCGCCCCGCGGCGTGTTTTGCACGAAAAAAGCGCCGCTTTTTTACAAGATATGCTAAACCATGGCACAACCACGGCAGAAATTAAAACAGGCTACGGCTTAAACTACGAAACCGAAATGAAGCAGCTTAGCATTATAAAATCGCTGCAAAAGGATTTTCATGTTGTATCTACGTTTATGGGGGCGCACGCCATTCCCAGTGATTTTAACGATCGTGTTTTTCCGTATGAGCGTGAGGTTATGCGGAATATGATACCCGCCGTAGCCAAGTATAAACTTGCAGATTTTTGCGATGTTTTCTGCGAAGAATCGGTATTTGACATCAAACAGTCCCGCCAAATTTTAGAAACTGCAAAACATTATGGCTTGGGCATAAAAATTCACGCCGATGAAATAACCGCAATGGGCGCCGCGGGGCTTGCGGCGGAATTGGGCGCAATTTCCGCGGAGCATTTATTGGAAACCAGCGACGAGGACTTAAAAAAAATGGCGGACGCTGGCGTAATTGCCGTGCTTTTGCCCGCCACTAGCTTTTATTTGAATAAAAATTACGCCCGCGCCCGCACTATGATTGATATGGGCATACCCGTTGCACTTGGCACCGACTTTAACCCGGGCTCCAGCCCAAATTACAACATGCAATTTGTGTTAAACCTTGCGTGCCTAAAGCTTAAGCTTACCCCCGAGGAAGCATTAATTGCCGCAACCATTAATGCCACACACGCAATAGGTAGCCCGAAACACACGGGCTGCATTCGGAAGGGGCACTATGCAAATATTGTAATTTGGGACTGTCCCGATTTAGACTTTTTATGTTACCGCTACGGTAACAATCAAGTACGTGAAGTATTCACATTCAAACAATGGAGGCGTTATCATGCTAACCAACCTAAATTTAAAAGATTTCGTTAACCAAGTTGCGTCAAATTCCCCTGCCCCCGGGGGCGGGTCAGTGGCGGCGGTTACGGCGGCGCAGGGCATTGGATTAACGCGAATGGTGGCACTCTTGACCATCGGAAAGAAAAAATATGCCGAACATGATGCGCTAATGCATGATATTGCGGAAAAAGCACAAATACTCACCGCACAGCTCACCGATTACATTGACAAAGACACAGACGCCTACAACGGCGTTTCGGCAGTGTTTTCTATGCCTAAGGAAACGGACGCGGAAAAATCAGCCCGTTCAATCGCTATGCAAGCGGCGTTAAAAACCGCCGCAATTATTCCCTTCGAAGTAATGCAAAAATGCGTGGAAGCGCTTAAACTCACCGAGCAGGCTATTGGCAAATCAAACACCAACGCCGCGTCCGACCTTGGTGTTGCGGCGTTAAACCTTGGCACGGGGGCAATGAGCGCATGGTTAAATGTAAAAATTAACCTCGCGGGGATAAAGGACGAAAATTTTGTACGTGAATACACACAAAAAGGTAAAGCATTAGATACCCAAGCACAAGAAATTTCTGCCAAAATTTACGAATCTGTTTTGGAGGTTATCTGATGAACTTCATCACCCCCGACGAGCCGCTAACCCTTGCCGAGCTGGTTTCCGTTGCCCGCGGCGGCGTACAAATTGACTTGCACCCCCGCACCCGCGCGGTGATTAACCAATCCCGCGCGGTGGTAGAAAAAATGGTGACAAACGGCGACATTGTATATGGTATTACCACTGGCTTCGGCAGTTTTTACAATAAGACTATCGACAAAAATGAAACCCATGAGCTACAGCACAACCTTATTGTAAGCCATGCCTGCGGCGTTGGCGACCCGCTACCCATGGACGTGGTACGCGCAATGATGTTGCTTCGCGTAAAGTCGCTTTCGCAAGGGGTTTCGGGCATTCGACTTTCTACGCTGGAGGTACTGCTTGAGATGTTGAATAAAAACGTAATTCCCGTCGTGCCCGAGAAGGGTTCGCTGGGCGCAAGCGGTGATTTATGCCCGCTTTCGCACATGATTCTTCCCATGCTTGGCGAAGGGGAAGCCTTCTTCGAAGGCGAGCGCTTAACGGGCGCACAGGCAATGGCACGGGCGGGTATAAACACCATCAAATTGGAAGCAAAAGAAGGGCTTGCGCTTAATAACGGCACACAATGCATGACCGCCATCGGCGCACTTGCGGTGCATGATGCGCTTCATTTACTGGAAGTTGCGGAACTTTCCGCCGCGCTGTCACTGGAAGCGTTAAACGGGAGGTTAGACGCCTTTGAAGCGCAAATTCACGAAAAACGCCTGCAAACGGGGCAAATAACCAGCGCACAGCGAATGCGCGCCCACACGCACGGCTCGTCCTTTGTGTATGATTTATCAACCGAAATGCAGTACGCCCGCGTACAAGATGCTTATGCCCTGCGTTGTATCGCCCAGGTACACGGCGCAAGCCGCGACGCGATTGAATATGCTACAACCATCATCACGCGGGAAATGAATGCCGTCACCGATAACCCATTAATTATTGGTGAGCGGGGCATATCGGGAGGTAATTTCCACGGGCAACCTGTGGCGCTTGCCATGGACTTTCTAGGCATTGCGCTGGCAGAGCTCGCCAATATCGCCGAGCGGCGGTTGGAACGCATGGTAAATAAAGACCTTTCCAACGGGCTAACGCCCTACCTTACAGACGCGGGCAAGGGCGGCCTGCATTCGGGCTTTATGCTGGTGCAATACGCAGCGGCGGCGCTGGTTTCCGAAAACAAGGTGCTTGCGCATCCTGCCTCGGTGGATTCGATTTCCAGTTCAAATAATCAAGAAGACCACGTTTCCATGGGGACAATTGCAGCGCGTAAAGCAACGGAAATTTTAGAAAACGTGCGCAATGTCATTGCCATGGAATTGCTCACCGCCGCCCAAGCGGTTGACCTGCGCCGTAACGGCGTAGAACGCGCAGGGCTGGACGAAAAAGAACGCCCAAAATGGCAAAATGGCGCAACACGCCCCGAAAATTTGGGTACAAGCACACAAAAAGTGTACGAAAGAATACGCGCGCACGTACCCGCAATGATGGAAGACCGCATCATCGCCCCCGACATTAACCGCGTGGCGCAACTCATAAAATCGGAGGAATTGCTATGAAATACATTCCCGAACCATTCCGCATAAAAATGGTAGAAAAAATTAAAATGCTCACCCGCGAAGAACGAGAGCAACGCATCAAAGCCGCCGACTACAACCTTTTCGGCTTGCATGCACAGGACGTGTATATTGACCTGCTCACAGATTCGGGGACGGGTGCAATGAGCAGCGACCAGTGGTCGGGCGTGATGTTAGGCGATGAGGCATACGCGGGCTCGAAAAGCTACCACAATTTAATCAAAGCGGGGAAGGATATTTTCGGCTACGATTATATCCAGCCCGTGCATCAAGGACGCGCAGCAGAGAAGGTACTTTTCCCGCTGTTTTTAAGCAAGGGGAAGTACGCAATATCGAATACCTTCTTCGATACCACCCGCGCCCATGTTGAGCTTGCGGGTGCCCGCGCCATTGACTGCGTAAGCGAAGAGGCGAAAAAACCCGCCGTTCGCGCCCCCTTTAAGGGCAACATGGATATCGAAAAGCTGGAGAAAACCATCAACGAGCTTGGCGCAGAAAATGTAGGGCTTATTGTGCTTACCATTACCAATAATTCTGCGGGCGGGCAGCCCGTTTCCATGGAAAATATTAAGGCAACGGCGGATATATGCAAAAAGTATAATATCGTGATGGAAATTGACGCAGCCCGTTTTGCGGAAAACGCCTTTTTCATTAAACGTGACGAAGCGGGCTACGCGCATAAGCCATTGCCCGTAATTATCCGCGAAATGTTTAGCTACGGCGACATTTTCCACATGTCTTCTAAAAAAGACGCAATTGTAAACATCGGTGGTATTTTGGGCGTAAAGGACGGCGCAAACCCTATTATTGCGGGCATTAAGGCAAACTGTATCTCCTACGAAGGCTTTTATACCTACGGCGGGCTGTCCGGTCGCGATATGGAAGCCCTCGCCATAGGCTTATACGAAGGCATCGACGAGGATTTTCTGCGCTACCGAATCGGCCAATGTGAATACCTAGCCGCCCAGTTGGACGAGGCAGGCATCGCCTACCAAAGCCCCGTGGGCGGGCATGGGCTTTTTATAGACGCGGCGGCAATGTATCCACAAATCCCGCACCACGAATTCCCCGCCCAAGTGCTTGCCATTGAGCTGTACAAAGAAGCCGGCATTCGCACCTGCGACATTGGCAGTTACATGCTGGGCAACGACCCCGACACAGGCGTACAATTAAAGTCCGACTTCGAATTTACGCGCTTTGCTATCCCCCGCCGCGTTTATACCCAAGCGCATTTTGACATTATGGCAGAAGCGCTGATTGCAATAAAAAGCCGCGCCCATGAACAAAAGCGCGGGTTAAAAATCCTATGGGAGCCGCCTATTTTAAGGCATTTTCAGGCGAAGTTGGAATGGATTTAAAGGTTTTTTAACCTAGTCCAACGCATTCGCGGTGTCATTAGAAGGTAAGTCCTCGGGGCTTTCTTCTGCCATGGTAAGTGCGTCTAAAATTTTACTGTACACCGCTGCGTTGGTGCGCCAGTTATTTTGAATGAGCCGCGCCTGCTCGCGCGTGTCTACGGTAATAAAAAGCTCCAGTAGGGCGCGTTCGTCTTCGTAAATGCCGCACTTTACGCGGAATTCGTCGAGGGTTTCGTCCGGAAAAAAGGTTGCGGTTTTTTCGTAATCTTTTTTTATTATGTGGCGGTTTTCGTTCGCAAATTGGTTAATGATTTGGCGCGTAGCAACAGAAATGCGGCGTTCAAAAAACTCCAAGGTATTTAAGCCGTCTTCGGTTACGGTGTAGCGGGTGGTGTTATTATCGCCGGCATTTTCCTGCGTGGATTCGAGCAGCCCTATGCTTGTCATTTCCGACAAATTTTGCTGTAGCGTAAAAAAGTCCATAAACTCATTTTCCATTATCATATCCACAATCTGCCCCCGCGACATGGGAAGCACCATGCGGTTAATCAGGTACAGGATAACAAGCTTACTTTCTACGTCCTTGTATTCGGGTAAGTTTTCGAGCATTGTGCGGCCTCTTTCGTTTTAAAGTGGTAAAAAAAAGCCCTGCAGGCGTTTAAAATGCAAGGCTTTTATTTCATACAACTGCCCGCGAAGGGACTTGAACCCCCACCCTGTCACCAGGAGCGGATTTTGAATCCGCCGCGTCTGCCATTCCGCCACGCGGGCTTGAAGAAAGGAACACGATTATACACGAAATTTTTAAACACTGTCAACACATAGTTTGTCCAATAAATGAGCGGCACGCGTTAGCGTATTTTGCGGTAAACCCGCCAGCCGCGCCACATGAATACCATAGCTTTGCCCTGCCGCACCCCGCTCCAGCTTCCGCAGGAAAACAATTTCCCCATCTTGCTCTTGGTTGGTAATGTAATAGTTTAACACGCCCTCGATTTTTTCCTCCAGGCGGGTAAGCTCGTGGTAGTGGGTGGCGAACAGGGTTTTTGCGCCAATGCTTTGGGCGATATGCTCCAGCACTGCCCATGCAATACTTAGCCCGTCGTAGGTGCTTGTCCCGCGCCCTATTTCATCTAAAATAATTAAGCTGTTTTGGGTGGCGTTGTGTAAAATATTTGCGACTTCCGTCATTTCCACCATAAAGGTACTTTGCCCCGTTGCTAGGTCGTCCGATGCACCTACGCGGGTAAAAATCCTATCCACCGCGCCTATGCGCGCTTCGGAAGCAGGGACAAAGGAGCCGATTTGCGCCATTAACACAATAAGCGCCACCTGCCGCATGTAAGTAGATTTACCCGCCATATTTGGTCCTGTAATCACGGACAATCGGTGGCTGGAATTGTTTAAATCTGTGTCGTTGGGAATAAAATTGCCCGCAGAAGCGTTTATCGTAAGGCTTTCCAACACGGGGTGGCGCCCGTCTTTAATGAAGATATCCGTCCCGTTATCCACAATAGGTTGGCTGTAACGGTTGCGGTCGGCGGCTTCTGCCAGGGATTGCAGTGCATCCAGCAATGCCAACGCCGCGGCGGTAAATTGAATGCGCGCCATTTCTTCCACCGTTTCACGGCGGGTGGCGTCGAAGAGGTCGTACTCCAGCGCGATAATTTCTTCGTCCGCGCTCAGAATAGTTTCTTCCAATTTTTTTAACTCGTCTGTGATATAACGCTCGCCATTGGCTATCGTTTGCTTGCGCTGATAATGGGGCGGCACCTTGGGAACATTGGCGGCGGTGACCTCGATGTAATAGCCAAATACACGGTTGTTTTTAATTTTTAGAGAGGTGATGCCCGTTTGCTCGCGTTCGCGCATTTCTATTTGCGCTAACACGCTAGACGCATTATTACGCACGTGGTTTAACTCATCTAACCGCGTATTTACGCCTTCTCGTATCATACCGCCTTCGCGGGTGGTATGAGGCGGCGCTTCAACAATGCGGTTATGAATGCGGTGAAAAATATCGGAAAGGTCGTCAAAGGTTGCAGCAATTTCGGCATGGGCAGGGGCTTTTAGTTCCTTCAAAATCGTATGAACGGCAGGTAAATCGTGTAAGGAAGCCCGCAGGGTTACCAAGTCACGCGCGTTGGCGGTGCGTGCGGCAAGCCGCGCCATTACACGCTCAAGGTCGTGAACATTTTGCAAAAGAATTTGCAGGTCGGCACGTTGTAAAGCAAGGCTGTGCCATTCCGCCACGGCTTGCTGGCGGCGGTTAATTTCTGCCGTATTTAACAGCGGCATTTCCACCCAATTGCGCAAAAGCCGCGCGCCCATTGCGGTTTTTGTATGGTCCAGCACGCCTAATAGCGAACCTTTTTTAACAGGCTCGCGCATACGGGTGGTCAACTCAAGATTTCTGCGCGAAGCCGCGTCCAGCGCCATGTGGCTTTGCTGGGTGTAGGGCTTTAACGCGGTAATTTGCGTCATTGCGTTCTTTTGCGTTTCCGCCAAATAGGCAAGCAATGCACCCGCGGCGGGGATTTGCGCCGCGTTTTGGGAAAGCCCAAACCCTTCTAAGTGAAGCGTATAAAAATGCTCGGTCAGGCATTTGAATGCATTCGCTTGGGTAAACGTCCACAGGGGGGCGGCGGTTGCCTTTAGACCCGTGATATTTTCCACCACGCGGGCAAGGGGAAAGTTTTCGGGCAACAAAATTTCTGCGGGCTGTATGCGGGTGAGTTCGTCCGTCATTTTTTGGCTGCTATCCACCAGCGTAACCATAAAAAGCCCCGTGGAAATATCCGCCGTGGCAATGGCAAATGCATCTTTCTCGTTATGGATACATGTTATGTAGTTATAGCGGTTTTCCTCCAAAAGATTGGCGTCCGTCACCGTGCCCGGGGTAATTACGCGCACAACGTCGCGCTTTACAATGCCCTTGGCTAACTTCGCGTCCTCTACTTGGTCACATATTGCTACGTGGAAGCCCTGCGCAACCAACCGCGCGATGTAGCCGTCCACCGCGTGGGCAGGCACACCACACATGGGAGCGCGTTCCTCTTGCCCACAGTCCCGTGCCGTTAGCGCAATGCCCAGCGCCTGCGACGCGGTTTTTGCGTCTTCGAAAAACATTTCAAAAAAATCACCCAGGCGGAACATTAATATACACTGCGGCACTTTCTCCTTAATCGAAAAATACTGTTGCATCATGGGGGTGTAGGTTGCCATATTATTACCTGCCTGTCGAATTTTGCGCATAATTTGCCAAAATAATACCATATTGTTAGAATGCATGTAAAATTTTCTGCCAAGATAAGGAAGTGCTTCTAATGCAATACCGCGAAGACAGGGCATCGGGCAACAAATTATCCGCACTGGGTATGGGTTGTATGCGTTTTCCGTCAAATAAGGCGGAAACGGAGCGTATGATTCTTGCCGCAATAAAAGGCGGGGTCAACTTTTTCGACACAGCATACATATACCCAAGCAGTGAGAAAACACTGGGCGATATCCTTGCGCGAAATAACAAGCGCAAGGACGTTTTTATCGCTACCAAGCTGCCATTAATGATGTGCAAAACCCCCGAGGATTTTGACCGCTTGTTTAACGAGCAACTAAAACGCCTGCAAACGGATTATATTGACTATTATTTCCTGCACAACGTCACGGATTTTGCGCAATGGGAGCAAATGCGCGCGCTGGGCATTGAGGATTGGCTCACGCAGAGGAAAAAGGAGAAGAAAATCCACAACATCGGCTTCTCCTACCACGGTACCTGTGATGATTTTTTGAAAATACTCGCCTCGTATAACTGGGGTTTCACCATGATTCAATACAATTACTACGATGAAAATTACCAAGTAGGACGCAAGGGGTTACAAGCGGCGGCGCAAGGCGGCGTTTCTGTCATCATCATGGAACCCCTTCTCGGTGGGCGCTTGGCTACAGGTGTGCCTAAAAAGGCACAAGAAATATTCGCAAAAGCCGACCCCGCAAAAAGCCCCGCAGACTGGGCGCTACACTGGTTATGGAACCAACCCGAAGTAACGGTGGTGCTTAGCGGCATGTCCAACACCGCTGTACTTGAAAAGAATCTTCTTTCGGTAAAAAATTTCACCCCATTGGAAGAAAGCACAAAAACCGTCTATGCCGATGTGGTGGCGCACTTCCGCGCGGCGTATAAAATTAACTGCACGGGTTGTAACTACTGTTTGCCCTGCCCCAAGGGGATTAATATTCCCGCCGTGCTTTCGGCGTATAATGCGCGGTATGTGCAAGGGCTTGTTACCTCCATGACCATGTACCTCACTTCTACGGCGGCGCTGCGCAAGGAAAACACAAGCCCCCGCAAATGCAACGACTGCGGAAAATGTGAAAAACATTGCCCGCAGTATATACCCATTCGCAAATCCCTAAAAAAGGTAGCCCGCAAATTTGAACCGTTGCCCATGCGCTGGGTGCTGGCGTTGGTAAGGAAGGTTATGGGCGGGTAAGCGAAACCACCCTATCCGCCATTTTTGCGCTTTCCAAATTATGCGTAGCCATAAGAATCGTATATTCCTTCCGCAGTGTTTCAACCGTTTGTAAAATTTCCTGCTCGGTTTCTGCATCCAAGGCACTTGTTGCCTCGTCAAAGACGAGGACGGGTGCTTTTTTAATGAGGGCGCGGGCAATGGCAATGCGCTGGCGTTGCCCGCCCGAAAAGGACGCGCCTTTTTCGCCGCAGGGGGTATCGTAGCCCTGCTCCAAGGTTTCGATAAAATCGTGGATGGCGGCGGCTTTTGCGGCGGCGATAATTTCTTCGTCGGTAGCGTTGCCCCCTGCCCCAAGGGCGATATTTTCGCGGATAGTCATGTCAAAAAGCTTGCCGCTTTGGTCTACATAGGCGAAATGCAACCGCCAATTTTCCAGCGTGCTTTGGGCGAAGGATAAATCGCCAATGTGCATATTCAAATCGTCGCGGGCGTACAAGCCTGTGATGGCTTTTAGCAAGGTGGATTTTCCGCTGCCCGATGCCCCCGTGAAGGCAACCATTTCATTTTCCGCAATGTGCAGGGAGAAGTTTTCAACCACAGGACTTTGGGCATCGCGGTATTGGAAGGTGAGGTTCTCCAAGCGTAAGGCATAGTCCTTGGCGGTTTGGGAAGCCCCATTTTTCTGTGGCAATTCCCGCTCCAGTATGGCGAAAACCCGCTCCGCGCCTGCGATAGGCGGTTGCAAATTGGCGAAGTTTTCCCCAAGGCTTCCGATAGAAGAAGTCAACGAAGCCGCCATAATATACGCCGAAGCCAGCACAGGGAAGGGGATGTACCCCGCCGTTACCAAATATCCGCCAAAACCAAATACCACCGCCAACGTAAGCCAGCCCTCCACCGTGCCAAAAAGCCGTTGCCCCATACGAATTAACCCGCGGCGGAACTCCAATTTTTTAAGTCGGGCATTCTCCTTGTCGAAGGACAGGTACACCTGGGATTGCATATGGTACGCACGCAGGGTAATCGCCCCCGCGAAGATATTGCTTACGGATTTTACCGCATCGGCGTTGGCTTCCAGTTGCGTTTTGCCAATCCGCGCCAGTGGTTTCGTAAAGCGGTGTTGCATAAAAAAGCTTACAACCCCTACGGCAAATACCGCCGCCCCCAGTCGCAAATCCACGGCAAATACTACAATGGACGCGCCAACAATGGTAATTAAACTATTGATTAATTGCATAAGCGGTGTTTCGAAAATTGCCAGCGCGGTGTTTGCGTCGGTGTTAATTGCGGCAATGCCTTCGCCGCTGTGGGTAATATCCTCCAAGCCCGTGCGTACGAAGGTGCGGAACAATTGTTGCTTCATGTCCATGCCCGCCCGTTCAATGACAATAATGTTCACATATATCGCCACCAGAAATACGGCGAGGTAAACCCCCATCATAATTGCCAGCGTAACCGCGGCGGAAAAAATGGCATCCCGTTCCCCCGCTACAATGGCTTCCATAATATTTGCCGCAAAAACCGATAAGATAAACGGGAAGGCAAAACCCTGTGACGCGTAAATAAATTGGGTAATCCCATACCGCACCGCGTAGGGGCGCATAAAACGGAACATCTTATAGAAATAAGGGCTCATGCCGTTATCCTCCCTTCGCTTACGTGAATTACTACATCGCACGCTGCAATGGCTTGGGGGCGGTGGGCGACCATAATTACCGTTTTTCCGCGGGTGGCTTCTGCGAAGCCCGCGAGGACAGCGGCTTCCGTTGCGGGGTCAAGTGACGCGGTGGCTTCATCAAAGAGGATAATAGGGGCATTTTTGTAGAATGCCCGCGCCATAGCCAAACGCTGGCGTTGCCCCCCGGAGATATTGTCTGCGGCTTCGGTTAATGTGCCGTTAAATTGGTCGGGCAAGGATTGGATAAAGTCTAAAATCCCCGCTTGGGCACAAGCTTTTTCCATATCCGCCAGCCGAATTTCGCCCCCTGCGGCAATGTTTTCGCCAATGCTTACAGGAAACAGGAAGGAATCCTGTGGCACATAAGCGCAGGATGCGCGCAAGCCACGCATCCCGTCCCCTTGGGAAATATCCTGTCCATTTATGGTAATCGAACCCGCCGTAGGGCGGTACAAACCAAGAAGCAACTTCAAAATCGTTGATTTTCCCGAACCGCTTGCCCCAACAATGGCAACCCGACTGCCCCCACGAATGGTGAAGCTGGCGTTTTCCAACGCATAGGTGGGGGTTTCATCCTCGGCGTTGTAGGCAAAGCTTACGTTGTTAAAGGTAATGTCCCCTGTAATTTGTGGGGTGAGGGTGTCCGTTTCTGCGGTATTTTCCAGGGGGAAGTCGGTGTTTTCGTGTAGGCGTTTTGCCCCTGCCATTGCTTCGGCAAGCCGCCCTACGTTCTGCGCCAGCATCATTACCGACCCTGAGGCAATGGTGACGGTGGTTACGAAGGCGATAAATTCCGCCAGCGTCATTTCCCCACCGATAACCGCAAACGCCAAAATAGTGAAAATCACAATCAGCGGGCTCATTAAAATCGCCATCATAGAACCCACCATAATACCCAGCGAAACGGCAAATTTCTTCAACGCGGCGAAATATTGCCCGTAAACATGCATGTACCGCGCTTCCAACAATTCCTCTAAATTATACGCCGCCACCAGCGACAAATTTTGTAACGAATCGTTGACCACGGCGTTAAAGGCCGCTTTTTTCTCGCTCATCCGTGTTGCCCAGCGTTGCAAGGGCATGGCAAGGGCTACTTGTAAAATTAACATGCCAATGGCGGCTAGGAAGGAAATCCCCGTAAAACGCGGGCTTAAAATAAGCAAAAACACAAAGGCAGAAACAAAGGAAATAAAATCTGAAATTAAGTCAAACAAGCCCGTCGCCACCAATTGCTCTGCCTTGGGTGCGTCGTTGGTAAACAGGGAAAGCCGCTCCCCGCTGGCGGCGCGTTCCACCTGGAAAAAAGGAACCCGCAGGAAATACCGCACAAAATTCCCCCGTAACCCGTACCCCACCTCGGAAGCGCACCGCGCCATGGAAAAGGTCGCCGCCGCAGAAAACACCGCCCGCACCGCCATTACGCCCGTAAGTAAAATGAGCAATCGGATTAGGGTGGAAGTATTTTCATACAGGGCGGCTTCCCCCATTTGCCCGCTTAGGCGATTCATAACCACCAGCGCCACCGCCGCCCCGCAGGTGGCGAAAATGTACAGCACCAGCACAGGGGCGTAACGGAAATTGGCGTTTTTTATGGTTGCGGTAAAAATTTTCATATATTACCTCCCGTTGTGAAAAGTGGTTTTTTGCGTGAATCGCCTTGTATAATCATCATTTGGGGCGGCGCGTTAAAGGCTTGCATCAGCGCAAGCACCCCAAGGAAGCAGTCTCGCGGGGTAAATTCGTAAATCTCTTGCCGTGTGTCGTCCAATTCGATAAAGGTGGATTTGAGAAATTTCATTTCAATGAGCATTTCCAGCACACGGGGGGCGTTTTCTTCCGTTATACCCGTGTTTTTTGTGAAATATTTTGCAGAAAATTTCGAATTCTTTTCCTTGGCATGCAGGAAAAATAAGGCATTTAACACATCCCCATCCCCCAACGCGGCGAAGGCCTTGCGGCATTCTTCCTGCGGGAACAACGCCGTTTCCCAACCCTTTGGCGGCTCGGGCATGAGTAAAAAGTAAGGCAATTTTTGCTTGGTAGAAGATAGCATCATGCCCTTTTCGTATAAAATATGCCCGTAAACGGGGTCGTCATCGTCCCCTTTTTTCGTCATTTCTTCGAAAATTTGCATGAAAGTTACGCCCACTTTATCGAATACCTTTGTCCCCATCATGCCCAGCATAACCGCCCAACATAATCGCCACGCCCGCTCGAAGGCGGCTTCCATTGCGTCCTCTGCCCATTCCCCCGGTCGGGTTTCGTTTGCATCCAGCGGCTCGGCAATATAATGGCGTACGCTCATTTCAATATTTTCGTAATTACCCGCCTCGCGCCCAAACAGGCGGTCTATGGCTACGCCAAAAAAATCTGCCAGCGCCGGGAGCAGGGCAATATCGGGCGAACCGCCGCTTTCCCATTTGCTCACCGCCTGCCCGCTAACGCCAATGGCGCGCGCCAAGGCTTCCTGGGTGATGTTTTTCGCCTTGCGCAACTCGCTAATCTGCACACCAATGGAAAATTCCTGCATGGTTGAGCCGCTCCTTTGTTTCCAAATAATTGTTACACAGAAATTGTAATGCAAAGCCACGGTTGGGACAATAGAGGGAAATGGGCAAAAATTCAACCGAGGGTTGGATGCGAACGCAAATAAAAACCCCGCAAACATGTTGTTCACGGGGTCCGATGAAGCTGAGCTGGAAGGATTTGAACCTTCGAAGCAGGAAACGAGAACCGACTAAAATCATGTTCGATAAACACCCGCAAAACCCTGCATTTATCGCATTTCTATGTTCGATAAAAATGCGAAAATCACAATTTACCGAAAACTTGTGAGATAATAATGGGATAATAATCGAAAAAGACCCAAAATATGCCCCTAGTTTTTCAACACCTTTTCGCAATTCTAACTCATCAATGCTGGTATAAATATTCGCAGTAATGGAAATGTCACTATGTCCCATCAGCACCGAAGCAGTTTTCAATGGTACACCTTGCTTAGCAAGTATCGTGCAAAAGGTATGCCGCAAACTGTGTAATGTATAAGGCTCGATACCCACGCGCTTACACAGTCGCTTAAAAGCGGTCAACATGTTAGCCGTTTCCCTATACGTACATGTATCGCTAGAAAACAATACGCTAGAATCGCCGTAATCAATCTCTAAGCGTTTATGCTTTTCCTGCTCGTATGTAAGATGCAATAAAAGTAAATCGCGAATATCGGACAATATAGGCACTGTGCGAATCCCGCTAGCAGTTTTGGTAGAGGAAATAATAGGCACATACTCCCCTTCAACGGTCAAAAATTTAATAGACTTATCTACTTGTACCGTATCCGCCTTCAAGTCAATATCACTATTTTTTAAAGCTAGCATTTCCCCAGCGCGTAAGCCAGTAAAAAGAGCAAAAACAAATGGAAAATATTTAATATTACTTTTTGCAACATCTAATAAAATTTTAACATCATTGTCGGATAACGCTTTATTAACCTTTTCCATTCTTGTAATTTTGGGCAGAACAACTGCATTCAAAGGGTTTTTAATAATAATATCTGCCTTTATGCAATAAATAAAAAAGCTACTCAATAATTTATGCGTAGTTTTAACGGTAGAAGGTGTATAGACATTTAAAACATCATTATAAAAAGCCTGTATGTTAGCCGACTTTATATCAATTAGTTTCATTGTAGCCCGCTTGCTATTTTTAATCCGTTTATTATATTCCGTTTCATGTCGCGAAAAGGTAGAAAGAGATACAGACGGGCGTACAACATTATTAAACCATTCATCAAAGGCAGTTAAAAAGGTAGCGTTAACATATTTAAGCGCAACGCCATTATCGACCATGTTTAAATATTCATCACGTTTTTGTATCGCTTCCTTTTTAGAAGAACCATAAAACACTTTACGAATACGTGAGCCATCCGCGCCATAACCAACAGAAGCAGACACTTTAAAATAATTATGCCCGTTTACATTAAAGTTAGTTTTCTTAGCCACGCGCCACCTCAAAAATGTTTTTTAATGCCAGCATCTTTCAAAATTTCATTAGCAGAAACTTTTGATTTAATGCCCTTATTAACACTAAAATTCTTATCCTTAATCGGACTATACCAAACGGCATGACTGCCTTTGCCTGCCCGTACAAAATGGCAATTGTTGTCCATTAATATACGTTTTAACTTATCATCATAATTAGCCATTATACTGCCAACATTTCTTCACGGTGCGCGTAAAAATCAAGTTTAACAGGTTCAAAAATGCCATGATTTAATTCCAATAAATCAGAGGCAGCATAATGAACATTCTTAATCAGTTCATCAAGCTTATCCCCTTCCAATACAAGCCCATAAATATCATTACTCGTAGCAATCCAAACATCAACCTCATTATCCCACCATAAATCAATTCGGTATTTTTCCAGCATAGCGAAACTCCTTTCGAATATAAAATATATATTGACATGTGCGAACGCCTGTTCTATAATCTGCAAACATTACATGCGAAGGTGATTATATGACAAACGGCGAAACAACCAAGCAACGGAAAGCCGACAAGGAAGCAGTGCGCGCCATAACGGACACACAAGCAAATGCTATGCTTGCTTTACTATATCAATGGCAGACCGAAGAAGTTTGCTAAACGCCTCGTATTTATCATCTGGCACGTTATCAATCATGCGAATCAACTGCTCTTTAGCAGTTGATTCTTTTTTTATTGGTTGCCAACCCGAAGGCAATTCACCAACGCCTAAAAGATAATCAATAGAAACATCATATAATTCAGCCAGTTTTATGAGATTATCACTCCTTGGACGTCTTTTGCCATATTCATAAAGTTGATAAGGAACTTCTTTAATGTTCAAATATTCAGCTACATACTTCTGTGTAAAGCCCATGCCTTTTCTTAAATCCTTTAATCTCTCTGCTGTAATATTCATAAAACCCACTCCAAAAAAATATTTCAAAAAAGTGTTGACACTATCTTAAAGATAGTTTAAAATACAACCATCTTAAAGATAGGTGCGCCAAACGATAGTGTTTTAAACCCCATAATACGCATCTTGCCCCAAAAAGTCAACGAAAAAGGAGCAAAACGCATGAAAGTACCACCAGAATTACCATATTACTGGCTATCCGCAAAAGAATACGCCAAACAAACAAAAATAGGCTATGAAGAAGCACTTCGCATGTGTCGTAACAAAGAACTAATTGCAACCCAAACCGACGGGGGACATTGGCGGATAAAAGTTGACCGCTATACAAACGGTGTCCCACTGGAAAAGTATCAAGAAGTAATAAAAGAAAATTCCAGCTTAAAAGCACAAATAGAAACCATACGCAAATTAATAGCATAACATTTTTTTTTACATCCGAGGGTTTCGAGGGCAAATGAACGCAGGGTTTTACAACCCGTACCCCCTGCGCCCCTTGGTAGTGAAGGCAGAAACCCCGTGCCTTTAACTAACTGCCCTTAACGTGAACCCGCGCAATACCTCAAACGCGAGCCAGTAAATTACAAACTTTTTTATATAACATTCGCGTCCCTTCTCCAATAGACACCCGACCAAAGGGAGCGGTGTAAGCACAAGCGGAAGCGCGTGCTAGAGGGCAAGCCTCGATTACTGCGCCATGGGTTACTCGCCTTCACTACCAAGGGGTACAGGGGGAGCGGGTTGTAAAACCCAAGAGAAGAAAACAGGGACTAGTCCATCCTTCCCCACCCTCGGATAAAAATAACCCCAACCCCACCCAAAGGAGCGAACTCAAATGACCAGAGAAACAAAAGTACTAGCACTTTTAGCGATAACCAAAGAAATTGCATCATGGAAAGAGATTAACCGTAACGAAGTTTTCCAAAAAGAAATAGAAAACTACGAAAAAGCATACGAAGAAATAATAAAACTAGAAGAAATATAACCCTCACCTCGGTAAAAAATATCCTGCAAAGGAAGTAACTATATGACAACCACTTATAACGAGGTGTTAGAAAAGGCTAAAAAAAACGGTATAACCTCAAAAATATACGATAATCCACAAGGTGATGCCATATACATGGTAGAAATAGAAGCTCAACAAATAGTATTTAACAGTTGGCATTCCTACGTTTTTTTCATAATAGCGTATGAAGCATTAAAAAACAAAAAATAAAAAAGTAGGGGCAACAAATGATTAAAACAATCGTATTAATAACAATAATTGCATTTATCGCACTAGTCCCTATACAAACCCAAGCAATAACAAATTGGTGTTTAACAGGTGCATATAGGGAGTGCGATTGTATAACCGACCAAATACCCATACCGCCCATAAATAACCCGTGCGAAGCATGTAACTATACTCCCATAGACTTAACCCAAACAAACGAACATTTGCAAGCGATAATAAATGAGCTACAAATATTAACCGCAACTTACAGCCAAATCGAAGAATTAAAAGAAAATCAAATAGCAATTAACATGAAGATACAACTGATAACAGTAACTCTGCTGGTATCGTTTATCATATTAGCACTCGTTGGCATAATTAAATTTATTTACTACAGCTATATCCAGCCATGGCTTGAACCATGCTGTTGATATAAAAAATAAGGAAAGGAGAATTACAATGACCCCTACTACTGGTATTTTCGGTGACCTCAACCTTGTACCCGCGCTACAATCGTTCGTTAGCGATGCAAGCGGTATGATAGTTGAGCTTCTGCCCGTAGGCGTTGGCTTAATCCTCGTATTAGCCGCTCCTCGTATCGTGCGTCGTATTGTTGGCGCATTCGTTTAATCGTTATGCGTATGGTTGTAAAAACTAGAATCTTATCTATAAGTACGGGTAATTAACTTGCCCATATAATTAGCTAAGAAGAAGGTTATTAGAACCATAAGGTATAACCAAGGGGAGTAACCCGCTCCCCTAATACATAAAACAGAAAGGAAAACGGCAAATGTATAAAAAAATAATCATAAGCGTGTTAATTATAGCAATAACATTTGTCGCATATCCAATACCCACCCGCGCAGAAGGATTAACAAATGTAGCCAGAAATACATTAACAGCAATAATAATCGCAGGTGGCGTATCTTTCGATAGTACCAGCGCAATAACAACGTTTATAGATAAATTAGCAAGTGAATTAACAGTCGCGCAAATTAATGAATTAAATTCGGCTTCAACGCAATTAAATGTGAATCGTACCTCTGTAGCTGGGGATACAATTAATACAACGGCTATATCTTGGGAAACGATAAGAGAAATATGGGATATTTTTATAAGGCAAAATTACATTTATGTTTGCGACAATCAAACAAGGCTGGAAATAGAAGAAACTCCGAGTTTAGGAAACTTGGGAAGATTAAGGGCAGTGGGCACTATATTAAATACCCCAGTATTTTGTCTAGGTGACTTCACATTAGATTTTAATACACATTGGATAGGCTTTGGCTTAGGCAGAATGAACGTGGCAGACATGGTACCGTTTTATAATGTTTTGCAAAACCCAATGTATTTTAATGTAGGGCATTGGACGGCACAAAGAGAATATATAGCGAGTGAAGGTATTTGGGAAATAGCAATAAGAAGAAACGGTTTTTTTAACTCTTTTGGAATAGATTGTGGTTGGGGTGAAAGAACATTTTTAAATCCATTGGGATTCGGATTATTTAGGTTTAATCATTTTGGAAGTTCAACCATACGATTTATGCAAGTAACAGAAATTACGTATTGGAATGGCTTCCATACACTTCATTTTGCATTTACGTCCGAATCGCCGTTTGGTGCTAATGCATTAGAACCATTTAATACAATAGGCGCAGACTTAGCTGTAAATAATATTTTCACCAACAAAACCAATACAGAAAATGCAATAAGAAGCGTAGCAGAAACAACGGTAGGTGGAACGCAATTATTAATTAGGGTAGAAGAAAATGTACCACAATTAGTAAATGCAGTTATGCCCAATGTAGTAGAAGGACAGGCATTACCCGTTGCGCCCCCAGTTGATGGCGCGTTAATGGATATATTACGGGAAATTAGAAATTCTGTACGTAACTTGCCCAACGCAATAATCGACGGAATGACAACCATGTTTCAAAATTTATTTGTCCCAAGTGAAACATTTTTTCAAGATAATTTTGACGAATTGCAAGACGAATTGCGAGAACGTTTACCCTATCAAATTTACATTGATACATTTGGACAGCTTAGAAACATGCAAACCGCGCTAGATATGTCCGCGACTACACGCGCATTACCAATAACCCATGCAACGGCAAATGCAACAAATCTATCACTAGATAACCCCGAGCAATATATTTCCATGGTAACAAACTTAATACGCCCACATTTAAACGCAATAAGAAATGTAGTAGGCGCATTATATGGAATATTACTAGCCCTATTTAACTACAGGCAATTGTTATGGCTAATCCGTGGCACATCGCCAATAAGCATTGATAAAGCAGGGTAAAAGGAGTTAAAAATGATAATAGAATTGTTATTGCGCCCCATATTTGCGCTATTAAGGTTTGCAATGCAGTTTATCCCAAGCATGGGCGATAACGCAGAAGCACCTGTACAAGTAGTTTATCTTATGGAAATAATTGGAGTAGCATTTTATATTTTTCCACCACAATTATTTTTTATCTTTATAGCTAATTCCATGTTTTGGATGTCGGCTCATATGGGCTGGGCGATAATAGAATGGGTATACAAAAAAATCCCTGGCGTTAATTAACACAGAATAAATACAAAAAGGATGATAAACATGTTAGTTAAAATCAAACAACTAATAAAACGTACTCCCAAGGAAATTCCCATAAAAGAACCCGTCCCACAACCCCACCTAGAAATAAAGCCCCCACCCTTTGCAGAAACATTTTTTCTATTCGACTTCCCCGTAATACGTTTGCTATCCCATATCATACGTTTAATTGGTTACATCGTCCTCGACCTAGCTCGTGCGATAAAAACCCGCGACAAAAAAGCACATTTATTTGGTATATGGTGCTTTGTCGGCTTGCCGGGTGCTGGTAAAACAATGTCGTTAGTAAATTACCTAGACAATCAACGGCGAAAATACGGGGATAAAATAATTATCATTACGAATTTTTATTACGCAGGGCAAGATGCCCATTTAAAAGATTGGAAAATGCTTATGGACGAATACGACCGCCCCGTAATTTTCGCGTGGGACGAGCTTCAAAACGAATTTAATTCACGGGAATATAAAGGTTTTCCAACGCCCCTAGTCCATGAATTAACCCAAAATCGCAAGGGGCATGGTAAACAAGTTGTATATACCACGCAGACTTTTACCGCAGTAGATAAAAATTTTCGTAGCCTTACTACTATGGTAGTAGATTGTCGCACCTACTTCAAACGCCTAACCACTAGTGCATATTACAAGCGCGAAGTATACGAAGCACGAATAGAAGCAAAAGCAATTGACCGCAAAATAAAAAACAAACCCAAACGCCGTGAACGGTTTTTACAAACGGACTACCTGCGTAGTCGCTACGATTCCTACCAACGCTTAGATTACCTCAAAGGGCTTGAATATACGGGACTAGAAACGCCCCCGCTAACGCTAAACACAAACTAACCCCACCTATAAAGGCTGTGACGGTTATCCCCGCGCAGAAAAAAATATATAAGGAGCGATTTACATGTTAATGACTTTACAAGGAAAAAGGGAACTGGATTTCAAAGACCAAACAGGCAATTTGGTACAAGGTACAAGCCTATTTGTTAGCTTCAAAGAAGATGGCGTAGAAGGGCAAGCAACGGCAAAAATATTTGCAAAAAAGGGTTTTGTGTTTCCCGACAACATAAAAATCGGCGATAATATAGAATGCTTTTTTAACCAGCGGGGTAAGCTCGATGCAATTATTCCCGCTAGAAAGTAATTTACAAGCTACTGGGGTTACGGCAAAAAAAACGCTGTAGCCCCTAAGCCGTGGCGAGAATTACGCCCGCGCGGGCATTTAGGCGCGATATACGTTGCTAGATTCTGATTCCCCCATCAAAGGAAACAGAACGCACCCAACGTACTGCCCACTGCGTATACGTCACTGAGTTCGTCATCCACCTGTAAGCCATCACCTACACAGGCACTCGTATACACACCAAGATGGTAGAGGGGTGTCAAGCAATACCCGCAAGGGTATAGTGAAAAAAATTTTTTCTAGCCCATATTAAATAAAAACCCTCGTACATATGGCGGGGCTAGAAAAAAATTTTTTCACGGTGCTTGATAGCCCTGTACCATCTTGGTAGGCTGGCGAGTGCTGGGGAGTGGTAAATTTTGGATATTAAAGCCTAGTCCTAGAGGTTTTGGTGTGCGCGAAAAGCGCGCTTGCGCGCTTCGCGCCACCTCGCAGTTAGCCAGAGATTTTAACGAAGTGGGGGTTAGTATTACCCCCCACTTCGTTACAAAGTTACAAATGCCAACAAACCCAGCAATATAGCGAAGGAATTTGTAACCAATACCTCGTTACAACCTCGTTACAAATATCAAACCGTTACAAATTGGGGGAGTTATGAAGAAAGAAGATGTGAGTAAAAGCTGGTTCTGTGTTTTCAACAATCCCGAAAAGCATGGCTATGAAGGTACACCAGCAGAAATAGTAAGCGAAGTAATAGCCAAATGGATAGAAGACAACCCTCAACGCACTTGTGCTGTAACCTACTGTATATCTGCTGATGGCTTAAAACATTTACATGCGGTTTTCGAAGATGTACGCGCAATGCGATTTACAAAGATTAAAAAAGTCTTTCCATCTATGCATATTGAAGCAACCAAAGGAAATAAAGAGCAAGCCGAAAAATATATAAACAAGCAACCCCCATTTGATGAAATGGGCGAACAGGTAATATATACCAGTAGACACGGTGAAATAAAAGGTAGACAAGGGCAACGGCGTGACCTTGATATTTTGGAAGAATTAATAAATCAAGATTTAACCCCCGTGGAAATAATGGATATGTCCATGTCCTACCGAAAACATGAAAAACTAATACGTGATGCGTATTATCGTAAACGTTCAAAGGAAACGCCTGTACTGCGCGATATTAATGTAATATGGCACTGGGGCGAATCTGGTAGCGGTAAATCATATACTTACGTCAAAAAGGTAGAAGAACATGGTGAGGAGCATGTATACCTCGTAGGTGAATATGAAAGGGGCTTCGATAAATACAACGGTGAAAAAATTCTATTCCTTGACGAATTTCGTGGTCAAATAAAATATGAGCAATTACTAGCACTGCTTAGTGGCTACAAAGTCCAAACCTATGCAAGATATTCTAACGTAGTAGGATTATGGGACGAGGTTCATATAACATCTGTGTTTCCACCCGACTTGCTATACGAAAACATGATAACAAACCATAGGAAGGTAGATAGCTATGAGCAATTGCGTAGACGTATAACCAACATAACCTACCATTACAAAACAAATGACGGCGATTATATAGAATACAATACCCCTAGTGACGAATACGAAAATTATAACAAGCAAAAACGACTAGCCAAGCCCGAATATAATAATGCCGTTTTCACCGAAGTAAAAGACGATGACACAATGCCATTTTAGCATCTAATGTTTAGTCAAATGCAAAATATGTGAGATAATAATGGGATAATAAACAAAAAAGAGATAAATTTTGAGAAAAGAAAAACCCCGCAAACCTTATGTTTACGGGGTTTTTACTGAGCTGGAAGGATTTGAACCTTCGAATGCAGGAAACGAGAACCGACTAAAATCATGTTCGATGAAAGCGCTAAAAACCCATGAATAGCAACATTTAAATGTTCGATGAAACTAACAAAAAAAGAATTTATCAAAAACCGAGTAGTTAAAAAGTAGTTAAATCACTTCAAAAGTAGGTAGAAAGGCGCTCAATTCCCTTACGCAACTCCAAATCGTCAACAGATGTATAAATATTCGCAGTAACGGAAATGTCACTATGTCCCATTAACACGGAAGCGGTTTTTAACGGTACTCCCTGCTTCGCAAGTATCGTGCAAAAGGTGTGACGTAAACTGTGTAACGTGTAGAGCTCAATACCTACACGCTTGCACAACCGTTTAAAGGTGGTCAACATGTTAGGCGTTTCCCTGTAAGTACACGTGTCACTGGAAAATAAAATGCTCTCGTTTCCGTATTCTATCTCTAAGCGCTTATGCTTTTCCTGCTCGTAAATTATGTGAGCGTCAAGCAAATCGCGTATATCGGATAATATAGGCACAGAGCGTATCCCGCTGGCAGTCTTGGGTACTGAAATAACAGGAACATATTCGCCGTTAACGCTTAAAAATTTAATTGACCTCTCTACGCGAATAATACCCGCACCAAAATCAATGTCACTATTACGTAATGCCAACATTTCCCCGGCACGTAAGCCCGTAAAAAGTGCAAACACAAAAGGAAAATATTTAACATTATCTCTAGCCACTTGCAAAAGGATTTTTACATCATCATCAGATAACGCTTTATTAACCTTCTCCAGCTTTGTTATTTTAGGCAACACAACCGCATTCAATGGATTTTTAATAATAATGTCGGCTTTAACGCAATAAATAAAAAAGCTACTTAATAATCTGTGCGTAGATTTAACTGTAGACGGCGTGTACGTTTTAAGAATATCATTATAAAAAGCCTGCACGTTAACAGAACGCACATCGTTCAATTTCATATTTGCCAGCTTGCTTGTTTTAATCCGCTTGTTAAATTCTGTTTCATGTCGATTAAATGTTGACAATGATACCGAGGGACGCATAACATTCTCAAACCATTCATTAAAAGCCGTTAGAAAATTAACGTCAATATATCGCAACGCTATTCCGCTTTTTGAAACATTCAAATATTCATCACGTTTGCGAATGGCTTCCTTTTTAGAAGAACCATAAAACTGCTTCTTAATCGCCGTACCATCAGAATCAATACCAACGGTAGCCGTAACTTTAAAATAATTACTACCGTTTATGCTAACATTCGTTTTTTTAGCCATAAATCACCTAGAACATCTTTTTAATACCCGCATCTTTTAAAATCTCATTAGCAGAATGACGAGACTTAATGCTACGGTTTACAGAAAAAGTATCCTTTGTAATAGGACTATACCAAATTTGATGGCTACCCTTACCCGCACGCACAAAATTACAGTTGTTATCTGTTAAAATGCGCTTTAGCTGTTTATCATAATCAGCCATTATACAGCCAGCATCTCTTCACGGTGTGCGTGAAAATCAAGTTTAACAGGTTCAAAGATGCCATGATTCAATTCTAACAAATCAGAAGCTGCATAATGCACATTTTTCATAAGTTCATCAAGCTTATCGCCTTCCAACACAAGCCCTCTTATGTCTTCACTTGTAGCAATCCAAACATCAACTTCACTATCCCACCATAAATTGATGCGGTACTTGTCTAGCATAAAAAACAACTCCTTTAGATTTATATTAAATTAACGGTATTCGTCAATGTCAATCGGTTCACTAAAATCCGTAAATGAATGAGTTTTATCAACAGGATACCGTTTTAGAATAGACAATACCAGTTCAAATAAAAGCGCTACAAAATGCAAACCAACATATGCAAACCCTATTAGCGTAAAGTACAAATCATCGCCAACAGACGCAATTAAAAGCAAGACAGAAAAGCCAATAAACAGAAAAGAAGCTGTATGCCGTTTACGACTGTACGAAAAAGTAGTAATCAGCCCGTATATGGGAATAATCAGTAAAAGCCAACCGATTTGGTTGCCCCCAACACGCACTAAAAACAGTGATACCCCATGTGCAAAACGAAAAGGTGATATGCTAAATAATGATACTCCAAAAAATCGTTGTTGCCAAACATTCAAGAAAAACATAACACATAAAAGCAGATAAACAATCCGTAACGACCGAATGTTTAAATATTTCATGCTAAAACCCCCATAGATTTATTTAAAAATACGAAAATGAAACAAAAAAGTTTACAAGACAATCGAACGAATACACGAACAAAATACACTTGACAAATACCAAACACACGTTCTATAATCGTCAAACAAAACAAAAGACGGTGATTCTATGGATAAGGAACGCACTCGCAAGCAAAAAGAAGATGATAAACGAAAAGTACGCACATTATCCACTAGCGAGGCAGAGGCTACGCTTGCTTTACTATATCAATTGCAGAGCGCAGAAGCTTACTAAAAGCTTCATACTTATCGTCTGGCACGCTATCAATCATTCGAATCAACTCCTCTCTGGCAGTTGATTCTTTTTTTATTGGTTTCCAATCCAACGGTAGCTCGTCTACCCCCAAAAGATAATCAACACTTACTTTGTAAAACTCTGCCAGCTTAATAAGGTTTTTTTTATTTGGCGCGCTCTTACCATACTCGTTATATTGATATGACGATTCTCTAACGCCTAGCAAATCAGCAATATATTTTTGTGTTACCCCCTTTCCCTTTCGCAAATCTTTCAATCTTTTCGCTGTAACAGTCATGCGACCACTCCAAAAAAAATATTTTAAAAACCATTGACACCCACTTTCATCTAGTGTAAACTGTGACCAGATGAAAGTTGGTGCGAATGAAATCGAGTGTTTTACCCACCATTATACGCACCCAGTTCAAAAAAGTCTACGGAAAAGGAGTAAAAAGCCATGAAAAACCCACACGAAACACCGTATTTCTGGCTAAGTGCGAAAGAATACGCCAAACAAACAGGAATCGGAGTAACCGAGGTACAGCGCATGTGCCGTAACAATGAACTAATCGCAACACAAACAGACGGCGGGCACTGGCGCATAAAAGTAAATCGTTACACAAACGGCGTCCCCCTAGAGGAAATGCAAAAGGTATTAAAGCGGAACTCCGAACTAGAAGCGCAAATTGAAACCATAAGAAAATTAATTGCATAACCCCCCACCCAAAGGAGCGAAAGAAAATGTATAAAAATTTAAAAGTGTATCTTGACAAACAAATTGGTGAGCATGGATATGTATGCATTTATAGGAAAAACGGCGCGTTCTTATGCGAAGGCAAAGTACAAGAATTAAGAGACGCACCACTTTGGCGATTGATGGACGAAGAAAACGCCAAAATCACCAAAAGCATGAAGGGAACAGCCGAAAGCGGAAAAGAATGCAATTTAATCTACATTAAATAAACGGGGGTCCAACCCCGCTACATATCCGCAAGATATGAATAAGCCCCTAAGGAGCGAACGAAAATGACTAAGGAAACAAAAAATTTAGCCCTTGTAGCCATAAACCTTGAGATTCACAGAATGAAATCAATGGAACGTGAAGCATTTCAAGAAATAATAGAAGAATACGAAAAGGCTGTCAGGGAATTGGAAAAAATGGAAGAAATATAAACCATTTAACAAGCCCGCTTTATATTTAAACACACAAAAACCAACCGAGGGCATCGAGGGAAAAGGAGCGAGGGTTTACCCACACGCCCCCGCCGTACCCCGACAAGGTGGAAGCAGACACACCGCGCCTTTAGCAAACTGCCTTTAACGCGAATCCGCGCAAGCCCCAAACCGCGAGCCAGCGCACGCGAACCACGTAATAAAACAATTCGCGTCACTTCTCCAAAAGACCCCCGACCGCAGGGAGCGGGG
>Ga0209755_10000247_pt1 | contig 106403 bp, 100 predicted proteins | sample TergutCo191P1_FD_187301 | JGI IMG/M metagenome (GOLD analysis project Ga0209755, IMG submission 187301) | Cornitermes sp. P1 segment gut microbial communities from Petit-Saut dam, French Guiana - Co191P1 (SPAdes) (version 2) | ecosystem: Host-associated > Arthropoda: Insects > Digestive... | reverse complement strand
CTCTTCTTTCAGCCACGCCTGCCTGTAAGCTTCAAGCTCGGGATAATTACCTTTTTCCTGTTCGATATAACTTACATCAAGGTCCTGCGCCAAATCATTTAAGGTTTTACCTTCGATCGCCATCTTCGCGGTCATAGCGGCGCCCAGCGCGGACGCTTCATTTATATTAGTTAAAAATACTTTATTATCTGTAAGATAAGAGGAAAGCAGGCGGCTGTAAGATTCGTCTTTTCTAAAACCGCCTTCTGTAAATACGTCATATCCTTTTTTAATGCCCGAACGTTCAAGAGCAGTTAATGTCTGCATTACAAGCGAAATGCGCAAAAGCGCGTATGAGGTTTCATAATCAGCGAACTGCTCTGTTATCTTTTCGAAAAGATAATTTTTTCCATCGATTGATATATGCGCTCTTGACGAGGGAAACTGTCCTGACCCTTGAGTTAATTCAGGCAGTAAAAAAAGTCTCCGCTCATTTAATATGCGGCGGTATATTTCTTCGTTAAATGGAGGATTATCGCTTCGGCCGTGTAATTTTTGTAATAACGCTGACCATGTTTCAAATTCCATTCCGCCGAGGAATATTGCGGTTTTTATCGGCGTTCCAAACGCGGAAATGTTAAAAAAAACAACCTTGCCTATTTCATCATCCGAGTATCCGTATTTTTCTATTGGATTCATGATGACGCACCAAGTGCCTGTCGAATTTAAAATAAAGCCGCTTTCTCCCTTTTTCGCAAAGTGCGGCAGAAGAGCCGAGTTCGAATCGTGAATGCCCATTGTAACAATTGTATCATCCGAAAGACCTGTGTTAGCTGCAATTTCGCTTTTGATTGTTCCAAGGACATCCCATGATTTGCGCAGTTTATCCGGCATTAAAGAGGCTATTCCCAAATCGCGCGCGACAGATGAAAAGCGAGAATCAATCTGATCCCATAAATAAGTATGATTCCCCATGTATGTGCTTTCGATGCCGGCTTTTCCCGTTAAGCGAAACCCCCAGTACTGCGGATAAGGAAGCACAGCGGTTACGTTTTTAAATTCCGAAGGAAACATTTTTTTTACAAAGAAGATACCCTTAGCCGGGTTAATCATCGCTTTAAACTCAGGGGTTCCTGTTTTTACCTGCAGCTCTTTAGCGTCCCCGAACCGCGCGTAAAATTCTTTATGAAAATTCTCTCCCGGCTCGTGAGTGTAACACACACAGGGCAGAGCGGCTTTTCCGTCATTTCCCGCGCATACAAAAGTCGCTCCGTGCGTGCTTATTGATACCGCTTTTATATTATATTTTTCCGCAAACGATTTTAATTCAATTAAAAACCATTCTTCCATCGCATCAAGATCATGACAAGGAAGATCATTAATTAGTATTGGATCGAGGACGCGGTAATGCGCTTCAAGTTCGCGAAGCGAATCGTCATAAACTGCGACCTTCTTGTTGGTCATTCCAATATCAATCACCGCTATTGCGTATTTCAAAAAATCCTCCTGCGACAGAATTTATTTATACATCGGACCCAGCGCGGAACACGCGCGGTAATCCGAACCTTCGCTGTCCATTCCGAACGCATTCCAGTAAGCGGGGCGGAAAATTTTATCCTCATCAACATTATGCATGCAGACAGGAATTCTCAGTATTGAACAGAGTGTTATTAAATCCGCGCCGATGTGTCCGTATGAAATCGAGCCGTGATTCGCGCCCCAGCTGTTCATTACATCGTAGGCGGTTTTAAATTTTCCTTTGCCCGTAACGCGCGGAGCGAACCATGTGCAGGGCCATGTGTAATCGGTGCGTTTCCATAAAATTTCCGATACGTCATCAGGTAAATTTAACGTCCAGCCTTCGGCGATTTGAAGCACGGGACCTATTCCTTTTACAAGGTTAAGGCGCGACATTGTTACAGGCATTTCCGCCTTTGTGATAAATCGCGAAGAAAATCCGCCGCCTCTGAAATAACCAAAATCTGCGGCGTTCCATGTTACGGCATTCAGGCACGCTTTTAAGTCTTCGTCACTCACTTCCCAGAAAGGTTTTATAACGCTGTTTCCGTCAGCGTCTTTCATTTCACCTGACGCGTCAACGCAGGCCGCTCCTGAATTTATTAAATGGATAAAGCCGCCCGCTTCTTTTGCCCTGCCTGTTAAATCCCATCCTGCCGCGCGTTTCACGGCTTCCGGGCTCCAGTATGTGCGCACATCCGCGAAAATCTGAGCGGTGCCTGTTAAAAGTTTTCCGAATAACATTCCTGTGCCGTTTAACGTATCGTTTTCTGTCGCCAGAATATATGGTTCGCGCGTTCCCTCCCAGTCAAACGAAGAGCACATTAAAGATTCGGGGAAATCGCAGTTAGGATAAAAATCCGTCCACTGCCTCTGTCCCTGAAAGCCGCCTGCGATCGCGTTATGGCCGAGCATCTCTTCTTCAAACCCCTGTTTAAGATTCGGATTTCCGCTGAATAAATCTTTTATGATGCACATCATCTTTACGACGAATTCCCACGCCTTGTCCTGTTCCGCGCGCGAACGCTGTAACTGCGGAGGATTTTTATCGAATCCTTCTTTGCAGTGCTGCTTTGTCCACGCAAGCGCTTTCTGGAATTCTTTTTCGTCGTAAATTTTATTTTCCATGCGGCGGATAATTTCAACTTCGTCTACGCTTTCAACTCTCATTCCAAGGTATTCTTCAAAAAAATCCGTATTTATTATTGAGCCTGCTATACCCATGCAGATCGATCCGATTTGCAGATAACTCTTTCCCCTCATTGCGGCCGCCGCAAGCGCTGATCTTGCGAACCTTAAAATTTTTTCCTTAACATCACAGGGAATTTCTGTGTCGTTTGCTTCCTGAACGTCATGTCCGTAAATCCCGAACGCCGGAAGGCCTTTTTGCGCGTGAGACGCAAGCACCGACGCAAGATAAACCGCGCCCGGCCGTTCAGTGCCGTTAAAGCCCCAGACGGCTTTAATAGTCTGCGGATCCATGTCCATAGTTTCAGAGCCGTAACACCAGCAGGGAGTGACAGTTAATGTTACGTCGGCACCTTCTTTGCGGAACTGCGCCGCGCAGGAAGCGGCTTCGCTGACTCTTCCTATGGTTGTATTTGATATAATTACTTTTACAATTTCTCCGTTGGGATAACGCACATTTTGTTCAAGAAGCGCTTTGGCCGCCATCGCCATGTTCATCGTCTGCTGTTCAAGCGATTCCCGCACTTTTAACACTCCGCGCCGAGCGTCAATTACCGGACGTATTCCGATTTTTGGATATTCTCCCTCAAAGCGTTTAATACCCATTTATCCTCCAATAATAATTAAAAATTATTATAACTTAAAAAAACATATCTTGTCAAAGTTTTATTATTGGATATTATTTACCTGTGACATATTTTATTGATAATAAAAATAATAATCCCGCTTTTAATCTGGCGCTTGAACAGTATATTTTTGACAGTCTTGACAGAGCTTACAATTATTTTACGCTTTGGCAGAATGATAATTCGATCATTGTCGGCAAGCACCAGAATACTACCGCAGAAATTAATCAATCCTTTGTTAAGGCACATAATATTAATGTTGTAAGGCGGTTATCAGGAGGAGGGGCGGTCTATCATGATTCAGGCAATATTAATTTTACTTTTATTGCAGATTCAAAAGAAGACAGAAAGACAGATTTTCATTTTTTTTGTTCGATTATTCAGAAAGCGCTTGTTTCCTTCGGCGTTCCGGCCGTTATATCCGGCAGAAATGATATAACCGTTTTTGACGGCAAAAAAGTGTCAGGTAACGCGCAGTACACTAAAGAAGGGCGCGTTATGCACCATGGCACTTTGCTTTACGACACTAATCTTGATATGCTTTCAGGCGCTTTAAATGCGGCTGACGATAAACTTGAGTCAAAAGGAATTAAATCCGTTAAAAGCAGAGTAGCGAATATCCGCGATTACATGAAAATCGACATACCGGCTGAGAGCTTTCTTACGGAATTAAAAAATTATTTATTTAAGGAACTTGATTTGAATGAATATTTTTTATCTCCTTTTGATTTAATTAAAATTGACGGGATAAAAGAAGAGCGGTACAGTAACTGGAGCTGGAATTACGGCTTTTCTCCGCCGCATAATATCAGAAAGATACGCCGAATCGAAGGCTGCGGCCAGATTGAGCTTTTGCTCAACGTCGGAAAAGAAGGAATAATCGAGAACGCCGCTTTTTACGGCGATTTCTTTAATAATGACGATTTATCTTTGTTAGCTGAAAAAATATCCGGGAATCATCTTGAATATAACGAACTTTTTTCCGTATTAAAAGATTTTGATTTACAGCGGTTTTTTAATGACATTACATTAGAGGGTTTTCTTTCCCTTTTTTTTGAGTGAGGGTTTTTATGATTCTGGCGCTTTTCTGGATTAAAATCGCGGTTAAAAGAATTGTTTATTTATTAAAATCATCTCCTCTAATGTTTATATGGGTTTTTATCATAATAGGAGCTTTTATTTTCGCGGTTTCTAACAGGCATCTTGTAATAAATCCTGAAATCACGCAGGTGACTTTCTTTATCCTGTTTCTATTTATTTGTTCGATAGTAAGGTCTTTTAGAAATTTTAATGCAGCAGCTGAATTAATTCGTTTTTCAAAAAGCCGATATTCCAATAACAAAATACTTTTCAGATTCTTTCTTAAAAAAGCAGCTGCCGGTAATATTTTGTTAATTATTATTAGTCTGCTTTCTTTTGAGTTTGTTCCTTATGATTTTTACTTTTTTGTTTTTTTAGGGATTGCCGTGTTTTCTGTTTTTATGTCATTTTCTATTATGCACTTAAAATATAAATATTTACATGTTAAAAAATCTAATAAAGAAAGAACGCGGTTAAAAATAAATCCGTTGATTAAAAGTATTTTCAACGATTACCTGACAATTGATTTTTCGGCAATTATTATTATTTGTTCAGGCGCGTTCTTTTTTTTTACCGCGGAGCTTATAAAAAACTCGGATTATTTTTTATTTTCTGATAATCAATCCTATGTTTTTATTTTTATGCTTGCTGTTTTTTCTGTCGGTTTTTCAGGCGTTATTGATTCGGTTTCCGGGATTAACTGGAAACTCCACGCGATATTATCTAAAAACAGTTTTTTATATCATTATATCAGAATATTAATATTTTTCGCGTTTGTATACGGAATAATTTTTGCATGTTTTATTGTTATCGGAAGTTTTATAAACATATTTTTATTGATCAAATATATTTTTTGTATTTTTATTAATATGTTTATCTCTGTAAACATCGCTTTTTGCGCCGGGAACAAATTAATTAAAGGAATTATTTTTTTATTTCTTACAGCGGCGACAATATATATTAGCACGTTAAACGCAGGTTTTTTAGCTGTTTTATTATTGCCGGCAGCAATTACATTTTTTAAAGCAAAAAATGATATCAGGGAGTGGTCGTTATTATGATTAAATGCGAAAACCTTTTTAAATTATTCGGAGGCAGTTCCAATAAAGACGAAAAAGCGTCCGGCATCAGAAATATCAATCTTCAGTTTGAGCCGGGAAAAATTTACGGCATTATCGGTTATAACGGAGCCGGGAAAACAACTTTATTTAATTGTATAGAAGGCCTTTATTCTCCGACTGCGGGAAGCGTTACACATTCAGGAATTAAAACAACCGATGACAAGGAGTTTCTCTCGTACCGCAGAAAAATCGCCTTTCTTCCAAGCGATGAATATTTATATCCTTCTCTCAGCTGCATGGAAAACATCGAACTTGCTTCGATATTAAGAACTGGCAAAAATAAATTTACATCCGAAACAGACGATTTAATCCGGTATTTCGAAATTGATAAATACAAAGATAAAAGTTTTAAGGAATGTTCTTCCGGAATGAAAAAGAAAGTGCAGATGGCAATAAGCCTGATAGGAGAAATCGATACAATAATCTGGGATGAACCCAATAACGGATTGGATATTGTATCGAATATGAAAATAAAGAATTTGTTAAACTATTATAAAAACAAAAATGTTACAATTCTTTTTTCTAGCCATGTAATTGAATTTCTTGACAATTTTATTGATATCTGCGTTCTGCTGCATGAAGGCGGGGTAATTTTTAATAATGAAATGAAAAATGTTACCTCATTGGAGGAAGTGTTTAAAAAGAACATTCCCCAAAACGTTGAATTAATGCCGTTCAGAGAACAGGCGGACAGCCTTGTCAATTATTGACATATTTTTAATTTCCATATATTATAATCTTGTTTTTACCAGATAACCTTCAGGAGGCTGCTAGTATAATGAAAAAAATAGGATTATTTATAATGGTGACGGCTGTCCTGCTTTCTGTCCCGGTTTACAGCTCCGAACGCGGAGATTTCCTTTCCGACGAGGGGAAAAAATTCTGGAGCGTCGGCCTGAGCTTAGGCACCTCTTTTGCCACCCCCCTCTTAATCGTTAGTTTAAACGCTACAGTAGCGCCTCTTCCGTATTTTTTCCTTGATTTAGGCGCCGAGTTTGGTTTTATAAACGGAATGGCAGGCGAAAATGTACAGATTCGCGATGTGGAATATTCCTCCAACTATTTTTTCGCCCGCGCTAATTTCTTTCTGCCTTTTGACAACAGGACATTCGATTCCTACGGCATGGCTGTGGAAGGCGGCGGCTGGCATATCGGGCTTGGTCTTGGAATAATGAACGCGCAGTACGCTTTTGTGCAGAGTGTAACCTCTCGTACAGTCGCAACCGTACAAACTCCGACATTCGACGGGGCGACCGGTTTTTATATAGGTCAGGGGCGGATATTATTCAGGGCCGGTTATGCCGTTCGCACCACAATGGATTTAAAGAATTTAATCGGCGTTAATCACCGCCTGTTATTGGGTATTACCTACCGGATTTATTAAGGGGAGTAAAAATGAAAAAACCGTCTTTTTTATTAATTCTAGTTTCCGCCGTTTTTATGTTAAATACCTGCGCGCTTGAAATCGCGAATGTAATCGGCCCTGACGACGGATATGTTTTTAATGATAAGGGGAACTATGATCATGGATGGCGTTATATGCAGTGTTCTTCTTTTGATCATAGAGAAATTAGAGTGGAAATTACAGATGTAAACAAGGAAGACATTATAGAAGAAATTGATGAATATTTGAGAGAAAGGTCTGCAAAATGGTATAGTTTCCCGTGGGAAATACCGACAGAAGCGGATTTAAGAAAAATGCTTAATTGTTTTTCTTACGGATTAACAAAATTTTCGCCTGATTATTATTATTTAGCGGTTAATAATTTATATGAAGATGTTAATAAACCAAATGGTGCCCGCAACTCTGTTGGAGATTGGGAGATTGTCATTCTTCATAAAAGTTTTGATGAAAAAGCCAACGGAGAAGTTGTAAAGGTTACTGAATTCCCAGAAGTTGTATTGGTGCGTGCAATCAGAAGATTTTAACAAAAATGGACATTTATATAAAAAGGTGTTATAATGGGTTATATTAATATGCGTATTTTAACAGTAATAACCGTTTTTTTCGCGCTTTTTTCTTTCGCGGCTTGTCAGCACGTTGACTCACTGGCGCAGTCGGCGGCGGATTACCAGCTAATCGACCGCGGAACCGCCAATTTTATTAGTTTATCCGCAAGGGCTTTTGGTTCCGCCGCGGAGGAAGTAACCCCGGAACAGGAATATTACATTGGCCGCGCGGTTGCCGCAAATATCCTTTCTACTTATCAGATATGGGATGAAGACCCTGAGCTTACTAGCTATTTAAACCTTATTTGCGCGGCTATCGTTATAAATTCCCCTCAGCCGACGCTTTTTAACGGTTATCATGTCGCAATTCTGGACAGCAGTGAAATTAACGCGTTTGCCACATCGGGCGGGCATATCTTTGTAACAAGAGGTCTTCTTAATGTAGCAAGAACCGAGGACGCCCTTGCAGGCGTAATCGCACATGAGATTGCTCATGTTCAGCTGCGGCACGGCATTAAATCGATAAAATCCAGCCGTGTTACGGAAGCTCTTTTACTTACCGCGACCGCGGGAGTCAGCAACATGAGGGGCTTTGATGTTAATGAAATGACCGATGTATTCAGCGAATCCGTAGGCGAAATAATGCAGACAATGGTAAGCTCAGGATATTCGCGGGAGCAGGAATATGAAGCGGATGTTGCGGCAATGCACTTGCTTGCAAGAACCGGTTATCAGCCTGAGGCGTTAATAGATATGCTTAAGGTATTAAATGATTTCCATACCGCTGGTTCAGGTTTCGGAAAAACTCACCCGCTGCCGAGACAGCGCATTTATTACGCGGAAAGAGCGCTCGGCAGATTTGATATCGCGGATTCCGGTCTTGAAAGGCAGCGCCGCTTTAACGATATTTTTAATTCAAACCTCGCCGCAAAATAGTCGTATACTCTTAAAAACACCGGATTATTTCTCCAAAGAAAAAACAAAAAATTTACTCTGAAACGTATACATTGTAAAAAGAGATTTGTGTTTAATGGACAGAAATATTTTTTTAAGAGGTGAGAAATGAATGAAGATCAAACGGAATCGGACAAAAAATTTGATGATGCTATGGCTCAATTTGACGAAGATCGTTTTGATGAAGCTGTGGCTATATTCAAAGACTTAGCCGAAAAGGGACACGCGCAAGCTCAGCTTCAGCTCGGACAGTGTTATGATTACGGATTCGGCGTTGAAATGGACTTGGATAAAGCGATAGAATGGCTCGCGAAAGCCGCAAAACAGGGACTTTTATTAGCGCAAAGATGGCACGCTCTTTGTGTTAATAAAAAAATTGAGCAGGAATCGCTTGACCCAAAAGAACTGATCATGGCTTATTCTTATATTTTTGATGATTTATCTAATGGTATAAAGGCTGAAAAAGAAATTTCCGAAAAATTAAAACTTACCTGTAAAGGTAAAGAAAATACCGCCGAACTAGCAAGGAAATGTTATGCGCTTAATATTTATGTAATCAGAGAGGAAGAAAGTAATTATGAGCTATTCGAAAAAATTCATGATATTTGCATAAAGTACAAAGGCCATTAATGTCAAAATTATAATTAAAAATCCGCAAGTTTTTTCTTGACAAATCATTTTAATTTCCTTATAATGACTAATATGACTATTATTATAAATACAGTCATAATAGGAGGCTTTAATGCCGAGGGCTTTAACTGAACAGGAAAAGTGCAGGCTGTGTCAGAGACTTCTTGAAAAAGGAAAGGATTTACTATTTATACACGGCGTTAAAAAGATAAGCGTAGATGATATCGTAAACGCCGCGGGTATGGCAAAAGGCTCTTTTTATCATCATTTTGAATCCAAGGAAAAATATTTATGTCAGCTAATCATGGAAATACGTGCGCAGATATTTAATGAAATGCGTAATTTTTTATCAAAAAATGATGATAAAAAAGAAGCAATTGATAAAAAAAATCTAACGCGTAAATTCCTGATGAATCTTTTTCATCTGCCTCAAATGAAATTTTTCTTAAAAAACTGTAATGATGTTAATGAACTTTTTATGACTGTCCGCGGCGGTTCAGATTCTGAAAATGATGTCAGCGGCGATTGTTATATAGACGCAGGTTTATTCGGCGAATTAATGGAGCTATCAGGCGCTGATAAAAAAAAGTTCAAATCGGGCATTGTGCATAATTATATGCATACTTTGTATTTAATGATGGAATGTGATCTGATGATAGATGACGATCTGCCGCAGACATTCGATTTAATAATGGACAGTTTAATTCAATATATTTTTGGCGGCGCCTTCGCAATCGAAAAGAGTTCATCAGATAAATCCGCAAAAATAAAGCATAAAGGAAGCGTAAAATGAAAAATATATTAACTGATTTTGATCTGGGAGAAAAAGGAAATCTTTTTAGATTAATATTTGGAGCCTTAATTTTTTCTATTGGAATTATTTTTGAATATGCAGCCGCGCCTGACATTCAATTTCACTTAACGTTTTTTATTTTTATCGCGGCTTATATCATTTTAGGTTTTGATGTTATTATGCGTTCCGCCGGAAATATTTTACGGGGACAGGTATTTGATGAAAATTTTCTTATGAGTATCGCGACAATCGGAGCTTTCTTAATAGGAGAGGCGCCTGAAGCCGCCGGTGTAATGCTTTTTTATCAGGCCGGTGAATATTTTCAGGAGATGGCGGTAAGAAAATCAAAAAAATCGATTACGGATTTAATGGATATAAGGCCGGATTACGCGAACCTGCTTAAAGACGGTAAAATCGAAAAAGTATCTCCTGAGACAGTGAACATCGGGGATTTAATTGTCGTTAAACCCGGAGAAAAAATCCCGTTAGACGGAAATGTTAAAGAAGGCAGCTCAATGATCGATACATCGGCTTTAACAGGAGAATCTGTTCCAAGAAAAGCTGACGAATCCTGCGATGTGTTATCGGGCTGCGTAAATTTAAACGGCGTACTTACAATAAAAGTCGCAAAGACTTTCGGCGAATCGGCTGTTTCAAAAATAATAAGCTTAGTTGAGAATTCCGCGGATAAAAAAGCGAAAACAGAAAAATTTATCACAAAATTCGCGCGTATATATACGCCCGTTGTTGTAATTCTCGCCGCGCTGTTAGCTGTAATTCCGCCGCTTTTTTTTGAGGGAGTTTTTAAAGTCTGGGTTCACCGCGCGCTTGTGTTTCTTGTTATCTCCTGTCCGTGCGCGCTTGTGCTGTCAATCCCGATGGGATTTTTCGCAGGTATAGGAAGAGCCGCGAGAAACGGAATCCTTATTAAAGGAGGAAATTATCTTGAGGCTTTTAACCATTTAGAAACAATTGTATTTGATAAAACCGGAACTTTAACAAAGGGCGTGTTTAAAGTAACGGAAATAAAACCGGCTTCCGGTTTTTCTGAAGATGAAGTTCTCCGTCTTGCCTCATACGCGGAAAGCTGTTCCAATCATCCGATAGCGTTATCTGTCATGAATGAATGCCGGCTTCGCGTCGGAGGCTCAGGCGAAGAAAAAATGTTTGCTGCTAATAACGAAAAAAAAGCTGATGAATATTCCGAAACCGCGGGAAGGGGCGTCAGTGTCAATCATAACGGTGAAAAAATTATTGCGGGAAATAAAAAATTAATGGAAGAAAATAATATCGCCTGCGAAGAATCTAAAAGCTTCGGGACAAAAGTATATGTCGCAAAAGAAAATAATTATGCAGGCTGCATTATAATTTCCGATGAGATAAAAAAAGACAGCAAAGCCGCGATTGCTTCTTTAAAAGAAAGAGGCGTAAAAAAAACGGTAATGCTGACAGGGGACACAGACGAAATTGCGCAAAATACCGCTGGCGTCTTAGGTATAGACGAGGTTTATTCAGGATTATTACCGCATGAAAAAGTTGAAGTTCTGGAAAAATTTAACAAATTAAAATCCGCTAAAGGTAAACTTGCTTTTACAGGTGACGGCATAAACGACGCGCCTTCTCTTGCCATTGCGGACATCGGCATCGCGATGGGCGCGTTAGGCTCTGACGCCGCTATTGAAGCCGCCGATGTTGTTTTAATGACAGATGAACCCTCAAGGATTTATTACGCGATGGATATCGCGAAGTTAACAGGCAATATTGTCAGGCAAAATATTATTTTTACTTTGTTTATTAAAGCTGTATTTTTATCTCTTGGAGCTTTTGGAATCGCTTCGATGTGGGAGGCTGTTTTTGCGGATGTTGGCGTTTCATTGCTGGCTGTTCTAAACTCAATGAGGATAATTATTGCCAAAATTGACAAATAATTTCTTGCTAAAGCGTGAATTTGGCCTCATACTTGTAAAGAAATAACGAGTTAATAAGACAATCTGGTTAGTTCTCTTATTACTTCTGCTTTTTATAATTAGTTGTTCGGAAACATCGAGCAGGCGAACCAAAAGTTCGGCAAACCATAAGTTTGAGTCCGCTGTTTCAGGGCAACTTTAATTTTTGAAGGAGCCTTGGTTAATGCTGGTTCACGCGCCTGATGAAAAATTTAAAATACCTGTTGATTATTACATAATGTTCAGCATATGTATTTTGTTTATTATTTTCGCCTTTTACATGGACTCTCCTTCAGATATTTTAAACGGATATATAAAAATTCATCTGTCACGAAGCGTATTAATCACGGATTATATCGCGCTTGCCGGCATCGGGGCCGCTTTAATTAATTCAGCGGTTCTTGTATTAGTTAACCTTATTATTTTAATTGTAGTTAAGCGCGATCCTAACGGCAAGGTTATTGCCGCTTTATTTTTAACATTCGGATTTTCGCTGTTTGGAAAAAATTTATTAAATACAATTCCGATAATGGCCGGCGTCTGGTTTTACGGAAGAACGCACGGAAAGAAATTTACAGAGATGGTTGTAACAGCGATGATAAGCACAACAATCGCTCCGATTGTAAGTGAAATAATTTTTTTAAATGATCACTTTAGCATAATTAAATTAATCGCGGCTTATTTAATCGGCATATTTGTCGGCTATATTTTTCCTCTTATCGCCGATTATGTTCAGGGGATGCACAATTATTATTGTCTTTATAACGGCGGAATAGCGGGAGGATTTATCGCGACAATGTTCGCGGGTTTTCTGCGCGGAATTGGCATAGAAATAGCTCCCGTGGCTTTATGGGATACAACATATACCAGGGAACTGGCGGTTCTTATTTATTCTATCGCGCTTGCCTTAATAATATACGGTTTAGTGACAGAAAAATTTCTTAACGCCGCTAAAAAATATAAAGAACTGTTACGCGAACATAACCCCTATGACTGCGATTATCTTGTTAAATATCATAATACATGTTACATTAATATCGGTGTTATGTGCATAATCTCTACGTCGTTAATGCTGGTTTTAGGAAGGCCTGTAAACGGTCCTGTGCTGGGAGGCATTTTCACAGTTTCAGGTTTTGCCGCGTGCGGCAAGCATTTAAGAAACGCTATCCCGATTATCATCGGAAGCATAATAGCAGGTTACTTGAACCATCTTGATTTTGACGCTTCTGTTAATACGCTTGCGATTCTTTTCTCGACAGGAATGGCGCCGATCGCCGGAAGATACGGATGGCACTGGGGAATTATTACGGGTTTTCTGCATGTATCAGTCGCTGTTTTTATCGGAGACATTAACGGCGGGTTAAATTTATATAATAACGGATTTGCAGGATGTTTTATCTCTGTTTTGATACTGCCTATTATAATTGTTTTTAAGGGATTGTATTCCCAAATGGTGGCAAAAATGAAAAAACAGGAAACCCCTCAAGGCCACAGAACCGAAGGCACGCGCCCTGAAGAAGAATAAAATTCGGAATATTGCAAATGGAAGATAAAGTAAAAATTATTAAAACAGCGTCTGTTACGGCGCTTGTCGGCAACGCGCTGTTAGCTGTAATAAAAATCGGCTCCGGATTATACGCAGGCAGCCTTGCGGTAATCGGAGACGGAATTGATTCATCGGTTGATGTTTTAATCGCTATAATGACATTAATTGTAGCGAATATAATTTCGCGCCCTGCCGACGAAAATCATCCATGGGGCCACGGAAAAGCGGAAACAGTCGCGACAGCCCTGCTTTCTTTTATGCTTTTTTTCGCGGGCGCTCAGTTAATTATGAGTTCGGCAAAAGATATTATTTTCGCGTCAGAGCGCGAAGTTCCTTCAATGCCTGCGATCATAGGCACTGTAATTTCGATTGCGGGTAAACTGCTTCTTGCATGGTCACAGTACCTGATGGGGATGAAGGCGAGGTCGGCGATGCTTAAGGCAAACGCTAAAAATATGACAGCCGATGTTTTTTTATCAGCAGGCGTGCTTATCGGTCTTGGATTATCAATGTTTTTTAATATCGGACTGATCGATTCATGGGCAGCGATTCTTGTCGGCATCTGGGTGATAAAATCGGCGTTCGGCATTTTTATGGAAGCGAACAAGGAACTGATGGACGGCGGATACCATAAAAAACATTATCAGATTTTATTTGACGCCGTTAAATCTGTCGAAGAAGCCGGACATCCTCACAGAGTCAGAATGCGCCGCATCGCCGGCCTTTGGGATATCAACGTTGATATAGAAGTTGCACCTAACAAAACCGTAGTGGAAGCGCACTGGATCGCGTACAAAGTTGAAAAGGCGATTAAAGAGCGGATGGAAAATGTTTATGATATCATGGTTCATATAGAACCCGCAGGAAATCTTGAAAAAGAAGGTTACGGTCTAAGCGAAGATAATTTTAACAATGTTTAAAATAATAATACGCAGTCAGATAAAATCAGCTGACAGGCTGATATAATGCCCTTCATTAAAACACAATACGCGTAACATATTGATCAAATAGCACAAGCAGACCAAGAACTCCTGTATATACCGCAAAGCCGAAAAGAGATTTCTCTTTTATTATTTTAAGCATTAATTTTACCGCGAAAAAACCGACAACCGCAGCAGTTAAAGTTCCCGCGATAACCGCCGCGGGATTTATGCCGGATGCGATAATTGTTTCCGCTGCCGCCTGTTCCGCTCTTGTGTCAATTAAATCTTTAGTTTGCAAAACAACAGCTCCAAGTATCGCAGGAATTGACATTAAAAAAGAAAAACGCGCGGCGAAATCGCGGTCAAGCCTGCAAAAAAGCGCGCCTGATATCGTAGCGCCTGAGCGCGAAATACCCGGCGGAATCGCGATTGCCTGCATAAGGCCGATAAAAAGAGCGTCATACCATTTCATGCTGACTGCGTTTTTTTTATTTGCTGTGTCCGCTGTTCTTCGCGATAAAAGTTCCGCGGTAACCAATAGAACTGTAGTGAATAAAAAACACCAGCCAAGAAACTTTGCCGAGATAAAAATATTTTCGATTGCATCTTTAAATGTAAGAGCCGCGATTACAGCAGGAACAGTAGCGATTATTAAAAAAAGCGTTAATTTCTGAAAAGGTTTTTTTAAAATACTCCATATGTCCTTCCATAAAACAATAAAAACCGCTGTTAAGGTTCCTGCGTGAAGCATCGTATCAAAAAATAAAGACGGTTCCCTTATATTAATAACTTTTTGTAATAGCACAAGATGCCCCGAACTGCTGACAGGCAAAAACTCAGTTAAGCCCTGAATAACGCCAAGTAACATTGCTTCTAATATATTCATTTTTCTCTCTTAAAATCACTGCGGAAGTATCATCGCGTGAACGGTTATCTGCCTTTCATTTACCGCGTTATCTGTCATTTCTTTTGTGATCCTTCCCCTTGGTCTTGGATGCGGAGGCGCGTCTCCTATCAGTATCATTATCCTCGCTTCAGCTTCCCATGTAAACCGGGTAGCGCCGTCATATAACGCTTCGTAAACCGCTTCGGGGATATCGCCGCCGCCGCTTACAGTGATTGCGTTAAGGTCGCGCTGGAAACGCGAAAAATCATCGGTAAAAGGTATAACCCTTGTAAGGTAGGCGTCATAGTAATCTTTAAATAAAACCATGCCGATTCTGAATGATTCAAAATCATCTAATAAATCATGAAGCATCGGGATAAGACGCGCGCGGATAGCGTCGATATATTTTCTCATGCTGTTGGTCGTATCAAGACAAATGACAATATCAAGTGATTTTCCGGTATCTCTTTCCAGAATTTTCTGAATCAAGTCAACAACATCATCGGGGCTTTGAGAAAAAATTAAATCGCCGCTTCCTGATCTTGCTATTTCCGTAAAGGCGTGTAATGTTTCCGGAATATAAATTCCTAAAGGAGGCCCCGGCTGAGGCTCCTGCATTGCCGCAAGTTCAAAAGGGTTATCCATAAACGCGCCGCTATAATCGGCGTAAGGCAAAGCGAACGCTCTGATGTTCAGGTAAGTCCCTTCGCCGAGGTAAACCTCTCCGTGGCGGGTGTACTCGTAGCCGTAATAAAGGACATACGGAAGATAAATATGGAATGACGGTCCAAGCGTTGGATGGTCAACAACTGTCGAAGATATCAATGAATAAATACGGCTCTCAGGCGGAAGCGGAACGCCGTTTAATAAACGGATTTCATCGCCGTTAATTGCATTCCATTCACCTGCGCGGTAGGCGTAATTATCCTCTCTTAAAGCCGGATCGCGCGTAGACTCTGTTAAAAGAACCGAACGAATATCCGGTTTTTTTCTGATAAAAAGATGAAAGCCGCCGTCAGGACGAAGTTCTAAAAGTAAATCACTTGATGCGATTCGTAAATCCTGAGCATAGGAAACGGCCGCAAGAACAGCAAGAAAAAGAAATAAGATACATTTTTTCATATATTATTATCGGAATACTGAAAAAATAATAAATAAGAGCGTTTTAAAGACAAAAATTCAATATATTGTTATTTTCTTAATATTTTGGTATTGTCATGCGATAAGGATAATTTATGGAATTTATTATTGAGAATTTCGCAAATCTAACATGGAAGCACCTTGTTATGTATGTTATCGGAATAATTCTTATAACATTGGCGATTAAAAAAGAGTATGAGCCAAGCCTCCTTTTACCAATGGGATTTGGGGCAATACTTGTAAACCTGCCTTTAAGCGGTGTTATAGATCAAGTTATGCCGGGAATCGGGATTGTTAACGGCCCCATTCAGTGGCTTTTTGAAACAGGCATTGAAGCTGCCGAAATTATGCCGCTTTTACTGTTCGTCGGTATCGGCGCCATGATTGATTTTACCCCTTTGTTTTCAAGGCTTGTATATTTCCTCTTTGGGGCGGCGGCTACTTTCGGCATTTTCGCAACCATCACTCTCGCAGTCCTTCTGGGCTTCCCGATGAATGACGCCGCGGCTATAGGAATAATCGGAGCGGCTGACGGACCTACAACGATTCTTGTCGCTCAAGTTTTAAAATCCAAGTATCTTGGGCCTATCATGGTCGCCGCCTACTCTTACATGGCTTTGGTGCCGATAATACAGCCTGCGACAATCAGGCTTTTAACGACAAAAAAAGAAAGAATGATTAGAATGCCGTTAGAAGATGACAAACAAATTCCAAAAGCCATAAAGATTATTTTCCCGATAGCTGTCACAATGGTTGTCGGTTTAATATCGCCGGCGGCAGTCTCGCTGATCGGCTTTTTAATGTTCGGAAATCTTATCCGCGAATGTACAGTTTTAGATTCGCTGTCCGAAGCCGCTCAGAAAAATCTTTCTAATTTAATTACGCTCCTTTTAGGCATCACTGTCGCCTTTACGATGCAGGCTGAAAACTTCGTAAAAGTCGATACAATTTTAGTGATGCTGCTCGGGCTTTTTGCTTTTATCCTTGATACCGCAGGCGGCGTTTTATTCGCCAAGCTTATGAATATCTTTTTAAAGAAGAAAATAAATCCGATGATTGGAGCCACGGGAATTTCAGCGTTCCCGATGTCCGCGAGGGTTGTGCAAAGGATGGCTCTTAAAGAAGACCCTGAAAATATTCTTTTAATGCACGCGGTAAGCGCGAATGTTTCAGGGCAGGTTTCGTCTGTCGCGGCAAGCGGCATCGTTTTAAGTTTAATATTAAATTATTTAGGGTGAGGTGAATATGAATATCAATTACGCCGATTTGATGGGATCGCTTGAGATTATGTGGAAGGGAATGGCGGGAATTTTTATTGTCTGCGGATTTATAATGGTGTTAACAATGATATTTCTTAAAATTTTTGCGCCTAAAGAAAAGAAAGAATAGAACGCAAAACCGAAGTTGATAAACCGGCGGTTGTTAATTTAATGTAAAAACAAGGATTAAAACATGCAGTGTATAAATTGTGAGGCGAAATGGGAAACAAAAGATAATATTGTTATAACAAAGTGCCCGTTTTGCGGTGAGAGTCCCTTGACAAAAAAGGAAGAGCCGAAATTCTGCGAAACCTCAAAAGACGCGCTTTCGGCTATATATAAAAAATTCGGGGCTGATATACTGCTCGGTAAATTAAGCGCGTATTTACCTGATATCGCGCCGTCATTAAACAATAACATTAAAAAGCTTGTGTATTCAGTTTATGACAGCGGTGCGTCTAAAGCGTTAAAAGAAAATCTAAACAGATCGCAGGAAGACAAGGAGAGAGCCGTAAAAATCGCTGTTAGAACTCTTTCAGAAGCGTTTGTAAAAGATGAAATCGCGGAAGATATAATTCATGAATTCGCAGGCGCTCTCGGCTGGAAAATTAACAAAGCCTCAAACAGCAAAGCAAAGAAAACAAACGATAACCGTAAGAACCGCGGAGCTGTTTTAACCGCTGATAAAGGAAACAGCAAAGTAAAAAAAATAAACAATAGCGGCAATATACACAAAGCTGATCTACCCGCTGACAAGAAAAACAACAAAATAGTTAAAAAATACGATAGCGGCGATATTTACGAAGGAGATTCGGTTAACGGCAAAAATCATGGCAAAGGGAAATATATATGGGCAAACGGCAATATTTACGAAGGAGATTGGGTTAACGGCAACCAACACGGCAAAGGGAAATTTATATGGGTAAGCGGCGATATTTACGAAGGAGATTGGGTTAACGGCAACCAACATGGCAAAGGGAAATATATATATCCAGACGGTGAAATTTACGAAGGGGATCATTTAGACGATAAGAGAACCGGCAAAGGGAAATATATATGGGCAAACGGGGCTGTTTACGAAGGAGATTTTTTAGATGGTAAGAGAACCGGCAAAGGGAAATACACATATCCAAGCGGCGCTGTTTACGAAGGAGATTTTTTAGATGGTAAGAGAACTGGTAAAGGAAAATATAAATACGCTGACGGATCGGTTAGAGAAGGGCTTTGGGAGAACGGTGAATTTGTAAAGTCCTGTAAAATATAAACGCTATACAGGATTACACTTTCCTCACAAACAGCCTTATAAAAAATTTTATTATTTCCGAGATTACAACGATACTTGCAGATAATGCGAAAATTTTTCCCCATAAATCAAGCGGAAGCGGAACTGTTTCAAAGACAGCTCCCGCGAATTGTATTATTAAAATCTGAAGTATTATTGTAATTAATGTTACAAAAAGCATGAGCTTATTCGAGAAAAAATGTTTAAATATTGATGTCGCATACGGCTCGCGGCAGTTAAAAGCGTTAAAGAGCGCAAACAGCGTGAACAGCGCGAATACAGCAGTCGGAGCGTACTGTCCGCCTGCGCCTAAGATATCGAATCTGTATTGTAAAAGCGATATTACTGACATATATATACCCGATAAAATAATGCGGATTAAAAGCGAAGGAGAAATAATATTTTCGCTTCGTTTAACCGGAGGCCTTTTCATTAAATCGCCGCGGATTGGTTCAAGGCCTAAAGAGATCGCAGGCGGGCCGTCCATTATTATATTAATCCATAAAAGGTGAAGCACTGACAAAGGCGATTTTAAGCCGAGAAAAGCGGTGGAAACAAGGACAGTAACAACCGCGGCCGCGTTTACCGTTAGCTGAAAACAGATAAATCTTTTAAAATTTTCGTAGATGCCTCTTCCCCAGCGTATCGCTTTTACAATCGTAGAAAATGAATCGTCCAGTAAAACAATGTCGCTTGCTTCCTTTGAAACTTCTGTTCCCGAAATTCCCATCGCGATGCCGACATCGGCGTTTTTAAGCGCGGGCGCGTCGTTAATGCCGTCGCCTGTAACAGCCACTACATTTCCCTGAGCCTTTAATAGATTTACAACACGCATTTTTATCGCCGGCGTGCTGCGCGCGATTACAGCAATCGTTTTTAATTTTTCCGACAACTGTTCGTCAGATAACGCTTCAATCTCGCGGGCTTCTACTGCGGTGCTGCCGCCTTTAGTAAGTTTCAATTCATCCGCGATCGCGCCGGCTGTTACTATATTGTCGCCTGTTAAAATTTTTACGGCGACGCCTGCGAGTTTACACTGGCCTACAGCGTCGTAAACGTCGGCGCGAAGCGGATCGGAGATCGCCGCGTAGCCGTCAAATATCATTGCGCTTTCTGCGTCTTCTTCGATCCATTCACCGCCTGTTTTGACTACTTCTTTATGCGAGAACGCGATTATTCTGCATGCTTTCTTTTCCCAGTCAATTATTTGATTCTCGATATCCCTCTGCGCGGCTGTTTCCATTTTGCATAACAGAAATATTTTTTCCGGGCTTCCTTTACTGTAGGAAATAAATTTGTTTCCTTCTTTTACAATTGTTGTCATGTTCTTTTTTTCTGACGAGAACGAAAAAGCATGTTCAACTTCCGCACCGCGGCGGTAGGTTTTATAATCCCATCCTTGTTTTCCCGCCGCTGTCAGCAGGGCGCACTCTGTAGGGTTTCCGATAAACAAACCGTTTTTTCCGATTTCCGCCGTGCTGTTTACGCAGATATTTTTTAAAATATCCTCGTTTTTTATTTCGCTGTTAACTGTCATTTTATTTTCTGTAAGCGTTCCGGTTTTATCCGAGCAGATAACATTAATGCAGCCGACAGTTTCCGACGCGATGATTTTTTTTACAAGCGCGTTTTGCTTTGAAAGTTTAATTATATTAAGCGATAGCGATACCGCCACGATTGTCGGAAGACCTTCCGGAACCGCCGCGACGATTAAAACGATGCTCATTAAGAACGCGTCCGTGATATTTTTAAAGGACATCGATCCGTTCTGCCAAAATGATATTAGCTGAATTGCAAAAAGAACCGCCGCGGCGATAAATCCGAATATTGCGATCAGTTTCCCCATTCTTCCAAGCCGTTCCTGAAGCGGAGTAGCGGTCTTTTGCGCGCCGCCAAGCTCGTTTGCGATCTTTCCAAATTCCGTATTGCTTCCAACGGCTGTTACAAGAAGTTTCCCGAAACCGCTTGTTATAAATGTTCCCGAATAAAGCATATTAAATCGCTCCGCAAGAGAGGTTTTTTCATCCGTAATAACAAGCGAGTCATCTTTTTTTACCGGGAAACTTTCACCTGTCAGCGCGGACTCGTCTGCGGCAAGCTCTGCGCTTTCTAAAATTCTTCCGTCCGCCGGGATTTTATCTCCCGTAGAAAGAAGAAGAATATCACCGCATGCGATATCGCGCTGGTTTAGCTTAACAGCGTTTCCGTTGCGCAGCGCTTTTACTATTATATCTTCGTTAATCCTGTTCAGCGCTTCAAACGCCTTTGCGCTCTTTCCTTCCATAGCGACAGTGATCGTCACAGAGATCGAAATAGCAGCAAAGATACCGGCTACTTTTAGGATGTCGGTTTCTCCTCCTGTATAGTAGTTGGCGATATTTACAAAGAGCGTGATTAAAGCCGCAAACACGAGCAGCAGAATCATCGGCTCTGTGACAGAAGACCAAATTCGTTTTAAAAGCGAATCCGGTTTTGCCCGTGCCAGTGTGTTTGAGCCGTACCTTGCGATATTTTCTTTAACCTTATCGTCAGAAAGACCGCTTATTTGATCCGTGCTAAAACTTCTTGCCAGTTCATCTTTATCCGAAATAAAATCTATCATCTATATCACTCCTTTAAAATAAAAAAAAGACTCATGCATAACCAAAAAAAGCATATTGCAATCTTTGGTTATACATGAGTCTCGTCAATTAAGACAAGCCAGGCTTTTTAAAGCCGAGTTTGTTGGCCTGCCTCCTAATCGGGCGGTTAAAGCCGCGATCAGGAAACTACTCCCCCATGGGATTAAATGTCTGCGTTCACAATATTATTATATAGTACGATTGTCAAGGGTTTATAAGAAAACTTTTTTAGCCGCTAACCACACAAACGACTCGAATCTGTTCATATATAATTTATCTTAGATCTTTTAATCTCTGATAGTTATCATAAATTACCTTTTTTCAATTGAAGATTTGCCGATAATGTGTAGAGCAATATGAAAAAAGCCGTAACAAAGAAAAAAAACGTCCCAAAACGAAAAAAAAAGAGCGAAATTAACAGTTTTTCTGATGCTTTAAAGGCATTTATGCTTGTCGGCGTTATTGTAGCTATTGCTCTTCTTATATCCTGCGCGGTAATTTTTATCCATTCTTCTATAAATAGTCAAGATGATGAAGAACAATGGCTTACAGAGTCAGAGCAGCAGCATACTCCTTTAATTTCGCAGGATTTTAATTCTAATGATCCTGTAAGCCAGGTTACAGCGCCTCCCTCAGGCAGCGGAAATAATTCTTCACAACAGATATCTCCTCAGCCGAATGTATCGCCTCCTGTAAATAATAATTCGACGAATACTGTTACACCTCCTGCGAATACAGCTGCGCCGTCTGCGCAACAGCCGTCAACCCCGGCGCGTCCTTCAAACACTACTACGGCAGCGCCGGCGGCAGCTGACCAAAGACCAGTACAGAATTTGGATACCGGAGGTAATACTTCCCGCGGCGCGCTGGTTTTTGTCATTGATGACGCCGGAAACAATCTGCGGGAACTCGATCCGTTTTTGCGCGTTCCTTATCCGCTGACGATCGCTGTTCTGCCGGGGCTGCCTTATTCCGCCGAAGCCGCGCGCCGTATAAGAGCCGCGGGAAAAGAAGTGATTCTGCATCAGCCAATGGAAGCCATAGGCGCGCAAAACCCGGGACCGGGGGCGATATACTCAAACATGAGCGTGGATGAAATCCGCAGTGTTCTTTCACGTAACATCGCGGAAGTCGGACCTGTGACAGGCATAAATAATCATCAGGGTTCAAAGATCACGATGGATGCCGCGTTAATGAAAGTGATTCTTGAATTCTGCGCCGAACACGGCATTTATTTTCTCGATTCAAGAACAACCGCCGATACTGCCGCGCCTGCCGCAGCCCGTCAGATGGGAATGAAAATCGCAGAGAGAAATATTTTTATTGATAATGAACAAAACAAAAGCGCGATGCTCCGTTACATAGAAAGCGGTCTTGCAAGAGCGCAGGCGAACGGAAACGTTGTGATGATCGGCCATGCGTGGTCGCCTGATCTTGCTCCGCTTCTATCAGAACAGCTGCCGCGTTATATAGAACAGGGTTACTCTGTCAAAACCGTTTCTGATATACTCAGATAATAATGAAAGTTCTAGGCATTGAAACTTCCTGCGATGAATGTTCCGCCGCTGTTGTGGAAGACGGTGAAAAAATATTATCAAATATTATATTGACTCAAATACCTTTTCACGCGCAGTGGAACGGAGTAGTGCCAGAGATCGCAAGCCGAAAACATGTTGAATGGATTTACGGCGTGGCAAAAGACGCAATCGAAAAGGCGGGATTAAAAGTTTCTGATATCGATGCCGCCGCCGTAACAAGCCGCCCTGGACTGCTTGGCTCTCTTTTAGTCGGCCTGTGTTTCGCGAAGGCGTTTTCATGGGCGAGGAATATTCCGTATATCGCAGTTGATCATATGCTTGCGCACCTTTACGCTCCGATGTTAGGTGATATTCAAAAACCTAAGTATCCTTTTTTGGGCTTGCTGGTTTCAGGAGGGCATACGATTATCTGCAAAGCTGATGCTTTTGATGATATAACGGTGCTCGGCACAACTATTGACGACGCCGCAGGCGAAGCGTTTGACAAGGTTTCTAAATACTATAATTTCGGATACCCCGGCGGAGCGGCGATCGATAAAATGGCGCGTAACGGCGACAGCGGCGCATTTAATTTTCCGCTTCCGTCTTTGCATAAGGGCGGATTTACAACAGGGGCAGACGGACGGAATATCCAGTGTCATCGCTATGACGTATCCTATTCCGGGCTAAAAAACGCGGTTATAAATCAGCTTGAAATTTTTAAGATAAAAAAAGGCCCGCATTCAAACGAAGACATAGCCGCGTCCTTTCAAAAAGCTGCTGTGGATACGCTCCTTCGCGCGCTTTTAAACGCCGCTGAAGATACGGCTCTTACCACAGTTGTTGCGGGCGGAGGGGTAGCAGCTAACAGTTACCTTCGCGCGAAGCTGTCAGAGCAGTCCCATCTGCGTTGTATTTTTCCGCCGTTAGACCTTTGCGGGGATAATGCCGCGATGGTAGCAGGCATCGGTTATCATTACCTTGCAAGGGGAGAGCGCTCCCCTTTAAACGAGGCAGCCTCCGCGAGAGTCAGCGGGTTTAAGAAAAGGTATCCGTAAGAAATTGTAAAAATTTCTATATGTACTTTAATCAAGTTAAAAAATCCGTATTTTAATTAGTAATGGCCATATTTATTCAATAAAATATAAAAATTCTTTATACAATATCGAAATATACAAATTTTCATAATAAAAACCATTGTAATTCTTTTTTCATTTTGATAGTATAAATTAAAACAAAAGAGAGGGAAGTAATGCTGGACATCGGTAAAATTCACCGAAAAGAGTACGAACTGGATACAGATCGATCATGTCCGGTTATTATTGCCGAAGCTCCGGGGCGAATTCACTTCCTTGGCGAGCTTGCGCCCAGTCTAAATGACGATAATTCCGCGAAAAATTCTCCGGCGGGCAGGCGATCTGCAGGCGAAACATCAGAAAATTCAGCTTTGCAGGCGCAAAATCGTAATAATTCAACAAATTCCGGTCTGCAAAACGAACCTAAATCCGGTTTTTTCCTGTCCGCGGCTATTGATCGCGTAATAAACATGGCTGTCAGTTACAGAAAAGACAGTTCCTTCCGTTTTTACGCCGCTGATGTGAATGAACGTAAAAGAAGCACCCTCATCAATTTAAAGTATAAGCGCGAAGACAGGTGGGCGAACCATATTAAACCCGCGATTTATCTTTTTAACGAGATGAATCCGCCCATTAAAGGACTAAACTTTTCATTCTGCGGCGATATACCTCAGCATATCGGGCTTGCTTCTTCGCTGGCGATAGAAATCGCCGCGGCCGTCGCGCTTCGAAGCCTTTTGCGCGTTCAGATGAATGATTTTACTCTTGCGTATAAATTGCAGGAAGCGCATCTTGCGTTGTTCGGCAACTGTCCGCCGATCGCCGATTATATCGTATGTATGATGGCAAGAAAGGATCAATTCCTTGTTATCGATTCCAGCGAAGGAGATGTTAAATTAATTAAGTCGCCTTTCGGACGTTTTAAATTCCTCATTGTGGATTCGCGCGTTCCGCGTTTTGGCGCAGAAAATGAAATCGCATGGCGGCGCGCTGATATAATTAAAGGTCTTGAACTTCTTTCCCAAAAAAGACAAGGAAAAAGTTTTAAAGATTTCGCTTCTTCCGATTTACTGGAAGTTCTTGGCGACTTCCCCGAACAAATCCGGCGCAGAAGCATGCACATAGTCGAAGAAATACGCCGCGTTAACGAAGCGAAAGACGCGCTTGAACGGAACGATCTTGTATCTTTCTCTAAAATAATTAATCACTCTCATGAAAGTCTGCGCGACTTATACGAGATCAGCTGCCCCGAAGTTGACTGGCTTGTTAAAAGAGCTCAGGAAATCGAAGGCACTGCCGGCTCCCGCATGACAGGGCTTGGCTTTGGCGGATGCACTTATACGATAATCCGGCGCGAGCTGGCTGAAGAATATTCAAAACGCATGGAAGAGTACGAAAGAATTTTCGGGTTTCGTTCTGTCATCCACGAAGTTAAAATCGCAACCCGCGCAAGAGTTATTTCCGAAAAGGCGGCTCCCGCGGAAACAGGGTTGCGCGGCGGAACATCAAAAACCAAAAACACGGCAAAGACCGCGGGCACCAGAAAAGAAAGTTCCCGCTCCTGCACTTCAGGAAACTTCGCCTCAGGCTCTTCTAATGTATCCTCCCGCGGAACCTGCAAGAAGGAAACATCACGTTCAAAAAAAAATAAAAAAGATACCTCTACAACCAAACGCAAAGGAGCATAAATCGTGCGTATTGTGCTTACAAACGATGATGGAATTGCATCGCCCGGAATAAAAATGCTTGCAAAGGCTTTACGCAGCGCGGGATACCGGGTTTTTCTGGTAGCTCCTGATAAAAACCGCTCAGGGTGTTCTCATTCAATAAAATTTTTAAACGGCCCGCTAAAATTCGCGGAAATCGAGGAAGATACATGGACATGCTCAGGCACTCCTGTTGATTGCGTTATTACCGCTCTTCTTGGCGGAATTCCTGAAATCTGCATTTCCACAGAAGGCACCGATTTGAATATGCAAAGAGCGCCGGATTTAATTTTATCCGGGGTTAACGCAGGCGCGAATCTTGGCACGGATATTATTTACTCAGGAACCGCCTCGGCGGCAAGGCAGGGGAGTTTATTCGGAATTCCGTCAGTCGCGCTTTCGCTGGTTGAAAGCGATCTTCCATGGCAATGGGAAAGCACGATTTCTTATATTATCGAAAAGCTTGTATTAATTATGGGGTACTGGAAAGCGGGTTCTTTTGTAAATGTAAATTTTCCGAATATCGATAAAAAACCTTCTGCGCTTATTCACTCTTTTCCGTCGATAAGGTATTATAATGATCGTATAGTGACTTTTTTACCTCCCGGGGGAGGCAAGTATTGTTTCGCGAAACCCGGAAAAGTAGAAAATGTTCCGGAGGATGGTTCAGATTGGGCTGAGGTGCTGAAAGGCAATGCGGCTTTCAGCGTAATTATGTCTCAGCCGGTAATCAGCAGTTAGGGTTAGGATTATGGGAGGGAATAATCTGAATGGCCGCAAAGCAAAGCGATATTGACGGCGGGGGAGAGGTTTCTGGCGGCGGTATCAAAAACAGCGCCGGCGGAGTTGCATACAGCGCCGGAAAAACAAACAATACGCAGGCATTAAGAGGCGGTAAAGACGTCTTAAATAAAAAAGAAAATCCCGATACTGCGCAGACTCAGGGAGTGGCCGTAGATTCGAAAATTCAAGAAGGCGTAAAACTATACCGTCAGAAAGAATGGGATAAGGCGCTGAAAGAATTCCTGTCCGCGGATTTATCCAAATTTTCTTTTGATGAAAAAAATGAAATCGCTTATTACCTTGGACTGTGTTATACGAAACTTGAAAAATACGACGAGGCTCTGACCTATCTTGAACAGGTAGTGACCCTCGGCGCGGATATCTACCGTGTTTATCAGTGCCGCATGACTTTAGCGTATATTTATATAATTACAAAACGCGTGCGGATGGCGGAGTATGAGCTTAAAAGGCTTCAGTCAAACGGACTTGAATCGCCGTTAATCTATAACACTTTAGCTTATGCCGCTTTTGCGAGAAAGCAGCACAAAAACGCAATTGAACTTTACGAAAAAGCCCTTGATATTGATTCGGATAATACCACCGCGATGAACTGTATCGGCTATATTCTGGCCGATACCGGAACGGATGTAATGCGCGCTCTTCGTTTCTGCAGAAAAGCGGTTGATAAAAAACCGCAAAACCCGGCGTATCTTGATTCGCTTGGCTGGGCATACTACAAAAGCGGCGAAATTCTTGAAGCCCGCACATGGCTGCGCCGCGCTCTTGAAATTGCACCTAACGAAGAAGAAATTAAAAAGCACTTCCGGATTGTCACAGGAGAAAAGCCTTGATAAAAATTTTTTTAATTTTATTTTTATCGGCGGGCCTTAACGCGCAGGACGTTCTTGTTTATCAGGGGCCGACAGGCGGGACAGGCGCTGCCGCTCTTGCCGCGGCGGAAGAGTTCAGGCTCGGCGTTCAGGCTTTTAACAGATTTTCGTATAACGAGGCGATTTTCGCTTTTGAGCGCGCGCTTTCCTTCCGTCCGAATGAGCCGATCATTTTGGACTGGCTCGGAAAAGCGTATTACAGGTCAGGCTTTGAGGAAACCGCGCTCAGGCAGTGGAGAGCGGCTCTTGATCTCTACGGCAGGAATTCCGGCGCTGGAATGTTAATCAATTCAAGGATAGAAACGGTTTCAAACAGGCGTATCCTTCTTCCTGTCGCGGATGACGGAATGCGTTATGTGTCATCGGGGCGTTATCCCGGAAGATACGAAGGATTCACTTTGTACAGGCAGCCGACATCGGTTCTCGCGAACAGCGACGGCTCTGTCTGGATCGTAGCTTACGGCAGCAATGAAATTGTAAAAGTTGATGTTAACGGCATAATAAGAGATCGCAAACGCGGTCCGCTTAACGGTTTCGATCGCCCCTTTGATTTAGTGCGCGGGCTTGACGGACGCATGTATCTTTCCGAATACCGCGGCTCAAGGATCAGCGTGTTAGACAATAACGGAAACTGGCTTGCCTATATTGGTTCGCGGGGAATTGGAGCGGGACAGTTTGTCGGGCCTCAGCATTTAACAATAGATGAAGACGGATACCTTTATGTAGTCGATTACGGGAACAGGCGGATATCTAAATTTGATCCCGATGGTTTATTTATTTTATCCTTTGCGCAGAGAAGCTCGTTTTTTCCGGGGCTGTTATCGCCTACAGGCATTGCCGCGGGTAACGGCAGAATATACGCAATTGATAACGCGGCAAAGGCGATTTATATGTTCGATCCAAACGGCAGTTATATCGGCCGTCTTGCAGTCAGTAATTTAGTAAACCCCGAAAGCATGAAATTTCTTTCAGACGGAACCATGCTTGTCGCGGACGGCAGCAGAATTATACAGATTGATCCCGCATCCGCGATTGTAAGAGAGCTGGGAGCCGCGGGCACAGAGCGTGTGCGCATAACGGGCGCGGACATGGATAAAAACGGCAGCATAGTAGCAGCTAACTTTGATGCGGGAGAAGTGCAGTTAATGACGCGTTTTGACGATCTTGCCTCAAGTTTATTCGTCCAGATACGCAATGTAGTAACAGAGCGTTTCCCTCAGATAACGATAGAACTGACTGTCGAAGACAGGCTCCGCCGCCCGATAATCGGTCTTGACAGTAATAATTTTTTAATAACTGAAAACGGCGTTCCTGTCGCGAATCAAGCTTTAATCAATCAGGGATTCCTTCACAGGGGCGCGGACATTTCCCTCCTTGTAGAAAGGTCTTTCGCTACTTCGTATATGATTGACGATTTAAGCGCGGCTTCACGCGATATATCGCGCGCGATGCAGGATATGACAAACTCAAGAATCATCTCCGTAATTTCAGCCGCTGAACAGCCGCGCCGCGAGCAGCATACTCCCTCATTGGAAAACGCTGTCCGGGGCGCTTCGGGCATTAACACTGAACGCTGGCGTTTTGATCTTGGACTTCGCCTCGCCGCAACAGATCTTTTATCTGCATCCCCTAAAAGGTCTGTTGTGTATATTGGCTCCGGGAGTTTAGGCGAGCTTGCCTTTGAGCAGTACAGTTTATCGGAGATGGCAAGTTATCTTGCGAATAACGGCATTGTTTTTAACGCGGTAATCCTGAGCGGCGGACAAATCTCCGCCGCTATCGAATACCTTTGCAGGGAAACAGGCGGACAGGCGATGTATCTTTACAATGTGCATGGAATCGGCGGTTTAATCAAAGGTATCGCGGATACGCCGACAGGTCTTTACAGTTTTACGTATAACTCCCGCCTTTATACCGATTACGGCAGAGCATGGCTGCCTGTAGAAGTCGAAGTTTATTTAATGGAAAGATCTGGACGCGACGATATGGGGTATTTCCCGCCGCTTCAGTAACCGGGAAGAGCGCTAGAATAATATGATTGTTCAGGAGTAACCAATGCTTAAAATAACTTTTCTTGGAGCAGGCAGCACGGTTTTCGCGCGTAATCTTCTTGGCGATGTTATGTCAACTGAATCGCTTCGCGGCTGCGAGATAGCCCTTTATGATATTAACGCGGAGCGTCTTAAAGAAAGCGAAAAAATAATCTGCGCGATTAATAAGGGAAAGGGAAGTTATTCAAAAATCTTATGTTACGCGGGGACGGAAAATCTTGAAAAGGCTTTAGCGGGAGCGGCGTTTGTTGTTAACGCGGTTCAGGTCGGAGGATACGATCCCGCCACAATCGCGGATTTTGAAATCCCTAAAAAATACGGACTGCGCCAGACAATAGGCGACACGCTCGGGATCGGAGGAATTATGCGCGCGCTTCGTACAATTCCTGTAATGGAACAGTTCGCCCGCGCGATAGAAAAGGTTTGCCCTGACGCATGGTTTTTAAATTATACAAATCCGATGTCAATGCTCTCAGGTTTTATGCAAAGATACACAGGCGTTAAAACAGTCGGTCTTTGCCACAGTGTTCAGGGCTGTTCTTACTGGCTTTTAAAAAGCCTTGGTCTTGAGGATAAGCTTGAAGGGCGAAAGGAATTGATCGCGGGCATTAATCACATGGGCTGGCTTTTGGATATCCGCGATAAGGATAATAATGATTTATACCCTTTAATAAAAAAACTCGCGAAAGAAAAAAACGCGGATGAAAAACATTGGGACATGGTACGCTTCGATTACATTGATAAACTCGGGTTTTACTGCACCGAATCAAGCGAACACAATGCAGAGTACAATCCGTTTTATATTAAATCAAAATATCCTGATTTAATTAAAGATTTTAATATTCCTTTAGATGAATATCCTCGCCGCTGCATCGAACAAATCGAAAACTGGAAGACGGAATATGAAAACCTTGTAAAATCCGATGTTCTTGTACATGAGAGAACGCATGAATACGCTTCATATATTATGGATTCGATTATAACGGGTAATCCGTATAAAATCGGCGGAAATGTTTTAAATAATGGTGGCAGCATCGAAAACCTGCCGCATGAGGCCTGTGTCGAAGTTCCCTGCCTGGTCGATAATTCAGGAGTCAGGGCATGCCATGCCGGGAAACTCCCTGTACAGCTTGCCGCGATGAACATGACGCATATAAATGTCCATTTTATAACGCTCGAAGCCGCTGTCACTAAAAAACGCGGACATATTTATCACGCGGCAATGCTGGAACCGCACACAGCCGCAGAGCTTTCGTTAGATGATATTGTAAAAATGACAGATGAACTTTTAGAAGCTCATTCAAGATGGCTCCCAAAGTACAATTAATAGATTGTAATAATAAAATATTTTTTCATTATTTCCCGCGAGAGGTATTTCTTAATTCCTTTATATATACTTTACGAATTTATTGAACCGGCGGATTTATCATTCTTTTTCGCTGATGTTTTCAAGGACAATCTGCGATAATATCCTGAAATGCTGCGGTAAAAGAATCGCGTCCGCGGTAGTGTAATAAGAGAGTACGCGGTTAAGCCCTTCGCGGGCTTCATCGTACTTTTTCTGTTTGTATTTTATATGCGCAATGTGATATTCGGCAGTTATTATAAGATCAATATTTGTCTGGTTCCGGTCATAAAGGGCTTCGTAATATTGAATGGCGATTTCGTACCTGTTTCTGTCCATCGCTTCCTGTGCGCGCTGCATTATTTCAGCCGAAGACATATCCTCATCAATAATCACTGTTGTGGCGCAGGCCGATAAAATAAGCGCCGCCGCCAGAGTTATAATTAATCGCAGCTTTCTATCAATCATAATCGTAGTATATTATAAAACCAATGTCTTAGTAAAGAGTAACATGAAAATCCGCTGACTCTGTTTACTTTTAGGAATGGACATAAAATACTGAAATATTGCATAATAGGCTTATGATAACAGGAATTATCGGCGCAACAGGTTATGCCGGCGCTGAGCTGACAAGGATTTTAAGCGCCCATCCTAAAGTGGAAAAATTAATTTTATCGTCTGTCAGTTACGAAGGCGGGAAAATACAGGATATATATCCCAATTTTTTAAAAAGAATCGACAGCCCGCTTTTAAAAGCCGAGGATGTTGTCGCTTCTTCCGATGTGGTTTTTTCGGCTCTTCCTCACGCGGTTGGCGAGCCTTTTGCCGCTGCCTGCATTAAGCGAAAGATTCATTTTATCGATCTTTCCGCGGATTTTCGTTTTGATGATGATGAAGAGACATATACAGCATGGTACGGCAAAAATTATCAATTTCCGGAATTGCATAAAAATTCGATATACGGTCTTCCCGAAATGAACAGGCAAAAAATAGTTGATTCCGCGGCCATCGGGCCTGTAATAATCGGCAACCCGGGATGTTATCCGACAGGCGCAAGCTTAGGGATAATGCCTGCGCTTGTAAATGATCTTGCGGGCAGGACATTTAACCCTTACAGACGGCACACAGACCGCTTAGGTCCGATTATTATAGACGCCGCGACAGGCACATCAGGCGGAGGCAGGGAGCTCTCGCGATCTTTTCACTACAGCGAATGCGCTGATTCTGTAACGCCGTACAAAGTATCTGGCCACAGACATTGCCCTGAGATATCGCGCAATCTGGACGCGATGTCGTCAAAAACGAACGCTCCCTCATGTATGGTGATTTTTACGCCTCACATTGTGCCGATGAGCAGGGGAATTTTAAGCACTATCTACATTCCGCTTTCAGAAAAGTGGCGCGTAACAGGTGATTACAGCGATAAGGTCAGGATGCCGTCGAAGGACATCGTTGAATTAAATAATAAAATCAGGGATATTTATATCGATTTTTATAAAAACGAGCCTTTTATCCGCGTGCTTCCAAACGGAATTACTTCATCTACAAATAAAGTACGCCAGTCGAATTACTGCGACATATCCGTACATGTGGATATTTACGGCTCAACTTTGATAGTAATTACAGCGATCGATAATATGATAAAAGGCGCCGCGGGACAGGCTGTTCAGAATATGAATATTCTTTTTGGCTTTAAGGAAACAGACGGATTAGAAGCGATACCAATGGTGTTTTAAAAAGGGATTTAAAATTCGATAACAAAGGAAAATCTTTTAAAGTGAAAAAAATGAAAATAATATCTGGCGGGGTTTGCGCGCCTAAAGGTTTTAAAGCAGGCGGAATCAGGTGCGCGATCAAAGAGAGTGCGCAGCAAGCAGCGGCGCAGAAAAAAGATTTAGCATTAATTTATTCAGAAAAAATTTGCAATGCGGCCGCTATGTTTACGCGGAATAAAGTAAAAGCCGCAAGCGTTATTGTCAGTCAGGAGAATATTAATAACGGGAAGCTGCACGCTGTAATTGCAAACTCAGGTAACGCTAACGCGTGCACCGGAAGCGCGGGAATGGAGGCGGCAAGACGCATGACAGAGGCTGCCGCGTGTGAGCTGTCAATCGATCCAAAGGATGTCGCTGTGGCTTCCACAGGAGTTATCGGCGTTCCGCTTCCGGTAGAAAAAATCGAAAAAAATATCGCCGCGCTTAAGGCAAGTCTTCGCGGTGATGAAACCGGCCACGCAGACGCGCTGGAAGCGATAATGACGACCGATACCCGTAAAAAAGAAATCGCCGTGGAAATTGAGATTGACGGTAAATGCGTGCGGCTTGGAGCGATGACAAAGGGCTCGGGGATGATTCATCCTGATATGGCGACAATGCTTTGCTTTATTACAACAGACGCCGCGGTAAATGCCGCCGCGCTTGATGACGCGCTCCGCCGTGCCGTAAAAAAATCTTTTAACTGCCTTACAGTAGACGGCGATACTTCAACTAACGATATGGTATTAATAATGGCAAACGGAGAAGCCGGAAATGAGATAATCGGGGATCAACGGCCGGGAAGCGGGGATGACAATTTTTCCGTTTTCTGTGAGGCGCTTGAATATGTCTGCGTTGAGTTAACAAAAATGATAGCGCGTGACGGAGAAGGGGCGACCAGGCTTGTTACTGTTACAGTAGACGGAGCGGCAAGCGAGGAAGCGGCGTGGACGCTTGCGAAATCCGTCGCTTCATCAAGCCTTGTAAAGGCGGCCTGTTTCGGAGCTGACGCGAATTGGGGGCGTGTGTTATGCGCAATGGGCTACTCAGGCGGCGCGTTTGCTCCTGAAAAAACAAATGTAAGCTTTAAAAGCGGAAAAGGCGTAATCGAAGTATGCAGGAACGGCATGCCGGTGACATTCAGCGAAGAAAGAGCTAAAGAAATACTTTTACAGGAAGAAATTGAAATACTGATAAATCTAAATGAAGGAAAGCGCCGCGCTTCTGTATGGGGATGTGATCTGACTTATGACTATGTTAAAATCAACGGAGATTACAGATCATGACGGGGCTTAACAATAATAACGAAAACAGAGCTGAAGTGCTTGTCCACGCGCTTCCTTACATACAGCAGTTTCAGAATAAAACCATTGTAGTTAAATACGGCGGAAACGCCATGCTTAACGAGGATCTAAAAAAGGCGGTAATCGAGGACATAATACTTATGGCTTGTATCGGGATTCGCACTGTTTTGGTTCACGGCGGCGGTCCTGAAATCGAAGCAATGCTGAAAAAAACCGGCAAGGAAAGCCGTTTTATTAACGGGCTTCGATATACTGACGAAGAAACAATGGACATTGTTCAAATGGTTTTATGCGGCAAAGTCAATAAAGATATTACAGCTTTAATTCAGAAAAACGGCGGCAGGGCCATAGGGCTTTGCGGCATTGACGGCGCGATGCTTAAGGCAGAAAGAATTAAGGGCGAAGAAGATTTTGGTCTTGTGGGTAATATTAATGAAGTTGATGTTTCACTTTTAAACTCCCTAATAAACAGCGGAGTAATTCCTGTTATTTCGTCTGTCGCCTACGGAACCGGAGAGGACGAAGGCAGCCCGCTTAATATAAACGCCGATATTGCCGCCGCAATGATAGCCGCGGCTTTAAAAGCCGAAAAACTTGTTCTTATGACCGATGTCCGCGGCGTATTACGCGACATCAAAGATGAAAATTCCTTAATAAAATCTATAAAAAGATCGCAGCTTGACGATTTAAAAAAGGAAGGCATCCTCACAAAAGGAATGATCCCCAAAATCAGCTGCTGCGCCATAGCTCTTGACGGAGGCGTTAAAAAAACGCATATTATCGACGGCCGTCTTCCTCACGCTATATTAGTCGAGCTTTTTACAAACGAAGGAATTGGAACGGAAATAACAGCGCGGTAAAAAATGTATGCCCGATATAATACGTTATAAAAGATTGAATAACATTTCCTTTTAAGTTAATATGATGAATTATGAAAAAGCGATTAATCACATCCGCGCTTCCTTATGTTAATAATGAGCCGCATCTTGGAAACTTAATTCAGGTGCTTTCCGCCGATGCTTTCGCGCGTTTTTGCAGGCTGTCATGTTATGAAACTCTTTACGTCTGCGGCACTGATGAGTACGGAACAGCTACGGAAAATAAAGCCGCAGAAGAAGGCGTAAGCCCGAAAGAACTTTGCGATCGTTATCATGAAATTCACGCAGGTATTTACAAATGGTTTAATATCGCCTTTGACAAGTTCGGGCGCACATCCACGCAGATACAAACTGAAGTAACACAGGATATTTTTTTAAAGCTTGACAAAGCGGGGCTTATAAATGAAAAAACGATAGAACAATTTTTCTGCGGAAAATGCGGGAAGTTTTTAGCCGATCGTTTTATCCGCGGAATCTGCCCGGTGTGCGGAGGAGCTAACGCAAGAGGAGATCAATGCGAGGACTGCGGAAAACTCCTTGATCCTACTGATTTAAAAGAGCCTGCGTGTTCAGCCTGCGGCAGCGCTCCTTCGCTTCAAAAAACAAATCATTTATATATCGATCTTCCCGGAATAAAAGAAAAACTGGAAAACTGGATTAAAGAAGCTTCTGTCAGCGGTTTTTGGGCGCATAACGCCGTGCAGATGACTTTAAGCTGGATTCGGGACGGACTTAAAGAGCGCGCGATCACGCGTGATTTAAAATGGGGGATTCCTGTTCCAAAACCCGGCTATGAAAACAAGGTTTTTTATGTGTGGTTCGACGCGCCGATAGGATATATCTCGATCACGGGAACGTTAGGTGAAGATATCGCCGCAGGCAGGGAAACTATGTATACGTCATTGAATCCCGCGAACAAAGGCAATTGGCCTTCGTGGCGTGAGTTTCTTGATTACTGGTGGAAAAGCCCTGAGGAAGTTGATTTATTTCAATTTATAGGAAAAGATAATATTCCGTTCCATACTGTTATATTCCCGTCAAGCCTTTTAGGAAGCGGCGATAACTGGACAATGCTGCATCACATGTCGAGCACGGAATATTTAAATTATGAGAGCGGAAAATTTTCCAAATCAAGGGGAGTCGGCGTATTCGGCAAAGACGCGATGGAAACAGGAATCCCTTCCGATGTCTGGCGTTTTTATTTGTTTTATTGCCGGCCTGAAAAATCAGACGCAATGTTTACATGGAACGACTTTAAAGAAAAAGTTAACGGGGAGTTAATCGGGAATTTCGGAAATCTTGTAAACAGAACGATGTCATTTGTTACGCGCTACTATGACGGAAAAATCCCCGGGAACTCAGGCTCAAGCGATGCATCTTTCTGGAACGAAGTTAGGATAAAAGAAAAATCAATTACGGAGAAACTTGATAAAGCGGATTTAAGAGACGCTTTTAAAGAGATATTTGATCTTTCTTCTTTCGCTAATAAATACTTTCAGGATAATGAACCGTGGAGGCTAAGAAGCAGCGACCCCGCAAAGGCGGAAGCGGTAATCCGCGATTTAACATATATTATCCGCGATCTCTGCGTGTTGACAGAACCTTACATGCCGGCAGCCGCTCAAAAAATCGCTTCGTTCTTTGGACTTAAACACAGAGTGAATCTTTCTATAAACGATATCGGCAAGCCCGAAGGAATTGGGGATATTATTATTAAAAGCGAAGTTCTTTTTTCAAAACTTGAAGATAAACAGATTGACGAATTAAAAGAACGGTATTCGGGAACTCAAAAAGAAAGGCAGGAGATAAACTCTCAGCCGGCAAAAGCAAACACGCAAAAAACATTTTCTTCCGTGATGGATTTACGCGCCGCGAAAATCGAGAAAGTTGAACGCCATCCAAAAGCCGATAAGTTATACATTCTAAGCCTTGAAACAGGGGAGGGCGTAAAAGGTGTCCGCGAAGAGAGGCAGATTGTTTCCGGGCTTGTCCAGTTTTATAAAGAAGATGAACTTCTCGGAAAAAAAATTATTATCGCGTATAACCTAAAACCTGCGAAACTGCGGGGCATTGAATCAAGAGGAATGCTTCTTGCGGCAGGAGATAATGGAGGGGCTGACTCTTGTGAAAGATGCGAAGTGCTTGACGCAGGCTGCGCTCCTACAGGAACAAGATTTCTGCCTGAAGGCGAGGACGCCGCGTTAGCTGAAACACCTCCGGCGGAAATTGATATTGACGCTTTTTTTTCCTTTCCAATAACTGTAAATGACTATATAGTATACACAGGCGGAAAAAAATTATGCCTGAACGGAAGTTATGTGAAAACATCGATCATTCCTTTTGGGGAAGTGCATTAAAGGAATATAAAATCCGGTTTTAAAATATATCGGTAAAATAACTTAAGGAGTTAAAATGGCTTTTGCGTTAAATACATATCCCATAACATACCGCGCGCGGTTTACAGATAACAGATGGGATGAAGAATACATTGAAAAACCGCATAAGACGCCGCAGGAAGAAGCGGCAATGAACGAACAGGAGCGTTACGCGCTTGAAAATTCACGTAACTGTTACGGGGATATGCCTTTGGTAAATTATACATCCCAATACGGACTTGCGTGCTTTGAAGGTTTAAAGGCTTTTCCTCAGAAAAACGGAGGCCTTTCCATTTTCAGGCCAGATCAGAATGCGGCGCGTTTTTCGCGTTCTATGGCAGGGCTTCGCATGCCGCCTTTCCCCGAGAATTTGTTTATCTCTTCATGCATCGAAACTATTAAGCGAAACACGGCTTTAGGTTTTTCTCTTGAGTATAAAAAAGAATGGGAGAAAGATTCGTATATGACGGCTGAATCAATCTATATTAGGCCGTTTACGATATCAGAAGGCGGAATCGGCGTAAATTTATCAAGCAGACCTTATGTTATGGTGATAAACACCCCTGTAAGCAGTTATTTTTCGTCCGGTTCATCCGATGCTGTTGTAACAGATATGATACGCGCAACTCCCAACGGCACAGGCTGGATAAAAGCCTGCTCCAATTATGTTGTGTCGGCGCTTGCCAAAGCGGACGCTTTAAAAGCGGGTTTTATGGAATGTGTTTTTCTGGACGCGCTTCACCGTAACTATATCGAAGAAGGATCGTCCTGTAATATTTTCTTTTATTTAAAATCAGGAGAACTTGTAACGCCGGAACTCGGCGATACAATACTTCCTGGAATCACGCGCGCAAGCATTATTGAGCTTGCAAGAGATAAGGGGATTAAAGTTAATGAACGCAGAATCTCGATTGACGAAACGTTAGAAGAAACTAAAGAATGTTTTGTAAGCGGAACGGCCGCGGGAGCGACGCCGATAACTTCTTTAACATATCAGGGGAAAAAAGTAAAATTTAATAAAGAAAAAACAGGCGACCTCACGGCTGAAATGCGGGATACAATCAAAGGTATTCAATACGGAAAACTTCCCGATAATAAAGGCTGGCTTAAACAGGTTTTATAATTTTTTTTCTTTTTCTATTTTTAATTCTTTGTTTTTCCATGTTGTTTTTATTTTCGCGTAACTCATAATTGTCATCAATGTAAAATAAACAGGCATAAATAAAAGGCAAAGGATATATCCCAGCTGCTGCCGTAAATCATCATGCGGAAATTCCTTTTTATAAAGAGCGAATGCCGCGGTTGTGTTTATTATCATGTTTATAAGCACTCCCGCCGGAAGAGGCCAAAGCTGCGGAAAAAAAGGCAAAAGGGGGATAGCGAGAATTCCTGTGCTGATGATCAGCGCGAGCAGATTATAATTTAAGCGCGTAAATATTTCCGGGCTGAATAAACCGCCGTTATGCCAGCGCAGAGACTGGTTCAAAAAAGACGGCCATGTTTTTTCCGCTTCTGTCTGCACCGCCGCGCCGTCTGAAGTAATCGCGCGGATTAAAAATTTTTTGCCGGCCTTATCTCCTGATGTGCTTCTTATCTGCGAGATGAGAGAAGCGTCTTCTGTAGGAGATGCGGGAATCGCGTCATACCCTCCGATTGCGGCGAGCGCTTTCTTTGAGACAATCAAATTATTCCCAAAACCTCCGCCTGCGGCTCCAAGCCCTGTTGAACCTGTCAGATAATTATACCGGAGAATATGATCATAACACTGGAATAATGAAAAGAATTTATTGCTTTCTTTTTTCTTGAATACCGGCCCAAGTACAGCGCCGGTTTTTTCATCCTGTATACGGCTTACCATTGTACTGATCCATTCAGGCGGAACTTCGCAGTCCCCGTCTGTAAAAAGAAAATAATCTCCGTCCGATTCTGTAATTCCCCTTGATAGGGCAAATTGTTTAAAGTTTGGCCCTGGATTTTCGTTTAATGTGATAATCTTACATTCGATGCCGCGCTCTTTTGCTTCCTTTGCGAACTGCGCGAGAATAGCAGGGCTTTCATCGCTTGAACGATCATCGATAAAAATTATTTGGGCTTTATATGTTTGAGTTATCAGCGTCCGCATCAATCCCTGTATGCGGCTGCTTTCATTATGAACAGGAATAACTACAGATACTTTCGCTCCGGCTGATTCCGGCGCTTTCCTGCCGCGGCTCCACTCAAGGATGATGCCAATCATTACCGCAATATGTAAAATGATATGACAAACCGCGTGGGAATAACTTAAAATTTCTAAAATGTTCATTGGAGATATGGGGATTCGAACCCCAGGCCTATTGATTGCGAACCAATCGCTCTACCAACTGAGCTATATCCCCGCTATTAACATTAAGAACGAAGATAAATATTTAGTCAAGTGGCGTTTTATGGTATAATCAAAAGTATGAGTTATTTAATGGCAATTGACGCGGGAACGGGAAGCGTGCGCGCTGTAATTTTTGACACCGAAGGAAATCAAACCGGCTGCGTTCAAAAAGAATGGAAACATACAGAAGATCCGCGTTTTTCCGGCAGCATGGATTTTGACTGGAATAATAACTGGAAGCTTGTCTGTTCATGCGTAAAAGGTGTGTTAGCTGAAACGGGAATCGAAGCGAAACAAATAGCGGCTGTTTCCACAACCTGCATGAGAGAAGGAATTGTTCTTTATGATGCTGACGGCAATGAACTTTGGGCATGCGCTAATGTGGACGCGCGCGCGAAAGATGAAGTAACGCAGCTTAAAAAAATTGATCCAGATCTCGAAAAAGATATTTATTTAAAATCCGGGCAGACCTTCGCTCTTGGCGCGCTGCCTCGTCTTTTATGGGTAAAAAATAAACTGCCGGATGTATATAAAAAAATTGCGTATATAAGCATGATCAATGACTGGATCATCTTCAGGCTTTCAGGCGTTATGACTATGGAGCCAAGCAACGGATCAACCACAGGATTTTTCGATTTAAAAAAAAGAAAAATTGACGCTGATATTCTACGCCGCTGCGGGCTGAAAGATGATATTTTCCCCGATGTGACAGAATGCGGTTCGATAGCCGCGAAAGTTTCAAAGAAAGGAGAAACAGAATCCTCTCTTGCCGAAGGAACGCCTCTTGTCGCGGGCGGCGGCGACTGCCAGCTTGGCACTATCGGCGTCGGCGTTGTCGAAGAAGGCGACGCTGTTGTTTTTGGCGGCAGCTTCTGGCAGTATGAGTTTAATGTTAATGACGGAAAGTGTTCGCAAAAATGCGATGTGCGCGTTAACTGTCATGCCGTATCGGATTTATGGCAGTATGAAGCAATCGCTTTTTTCCCTGGGCTTGTTATGCGATGGTTCAGGGATGCCTTTTGCTCGGAAGAAAAACGAACTGCTTCAGAGTTAAATACCGATCCGTACCGGATTCTGGATGAAGCCGCTCTTTCTGTTCCGGCCGGAAGTCACGGAATCATCTGCGCATTTTCCGATGTAATGAATTATATCAACTGGAAACACGCAGCTCCTTCATTTTTAAATTTTGAACTTGACGCGCAGAAATTTAATAAGGCTTCGTTTTATAAAGCCATAATGGAAAACGCGTGTCTTGTTACTTACGGCCATTTAAAACTTGTTGAACAGGCAACAGGAAAACATCCAAAAAAAATTGTCTTTGCGGGAGGAGCCGCGAAAAGCGTTATATGGCCTCAGATACTCGCCGATGTTTTGGGACTTAAGGTAGAAGTGCCCGCGGTTAAAGAAGCCACTTCTCTTGGCGCGGCAATTATGGCAGGTAAAGGAATCGGGATTTATACGAGCGTGAAAGAAGCCGCGCGTAAACTTGTTAAGATAGAAAAAACATTTTTCCCTGACATGGAAAATCACGCAATATACGAAAATATTTTTTCAACATGGAAAACTGTATATAAGCCGCTTTTAGATTTAAGCGACAGAGGAATTACAAAATACATGTGGAGCGCACCCGGCTTATAATTAAATAAAAGCTGTTTTTGGATTTTATAAGATATTGTATATAACTATGTTGTTATTAATTATATAGGAGGAAGAAATGTATATTGTAGACGAGAAAGATAAAGAGTACCGTTTCGGTAATTCAGGGCCTAAGTATCTGATGCAGGGGCCAAGAATGAATTTTGCCATTGTTCAGTTCATGCCGGGAGAGGATTTTCAGGCTCATTATCACGAGGTAATGGAAGAAAATTTTTATATACTGGAAGGCACTGTCACCATCGTAGTTGACGGAACGCCTCATACGCTTTCTTCCGGAAAATTTATTCACATAGAACCAAATGAAAAGCATTATGTGATAAATAAATCATCTTCCGTTGTGCGCATGATAGCAAGTCTTGCTCCTTTTAAAGACGGCGATAAGAAGGAAGTTGAAAATCCTGTGCTGAGTTAAATTTTATTTTTGACAGGGATTAATATAAGGAAAAACATGTATATAAAAAAATTATTATCTGCGATTTTTGTTTTATTCATTTGTGTTTTAAATTTATCATGCGTATCCAAGATAAAACAAACAGAACAAACTGCAGATCCATTTATAGAAAAAATGGAGTTAAACGGAGGAAGAATGTTTTCGGGAAACAGTCAGGGGAACAGGCCGCTGCCGGGATCTCCTTACGGCTATGAAATTTGGAGCGAGAGCGGAAATGATAACCGTTTAATCTGGTACGGGAATGAATACGGAGGAGGAGGCGCGTTCAGAGCGGAATGGAATAACGCCAAAACTTTTTTAGGCAGAGTCGGTTTATTTTGGAATAACGGAAATCCGTATTCTTTTTACGACGATACTTTTTGTGATTTTGAATTCACACGATCTGTAAACGGCACCGCAGGAGGCGCCTCATATATAGGAATTTACGGCTGGTCAAAAGACCCGATGATTGAGTGGTACATTGTAGAAGACTGGTTTTCAGCCGGAGTAATAACCCCAAGCCGTATCGGCGGGAACGCGGAAAAAATAAACGAGTTTACAATAGACGGCGAAGTATATTTTATTTATAAGGCCGTAAGACCTGCAGGCTCCGGTAATATTTTAGGCGTTAATGAGCCGTTCCCGCAGTTTTTCAGCGTCCGTCAAACAACAAGGCAGAGCGGAACAATTTCTATAAGCGGGCATTTTAAAGCGTGGGAAAAGGAAGGTTTAATACTTGGATCAAATATGTATGAAGCGAAATTCCTGATCGAAGCGGGAAGCGGAACAGGCTGGTTCGACGCTTCACATATATCTTTTTATCAAAGATAATAATATAAATAAAATCAAACTTCCGTGTGAATGTTTTATATCTTTTATATTCACTGCGGTATATTGACAAAGTATGTTATGCAAGATAGGATGTATCAAATTTATTTTAATTAAATATAAAAATGAGCATTTAGGAGATTATTATAATTGAAAAACCTGTTTGATACACGGTTATATTTTTATTCTGTCGGGTTAATTATAAGCTCCGCAATCGAAAGGTTTATTACATTTTTCTTAAATGATTATTTTATTCTTAATATAATTTATTATCACTTAATTTCTTTAGGCATATTGATTATTTTATTTAATATAGTTAATAATATTTTTTTAAAAACATTTATCCACAAAGAATTTGTAACAAAAATAATTTCGGGTAAAAAATATATCGGCGGACAATGGCTGGAAATTACAATTACCAATACCAATGAAATTTCTCATATAACAAAAATGGAAATATCCTATGAGAACGATAAAATAAAATTACACGGGAATTGTTATCAAAACGGAAAGCATATATATAATTTGGATTCTGTCTGTACATCCCTGGATAATTATAATTTAACGTACGTGTTTGTCGCTTATGAGAAAATACCAAGGACAGATTACGGCACTTTGCTTTTTGAAGAAAGCGGCAGAAAACCGGTAAAATATACCGGTCATTATGATGACAAAGGAATGGAATTTAAAGTAGCCGGTATTTTAATAAACGATAAATCCATAATTGAAAAAATGAAAACGAATGACAACTTTGTTGAAATTGCAGAGAAGGATTTATTGCCTCAATTAATTAAAATGCATAAACTGAATATTATTCCCGATAAAAATAATATAAATATTTACGGAGGTTAAGAAAATGGAAAAGAATGAAAAATTGAAGGAACTGGAAGCAAAAATAAAAAGTTATGTTCCTGTTAAAAAGCATGATGAATTTGCGCTTGAAGCTGTTAAAGAAGCGATAAATGCGGCAAAGAGCGGGACATTTGGCGTCGGAGCAATTCTTGTAAATAATGAAACAAAAGAAATCATGTACCGCGGGCAAAATAAGGTGTTTTCAGAATCAAGAAGCGATCTGCATGCTGAAATGGATCTATTAAATAATTTTGAGAATAAAAACAAAGAAAAAAGCAGGGATATGCTTAAAGGTTTTACAATGTATACATCACTTGAGTCATGTCCAATGTGTTTATGCAGAATAATTACATCAGGATTAATTGAGGTTTATCACGTAGCCGACGATTCAGGCGGCGGAATGGTGCATCTTTATAATCAATTGCCGCCTGTCTGGAAAGATATATCCCAGGGAAGAACCTTTAAAAAAGCGGACTGTTCAGATGATTTAGCGGCAATTTCGGAACAGGTTTTTCTTTTAACGGTTGACTTGGATAATAAATTAAAAGATTAAAATGATGTGAATACATCATGACGGCAGGAAAATATCTTTTAAGGTGCAATAGATAAATTAGGGAGTGAGTTAATGTTAACATTGAGCCAGAGTATTGAAAACGCAGTGTCCTGTATTCGTAAAAAAACATCAGCGTCTCCAAAAGCCGGCCTTATATTGGGAAGCGGTCTTGGCGATTTTACAGATAGTCTTGAAGATTCGATAAGCGTGCCTTATTGTGATATTCCGGATTTTCCGTTATCAACTGTAGAAGGACATGACGGAGCGTTTGTTTTTGGCAATTACAACGGGAAACCCGTCGCCGCCCTTCGCGGCAGGCTTCATTATTATGAAGGCTATGCTCAGAATAAAATCACAATGCCTGTGCGCATAATGAAAAAATTAGGCGTAGAGACATTGATCTTAACTAACGCGGCAGGCGGCATTAATCTTGATTTCTCGGCAGGCGCGTTAATGCTCATTACTGACCATATAAATTATTCCGGTTCTAACCCTCTTATCGGCGCAAATCTTGATGAATTTGGACCGCGTTTTCCCGATGTTTCTGATATTTATACAAAGGATTTACGAATAAAATTAAAAGAGGCGGCGTTACGCGACGGCATTGTTCTTAAAGAAGGCGTGTATATCATGTACAGCGGACCGAATTATGAAACCCCCGCCGAAATCAGGTTTTTTAGGGAAGCCGGAGCGGATGCTGTGGGAATGTCTACAGTGCCGGAAGCAATAGTCGCCGCGCATTGCGGAATGAAGGTAATTGGCATTTCCTGTATTACCAATATGGCCGCCGGAGTGTTTAATGTTAAATTAAACCATCAGGAAGTAATCGAATCCGCGAATAAAGTAAAACATGATTTTACTAAATTGCTGCATATCGCGCTTAATTTTGCCGCATGAGTTATTTTTGTCCTGAAAAAAATTGGAGTAATATATGGAATTATTAAAAAAGCGGATTTTAAGCGAAGGAAAAATTGTTGACGGAAATGTTATTCAAGTGAGCAGCTTTTTAAACCATATGATTGATACTGAATTAATGCATAAAATAGGGAAGGAACTTGCCTCGATTTTCAGAGATTGCAAGCCGACAAAAATAATCACTATAGAAACATCAGGCATTCCAATAGCCGCTTTTAGCGCGCTGGAACTGCAGATTCCTTTTATAATCGCCAAAAAGCACAGCGCTCTTAATCTAACGGGTGAATTTTATACTGCTGATGTTTTTTCATTTACAAAACAGTCAACGTTTAATATCCGTGTGTCAAAGGAATATATCGATCATAATGACAGAATTTTAATTGTTGATGATTTTCTGGCGTGCGGCGGCGCTGTGGAAGGACTGATGCGGATTATTCATGAAGCGGACGCGCATCTTATTGGCGTAGGGATTTGCATTGAAAAAACATATCATCAGGGAGCGGCAAAATTGATTTCGCAGGGCGTCAATTTACATAGTCTTGTGAAAATAAAATCCGTTGAAAACGGCGTTATGTCAATATATTAAAAATGCGCCTTAACGTGCCGTATAGTTCCGGAAATTTTAATTTTACGTTTTAAAAAATAGAATAATAATTAAAAATGATAAGGCGGAACGCTGAAAGTTTCTGTAAGCAGGTAGTATCCTGTTATGCCTTTTTCAATAGCAATGCTTGTATTTTCCAGATCATTAAAATGCCACCATTCGGAAGCCAATGGAGTTAATCCGGTTCTCGTAAGGTATTTATGCATTAAAACAGTTCCCTGAGTTACGCTGTCAGCAAACACAGTGTCTATCCATGCTGTCTCTGATATAGATGATACCATATCTTTAAATACAACAGCTCTAATGCTTAGTTCGTGCATTGGACACTGCATCTCATACTCAACATATCTTGTAATATAAGTATAATTATAATTACCTGATAATCTTATTTCTGAATCTAAAATTTTTGCGAGGCTTACATCAATTGCGGTTCCTCTTTGATGATTAAACGGAGCAGGCAGCAAAAACCATTGAAAGGTATACGGGGGAGTGTTAAGTCCTCTGTATACTACAGGGTTTGTTCTGGATAACGCCAATAACTCATCATAAACAACATTATGAGCCGAAGCCGGTCTGAATGCCTCATAAATTATTAATGAATTGCCTTCAGCAAGAGCCGCCCTCTGCGCGGCGTATATTTTACCTGCCATTCTGTAATATACAGGCGCAATATATTCTTCTTTTGATAAACGGGCGTTATAACCTTTTGATTGATACAGCGCTCTTCCTGTAACATTGGGAATGTTTATGCCTGATGACTTAAATAAAGATGAATATGTGTTTGTATTATCATGAATTATTGACGGGATGATATCGGGTATATTGATCATACAGAGTATGCTCATTACCCATCCTTGAATATTATTAACCCTTATAAACCACCAGTCGTTTTCTTCATTTAAAATTGTAAAAGCCTGTCCTGCCCTTAATCTGCTGATTATATTCGCTTCTTCGCTTTTTGTTTCATACAGAGGAAGGAAAACCGCTGCATACCCCGTCGCTCCGTTTATAGGAAGTTCAAATTCGCTTGGAATATACGGAGTAATTACTTTGTTTTTATTGCCGGCGTTTCCGCTGTTTGATTGCGATGAATTCAGCCTTCTCATCATATCTGACGGAGTCATACTCATAGAACCCGTTCTTGGCTTTTCCTCGCAGTTAACAAAACAAAATATTAAGAGAATTAAAATTATTAATGTACAGGCCTTTCTCACTTTTTATTAATTAACCTTTGCTGCAATTACTGTATTTTTTCTGTAATTTCCGTCAATTTGAAGCATTTATCTTTGATCAATATTATATATAATTAATAAATGATACGCAAGGAATTTCCCGGCATAATTCCGGTAAATACAAATGTTTTCTGAAAAAAATTAAAATTTGGCTTTTAAAGCATAAATAATAATTAACAAATTTGCCTTTAAATACGCATTAGTACACCGGCATTGAATTATCAATGTCTCGCGCCTACGCGTTTAAGCCGTCCAGCAGGTTTAAAAGTTTGCCCTTGTAACCTGCTTCGCGTAAGGCGCGTATTCCCAAAATGCTGCGCTGACCGATTTTGCACAAGAATACAGAATCGAGAGAACTGTCCAGTTCATCCATTCGCCTTACCATCTGACCGAGCGGCATTATAATCGCGTTTGGAAATTTGACGATAGCGCGTTCGTGCGGTTCGCGTATATCAATAAATTGAATTTTATCTCCTGAGTCCAAACGCTTTTTCAAATCAATGGTAGTAATTGTTTCAATAGGATCACTGTCTTTATCTTTTTTTAATCCGCAGAATTGTTCGTAGTCGATAAGTTCATTAATTGACGGGTTTTTTCCGCACACGGGACAATTGCTCTCTTTTTCCAATTTTAATTCGCTGAACGTCATGCGCCACGCGTCAAAATGAAGCAATCGTCCGATTAAAGGTTTAGCGCCGTGCGTTTTTTTTGAATCGTGCTTTTTTTTGAACCGCTTACAATAAGTTTGATAGTCTCCGCCGCCTGAATGGTTCCGATAATGCCCGGTAGTACTCCCATTACTCCGCCTTCGGCGCATGAAGGAACGAGTCCCGGAGGAGGAGGCGAAGGAAAGACGCACCTGTAACACGGACCGTCTATCGCGTGCGCTTCTTTAGAAGCGCAGAACACGCTTGACTGCCCGTCAAATTGAAAAACAGAACCATAAACATTTAATTTTCCCAGAAACACGCAGGCATCATTTATTAGATAGCGCGTTTGAAAATTATCTGTTCCGTCCGCTACAATATCATAATCGCCGATTATTTCAAGCGCGTTTATACTTGTCAGCATGGTGTTATGCACAACAACATTTACAAAAGGGTTGATGCCTTTTATTCTGTCTTTCGCTGACGCGACTCTTGGTCTTCCAATATCTTTGGAACTGTGAATAATCTGCCTTTGTAAATTTGAAGCGTCCACTTCGTCAAAATCAACAAGACCTATTGTTCCGACTCCTGCCGCAGAAAGGTAAAGAGCGAGAGGAGCGCCCAAACCCCCTGTGCCTACAATTAAAACTTTGGCGTTCTTTAATTTTACCTGCCCCTCTACGCCGATTTCAGGCAGCAGCAAATGGCGGCTGTATCTGGATATTTCTTCATTAGTTAGTTCTAAAGCCATTTGTTCCTCCGGCAATCGCGGGGATTATCATTACTTCGCTCTTTTCCGCTACAGGAGTATCAAGTCCCTGCAGGGTGTTAATATTTTTTCCGTCGATAAAAAGGTTAATGAAGTCACGAAGATTTCCGTTATCTGCAAATAAATGCGTTTTAATATCGGGATAAAGACCCGCGAGAGCGTTTAACGCATCTCCTGCGGTTTTTCCCTCGACTTCCGCTTCCGCGTTACGCTCAGTAAAAGAACGCAGCGCATAGGGTATTAGTATATTAATCATTTTCAATCTCCTTTAAAATTTTTTCACTTTCAAAATTTTTTCTGTCTGATGTCAATTCCCAGCTGGTTAAAGCTTCCGCCTTTTTTTTATTTACAGAGACAATCACATAAGAATAAAAAGGCAGCGCGTGTTCTTTATCATAATCGGACGGAAGAGCCGGATGATCCGGGTGCGAATGATAAAAACCAATAACGTCCTGCTTTCTTTTTCGCGCTGTTATTTCCGCCTGCATCATGTCTTCAGGCGTTATTAAAAAACGGTGATACTGTTCGCCGTCTTCGCGCGCGTTGCGGATTGCTTCCGAGTGTTTTAACGTTTTTACACCCTTATCGTCAACTTCTCCGATTAAAACGCCGCAGCATTCATTGGGGTATGCGCTCTCTCCTTCGGTGCGGATAATTTTTTCGTGTTCGGAAAAAAGGTTGAGCATTAAATATCTCTCCATAACGGTTCAGACAGATAACGATACCCGTTGTCGCAGATAATGGTAGCGATGCGCGCACCTTCGCTTGCGCCGGAGGCAGATAGCCTTTTGGCAATTTCAAAAGCGGCATACACATTCGCGCCTGAACTTATACCGACAAACAAACCTTCTTCAGCGGCAAGACGGCGGGCCATTTTATACGCGTTTTCGGTTTTTACCTCGATGCGGTTGTCGGCAATACTACCGTCAAAAATTTTAGGGTTTATTGTTGTTGCCATGTGTTTCATGCCTTCCAGTCCGTGAAAAGGAGAATCAGGCTGCATCAGCGTTATCTGAATAGACGCATCGGTATCTTTTAGTTTTTTTGACACGCCCATAAAAGTACCGGATGTGCCTGTGCCGCAGACAAAGTGAGTCGGCTTGCATTGTTTGTAAAGTTCATCCCCTGTTGTGTCATAATGCGTCTGCGAATTTTCAAAATTGTCGTACTGGTTCGGGAAAAAATATAAATCCGGCTTGTCCTTCGCTTCTTTTCCTGCTGCATTGTACGCGCCGTCCGAACCTTCAAGCGGACTTGTCTCGGTAATTTCCGCTCCGTACGCTCTTATAACTTTTTTTCGCTCCATGCTTACATTTGACGGCATAAAAAGTTTTACTTTGTATCCAAGAGCCGCGCCGAACATTGCGTAAGCAACGCCTGTGTTGCCGCTAGTGGAATCCAGAATAGTTTTCTTTTTTGTAAGTTCTCCTGTTTCAATACCGTGGAGTATCATTGCTTTAGCGGCCCTATCTTTAACGGAGCCGCTTGGATTTAAAAATTCAATTTTTGCGAAAATGCTTACATTAGGAGACAGAGCGCCTTTGATATTTGTTAATTCTATGACAGGAGTATTGCCGACCATATTCAAAATGTTATATTTCATAAAACCAAAAATCCCTTTGATCCAGTTCAATGTGTGTTGAAACGTTGTTGTTTTTATATTGCAATTCAGGATTTTTCACGCTGACGCGCGTTTTCTCCGGTATCGACCTTACAACAAACGCATTACCGCCAATCACAACGCCTTCGCCTATTACGGTATCGCCCCCCAATATTGAAGCTCCGGAATAAACGGTAACATTATCGTGAATAGTAGGATGGCGTTTAACGCCCTTGATGCTTTGTCCGCCCTTGGTAGACAAGGCTCCAAGCATTACCCCCTGATACAGTTTAACATTGTTTCCGATAACCGTGGTTTCGCCTATGACAATGCCGGTGCCGTGATCCATGAAAAAATATTTTCCTATAACGGCGCCGGGGTGAATATCAATGCCGGTAACGTTATGCGCATATTCGCTCATTATTCTTGGTATAAGCGGAACGGAGAGCAAATATAATTCATGGGCGATTCTTTGAACCATTCCCGCGTAAATGCCGGGGTAGGACACAATTATTTCCGCTTTGCTGTATGCCGCAGGATCGCCGTTATAAGCGGCTTCTATATCTGTATCCAGTTTTTCCTTTATCTCAGGGATTTTTGAAATAAACTGATGTGTAATTTTCTCGGCTTCTTCCTCAATTTCGTTTTGTCCGGTGTCTTTATAGCGTATATCATAACGCAGCGCTAAAGAAATCTGAACGCAAAGATCGTTGTAGATTTCTTCCAGCATGACGCTTATTCTGTTTTTGTTTACATTTGCGCCTTCAAAAACACCGGGGAATAATATGTGCTGAAGCTGTCCAATCATGGCAACTATAACGGATTTAACAGGCTGCTTGGGCATTTCGCGTAACTTGTCTTCGGCAGAATTTATTATTATGCCGGTTACACGTTCTATTTCCGCCATGATTAGCGATTCTGAAGAACCGCGTGTGTTTTGATTCATGCTAACCTCGATTATGCAATTTCCCTGATAGCTCTTACCAATGCGTCGATTTCGTCTGGTGTATTGTAAAAGGCGATTGTCGGGCGAACAGTCGCTTCCAATCCAAAGCGGCGCAATATCGGCTGCGCGCAATGGTGTCCTGCGCGAACCGCAATTCCGTGTTCCGCAAGATGTTTTCCAACTTGTTCAACAGATTTGCTATCTAAAACGAAGGATAACGCGCTCGCTTTTTCCTTTGCGGTTCCGATAAGACGCAAACCGTTTATCCTTTTTAACTCGCGTGTAGCGTAATCCAGAAGTTCATGCTCGTAAGCAGCAATGCTAGGGAGTCCTAACTGCATAACGTAATCTAAAGCAGCTCCAAGACCGACAGCGCCGGCAATGTTTCCGGTTCCTGCTTCAAACTTGCTGGGAGGCGGATTATAAGTTGTGCGTTCAAATGTTACGTCTTTGATCATGTTGCCGCCGCCTTGATACGGTTTTGCTTCTTCAAGAACAGAAAATTTTCCGTACACTACGCCGATTCCTGTAGGCGCAAAAATCTTATGACCAGAAAAAACATAGAAGTCCGCGTCAAGCTCGCTAACATTTAGCGGAGTATGAGCAACTGACTGCGCTCCGTCAATTAAAATTCGAACGCCGTAACGGTGAGCGATTTGTACCATTTCGTGAACAGGCGTAATTGTTCCGAGTGCGTTAGAGACATGAGTTATTGACGCAAACTTTGTGCGCCCCGTAAACAATCTTTGGTATTCCGATAAAATTATCTGCCCTGTATCGTCAACGGGAGCAACTTTGATAACAGCGCCTGTTTCCTGCGCGATCATTTGCCACGGTACAATATTTGCGTGATGTTCCAAAATGGTAAGAATAATTTCATCTCCATTTTTTAACAAAGGCTTCACGTAACTTTGAGCTACAAGATTTATTCCCTCTGTGGTTCCGCGCACATAAACGATATTGTCTTTAGAAGGCGCGCCTAAAAACCTTGCGGTAGTTTCTCTTGCCGCCTCATACGCATCCGTCGAGCGCGCGGCAAGTTCATGCGCTCCCCTGTGCACGTTAGAATTCTCGTGCTCATAAAAGCGCGAAATACGGTTTATCACCTGATGGGGTTTTTGCGTAGTCGCGCCGTTATCAAGCCATATCAACTGCTTGCCGTTGCTAAGTCTCTCACTCAGAATCGGGAAATCTACGCGAATACGGTTTACATCAAACGAAGAAATATTTGATGATGATAAACTTGTATTGGAAGCCGAGATGCTTGTACCCGGAACAATAACCGGAGAATAAGAAGACGGATCAACATTTTCATTTCTTCCATTATTAACTCTTCCGTTAAGCTCCGGAAAATATCTCTGCGCCCAGTCCGCTAACTCTTTCTCGCTTGGCAGACCGTAAGCCGCAAACGGAGTTTGCGATGACTCTGCTTGTGAAAACTCCGATTGCGCAAAATTCACATCGTTAGGTGTAATCATAGTAATCGCCTACTTCCACGTCTTCAAGAACAGCGATTGCGTCGTCCGCTAATATCGCGGCTGAGCAGTAGAGCGAGAGCAAGTACGAGGCGATCCCTTCATCGTCAACACCTTTAAAGCGGACGGAAAGCTCTCTGGATTGTTCGTTTTGCAAGCCGCTCTGATGAAGTCCGATTACGCCGCGCTTCGATTCGCCTGTGCGAATTAATAAAATGTTTGTTTTGCCGCTCTTGCCTTTTGGCTTCTTAACGCCGTCAACGAGCAGTTTATCTGTAGGCACAATTGGAATTCCTCGCCAGAGAATAAAATTTCCGCCGTAAATGTTTATCGTATTGGGCGGAACTCCGCGCCTTGTACATTCGCGGGTAAAAGCGGCAATCGCCCTTGGGTGCGCCAAAAAGAACGACGGCTCTTTCCATACTTTGGAAATCAATTCGTCCAAATCATCAGGCATCGGCGCTCCCTTAATCGGCATAAGACGCTGGCTGTCCGCGATATTTTTTTACAAGCCGTAGTCATCATTATTGATGATCTGACTCTCCTGCCGCTCCCTCAAACTTTCAACGGCCAAATTGAGCTGCTCCCTTGTCTGGTCGTAAGGCGACGAAAAAACATCAGTCACGCTTGTGTCAACATTGATCGTCGTCGATATCGAGTTGAGAATGTATTCGCGCGGTTTCTGCTGATACTCAACAAAACCGGCGGGGATTTTCGCGCTCTTTTTTTTCGGACGAGCAAAGAATATCAAGCGGAGTTTCACCCTCTACAACCTTGTTTACCCTGTAAACACCTGATTGAAGCCCCTTAAATTCCATAAATCGCGTCAGCCACCGCGGGGTCAAAGCCCCGAACTGCGGCGGTGTTTTTGTGATATCCGCAAGTTGATAAGCCTGTTCCCTGCTTAGCGCGTTTAATGTTCCTTCTTTTAACATAATATGCTCCTTGTCTACATTTGTATATTAAACATATCTGTTTACTATGTTTTATAATAACGTTTAACTGGAAGCTTGTCAATAGGGACTACTCAAGTTATTTTTTAAATTACATAGTCAAAAAAATCAATATTTTGGTGCTTATTTAAAATGTCCTGTAAAGTAACGCTGTCAAGATAATCCGCGATAACCTTATTAAGTTCTTTCCATATGTAAAGAGTCTTACAAGTGTCTACCTTGTCGCATTGATTAACCTCACCTTCAAGGCAGGATATTGACGATAGGTTACCCTCGGTAATACGCAGGATTTGACCAACGGTTATTTCCGAAGGTTCTTTAGCCAGCATATAGCCGCCGTGTTTTCCGCGGTTTGCGCGAAGAATCATTGAGTTATTTATTATCGTAATTATTTGTTCCAGATATTGTTTTGATATATTTTGCCTTTTGGCGATATCTTTGAGAGCTATAAATTTGTCATTTCTATGCTCTGCGAGGTCCAGCAGCATTCGCAGGGCATATCTGCCCTTTGTAGATATTTTCAACGGCTTAATCTCCCTTTATGCTTAATATGTTTTACAGGCATTGAACGTTTCTCACTTTGCCCTTTCAAGGGCAAGCGCAAGCTGATCCGCGCAGGAAGTTCCCTTGTTTCTTCCTTTTTCTACACAAACAATTCCTTTGCATTTCTTAATTATTTCTTCAATAGTCATTCCGTCGGCAAAGCGTGATATGGCTTTTAAATTGCCGTTACAGCCGTTTGTAAATGAAATATTGCTTATGATATTTTCATTTATATCAAATTGAATTTCTGTAGAACATGTACCTTGTGTTTTATAAGTGTGTCTCATTGTTTTCTCCTGTATTGCATATCACGTATTGTTCCTGTTGGGCATATCCTTGCGCAGCTCATTTTTCCCCAGCCTGCTAAAGAGATTATTATCACAGATGCTCATCGCCTGACGCAGCAAGTCCGTCAACAGTATTACTGTTTTGCGAAACCGCTTCAGATTTATATTTTTTTGCTTCTTCCGGGTGCATGTCCCTTACGAATTTATTTAGCATTGCGTTTATCTGTTTTAAATCAATTGGTTTCGCTATAAATCCGTTAAAACCGTTATTCTCGAACATCTGGTCATTTCCTACCAAAGCGTTAGCTGTCAGAGCTATAATAAACCCTTTGTAACCGCGCTCCCGCAGTCTTTTAGTGGTTTCTATACCGTCCATTTTCGGCATCATGTGATCCATGAATATTACATCATATTTTTTTCCGTTTTCAATTTTTTCAATTACAGCAATGCCCGAGTCCGCTGTTTCCACTTCAAGTTTATAGGATAAAAGTATTTCGCAGGCTACATAAAGGTTTATCTCTACATCGTCCACAACCAACACGCTGCCGTAGGGCATCAGCTCTCTTGCGTTTTCCTGCCTGTTCTGTTTTTTACTTGTAAAGGTAAAATTGTTTAACTTCCGCGCCAGTTCTTCTCCGATCGGCGAATTATCAGCTGATTGCTGTTTTATCGTAACGGTAAATGTGCTGCCTTTTCCCAATTCGCTTTCTACGCCGATGTCTCCTTCCATCATTTCTACAATTCTTTTTATTATATTTAATCCAAGTCCTGTTCCTTCTATTGATCGATTCGCTTCGGTATTAAAACGCGCGTATTCATCGAACACATTTCTTCTGTCTTCTTCTTTCATACCCTGTCCTGTATCGCTTACGGAAAGAACAAGCATAATATTTTCGTTAATTATTATGTGTTTCACAGAGAGTTGAATCTGTCCTTTTTCTGTATATTTAATCGCGTTAGAGAGGAGATTATTAAGAATTTGCTTTATTCTTATTTCATCGCCGTAGAGCCTCGACGGCAGATTTTGATCAACGCTTAATTTGAACTCAATAGGCTTTGATCCTATTCGTACTATGTTAAGCTGAACTGCGTCGTTTATTAAACTTGGCACGTCATATTCAATCGGGCTTAACTCCATTTTTCCGGTTTCTATCTTTGTTAAATCCAGAATATCATTGATTATCCCAAGAAGGTTTATGCCGGAGCTGTGTATTTTTTCAAAAGCCGCCATGTACCTGTCAGGGATGGTTTCATTCTGCATTTCAAGCTGGGCGATTCCGAGGATAGCGTTTAACGGCGTGCGAATCTCATGAGACATTGTCGCAAGGAAATTGCTCTTGGAATGATTCGCGGCTTCTGTCTTTATATTCGCGTCAATCAAACGCAGGTTTTGTTCGACAATATTGTTTTCCGAGCGGGTAATGAATATATTTAATACAATTAAAATAAACAGAATTAGAAGCAGCATTACGAAAAATAATATATTCATGGATTGATTAAGCGCTAGCAAACCGTGCTGCGGATAGCTGATCAACGCGTACCATTCCATCTCAGGGATAGAACCGACAAGATATATTTTATCATTTTTGGTAAAAATCATTTTCTCACCGTTAGAGAGCACGGCGGCGGTTCTTATAATCTGTTCGCTTGCGTCTTTGAAATATTCTTCAAGGCGCACTTTATTATTTACAAGCTTAAAATTTCCTGCGGATGTAATTTCGTGAAATTTATTAAATGTATAAGCGGAAATATTAATCTCAAACTCCCTGTAAGCGTTGGCAATAAAATCCGAAAAATTAGTCAGGTTAATGGCTGTTCCAAGCATACCCAGAGGTTTTTTATTTTCTTCATCAAATACAGGAGCGTTAACCCAAAGGTAGATCCGCCGCACATTGTAATTATAATTAATATTAAAGTTATATTGATCTGTATTATAAAGAGTTAAGTTATACCAGTAAGATTCGGGATCATCAGGATCAATAACGTATGGATCACTGCCTGTAGAATGAAAAATTTTATCAATATCATTAATCCAGAAAATTACTTCCTGTTTAAAATGCCGCTCGTATAAATCAAATTCTTTTCTTGCTAAAGATTCCAGATTTTGATCAGAAGGATTCTTAAAATAATCAAGGATAAAAGGAGACTCCGCCATATTAAGCACCAGCGACAATTCACTGTTTACTGCAGTGGCTAAGCGAAGCCGTATTGTTTCTGACGCAAAGATGAGCTGCTGCTCAATATATGTGCGGTTGGTCTGACGCGCGGAAAATGTATATACCGTAACGGCTGCCAAAGAAATAACAAGAAAAAAGATACAGGAAAACAAAAGAAATGTTTTCTTTACAGAGTGTTTCGATATTTTATCAGAAATGATCTCCATATTTTTTCACCCTAGAAGCCTGATTATACTTGTTAATGGTTATGATATACAATATAACTTACTATGTCAATAGGTTTTCTAGGATTTACAAATAAAAAATTAAAAGATAAAATCTTATATCAAATATGGAAAATACAATTCTAAATAAATTAGAAGCTGATAAAACGCTTACCGACAGTGAATTAGCCGATCTTCTTAAAACTGATATTTTCGACAGCTCTCTTTTCGAAGCGGCGGATCGTGTCCGAAGAAGTATATATGGAACTGATGTATATATAAGAGGGTTGATAGAATTTACAAATTACTGCAAAAACAACTGTTATTATTGCGGTATCAGGGGCGGAAATATTAAATTAAACCGGTACAGGTTATGTCATGATGATATTCTTTCCTGCTGTAAAACAGGATATGAGCTTGGGTTTCGCACATTTGTACTGCAAGGCGGCGAAGACGATCATTATAAAGAAGAAATTATCTGTAAAATTGTTTCTGACATAAAAACAAATTATCCTGATTGCGCTGTAACGCTTTCTATCGGAGAAAAAACATATAAAAATTATATAGCGTACTTTGAAGCAGGAGCGGATCGATACCTGTTGCGTCATGAAACAGCCGATGATGAACATTACAAAAAACTGCACCCCGAAAATATGAGTCTTGAAAACCGCAAGGAATGTCTTTGGAATCTTAAAGAAATCGGCTATCAGGTTGGCTCGGGGTTTATGGTCGGCTCTCCGTTTCAAAAAACAGAACACCTTATAAAAGACATCAGGTTTTTACAGGAATTGGAACCTGAAATGATCGGCATAGGTCCCTATATCACGCATAAAGACACGCCGTTCAAAAATGAAAAAAGCGGAAGCCTTGAATTGACGCTGCGGCTTTTGGCGGTACTCAGGCTGATGTTTCCTTATGCGCTTCTCCCTGCTACTACGGCTCTTGGTACAATTACGCCAGACGGGCGCGAGCTTGGCTTAAAAGCAGGCGCAAATGTGGTGATGCCGAATTTGTCGCCTGTTAATGTCAGAAAACAATACTCGCTTTATGATAATAAAATTTGCACTGGCGAAGAAGCCGCAGAATGTAAGGGCTGCCTTGACAAGCGCGTAAATTCCGCAGGTTATCAGATTGTTGTCTCAAGGGGCGACGTAAAAAAATGACTAGTGCGCCCAAGCGGGCTTTAATTGCTATGTCAGGCGGTGTTGACAGCGCGGCGGCGGCAATCATAATGCAGGAAGAAGGTTATGAATGTATCGGCGCCACCATGAAACTAATAGCCAACAATGGCAGTAAATGCTGTTCGCTTCAGGATATTAACGACGCCCGCGCTGCCGCATGGAAACTTGGAATCCCTCATTATGTGCTTAACTGTATCCGGCCGTTTACAAATTATGTAATTGAGCCTTTCATTGAAAGTTATGAAAAAGGAGAAACGCCTAATCCCTGCATTGAATGTAATCGTTATTTGAAATTCTCGCTGTTGCTGCGCAGGGCGTTAGAGCTGGAAGCTGAAAAACTTGTTACGGGACATTATGCCCGGATAGAAAAATCAGGAGACAGGTGGCTTTTAAAAAAAGGAATAGATCATAAGAAAGATCAAAGTTATGTGCTATACATGATGAATCAGAAAACGCTTTCACAAACTGTTTTTCCTTTGGGAAAAATGACCAAGAAAGAAGTAAGAGAACTTGCCGCCGCTAATGGGATTTCAAACGCGGATAAAGAAGAAAGCCAGGACATCTGTTTTGTAGAGAATGGTGATTATACAGACTTTATTAAGAACTATACAGGAAAATCTTATCCTGACGGAGATATAACAGATACCGAAGGAAAAGTAATCGGACGCCACAGGGGGCTGATTCGTTATACTATAGGACAGCGCAGGGGTACAGGCGTAGCCTGTAATTATCCTGTATATGTGACTGCAAAAAACATCGCTGACAATACACTGACAGTAGGCAGTGAATCATCGCTTTATACATCATCCCTTACCGCCGGAAAGATTAATATGATTGCGTGTGAAAACCTTTTTCAGCCGCAGCGTTTAACAGTAAGAACCCGTTATCAGCAAAAAGAACAATGGGCGGTTGTGCGGCAGCTTGATCAGGACAGTGTCCGCATAGAATTTGATGAACCGCAGAGAGCGGTTACACAAGGCCAGGCAGCCGTGTTTTATGACGGAGATACCGTTGTAGGCGGCGGCACTATAATTTAAAACGATTTTTTCATATCGCCTATTGATATTACTTGTTTATCTGTGTAAATTTACGAAAGCACAAAAATAATAGATTTCTTATGAACCATATTCTTTCGGCGGCATTTAAATACTCGGTTCCTGTTTTGTTGGGTTATCCTGTAATCGGCTTTGCGTTTGGCTTGATTATGTCCGACGCAGGATATCCTATTTGGTTAACAGCGGTAATGAGCGTGCTAATGTATACCGGAGCGGGACAATACATTGCCGTCGGGCTTTTTGCCGCAGGCGCAAGTTTATGGGAAGCCGCTCTGGTGCAATTGATTGTGGGCGCCCGTCATATCGCGTACGGATTATCTATGATTAATCGCCTGCCGTTTTCAGGTTTCCGGAAAGTATATTGCATTTTTGGTTTGACCGATGAGACATTTGCCTTGTTATCATCTCTGCCGGAAATTAATGGCGAAGTATTAAATGTTTCTGGTATAAAAAATCCCATTCCCGCAAGCAATATTGGAAGTTTTTTGTTTCTTGTAACGCTCCTTAATCAAAGTTATTGGGTTATAGGTTCGTTAATCGGCGCTGCAGCAGGTTCGCTGCTTTCTTATAATATTGAAGGAGTAAGTTTTGCCATGACTGCTCTATTCATAGTTCTTATGCTTGAACAAATTATGAAAATACGAAAACCGGGGATATTTATTGTTTCCGCGGTATCAGCGGTTTTATGCGTTGTTTTTTTACCTTCGCGTTTTTCTCTTCTGGCTGCTATCGCTATTGCCCTGGCAATTAATTCCATATTGGGAAGGAAAAAGGCGCGTTATGAAAATTGATTCGGGCGAAGCGCTGCTGCTGACAGTGATAATGGCTGCCGTGATTTTTTTCTGCCGCGCATTTCCTTTCCTGTTTTTTCTTGGTAAAAAGCAGGGACTTAAAACAGAAACTTTCATCGGTTTTATAGAGAGAGTTGTGCCGCCGCTTGCCATGACTGTTCTTACGTTTAATGCAATTAGCGGCTTTATATACGAAAATGTTAAACAAAATAATTATTGGCAAAGCGGATTTACTCTCGCTGCTGCTGCTGTTACCGTTATTCTTCACCTGTGGCGCAGAAATATTCTTTTAAGTATCTTTTGCGGAACAGCGGTGTATATGTTGCTTAACAGGTTTATTAATTTCTAAAATCTCTAAAAGGAGTAATTAATTGAATATTCTGGTAATAGACGGAAAACAACCAAAATTTGGCGCTGTAGCGGTTGCTTTGATAACAGGAAGAGTTGTTTTCCTGATGCTGCTTGCGTTAACAGGACGCTTGAACGTTCCTGTTTTTGAATACGCTCAAATGACATGGATGCCAGGCCTCGTGGCAGTAATTTTGCAAATCGCGTTATTGCCGATTTTGGCGGCTTTATATGTAAGAGTGGTTAAAGATTAATATCCCGTTTAATAAATTAATTCCATAGAATTTATTCGTGGCGAGGGTTTAATACCAGAGAGCTCGCTTCGCGAGATCACTTCAGGGCGTTTTTTCTCGGTATTAAACCCAAGACCAATACCTTATGAGAACAACATACCTTAACTTCAGTTATTGAACAACTTCATTATAATTTACTGCATTTTCGCAGCCGTTAGGCGAGAAAATGCCGGACTTGTGAGACAATTAACCCCGAATCGAAGGTTCGCAGTTGTCGAACAAGTCCATTATCCGGCCATAAGCATATAACGAGTTCGGAAAATAATCAACAACCCTCTCCAAAAGTAATCTGACGCAGCGGGCTTATAAATATTGAAATTAATGCCGGATTAAATCAACAATAATTCCTTTTGACGAATTGATCAAAAATGTAAAATACGGTATCTTTGTGTTACTAATTTTTTACATAAGGGAGTAAATTATGGAAACAAATACTACAGAAGGTAAAATGGATACATCAGATAATACTTCTGAGTCAGAAAAAAGAACAATTGTTCAACAAAAAAAATCAGGGCTTCAAATCAGGGATATACTTCTTATAGGTATATTGCTGGCTTCCGGTGCCGTATTAAAATTTTTTGTCGGCTCAGTTATTAACTTTGGGATGAAACCCAATTTTATCATCGCAATGTACTGTCTTACAATTATTTTGATAAAGCCGCGGTTGTTTGAAGCCGCGATTATCGGGCTTTTGGCGGGAGCTGTCTGCCAGTTTTTTCCGGGGCAGCCGTACATCAACATTATTAGCGAACTTGCAGGCGCTGTCGCAATGTGCCTTTTGACGGGAATCCCTCTGACATTACTCTGGAAGGACAAGATTGAAGTGCCGGTTAAGCCTATTCTTTGTACTTTTTTGAGTACCTTAGTAAGCGGTTTTACCTTTATTGGGATTATGTACCTGCTCTTTTATACCGGAGTTGAAATAAATGGAAAAGCTATAACACCGACGCCGCTTGCGATTTTTATGGCTATTATTTTTGGGACAGCTACTATTAACGCTATTATCGTTCAGCTATTGTATATTCCGTTAAAGTTAGCGCTTAAAAAATGATCGAAATACAAAACCTGGGTTTTAGTTATGCTGGAAGCTTCGCTGCGAGTGCTGGAAGCTCCGCTGCTGGATCCGGAAACTCTGCTTCAAGTTCAAGTGAAAAAAAGAAAGCGCTTTGGCAAATTAATCTTACAATACCGGACGGCGAGTTCCTTGGTATTATTGGTTCATCAGGAGCGGGAAAATCAACTTTAACTTACGCAATTAACGGAGTTATTCCGCATTGTTACCCGGGTGATTTTTACGGTAAAATCCGCGTAAACGGGCTTGATACAGTAGAAACCGGTATCGATACGCTGTCGCGGCAGGTGGGAAGCATCTTTCAGGATATTGACGGACAGATGGTCGCTCAGGTTGTTGAAGATGAAATTTTATTCGGTCTTGAAAATTTCGGGATTCCTCATGATGAAATTGAAAGCCGTCTTACCGAAGCTCTGGCCGCGGCAGGAATAGAAGATTTAAGATACCGCGAGATGAGTTCGCTTTCAGGCGGGCAGAAACAAAAAGCCGCAATCGCCGCTGTGATTGCCCTTCGTCCGAAAATCATTTTACTGGATGAACCTACAGGGGAGCTTGATCCTCAGGCAAGCAGGAAAATTTTTGAATGTCTAAAAGAGTTAAACGAAAAACACGGGATTACAATTATTGTTGTTGAACAAAAAATTATGCTCTTGTGCGAGTTCGCTAAACGCCTTGCGGTGATGGACAGCGGCCGTCTTATCCGCGAAGGAACGGTAAAGGAAGTTCTGCAGCGTCCTGACATTCTGGAAAACGCCGGCGTTAATATTCCGCGTGTTACAACGCTTGGAAACAGACTGCGTGAAAAGGGCATTTACGCGGGAGCGCTGCCAAGAGATTTAAGCGAAGCGCAATTGATGGTACAGGAAATTTTGCAGAAAGAGGAACTCTCTCATGCTTAAATTTGAAAATGTCGGATTCAGATATTCGCAGGGGAAGAGCACCGCAATAAAGGATGTTTCATTCGAAATAACAAAAGGCGAGTTTGTTGTCCTTCTTGGGGAAAACGGAGCGGGAAAATCTACAATATGCAGGCTCGCTAATGGTCTTTTAAAGCCTGTTTCGGGAAAAGTGTTTGTTTCAGGCGATGATACCGGCGCGGTTAAGATTAGCAAAATCGCCCGCAAAGTAGGATTCCTTTTTCAAAATCCTGACAGGCAGCTTTGCAGCAATACAGTGAGGGATGAAATTCGCTTTGGCCTTGAAGCGGCTCTTGATGATAATTTAACAGCCGCGGAAATTGAATCAGAAAAAAACCGCCGTTGTGATGAAATGCTTGAACTGTTCGGCCTTAACGGAAAGCGTGATCCTTACGGCCTTTCCCGCGGAGAACGCCAGCAATGCGCTCTCGCTACAGTGCTTGCGCGGCGGCCGCAGCTTCTTATCCTTGACGAGCCGACCACCGGCCTTGATTACCGCGAATGTGTTACTATAATGGATGTAATTATAAAACTTAACGAGCCGTCAGGCGGCTTATCATGCGGCACAACGGTTTTTATGATTACCCATGATATGGAAGTCGCCGCGGATTTCAGCCGCCGCGCTTTAGTGTTAAGCGACGGAATGATTATAGGAGACGGGCCCGCACGCGAGATTTTAAAAAATAAAACGCTGCTAGATCGCGCTTCGCTTCTTCCTCCTCAGATTGTTTCCCTTGCCATGCGCTGCGCGCCGTTTGCTGAAGAAAAATTAAGTGATGTCTTCTCGCTTGATGAAATGATAAAAGCCCTTACGCCTTCCCGGAATGATGCTGAGCGGAAAGGAGAATCAATATGAGCGGATTATTGCATTATGCCGACGGTAATTCGTTTCTTCACCGTCTTAATCCCACAGTTAAGCTTCTTAGCGCGTTTTTTATCTGCGCAAGCTGCTTTATCTCAGGGAATATTTTCATGGTACTTAGCTGTATGGCGCTGAACATCCTGCTCTCTCTTGCGGCGGGCAGAATAATTGTAAAACGCGCATTAAAAATTTTATTTTCGTTAATTAAATTTTCTATTGTGCTTTTTTTAGTTCAGGTCTTTTTTATTCGCGAGGGCGAGATCATTCTCTCATTGCCGCTTAACATATATATCACCCGTGAAGGGCTTGCGTTCTCGCTTCTTTTTGTCTCCCGTCTTATCGCGGCGACATTGCCGCTTTGTCTTGTGCTTTCTGTTACGCGGATGAGCGATATATCAGCTTCGCTTACAAGAACCTTCAGCGTGCCTTATAAATATGCTTTCGCTCTTACAACCGCAATGAGGTTTATCCCGCTTTTTTCCACAGAAATGGCCGGGGTCATAGAAGCTCAAATGGCAAGAGGCATTGAATTTGACACAAAGAATTTTTTTAAAAAGATTAAATTGTTTCTTCCTCTCTGCGCTCCGCTTTTAATCTCCTCGGTTCGCAAGATTGAAGGCGGCGCAATCTCGGCAGAGCTGCGCGGTTTTAATTTTCGAACACGTCATAACGGCTGGAAGCGTTACCCTTTTCGTACCGCGGATTTTTTCGCGCTGCTTTTATGCGCGGTATTAATCGCGGCCGCAATTATTTTTTAACTGGATTAAAATTTTATGAATAATCAAATCTACCTCGAAAGAATTGAAAAAGTAAAAAAAGAAATGGATAAAAACGGGGTTGATGTTTTTTTTGTCAGCCCTTCATCGAATCTTTTTTACCTTACAGGTTACAATGCAGGAGCTGATGAGAGGCTTCTTCTTCTTGTGCTTCCAAAGGAAGGCGGGAGTTTTTTAATCGCGAACCTTCTTTATAAAGAACAGACAAAAGACCTTCCGATAGGAGATCAGGTTTACTGGAAAGACGGTGAGGATCCGTTTAAAATTTTAAAGAATACAATTGCAGAGAAAAAAATTAAAATTAAAACCGCGGCGCTTGATCCGCAGATTACGTTTCTTTTTACGCTGCCATTGTATGAAATATTGAAAAATGTAAAATTCTCTCTTGGCTCTTCGCTGACAGAACCTTTAAGAAAATTTAAAGACAAAAGCGAGCTTGAACTTATCCGCGAGGCCTGCCGCAAGTCCGATAAGGCATTGGAAGCATTAATCGAAAAAGGAAATTATTGGCTTGGAAAAACTGAGCTGGATTTTTTAAGAGAGCTTTCGCAGGAGATGGAAAAAGGCGGGATTACTTCATTCGGAGGTTCAGTTCAGACAGGGCCGAACGCGGCGATACCCCATTACGTTACGGGTAATAAAATAATCGAAAGCGGGAATTGTCTTTTAATTGATTTTTGGGGTCGTTATCAGGGATATTTTACAGACTGCACAAGGACATTCCATTTTGGCAGTCCCGGCAGCGAGTTTAAAAAAGTTTACGATATTGTTTTAGAAGCTCATCTTGCATCTGAAGCAAAAGCCAGAACCGGCAGCACTCTTGAGGATGTCGATCTTGCGGCCCGTAATGTAATATCCAAAAACGGTTACGGCGATTTTTTCACACACCGCACCGGACACGGACTTGGCATTGACGTTCATGAAGGCGATTCGGTAAACACAGGCGTAAAAACAATTATTAAGCCGGGAATGGTTTTTTCAATCGAACCCGGTATTTACATACCCGGCAAGTTCGGCGTGCGCATAGAAAACTGCGCGGCAGTTAATGAATCAGGTGCGGAAGCGCTGCATAATTATCCGCGCGAGTTAAAAATAATTATTTAAAAAGCGTTTTTTAAATTATTTGTTCTAAAAATTTTATTTATAATCTTTGTGTTCTGTTCTTGCGATTATTTCGTTTTGAAGAGAAACGCCGAGATCGTTAAAATAATCTGAATAGCCTGCAACCCTTACAATAAGGTTTTTATTTTTTTCAGGATGCTTCTGCGCCTCCCGTAATGTTTCAGCGTCAATTACATTGAACTGAATATGATGGCCGTCCATCCTGAAGTAGGCGCGTATTAAGGCCATAAGTTTTTCTATACCGTCATCATCGGCTAAAAGTGACGGACACAATTTCTGGTTTAAAAGAGTGCCGCCTGTTTTTAAATGATCCATTTTTGCCGCCGACATTAAAACGCCTGTAGGACCTGTTCTGTCGGCGCCGTGCGCGGGTGAGATTCCTTCCGATTGAGGCTCGAATGCAAGCCGTCCGTCGGGAGTCGCGCCTGTAACAGAGCCGAAATAAACATGGCACGTAGTCGGAAGCATATCGATATGATAAATCCCGCCGCATGCAGCCTTCCGTCCTTCAACCGCGTTATAATATATATTAAAACAACGGCTCATTATTTCATCGGCGTAATTATCATTGTTGCCGTACTTGGGGGTTTTATCCGTAAACATCGCGCGTTCTTTTTCAAAGCCGGAAAAATTATTTTTAAGCGCGTCTTTTAAATTTTCGATCGTGATATTTTTATTATCGTAAACATTATATTTAATTGAAGATAAACTGTCGGTCAGCGTGCCGATTCCGACTCCCTGAATATAACGGGTATTATATCTGGCTCCTCCTTCGTTATAATCTTTTGCGTTACTGATGCAGTCATCAATTAAACAAGAGAGGAAAGGGCAGGGCATATATTTGGAATACATGGTTTCGATAATATGATTGCCTGCGATTTTTATATCGATAAAATATCTGACCTGCTTTTCATAAGATGCAAAAAGTTCATCATAAGATTTAAACGAGGATATATCTCCTGTAACAGGACCAAGCTGTTTGTTCGTAACAGGATCGCAGCCATTATTAAGAGATAATTCCAGCGCCTTAACTAAATTAAAATAACCTGTCAGAGCGTAACACTCTTTCCCAAAAGCTCCGGCTTCGACACAGCCTGACGTTCCTCCGCTGCGGGCGTCCTCAATTTTTTTTCCGTGGCGTACAAGCTCCTGCGTAACAGCGTCTGCGTTAAACACAGACGGCTGTCCCATTCCGTTTTTTATTACTTTGCATGCTCTATATAAAAACTTATCCGAATTTTTTCCGCTTAACTGGATATTGCCGCTTGGCTGAATTAACTGCATTTCTTCGATTACATCAAGCGCGAGAAAGGAAACATCATTTACTCCGTCTCTGCCGTCTGCTGTCATACCGCCGAGATTTATGCTGCAAAAATCCTGATAGGTGCCGCTCTCTGCAAGCGTTATGCCGACTTTTGGCGGAGCGGGCTGGTTATTAAACTTTATCCAGAAACATTGCAAAAGTTCATTTGCGTTTTCTTTATTTATACTGCCTTTTTCAATCTCTGTTTTGTAAAACGGAAATAAATGCTGATCAAGCCTGCCCGGAGAGAACGCGTCCCATGTGTTTAACTCTGATGTAACGGATATGTGCACAAACCAGTACATCTGAAGCGCCTGCCAGAAATTTTCAGGTTTATGCGCAGGAACATTCAGGCAGTTTTCCGCGATTAATAACAGTTCATTTTTCCGCGAAAGGTCCTGCTGTTCAACCGCTAGCCGCTTAGCTTCGTCCGCGTAGCGATACGCAAGCGTTATTACAGCGTCGCAGCAAATTGACATCGCTTTTAACTGCTCGTGTTTTTCATAAGAAGCTGTATCATTTACAAAATCAATATTTTCTATTTCGTTTTCTATATCGTTCTTAAAATCTAAAAATCCTTTTTGGTATATTTTATTATCGCAGACAGTATGCCCCGGGGCTCTTTGTTCCATGAACTCGGTAAAGATTCCCGCATTATAACATTCGATCCATTTATCCGATACACTGCCGAATATTTTATCCCGCATTGATTTGCCTTTCCAATACGGTATGATTATTTCTTTCTGCGCTTTCATTGCATCTTCATCAACTTTAAAAAAAACTTTTTCGCGGCGGCTGATAATTTCGAAATCTTCGATAGTGTGGCAGCAAAGTTCAGGGTATGTAGGAGCGGCTTTTGCCTTGTTGCCTTTTTCTCCGACAATAAGTTCGCCGTCATAAATTATAACTGTTTTCCGTTCGCAGAGCGCTTTAAAAGTTAATGCTCTGAGCATTGGAATCGAAACTTTTCCTTCATGTTCTTTGTACACATCGGTGACAATTAACGCGCGTTCAATTGAAAGTGAAGGAACAGCGTCAAGGCTCTGTTGTCTTAGGTTTTTAACTCTTTCGGTCAATGCTAACCTCCAATTTTTGTCTTGAATTTTCTGCTGAATATTTTTTCGATTATTTTTATATCCGTGCTTTTTTCATTTGATATATTTATATTACTGTATTGTTTTTCAAGTTTCTCATTTTTACCTGAATAAATATTATGATACGGCAATAAATGAACTGTTTCAATATTAGGAAAATCTTTTATGAGATCATAAATATCTGTCATTTCAGAAAGCGAGTCATTTATCGACGGGATTACAGGAAGCCGGATTAATATTTTTGTTTTTGTCTTTGAAAGAATTTTTAAGTTTTCTAAAATTATATCATTGGGAAGTCCGCAGTATTTTTCATGTTTGCTTGAATCTTTAAATTTGATATCATATAAAAAATAATCCGTTAATTTCGCCGCCTCTAAAAGGATTTGAGTGTCGCAGTAACCGCATGTATCAACCGCTGTTTTTAAAAAATCTTTTTTACACTGTTCCATTATATCGAGTAAAAAATCAGATTGAAAAAACGGCTCACCTCCGGAAAATGTTACGCCGCCTCCGGATTGTTCATAAAAAAGCGCGTCCTTTTTAATCTCTTTCATCAGATCTTCTTTGGTTATTTCGTATCCAATAATTTCCTGTCCGGATTGTTCAGGTTCTTTTTTTATGCCTTCAGGATTATGACACCATTTGCATGATAACGGGCATCCTTTTAAAAATACGGTTGTGCGTATTCCGGGACCGTCATGAATACAATAACGCATGATATTAAAGACGACAGCTTTTTTTTCCGTAATCTTTTTTTCAGCCATTAATTATTCCGCAAGATTTGCGATTGTTTGTTTGATGGCTTTAATATGATCAGGAGTGGTGCCGCAGCAGCCGCCTATTATGTTCGCTCCTGCCGCGATCAGAGCGGGTATGTGTTTTGCCATATCTTCCGGAGTATCGGGGAATGTAACTTTACCTTCTGTGCTGACAGGAAGTCCCGCGTTTGCCTGTACAATGATAAAAGACTCAGGAGCCGCTGTTTTAATTTCTTTAACAATGTCGATCATGCGCTCAATGCCGTTGCCGCAGTTTGTCCCTATTATATCCGCGCCTGCTTCGAGACACGCCTTCGCGGCGTTAAAAGGAGTAACTCCCATCATGGTGCGGTAATCGCCGCGGACGGTTTTTTCGAAAGTAAATGTGCAGATTACTTCCAGCTTTGTGTTTTCTTTAGCCGCTTTTATCGCGATAACCGCTTCTTCAATATCGCTCATTGTCTCGATGCAGATTGCGTCCGCGCCTCCTTTTTCAAGCGCGGCAGCCTGTTCCTTAAACGCGTCATACAGTTCCTGCTCTGTAACATCTTCGGCAGCAAGCATTTTTCCGGTCGGCCCGCAGGAAGCAATAACCCATTTATCAAAACCTGCCGCTTCCCGTGATGCGCGGGCGGCGGCCTCGTTTATTTCCGCGGTTTTTTCCTTAAGGCCGAAATGTTCCAAATTAAACGACGTGCCTCCAAAACTGTTTGTCTGCACCATATCAGCGCCGGCGTCAACATAACTTTTCGCGATATCTTTAACCTCATCAAAATGAGTCAGACACCACCTCTCGGGAGAATCGCCCGGCTTTAATCCTTTTTGATAAAGGAATGTTCCCCACGCTCCGTCCGATACTAGAATTTTTCCGCTCTTTAAAATCTCCGATATATTTTTCCCCGGCATATCCAGTCCTTTTTTTTATTTTATATTGTCAGTGTAACATTATTTATGATAAATTATTACAATCATGACTGATAAAAATCAATGCGCTTTGCAGCCGCCTATGGGCTGGAACAGCTGGGATTGTTATGCCGCAACTGTCACGGAAAAGCAGCTTTTGGATCATGCCGAATTCATGTCAAAAAATCTTTTAAAGCACGGCTGGGAATATATTGTGTGCGATATACAATGGTACGAGCCGCTTGCCGGAACCGGCGAAGGTGAATACAGGCCTTTTGCCGGACTTTGCATGGATGAGTATTCGCGTTTAATGCCGCCTGAAAACCGTTTCCCCTCATGCGCCGGCGGAAAAGGCTTCGCGCCCATTACGGAAAAAATTCACAGCATGGGGCTTAAGTTTGGTCTTCATTATATGCGCGGAATTCCGCGTCAGGCTGTACACAATCGTACAGCGGTAAAAAATACAAAAATAACCGCAGACTGCATCGCGAATCCTTTTTCAATCAGCAGATGGAACTCTGATATGTACGGAGTTGACGCCTTAAAACCTCACGCGCAGGATTATTACAATTCTGTTTTTGAACAGTTCGCGGATTGGGGGGTTGATTATGTTAAAGTTGATGATATCTGCAATACAAATATGTATCCTAATGCGCCGTATTCAGGCGAAGGCGAAATAGAATTAATAAGCGCCGCGATTAAAAATTGCGGGCGGCCGATGGCGCTAAGCCTGTCTCCGGGACCTGCGCTAATCGAAAAGGCGTGGCATCTTTCGCGTTACGCGAACATGTGGCGCATAACAGATGATTTCTGGGACAGATGGGATTTGCTTAAGGATATGTTTAAAAGATGCGAAGTGTGGCAGGCGCATGTAAAGCCCGGCTGCTGGCCGGACTGCGACATGCTCCCCTTAGGGCGCATCGGAGCAGGATTTAAAAAACCCCGCAATACGAACTTTACGCGGGAAGAGCAGCGGACATTAATGACATTATGGTGCGTCTTCCGCTCTCCGTTAATGATGGGCGGAATTCTTCCCGGCATAGAGAGCGAAACTTTATCCTTGCTCACAAACGATGAAGTGCTTGCTGTTCAGCGTTTTGGAACAGAACCAAAACAAATCGTTTTTAACGGCGATGAAGCAATCTGGATAAATAACGCTCCCCGCGGAGATATCAATCTTGCGCTTTTTAATTTATCGGATGAAGAGAGGGAAGTCAGTTTTCAGCTTTCTGAACTAAAGGCTAAAGAAGCGAGTTTCCGCGATTTATGGAATAAAAAGGACATCGGAACTTTTCAAAATAAAGTATCGGTAAAAATTGCGCCTCACGGATCTGAGCTTTACAAGTTAAGTGGAATATTATAGTGTAGAAAAGCCGTATGAATGTTACCGTAAAAAAGAGAAAATCTATTTTCTTAATTATTTTAACCGCGACAGCGTTAGTTGTTTTTATATTATTTTTATTTTTTAGGAGAGATATTATGGCTGTATTGTCAAACAAACCGCTTGAATCGCAGGAAATAATGCCGGGAGTTTATTCGATTAATAATTCGTTTGTAAATTTATATCTTGTAAAAAGCGGCGATAAGTATATCGCGTTTGACGCCGGAGCGGATATTAACACTATAAAAAACGCGTTAAAAAAGCTCTCAATTAATGAGAACGATGTAAGCGCCGTTTTTTTAACTCATACAGACGGGGATCATGTCGCGGGCGTTTCACTGTTTATGCACGCGAAGATATATATGTCTTTAAGCAACAGCGTGTTTATTAATAACGAAGACGGAGCAAAACGTTCAAAATCATTTATTGATATGAAACGCGAATACAAAACATTAAACGACGGGGAAACTGTAATAGAGGAAAATATAAGCGTCCAATGTATATTTACTCCCGGTCATACGCCCGGCTCCGCCTGCTTTCTTGTTGACGGAAAATATCTTTTTGCAGGAGATAACTTGAACCTGAAAGATGGAAAAGCGGTTTTATTCCATGATGTTTATAATATGAATAATAACATTCAGGAAGAAAGCCTTCGCATGCTGTCAAAACTTGATGGAATAGAAGCTGTATTTTCAATGCACACAGGATACACAGTTGATTTTAAAAGCGCTTTTACGCATTGGGCTGATTAAAATAAAATTCTTTTGCCGTTTCAAAAAAAGCGTCGATATTTTCTAACGGAGAAACAGGCGGTATATCACAGCCTGATGATAAAATAAAGTTAGGATATTTTCCGCATTTCTCAAGAACAGATAAAGTTGCTTCCCGCACGGACTCAGGCGTGCCGTTTCTTAACTGTCCTGCGGGATCAACATTGCCAAACACGATTTTACTGGATGGAATTTTTTGCAGTATTTGGCTTAAATCAACCGCGTTTCCAAAGTGGAAGGCGCATGCGCCGGTTTCTAAAATATTTTCTATTAATGGAATTGTATTGCCGCAGTTATGGTAAATGTAGACGCAGGCATCGGTTTCAACAGCCTGAATAATGCGCTTTACATACGGCGTTGAAAATTCCGCGATTAAGGAAGGTGAAAGCAGTCCTGCCGCGGGTTCCGCCATAACAATTCCGTCCGCACCCGCTTCACGTAACGCGGTATTGTAAGCGGTTAAAAATTGAGAGGCCTTATCAAGAACACCGTGAACAAGGCTTGGGTCTTCGTAACAAAGCGCCATAATTTCCGTCATATCCATCAGCCGGCCTGAAAGAGAAAAGGGGCCGATCGATCCCGCAAAGACAGGCCTGTCTTTTATCAGCTCCTTTGCTTCTTTAATGGTTTTTATATATTCGCTTGTGCGGCCGGCTCCTATCTGAGGAATTTTCAGCGCGGATAAACTTTCATTGTTTGTTACAATTGCTTTTATTACAGTCGGTACTTCGTCGTCGGAAAAACGCACCGGGCTTCCGAATGCCTCGGATTCTACAGAAAGATCCATCAGACTTAAGGAAGCAAGGGTATTAAAACGATCTGCGATTGCCTTCATGCACTTTGCCTGCAGGCTGCCTGAGTGAACAAGTTCGCGGACTCCTGTTTTAAGAAGCTGCGCGCCGGGGAAGGAAAGCACCGGCATAGGTTTTTTTAATGATGCCGCGTTTTTTAACCAGTCTTTCATGTTCATGTAATCTGTTCCTTATGAATCCTTTATGGATTTTATGATCGTCATCAGATTGAGTTTTAAAAATATTATTTAATTTGTAAAATCGCCTGCTTGGCGGCTTCCGCGGCGGATGCAGCGTCTTCTGTATAAATATCCGCGCCGATGCTTAATTTTAAATTTTCAGTTACAGGCGCTCCTCCTATCATTATAGTTACATCATCGCGTATACCTTCTGCTGAAAATGCGTCAATCACGGTTTTCATCTCGCCCATTGTCGTGGTTAATAAGGCGCTTAACGCTACAATCTGCGGCTTATGTTCTTTGTACGCGTCAATAAATTTTTGAGGCGGAACATCAACGCCAAGATCGATCACTTCGATGCCTTTGCCTTCGAACATCATGCGGACAAGATTCTTTCCGATATCATGCAGATCGCCTTTTACTGTTCCGATTACCGCTTTGCCGATTGGTTCCGCGCCGCTTTCGGCAAGATGGGGTTTAAGAATTGCGGAGCCGCCGTTCATCGCGCGCGCGGCGATTAAAACTTCGGGTACATACACTTCGTTGTTTTTAAACTTTACGGCGATTACATCCATGCCGGCAAGAAGACCCTGCTCAAGAATATCTTTAGCTGAAATTCCGTCAGCAAGCGCTTGTGTCACAAGTTCCTTAACAGTCTTTGCCTGACCTTTCTGCAGTTCGCAGGAGATTTTATTTAGTATCTCGTTCATAGTATTCCCTTTGGTTATTTATAAGATATACTTTACAAGTACGGCGCTTTCTGTATTATTATTGCAAATTTTCTAAGGAGACGCAATGCCTTGTAACTGCACTTACAGCAATTCATTAAATTATGATTGTTCATATTCAGGTCCGCGTAATCCTGAAGGACGCTCCGCCGGCTGTATAATGTGCGGTAAATGTAATAAATTTCCGGTACTCGATACATTTTTTAAACGGGGTTTTTCAAGCGTGGAAGAAACACAAAAACGGGAAGGCTTTGGAATTGCGGTTGATATCGGAACGACAACTGTAGTCATGGCGTTACTCGATCTAAAAGCAGGCTCGATAATAGTACGCCACAGTTTTTTTAATCCTCAGCAAGTCTATGGCGGCGATGTTATTTCCCGCATACAGGCCGCGAATGACGGCCATCTTGAAAAACTGCGCCTGCTTATAACAGAAAGTCTAATCAAAGGAACCGGCGAAATTTTTTTAAAAAGCGGAATTAATCATCTTGATGAAATTGTTATTGCGGGCAATACAGTGATGATTCATTTATTACTGGGGTTTTCATGCGAATCTCTCGGAGCGTCTCCTTTCAAAGTAAATCAAAAACTTAAAAGCATATACGCCTTTAAAGAAATTTTCCCGCTTTATAATGAGCGCGGCGCGTCTTTCGCTGTTGATTCCTTATTGCCGGTCCGCATCCTTCCATGGTTTTCAGCTTTTGTCGGAGGAGATATCGTTTCAGGGCTTTTATCTGTGTTACTTGAAAAGAAAAAAATATTTATGCTGCTTGATTTAGGCACTAACGGAGAGATAGCGCTTTTTAACGATAACAGGGTGACAGTCACCTCCTGCGCGGCAGGACCCGCGTTCGAAGGACACGGCGGCGCCTCACAGGTTATCGCGGAATTAGCTGAGCTAATAAGAGAGAAGAAAATAGACGAGACCGGATTGATAGCGAAAGAGGAGAGCGGCTGCCCTGTTAAAAAAATGTTTTTTTCGCAAAAACAAATTCGCGGGCTTCAGCTTGCAAAATCAGCGGTCAGAAGCGCTGTTGATATTTTATTGGAAGAATCAGGGCTGAATTACGAATCAATAGAGAAGGTTTATATTGCGGGAGGCATAGGGCAGGCGGTTAATCCGCAGGATGCCGTAATTACAGGCCTTATTCCCAAGGAGCTTGCCTTTAAATGCGCCGCAGTCGGGAACGCTTCTCTTGCAGGAGCGGTTCGAATGCTGGTTTCTCCGTTAGGTGCAAACAAAGACGCTTCTTCGCTTTTATCGGATTTTAAGGAAATTAATCTTGGAGGTCATCCCCGGTTTAATGATTTGTTCGCAGGTTATATGTTTTTTAGCTGACGGATGCTAATACGCGCCTTTTCCGATAAGCACTACGCCGAATGTTTTATAAATAATCCACATATCCAGCCAAACAGACCAGCTTTGAAGATAATAAATATCGTATAAAACCCTGTCGTTATATTTTGTATCCGATCTTCCCGAAACCTGCCACATTCCGGTTAATCCCGGCTTAATGGAAAATATCCGTGAAAAATCATCGCCGTATTTTTCAATTTCGCTGTCTGTTATCGGACGCGGACCGACTAAGGACATCTCGCCTTTTAGAATATTTATCAGCTGCGGGAACTCATCAAAGCTGGTATGACGCAGGAATTTGCCGAAACGCGTAATGCGGGGATCGTTTACAAGTTTATGGGTTTCATCCCATTCCGCTTTTAGTTCAGGATCGGATTCAAGAAGTTTTTTTAATATTTCATCGGCGTCGACCGCCATCGAGCGGAACTTATACGCGTTAAAATGCTTTCCGTTTCTTCCAAGCCTTTTTTGCTTATACAGAACAGGTCCCGGAGAGGTGATTTTTATTAAAAGAGCGATAAAAAGCAGAAAGGGCAGAATAATTGTTCCGCCGATAATCACCACTCCCAAATCCATAAAACGTTTTATCGCGCGGTTAACGGCAAGCTTGAATTTATTGCTTGTATCAATTCCAAGAACGCCGTTAAAATCGCGGACGGACATCCAGATATTTGAGATATTAAAAAAGTTCGGGATTATTACATTATAGCGGAACGCGGAAACAGACGAATTTATCAGATGTTTTAATTTTTGACTGTCAAGTTTTGGCATGGCGATTATCGCCATTTTTATATTGTATTGTTTTACAATTTCAGGCCCAAGGCTTAAATCATGAATAACAGGGATTCCGCTGTAAAAATCATCACCTAATAATTTATCATCCAAAAATAAAACAGGGACATAACCGGATCTTTTACTTCTTTTAAGGCAGTCGGCGACGGTTTTACCCATCGATCCGGAGCCGTATATTACTGTTGGAATTCCGCCAAGCCTTGTTTTATGCAGCACCCAGTGAGTTAAGCTTCTGGCGATTAAGAGAAAAAGGGTAGTGAAGATAAAACTGATAAGAAAAGCGGAATTAATCGAATCCCATGACTGGTATTGAACAAGGCGTGATAAAAAAATGCCTCCGTAAACGATTAAAGATCCGATAAAGAATCTTCTCATTTCTTCGGACGGCGCTAAAGCAATGCCCGGATACAGCCTGTGGAATTGAAAAATTAAAATAAACGCAGGAAGGTACGGCCAATATGTTATAAAAGACTTGGCGTTTATTATGTTTGAGTCATTGATTGCATATCCGTAAATTCTGATCCAGAAAAAACCCCATGCAAAAGAAAGCAAAACCGCCATGAGATCAGAGCACAAAAACGCCGCGGCTGATAGAGCAGAACTAGTACGGTGATGCCTGGCCTTATACCACGCATCAAATTCACTGAGAGTCATCAAGAAAAAATATATCAGAAAACCGGGAGATGTTCAAGACAGGAAATTTTTAGACAGGAAGGAGCAGCTTATTGGAATTTTAGGAACAATATAAATATTTTTATATCCGCTTTCGTTCGTGGACTATTTTTTGGATACGTTCAATAAAGGCTTCTTTAGAAAACTGTTTAACATGATCGTTGAATATCCCGCGATTATGAAACTTGAGATTTTTCTCAAAATGATCCATCGCCTCAATTAAAGATTCAGGCGTTTGTTCATCAAAGAAGATGCCTGTATTATTTTCGCTGACAGTTTCCAGAGCGCCGCCGTCACGGTAAGCGATAACAGGGCAGCCTGCGGCCTGAGCTTCTATTGGCACAAGACCTAAATCTTCAATACCGGGAAAGAGCAGAGCTTTTGCTCCCGCAAATAAAACGCATGCTTCGTCATGAGAAACTCTTCCTTTAAATGTTATAAGCCCGTTTTTTGAATATTTTTTTATTTCTTTTTTTCCGGCGCCGCTTCCGGCTATAATTAATTTTCTGCCTGATCTTAAACAAGCGTCAATGGCAATATCCGCACGCTTGTAATCTGTAATCTGGCCGAAGTATAAATAATAATCTGCGGGTTTTCTGATTATATTAAGATAAAGCTCTATAGAAACAGGACCAAAAACAACTTCAGCATCCCTATTATAAATACGTTTTATACGTTTGGCGACATAGGATGAATTAGTAATGAATCTGTCTGCCAGATTTGATGATATTATGTCCCATGTTCTTAAACCGGGAATCAAACGTTTCATAAAAAAACGGACAAAAATATTTGCCTTTTTAAAATAATCATGATACATATCCCAAATATAACGCATAGGACTATGACAATAACAAATATGGTACGCGTTCGGGTTAGCGACAACTCCCTTTGCCGGTCCTGATTCGCTGGAAATAATAAGATCATAATCCTGAAGATTAAAATCCATCAGCGCTTTTGGCATTAAAGGCATATAAAGCTGATATAGCTTTTTTGAAAACGGAAATTTATTTATTTTGGATGTAAATACATTCTTGCTTTTTATTATTCCGGAAACAGCATTCGGATTATAAACATGCGTAAAAATATCCGCCTGCGGATACATCTCAAGCAGAGCTTCGAGCATTTTTTCGCCGCCGCGCATATTAACAAGCCAGTAATGTATTATTGCTGTTTTCATAAATTAAACTATAAATTATTAAGTATAATATCTGCGGTTTTTTTAAAAGTATATTTATTCATTAAATGTTCCGATAATTCTACTGTGTCGACAGGTTTACAAGTTAATAATTCTGTCATTTTTTCCTTTAAATCATTAATTTCCCCGGCTTTAAAAAATGTGACAGGAAAGTCTTTATAAATTTCCTTTAAAACAGGAATATCGGAGATAAGCGCTTTTGTTTTCAAAACCATTGCTTCAAGTGGAGGAAGACAGAAACCTTCATAAAGAGACGGCTGCACAAGCAATGACGCGCTAGAAAGATGTTCCATCAAAGCTTCTTCGGAAACAAAGCCTGCAAAAATAATTTTTTCATCTCCCGCTGACTCAATTTTTTTTGTTATTATATTATCAGAACTGCGAAAATTTTCTTTACTTCCAATAATTAAAAGCTGATGAGGCAGTCCTTCATTTTTTGCCTGTATAAAAGCGTCGAGTAATATATCAAGTCCTTTATGTTTTTTTATGTTGCCGATAAAAATAATTATTTCTTTTTTTTGAATATTTTTAATTTCTCTTCTGTAATCAAGATATTTTTCCTGAATCGCAGAATGGGTAACAATAACAGGCTTTAACCCGGAGGATTTATTTTTTTTTAAATGATGCTCAATTCTTGATTTGGAAAATTGCGAAACCGTAAATATTTTTTTTGATTTTTTATGAGCTCTGCGGTAAAACCACATTCGAATAGCAAGACCTATTTTTGACGTTAGTTCCGGCATATCCGGAAAAATAATGTCATGTATCGTTGTAAAAACCGAAGTTTTTATACCGCCAGGAATATTAAAAAACGGTGAATAGAAAACATCGGCTGAATTAATCCTTTTTGATATCTTTAATGGAAAAAAAAATAATTCATTTAATGAAAAAGGCTTTATCTTACAATCGATTATTTCTGTATTTTTACTGGAATAAAAATCCGATAATTCTTTAGAATTACCAATCAGAACGAAGAAGTTTTCTGATCTTAAAAACCATGGCAGACATCCGCGAAGATAAACGCCAATTCCGCTTGCGTCAATCATCCTGCAGTCAATTGCAATTGTCATAAATGCAAAGATGCTGATAAAAGAAAATCAGCAAATTCTTTTAATGAATTAAAAGCTTTTAGATTTTCGTAAGGAATATCATCAATATTTCCTTCGCCGCATTTAAGGAAAACAGGTTCACAGCCGGCGTTAATTCCGCATTGAATATCGCGCATATGATCCCCTGTTATAAATGACTTAGAAAGATCGATATTATATTTTTCAACGGCTTCGAATATTAAGCCCGGCTTAGGCTTTCTGCAGCTGCAATCAATTTTATACTCGGGTCTTTCTCCTTCAAAACCTTTATCCGGGTGATGCGGACAGTAGAAAATATCGTCTATATAGGCGCCGTGTATGCCTAAGTCTGTTTCCAGTTTCATATGAATTAAGTTTAATGTTTCGATATCGGTTTCTCCGCGTGCGATAACAGGCTGGTTAGTAATAATTATTGCAAGATAGCAAAGATTGTTTATAATTTTAATTGCTTCCGCTGCGCCGTCCATTAATATTAAATCTTCAGGTGCAGCGATAAAGCCGTTAAGCTGATTAATAGTGCCGTCTCTGTCAAGAAAAACAGCTTTTTGCTTTTCGTTTAAATTTTTTCTGCGTACAATGCCTTTTTTTATATCATTTGTTACTTGCTCATAACGTTCCGGAGTGCCCATATCCTTTATATATTCGGGAGTAGAGTAGGCGAATATTCTCCCGTTCGCAATATTGGGCTTTAACATGTCACGATCAAGATCAATCTTGTCTTTTTGCGGACGGTAATTTTTAAGAAAATCCAAGGTAAGAATATGAACGCCTGCGTTTACAGAATTTTTATAATATTTTCTTTCATCTTCTTTATTAATCCAGCCTGTTATTCTACTATCGTTATTACAGATAATTAACGCGCTGTCATAAGGATGATTATTAGGATGAACGGCCAATGTCGCACACGCTTCTTTTTCCTTATGAAAAGAAATCATACGCGAAAAATCCATGTCAAAAATAATATCGCCGTTTAATAAAAGAAAATCATCGGATAAATTTTCCAATTTTAACAAAGCGCCAGCGGTTCCTAAAGGTTCAGTCTCTTCATAATAAGAAATTTTACAAGCGAAACGGCTTCCATCACCAAAATAATTTTTTATCTGCTCGCCTAAATAACCTGTAACAAGAGTTATATCTGTTAAGCTGTTTCTTTTCAAACAATCAATTTGATATTCAAGAATCGGCTTCCCGCAAATTTGAATCATAGGCTTGGGGATATCACTTGCTATTGAAGAAATACGGGTGCCTTTTCCGCCTGCCATAATTATTGTTTTCAATTTAATATTTGTCCTAAAAAAAATAATCTTCGAGCATCATACACAAAGTGTGGTATACAGGAAGATGTAGTTCTTGAATTTTATATGTTTCAGTTTCCGGAACGCAAATGCAGACATCACAGTAATTTTTTAATTTACCGCCTGTATTCCCTGTAAGACCTATGGTTTTTAGATTTTTTGCTTTCGCGACAGCGCAGGCATAAAGTACATTATTCGCGTTGCCCGATGTTGATATTCCAAGAAAAACATCTCCTTCTTTTCCGTAAGCGTAAACTTGCTGGGCAAATGTAATATTACCGTCAATATCATTTATACAGGCAGTATTTAACGACGCATGACCTGATAGAGCGATTACCGGGAGACCTGGTTGAATTTTAGAAAGAAGATATTCACTGATTTCACAATCATTCTTTTTAATTTCTGTAATAAATGAATCCGGAAGTTTTCTTTTCTTAACGAATGATTTCATTAATTCGCCTACGATATGTTCTGCGTCAGAAGCGCTACCTCCGTTACCTGCAATTAAAAGTTTGCCGCTGTTTATATAAGATTCTTTTAAAATATTATAAGAAGTGTTTATAGTATCTTTTATATTTATTAACAGCGGATAACGTTCTGTCAAATCCTTTAAATAATCCATATTTTTTCCTTAGAAAATTTTAATTCAACCGCCAGGCTTGTGTGCCGATTTCTGTAAAGCTTGGCGTTAATACTGTACCTTGTTTTTTCTTTAATGCGTTTATAAGAGAAATCCGGCGGCACGGATTGCAGTAGATCATCATAAAACCGCCGCCGCCTGCTCCTGAAATTTTTGCAGATTCAGCTCCGTTATCAAGAGTGAATTGATATAATTCATCCAGAAAAGGATTAGAAATCGAAGATGCTGCATTTTTTTTTGCAAGCCATCCCTGATACAGGCAGTCAGAAAATCCTTTAAAATCACCTTTTAACAATGCTTCTTTCATAAAAACAGCCTGCTTTTTCATTTCATGCATGCTTTCAATATTTTTATTATTACCTTCTTTAGCGAATTGAATTTGCTCTTTTATAATATTTGCGCTCTCTCTTGATACGCCGGTATAGTATAAAACAAGCGATGCTTCAAGTTCATTTCGTATCCAGCGCTTTAAACGAAGAGGATTTACTATTACTCGTTCATTTTCATAAAATTCCATAAAATTAAATCCGCCGAAAGTCGCTGCATATTGATCTTGTTTTCCGCCGGCTAAATCAATGTCTTCTCGTTCGATTTTACAGGCAAGTGCCGCGATATCATATTCACCGAAAGGTAAATTTAGCCATTCTTCATATGCTTTAATAATTGCAACTACCATTGTAGATGAAGATCCAAGTCCTGAACCTGCAGGTGCGTCCGAATATGTAGTCATTCTAAAAGAGAGCGGTTTTTTGATATGATCAGAAACTATTCTGTTATATATGCCTGTATGCAGGGGCAGGGAAGAAGATATTGGCAATATCTTTTCAATTATATATTCTTCCCGTTGGTTTAAATCTGCAGCAAAAAATTCTATTTTCCCTTTTTCTGTAGGTTCAATAGTACAGTAGGCATACATATCAATTGTCGCGTTTAGTACATAACCACCGTAACGTTTATAGTACGTTGAGATATCTGTACCGCCGCCTGCAAGACCGAGACGCAAAGGAGCTTTAGAACGGATAATCATTTATACTCGTTCGCTTTTATCCAGTTTTCTTTTAAGAATATATTTGTATGTACAAAATAATCAAAATTTGGATTAAAGCCAAATTGATTATTGTTTCCGACGGTATTATGCGTAGATCTCCACATATTTATATAAAAAGGTTCTTTTTTATTATTATCAGAAATAATATTTCCGGTAAATGGATTTATTGGATTTTCTTCTATATTTTTAAGAGTAAGATATGGAATATCCGCGTTAGACATAAAAGCGTTGTCTGTAATTATCTCACCTGATGAATTAAAATCTTTAACCATTAAAAAAGCATTAAATTGTTCAACATTAAAATTAAGTTCAATATTATTTATAAAATTTTGTTCAGGACCATGATCGGAAAAAAGGATTATTCTCGTATTATCATAAATACCTTCATTTTTTAAAAAAAGAAAAAAATCTGCCAGTCTTTTTATTGCCGCAGCTGTTGTATGATATGCATGTTCTTTTGCAAAACGCGAAGTTCCATAATTAGTAACATTTTTTATCGGTATATAATCCGGAGCTTGCATAAAAATACTTTTATGAGTAGTTTTATTTACTAACATAAGAGCATTATTCGATGAATCATTTACAACATTTGTCAAGCGGGGAAGATAATCTAAAACAGCATAACTGTTAAGCATTAAACGAAGAGTGTGAACAGGAACAGGCGAGAACCAGTTTCCTTCCATGTATAAAGCTTGTTTAAAAAACAGAGGAAGTCCTCTAAATACACTGTATATAAACATATTTCGTTTAACAACATCACTTATTTTTGGAAGATTTAAATTGTTTTCATTTAACCATAAATCAGTATATATACCTTCTGTAATATATGGTTTTACTTTAGGATAATCATTATATATGGATAAATCTCCTATCCAGTTATAATTTGCATAAGGAGGATCCGTAACAATAATGTTAAAATCTCTATCAGAGAGAATACTTGGAAGAAGTAAAAGAGCTTCATTATGTTTTGTTACAAGAGGAATATCATTTCTTTTGTTTATTTCAATCGGCGTATACTCATATCCGCCGAAAGCTGCAGGAGTACTATACAATGTAAACCCATTAAATGAAACGGTATTTGGATAATATGTAAAACCTGTATATATTTCTTTTAATTCAGGTGATTCTTCAAAAATATAAGGCATAAAAACACTGATACATCTATCCAGCATAATTAATAATATATTATTTCCATTTTTTGAAATATTAAATACAGGTGATATACTATAATTATTATATTTTTCTTTTGAATAATATTTATTTAATTCATAATAGGAATTTTTAATATTTGAAATATTTATACAAGAGATAACAGTTAAAGAAATAATGCTTATAATAAGAGGAATAATTATAATATTTTTATTTTTTTGAAAATTTAAAAAAATTGAGATAATAATAGGAATAAGAAGAATTAACAGATTTATTATGACAAAAAGATTTGAATAATTAATTCCGTTAGAAAATATAAAATCAACAGATAAAGTGCCGTAATTGCCTGCAAATAAAAATATATTTATCAGAATTCCCAGTGAAAATGCAAAAAAAAGAATTGAGAAGTAATATTTTATTTTATTTGAAAATAAAAAATAAAGACAAATAGGAAAGAAAAAAAACATTCCAAAGGTTTTAATGGAATTAATAAATAGAAAGTATAATGGTGAATTATATTCATCCAGAAATGAAAATTCCTGCGGAGATGAAACAATTAACTGTGATGGAATAAAAAGTCCAAATAAGCACCAAATAAAGAAAATAGAAAAAATGAATACAAGTAAAGATTTATTTTTTTCGTATTTTACTGTTAATAAATTATTTGTGTATTTTTTAATTATTAAGAATAGCCATGGGATTATAGTGATAAAAATTGAAAGTTGAGTTAATCTTTGCCCTTTTATATTATAGCCAAAATTGACATAACTGAAAATAGCTAAAAAAATAAAACACAAAGAAAAGATGGAAAATAAGATCAAATGCTTATACTTATATATTATTTTAAGATAAATATTTTTCATTAAAGAAATAATATTATTCATCGTCCAATATAAAACAAGGGCTGAAGATGAATTATAAAGAAGTATTAAAAATATAAATGAAATTATATAAATTTGAATTTTATCTTTTAATAATAATCCTTTGGAATAAATAAACCCTGATAAACATGTTATAATTGTCATTAAAACAGGCAATATATTTATTGAAATATTTCCAATAGAAAAAAGCGAATCAGGAGCGCTCAAATCTTTTATAAATAAAAATGATATGTTATGTAAAAGTTCAAGATTTGAAAGATAATAAAAAGCGGCAATAAAAAAAGGAATTTGTATTAATAAACTAAAACTGCTTCTAAGCGCGTAAATAGGATGATAATTATTTTGTCTATAGTATGTAGACAAAATCATAAATTGTTCGTCGCCTTTAAAAACATGTTTGATCGAATCAGCCTTACTCTTTAATTTTTTAACTGTATCACGTTCAATTTTTTGCCAGTTTTCAGCAACAATATATAAAGGAAGACTGAGAAAACTGATAACAAAACTTATAAATAATACAGAGATTCCCGCTTCTTTAAACAACATTTGAGCAAATGTAAATGAAAATTCAATTATTTGAACTATGGGAAATATTAAAATATTATATAAAATTTCAAGAAGCATTTAATAATCCCGTCATAAAATTAAATATGCGTTTTCCGGCTTCGTTTTTATGCTGCCAGGCGGATTCACTAGCCGTTTTTCGGGCATCAGTAAGAGATTGGTTGCCGACAGCGTTTTTTATAATATCAATGATATTAATAAAGTCACATTCTACTAATTCTATTCCTGATTTTTTAATAATATTAAACTGCCATAATTCATGATCAAGATCACTTGCATCATAAGGCCTTGAATCAAAATCCTGATTAATATATATTACAGGTTTGTTAAATAAAAACATGTAATCAAACATGATTCCGGAAAAATCAGAAATCATAATATCTGCTTTGTTCATAGAATAAATATTTTCACGGTTAAAATCCCATTCAATATTTTTATTATCTTTATATAAGGTTTGAAATTTTTCTAACAAGTGTTTTTCAGAATTATTTGACTGAGGATGAGGCCGAATAATAATTCTAAAGCCGGATGATTTTAATGGATCGAGTAATTTTTCTCCATAAAGAGATAAGAGAGCAGAAGCTCCCCATGATGGAGATACAAGAACGGTGAAAGGAGGATTATCTTCTTTTGGAATATTTTTAATTTTTAAAACATATTCATCAAGATAGGTACACCCTGCCGTAAAAAGGGTTTTTTCAGGCAGTCCGCGTAATTTTTCTATAAAACGAATATCATTTGCCTGATAATCACCTGTTAATATAACAGAATCAAAATAATCTATGCCGAATAAACGATAACGCATCGCATCAGTAACAGCATGAAGAATATGAGAATAATGGTTTACAGTTTTCGATCTTTTTAACTGATAAACATTCAAACCCGGAGTTGTCATAAGAACAACTTGCGCGGATATAAAATTAAGATATGTAAACGCCTTGTTTCCTTCTCCTATGTATTCATGTTTTATATATTTCCAGTTAAAATCAAAAAAAGGATCATCTAAAGCGGATGTTAAATATAAAAGTTCTGTTTGATTATGTTCAAATTCTTCCAGAACTGGTTTAAATAAATCCCAATATTGTTTCCCTTCATTGTATATAACATAATTCCAAATATATTTATTTTTTATTGAAGCTCTGCTGCCTGAAAAAAAAGATTTAATTTTAATCAAAAAAGCGCGTGATACAAAATATAATGTAGCTATAATTCCAATAATTATTGAAAAAAGAGCTCCGCCGGTTCCCGGATCAATATATAAGGGTATTATCATCAAAAGAAAAAATTTATATTCTCAATATCATTTTTTGTTATTATGACAGGATTATTTTGTAAGCGCTGTAAATTAATGTTTTCAGCGAGTTTTTGCCTTTCATCATCAGTTATTTTTAATATTGTTTCTTTATGTATATTTCCAAAAAGTAAATTAAAATACATAAATAATTTCTGAGGTGCTTCATCAAAATCGATTTTTAAAATATTTAAAAGATCAATCATAATTTCATTAACAAATGAAACGCCTCTTGAATCATTGCAGTTATATGAAGAAACTTTAAGATTCAAATTAAAAAAATACGGTAATGTCAGTGAAACAGCGTGTCCATGCGGTATTCCAAGATAAGAGGTTAATCCGTAAGAGTATGCATGAGGCGCAGTTGTAAAACTGATATTAATTGCTCTCCCTGCAAGATTAGAAGCGATACAGATTTTATTTTTAGCGTTAATATCATTTTTGACAGCTAAAGGTAAAAATTCCCATAATAAAAAAACTGCTTCTTTTGCGTATGTTCTTGATTCTTCTGTTGAATGTACACTCCAATAGGATTCTATAGCCTGAGAAAAAGCGTCGGCTCCACAACAGGCAGTTAAGTAAAATGGAGTATTATAGGTTAAAGACGGGATTAGTAATACAAAATCAGGCAGAATCGATTCATGACTAACAGAATATTTGCGGCCGTCAATATAGATTACTGTAAAATGAGTGGATTCACTTCCGCTTCCTGCAGTTGTAGGGATTGCAAGAAAAGGAATTTCATTATTTGAATATATTTCATTTGATTTGATTAAATCTTTTAACGGAATTTTACAATTGATATAGCATCTTATTAATTTAGCCATATCAATAACGCTTCCACCGCCGGCTGCGATAATTAAATCAATATTAACTTCATTGCAGAGGATGATACCCTTTTCTAAATCTATAATATTTGGATTAACATCAAATTCATTAAAAAATATTAAATTATACTTTCCAAATAATTTATTTATTAATGCCTTAGCTCCGCTTAATAAATAAGATGCTGAACCTGTGACAATTAAAATATTAACTGGTTTTAGATGATTTATCTTCTTTATTAATAAAGTAATACTTTCTTCAGTATATATTTCCTGTATCATTAAGAATTATTTATTTTTTAAAAGGAATTCCATAAATATTTTTTTATTTTCTAAAGGTAATGTTTTTGGCCTTCCTAAATCTTTGCGTGCGCCTTTTTTTACTAAAATTTCAAGAAGAACAGGCCCATTTTTTAAATTTTTTATCACTTTAAAAAAAGAAGTAATTTCTTCTGTATTATCAGCTTTAAAAGTAAAAACATACCCTAATGATTTTGCCATTGCCTGAATATCAATATTGTCTGCGGAAGTAGGCTGGCCCCCGACTGAATCATGAGCGCAGTTATTAAAAATAATATGTATATAGTTTAAAGGTTTTATGCTCCCTATAGTTGACAAACCGCCAAGATGCATAAGCATTGCGCCGTCTCCGTCAAAACAATAGACTTTTTTATCTGGTTTATTCAAAGCGATTCCAAGCGCGATAAGAGATGCATGTCCCATAGAGCCGACAGTTAAAAAATCGCGGTTATGTTCTTTATTGATTCGTTCCCTATATTCATAAAGTTCTCTTGAAATCATTCCTGTTGTAGAAATAATCACACCATCGTCTTTTATTTGTTCTGTTACCGCAATAATCGCTTTTTCCCTGCTTAGTGATGATTTTTCTTTAATTATTTTTTTTAATTTGTATGGAATGAACGTATCTTTTTTAATAACAAGAGCAAAAGGAGAGTTATCTTTTCTTAAATAATTGAAAATGGTTTTTAATTGTAATGAAATATTATTTTCATCAGCTTCAAGAACATGATATGGGATTTTTATAGCATCAAGTAGCGATAATGTCACCTCACCCTGGGATATGTGCTGAGGTTCATCCTTTATACCGGGTTCCCCTCGCCAGCCTATAAGAAGCAATAGAGGAATAGAATAAACATTTTTATCCGCAAGTGAAAGAAGGGGATTAACCGTATTACCGAGGCCGGAATTCTGCATGTACACCAAAGGAATTCCGTTAGTAGCTAAATGATATCCGCAGGCCAATCCAACAGCGGAACCTTCGTTAGCTGTAATTATATGATTTGTATCTGATACATTATCCGTAAGATATGCACAAAAATCCTTAAGTAAGGAATCCGGAATCCCGGTAAAAAAATTAATTCCGTTTTCTTTTAATTGATTAAAAAGAAACTCTGGACTGATCATTTTATTTAGTTCCGGGAATTAGTTCAAGAATTTCTTTGATAGGCATACAATAATCATTTGAAGCTTCCTGACACCTTTCATTTGTTAAAATAGATTTTGCTGTATTTATCATTGCAGGATATGAACTGCGAAGAAGATGATTTGCGTAAATTACAATATTTATACCCCATTCAATAAACTCGTTTTCTTTTATATGATTAAAAGTAGAAGGAACAACGACAATAGGTATAGATTGATTTTTTTCTCTCAATGATTTGCAAAATGATTTTATATCATCACCTGATTTTTCTTTGCTGTGAATCATAATGCCATCGGCACCGGCTTCAATATATGAAAAAGCCCTTTTTATAGCGTCATCAATTGGCTTACCGCATATCAAACTTTCAATCCTCGCAATTATCATGAAACTGTCTGTAATCTGGCTATTTTTACCGGCTTTTATTTTTTCTTCAAATTCTTCAATAGAGGCTTGTTCTTGATTTACATCAGTGCCTAATAATGAATTCTTTTTTAAGCCGATTTTGTCTTCAATTATAATTGCGGATACTCCTAAACGTTCCAATGTTCTTACAGTAAAGGAAAAGTGTTCGAGTTTTCCTCCGGTGTCACCGTCAAATATTATTGGTTTTGTTGTACATTCAAGAGTATCATTAAGCGAGTGAAGACGTGTTGTTAAATCAACAGCCTCAATATCAGGTTTTCCTTTTACCGTTGAATCAGTTAAGCTGCTTGACCACATTCCGTCAAATTCTTTCTTAATTCCGTTAACAATAATGGAAGTATTTTCTATTATTAATCCTGTTAATCCGCTGTGTGATTCAAGAATACGTACAATCGGTTTTGAGTTTATTAAACGCCTTAATTGATTTAGTCTAATATCAGGAGTTGTACCAATTTCTTTTACACGCTGATTCAGAAGAGTAGAAGAAATACCTTTGGTATAAGGCACATCAACTACTTTACCGCCCCATGCAGAAACAGTATCAATTACCTGCTGACGGATATTTTTTTGAATACCTTCTTTCCAGTCATCGCCATGAACAATAAAATCCGGTTTCAAAGCTAAAAGATTCGGTCTATAGTCAAGAGTACTTTGTTCGACAACCTGATCTACACCCTTTATGTTTTCTACAATTATTTTTCTCTGTTCATAAGACAGATACGGCAGCCTCTTATAACTTGCAATTGCCTTATCAGTTAAAACACCAACTATGACTCGTCCGTATTTTGCCGCTTCTTTAATAATATTTAAGTGGCCTGGATGAATAATATCAGCGCTCATGCCAACGTAAACTTTTTTTATTTTATACATCAGTAAACCTTAGTTTTTATTAACAAATATTTTTACGATTTTCTAATAAATAATCATATAAAACTATTAGGAATAATTTTTTTATGTAAAATTGTATTAAACCAATAAAAAATTGATATTGAGTGTTTTAAAAGAACATAAAATCCATTCTCAGCAAAATATAAGATATAATATTTTATAATGTTTAAGTTTAATCTATGATATTTTGTGAATTTTAAAAGATAGAAATCTCTATATTCCTTTTTTGTGAATACACCGCTGCATAGTATTGTAAATTTATCATTATACGGGAAAAAATTATATTTATTTAAATTATCTTTATTATATTTTTTTAATAAAATTGGCAATAAATGTAAAAATTTTATACGTTCAAAATACCTGTTTTTTTTATTTTTTCTTGTATAAGAGTTAATATTATATGTATGATTATAAAATGGTTTTTTTATGTAGTCAACTAAAGGATTATTTAATAATAATTCTATTATAAATAAGGTATCTTCACCGTAATTTATTTCATTATTAAATTTAATATTAATTTTTAGATAGAAATCATTTTTAAATGCTATATTCCATAAACAACTGGATAATTTGCCTTCAAGGACATGCATAGTGATTGTTTCAGAATTTAAAGAAGAATAATTAAATGATATATGTTTTTTTAAGCCATATATATTTTCATTGTAAAAATCAAAAAAAATTATATCAGGTTCAGATATAGTAATTATATTATAAATTGTTTCAATATAAAAATTATTAATCCAGTCATCACTGTCAATAAAAACTATATATTTTCCTTGTGATCTGTCTATTCCATATTGCCTGGTTTTGCTGATTCCTTCGTTTTTTTTATGAAATGTTTTAATTCTTTTATCCCTGTATGAATATTCATCGCATAATGAAGAAGTTGAATCTGTAGAACCGTCGTCTATAATAAGGCATTCATAGTTGCAAAAGGATTGTGATATCACGCTTTCAAGGCAGCGGGATATATTATTTTCATCGTTATATACAGGAATAATAATTGAAAATGGAAGAGATATCATTCTTTGGGCGGATAGTTATTTATTATATAACCATAATTTGTTAATTCGTTATTATTAGTATATTCTTTATAATTTTCTTTCCAGCTTAATTTATGAAAAAAAGTATCTTTGCAAATATTATCAAATAATTCTTTATTATATCGGTAATTTAAATTCAAACGATGCTGAATTTCATGTATTTTCGGATTGTTAACCGGCACTGAATCAATCATTACCCGAACGTCATTATTTATCTCATATGCAATTGCAAAAAAATAATCAAAAAGGAAGTAGTCAATAAAATATTTAAAATATTTTACATATACAAAAAATAAGCTGCGTAAAATTTCAGTTAAAATATTATTTTTACTTTGATAGAAACAAAACGTTAGCCATTTATTTTCTCTGACAATCCAGTTTGATGTTCCAAAACATGTTTCAAGTATTTCTCCGTTGTCTTTTGGAGTCCAAAAACCAAGATGAGTGCATATTAAAGGAATTTCCGTAATAGGCTTAGTAAGAAGAACAGTTGAATCAAGCCATAAACCTCCGTGTTCATATAAAAGGCATACCCGGATTATATCGGTTAGATGAGTTATAGAAAGTTCTTTTTTTTCCGCTTTAATTAAAATATAATCCGGTATAGTAATATATTTTTTGTAATTTATTTTAGTAACAAGATTAACCTTATGTCCGTTTGAAAATTGTTCAAGCGTACGATAACATTTCTTTATTATAAGCGGCATATCTTCAATCCCTTGCCACCAGAAAACCCATATTGGAAATTTTTCTTTAAATGGAATAACATCATTTTGTTTATCTTTATATATATTAATTGTTTTTTTCATTCTTTTTTTTAAGAAAGATAATATAACCTTATGTTTGTAAGCATACCAGTCATATTTTGGTTTATTCATTGTTAAAAATGGAATAACAAAAAGTTTTAAAGCTAAAATCGGACTAACAGTAAAAAAGACAGCGATAAATCTTGGGAAATGTTTTTTTATTTTTTCATTCATTAATGTTTGCTTTTTAAATATTTTAAAATGTGTTTATAACATTTTAATAAAAAATCAATAATTTTTCGACTGCCATAATTTTCTATGATAACGCCGTAAGAACTGTGAGCTAGACGCCGGTAATTTATTAATGCTTCGTTTAAATCCGGAAAAACAAAACGAATTGAATCCTCAACTTCAAAGTCGAAGTTACTATATGTGCTTATGCCAAATGAATCATAAAGTGAAATGTTTGTATTTATATATTTGAATATTGTTTTGTATGTCCAGAACTCTTTAAGCCAGAATTCATAATCAGATGCAATTCTATATTTTTCATTGTAAAATCCATGCTCAATGAAAAGAGAGCGTTTAATTAATGTATTTTGATGATTTAAATTATGTATAATCAGGTAATTGATATTAATTAATTTTGGAGGCGTAAAATAAGGATGATTTGTAGCAATGCAATCCGTATAATAAATTCCCGCATCCTCTGTATTTCTTATTTCATTAAAAAGTTCCGTTAAAGTACATTCTTTTAAAAGGCAGTCGCCAGAGTTTAAAAATAAACAATAATCACCTTGCGCCTTACGAATGCCTTTATTCATAGCATTATATATTCCCGAATCAGGTTCAGATATCCAAAAATTAATTTTATCCTTATATCTTTCTATTACCTCAACGCTGTTGTCAGAAGAATTGCCGTCAATAATAATGAATTCAAAATCGGCAAAAGTTTGACAGATAACGCTTTTAATAGTTTTCTCAAGGCCGGCAGCATTTTTTTTATTAACAGTGATTATTGATAAAGTCATTATAAGAAATTTTAATACCTTCTTTTAAATCGGTTTTTGGGAAGAATCCGAGAGCTTTTATACGGGAAATATCAAGTAATTTTTGAAAAGTTCCGTTGGGCTGCGATGTGTCCCATAAGATTTCACAATTTCTGTTTTGAATACCGTCAAATATTACATCACGCACAATTTCTGCAAGATTTAAAATTGTTAAATCGCTTCCAAAACCGGCATTGATAAAATCACCTGTTGCAATTGATAAGTCTAAAGCGTTTTTATTATTCATAAGATAAACAACAGCCTGCGCCAGATCGTCACTGAATAAAAATTCCCTGCGGGGAGAGCCGTCTCCCCAAAGAGTTACGCTGTCTTTACCGGAAACTTTTGCTTCATGGAACTTGCGTATTAACGCAGGCAATACATGAGAATCAAACGAATCATAATTATCGCCAGGACCGTAAAGATTTGTTGGCATGACAGAGAGAAAATTTGTGCCATATTGCCTGTTATAAAAAGTACAAAGTTTTATTACATTTATTTTAGCTATTGCATAAGCTTCGTTTGTAGGTTCAAGATAATCAGATAACAGGTATTCTTCCTTCATTGGCTGAGGTGCATTCTTCGGATAAATGCAGGATGAGCCAAGATTAATAAGTTTTTTAACCTCGTGTTTATATGCTGAATGAACTATATTAAAACCGATCATTGTATTAATATAAATAAATTCCGCAGGATATGCTGAGTTAGCTCCGATCCCGCCGACTTTAGCGGCGGCAAGAAATATGTATTCAGGCTTTTCATTTACAAAGAAATTTTCAACAGCATTCTGGTTAGTTAAATCTAATTCTTTATGTGTTCTTGTAATAATATTATTATAGCCATTGGACTGCAAATTGCGATAAATCGCGCTTCCAACCAATCCATTATGTCCGGCAATATAAATCTTATCTGACTTATTCATAGAAATTTTCTGTTTTGTAGCCGCCGTTTTTTAAATGTAGTTCGCGTTTTGCCTGTTCTAAATCATGTTTCATCATCATTTTAACAAGCTCAGGTAATTGAATTTTTGGCTCCCATCCAAGTTTCGCTTTAGCTTTGGAAGGATCTCCTATTAATATATCTACTTCTGAAGGACGGAAATAACGCGGATCAATCTCAACAAGTATTTTGCCATCAGCATGATTGATTCCCTTTTCATCAACGCCTTTTCCTTCCCATTCTAAATTGATACCGGCTTCCTTAAAAGACATATTTATAAAATCACGTACAGTGACGGTTACGCCTGTAGCCATTACATAATCGTCAGGTTCATCCTGCTGAAGCATAAGCCACATAAGCTCTACATAATCTCCTGCATATCCCCAGTCACGCTTAGAATCAATGTTACCCATGAAAAGCTTATCCTGTAAACCAAGACTGATTCGTGAGGCTGCACGCGTTACCTTGCGCGTAACAAATGTCTCCCCGCGTAGAGGGCTTTCATGATTAAAAAGAATTCCATTGCTTGCATGTATTCCGTAGCTTTCGCGGTAATTAACAACAATCCAGTAAGCGTATAGCTTTGCCGCGGCATAAGGACTGCGGGGATAGAAGGGGGTAGTCTCCTTTTGAGGAATCTCCTGAACTTTGCCGTAAAGTTCAGATGTGGAAGCCTGATAAAAACGTATTTTTTTTTCCATTCCAAGAATACGGACAGCTTCCAGAAGACGAAGTGTTCCGATACCGTCAGTATCAGCCGTATATTCGGGAACTTCAAAGGAAACCTGAACATGACTTTGCGCGCCAAGATTATAAATCTCATCAGGCTGTATCAGCTGAATGATGCGGACAAGATTTGACGTATCTGTCAGATCGCCGTAATGCAATATAAATTTTTTATTTTCTATATGAGGATCCTGATAAAGATGATCAACTCGCTGAGTATTAAAGCTCGATGACCGCCGTTTTATCCCGTGTACTTCATATCCTTTTTTTAGAAGATATTCAGATAAATATGCGCCGTCCTGTCCGGTAATACCTGTTATTAAAGCTTTTTTCATTATATTTCCTCAGTATACAATATCATGATAAAACATCACAATATAATTTATAAGTTTCTTTTATAGTTTTATCCCATGAGAAATATCTTAAACGTTCAAAACCTTTTTTTATAATGGAATCCTGTAAGGATTGATTTAATATAACGTTTTCAACAGTTGTTCTTATGCTGTCAATTGAATACGGATCAAAATACACTGCGGCGTCCTGCGCTATCTCAGGAAAGCAGCTGGAATTGCTTAATAATAACGGACAGCCTGAAGCAAAAGCTTCTAAAATAGGAAAGCCAAATCCTTCATAAAGGGATGGAAATATGAATAATAAAGCATTTGCATATATATCCTGCAGTTCGCTTTCTGATATAAATTTGCATTTAGATTTTTCTAAAATACTATTGTTTTTTAAAAGCTCTTTCTCTGATTTATTAAAATCCTGTCCTGTACAAAATAATTCCAAACTATGTTTAATTAACAATGGAGCTACAGCTTTAATAAAGTTATCAAAATTTTTATATCCGCCGCGCTGCCCGGTAAATAATATATATTTTTGTTTTTCAGAAGGCTTAATATATTTTATTATAGGGAATATTTCACCTCTGTAAATAACTTTAATTTTATTTTTGTTAATTTCGGGAATAATTCTTATTAAATCATTCTTTGTATTTTCGGAGTTTGCAATTATGGCATCTGCTTTAATAAAATATTTTTTCTTATCATCGATAATACTATTGTCAAAATACTGAGGCATGATTTCAAAAATCATGTCATGAACATCTATAACAAAAGGCTTGTTTTTTATATATTCTAAATAATCAGTATTGTAATAAGTAGGATGAAATAAATCGTAGTTACCTTTTTTTATTATCATTTTTGAATTATAATTATTTAAACAACTAATTATTCTATTTTTTCCTTTAAAATGAAATTTAACAGGAAATTCTCTGTTAAAACCTAATGTTTTTAGATATTCATTGTTTGAAATTGTATAAGGAATTTCAAATTCATATAAATTAACAGAATTTCTAAATAATTCAAGAAAATATCTTGATACTCCGCCAAAACATTGATAACTGAATGCCTGATTATCATAAAGTACTTTCATTATTTAAAATAAAATATTCTAACGTTTATTATAATTATTCTCTATCCAATTCTTATATTCACCGGAACGAATAGATTCTACCCATGTCTTGTTTTCTAAATACCAGTCAACAGTTTTCTCAAGACCTTCGTAAAAACTTACTGATTGATTCCAATTGAGTTCATTCTTTATTTTTGAACAATCAATTGCATACCGGCGATCATGGCCGGGACGATCTTTTACAAAAATAATATTTTTTCGAATAACATTTGAACTTAATTTTGCTTTTTCTGATACGATATCTATCAAAACATCAAGCATTTTTATATTCTCCCATTCGTTTTCACCGCCAATATTGTAAGTATCACCGGAATTACCATATTGAAGAATTGTCCAAACAGCATCATTATGATCTTCAACAAAAAGCCAATCACGGATATTTTTTCCGTCACCGTATAAAGGTAACGTTTTTCCATCAAGAATATTTAATATCATCAATGGTATTAATTTTTCCGGAAACTGATATGGTCCGTAATTGTTTGAACAATTTGAGACAGTTGCAGGAAGACCGTATGTATGATTATATGCTTTTACAAGATGATCGCTTCCGGCTTTTGATGCTGAATAAGGAGAACGCGGATCATAAGCCGTACTCTCTGTAAAGCATCCCGTTTCGCCAAGTGAACCATAAACTTCATCCGTGCTTATATGATGAAATAAGACATCTTGACGTTCCTTCCATGTTAAGCGGGCGACATCAAGTAATGTAAACGTTCCGGTAATGTTTGTTTTTATAAATGCTTCCGGTCCAAGAATTGAACGGTCTACATGGCTTTCTGCGGCAAAATGCACTACGGTATCAATTTCGTATTCATTAAAAATTGATTCCACATGCGCACGATCACAAATATCGCCATGAATAAAAAAATAAAAAGGACTTTCTTTAATATCTTTAAGAGATAAAAGATTCCCTGCGTAAGTCAGAGTATCCAGATTTATAATTCTGCCTTTAAACCCCTTAGCTTTTTTTAATAGAAATCTAATAAAGTTGCTGCCAATAAATCCGGCGCCGCCTGTTACAAGGATGTTGCTTAACTTGCGCATTTTTTCAGATAATTATGTAAGCTGTCTTTCCAAAATGGAATAGTTATTCCTAGTGTTGTTTTTATTTTATTTTTATCAAGAACTGAAAATAATGGACGTTTTACCTTAGAAGGATATTCACTTGAAGAACATGGTATAACAGAACAGTCCTTTTTTAATATCCCTAATTCCCTTCCTTTTGCGTATATTTCGCATGCAAAATCAAACCAATTTATTTTTCCTTCGTTGGAATAATTATAAATACCGTAAGGAATATCGTTATTGTTATTTATTATATATAAAATAGTTACAGCAAGATCATAAGTCCATGTTGGACTGCCATATTGATCATTTACTACTCTGATCTCATTACATTCATTCATTAATTTAATCATAGTTGATACAAAATTATTACCGTATTTTCCATACAGCCATGATGTTCTGATTATGTAGGAATCTGTATTGTTTTTAGAAACAGCTAACTCTCCATTTCGTTTTGTTAAACCATAAACCCCGGTCGGATTAGTATCATCTTCTTCACGATAAGGAATATTTTTTTTTCCATCAAAAACATAATCAGTTGAAATATGGATTAACCTTGAGTTAATTTTTTTAGAAATTACAGCCAAATTAGCAGCGCCAAGTGTATTTAATAAACGGCAATTTTCCGAATCTTCTTCAGCTTTATCGACAGCTGTATATGCGGCACAATTGATTATCCAGTGAATAGATTTATTTTTTATATAATTGTTAAGAGAATGAATATCTGAAACATTTACCTCTTTATCTGAACCGTAATAAGTAATATTTTCTTTTTCAAAAAGACGTGAAATTTCAGCTCCCAACATTCCCTTGCAGCCTGATACCCAAATCATACTTTTCTTAATGTGCTTAAAAATGGCAAATCTTTATCTTTTTCAGATAAGATATACTCTATGCCAACATCAGGCCAGTTAATATTAACATCAGGATCGTTCCATAAAATACCTCGTTCATCCTCCGGATGATAAAAATCTGAGCATTTATACGAAAAAATAGTAACATCACTTAATACAAGAAATCCATGAGCGAATCCGTTTGGTATAAAAAACTGATTGTTTTTTTCTTCATTTAGAATAACACCATGCCATTTACCATATGTCGATGATGATGAACGCAAATCAACAGCAACATCAAAAATCTCACCTTTTACTACCCTAACAAGTTTAGCTTGCGGATAAGATAATTGAAAATGAAGCCCGCGCAAAACTCCTTTTACAGAGAATGATTGATTATCCTGAACAAAACGCTCTGAAATACCTGCATTATCAAAGTCACGCTGCGACCAGCTTTCAAAAAAATATCCGCGGTTATCGCTGAATATTTTTGGCTGTATTTCAATAAGCCCGTTAATAGAACATGAATTAAAAGAAAAAGGCACTAAATGTTCTCCGCTATATATTTAAGGTAGCTGCCATATTCCGTTTTATATAAGGAAGAAAGTTTTAATAGATCGTTTCTCGTAATCCATGAATTATTATAAGCGATTTCTTCGATGCACGAAACATACATTCCCTGCCTCTTTTGAATAGTTGCAATAAAGTTAGATGCTTCCAAAAGACTATCATATGTACCTGTATCCAGCCATGCCATCCCTCTTCCTAGTATCTCTACAAAAAGGCTGCCTTTTTGTAGGTAAATATTATTTACAGCTGTTATTTCTATTTCTCCACGCGCTGACGGTTTTATACTTTTTGCTATATCAATAACATCATTAGCATAAAAATAAAGTCCGGGAACAGCGAGATGTGATTTGGGATTTTTGGGTTTTTCTTCGATAGAAAGCGCTTTACCTGATGAATCAGTCTCTATTACACCATAAGATGATGGATCTTTCACATAATAACCAAAAATAATACTGCCGCCTTTTTCGTTAACAAATGAACATGATTTTTTTAGTGTTTGGCTGAATCCTCTGCCATAAAATATATTATCGCCAAGAACAAGAGCGCATGTATCAGTACCTATAAAATGTGCGCCAATAATAAATGCGTCAGCAATACCGCGCGGTGTTTCCTGTACAATGTATTCAAAATGCATTCCAAGCCATGAGCCGCTGCCAAAAAGTTCCTTAAAAATTTGTAAATCACGAGGAGTTGAAATAATTAATATTTCTCTTATTCCAGCCAGCATTAGTATTGAAAGCGGGTAGTAGATCATTGGTTTGTCATAAAGCGGAAGAATTTGTTTTGAAAGAGCTTTAGTAACAGGGTAGAGCCTTGTGCCCGAACCGCCTGCCAGGATAATACCTTTAATATAGAGTCTCCTGATTACGAATCAACTTCTGCGTCAACGCTGCTGTTTTTTCGCCAAATGCTTAATTTAATATTTTCATTACTTCCAACCATGCAGCAAGCGTTTATGCGTAATTGGAAATCTCTGTCAGAGAAAGGAACAATCCTATTGCTCTTATCAGAAAAATAACCGCCGACATGTTCCCATGCCTGCCTGGAAAAAGTTGAAGAAGTATGTGTCATATTTAAATCGTTGAATCTTTTGTAATTCCAGCAATCTTCGGGAGTGTGTATTCTAATATCAGTATTTTTTATATCGATATTCATTGATTTAATTCTATTTATTTGTATATTATTATTTATTTGATAGGAGCTTGTGCCAAATAGATGAATATCTGGATATTTCCTAAATATTAATAATTGATATTCAACAGCATATGACAATAAATAATCATCATCATTTAATATCATATATAAATCTGAATAACTTTCTTTAACTGCTCTATTAATACTGAATGCCTGCCCTTTATTTTCTTTGTTTATTAAATAGGTAATATCTAAAGATTTATTCTCTTTAATAAACTCGGAAACAATATCATGAGTATTATCAGGAGAAGCGTCATTAATAATAATTAGTTTATTCGGCAGAATAGTTTGGTTTATAATGCTTTTTAAGGATAACTTTAAATATTTTGCGTGTTTAAAACATGGAATTATGATTGATATCGTATTAGATTTATTAGGCTGCAATAATAAACTATTATTATCAGCATATATTTTTAATTTTCCTTCAGTGATTTCTATTTTCTCTACGCTGCTTAAAATATTTTTAAGATTTTGTTTATATTTCTGATAAGAATAATTCTTTCTTACAATAGATTTTGTTTTTAGTGATTTTTCATATAATTCACTTTCTGTTAATAATAAAACTTTATTAATAACAGTTATAATTATTTCTTTTTTAATGCCTTCTAAAATATATCCGTATTCATTTACATTTAATCCGGATGCCTCGCTAACAATAGGAATTAAGCCTCCGTTAGCCATTACATTTACAATTGAACCAGGCTGACCTTCAGCTGCAGACGGAAGTAAAACAAAAGCGCAATTATTCATCAATTTTTTAAATTCATCTGATCCAATATCAATAAATCCATGTTCAATTATATTTTTTGAATTATTAATAATTTGTTTATAGTATTTAAAAAATTTATGCTCATTTTTTGAAGCTCCGCATATATGTAAAATTATGTCATTTCTTTCAGAAAAAATATCTAACAAAATATCAAGACCCTTATGTATAAGTCCTGCAGAGCCAAACCAAAGAAAGTGTTTTCTTGATTCATTATAATCTTTTTTAGTTAAATCAATATCATATACATCATAAAAAAAATTATTTAATGTTCGGATGTTAAGATTGGGATTAATATTTAAATAAGTATCAGCCATAAATTGATTGCCTAAACATACATTATAATCCGACATAATGAGCTGAAGCGACCAGAAATTCTCTACAAGTCTTCCTGACTGTGGAATTATTTTTTTCTTTTCATTCTTAAAATTTAGTATTCTAAGAGCACTTTCTTTATTCCAAAAAAAAGGACATGCCCCGGTTGAATAATATATTTTTATTATATTATCCGCGTATTCAGAGTAAAATAAATTCTCCAATGGATGTCCAAATCCGTAAATGACATCATAATTCCTATAATTAATAGTACATTCATTCATAAAGTTTACTACATCGACATTAAAACTAAGCTCTTTGAATGTTTCTGCCGCAGTATAACACTCCATATAGTTTGTATGAGAATATTTTATCCCATATAAAAAAGGATCTAATATATACGATATAAGTACATTTTTATTAAAATTTGTTTTAAATACATTTTTAAGTAATTTATTATATCCTGTTATATTTATTGAGTATCCCGTTAAAAACGATATTTTTGAAAATAAATATTTTAATTTTATTTTAATTTTTTTTTTGATGTTTTTCATACTATTTTAAATAATATTTAATTTTAGAAGACAGCTTCTGTCCGATAATATTTTTAATTATTTTTTTTATTATTCTTAAAAAACTAAATTTGATATTATAAATATTTTTATTAATTAAATTTGTTAATTTATTATTAATAATTATTTCTTCGGGATGAATAATTTCTAGAATATCAAACCGTTCCTGAAATTCAAAATCCTTGGGTATTGGACAGGGATGTGTTTCTTCTGTACCAATACCAATATTTGTGATTAGATTTTTATAAGGAATAATGCAAATACCATTATTATTATAAATTGAATAACACCATTGATAATCCCAAATATCATTTTTTGGGTTTTCAATATTTTTAAATATATCAACCCAATGTTCTCTATCAACATTTCTTTTAAAGATTGTATTAATCTTCTTTTGTTTTATAAAATCATTTAAGTTAGAAATATTATAATTAAAATTTATCCATGCACGTCTCCATGACGCCCACCCCCAGCAGTGCATAATTCTTGTAAAGAAATAGCTGCATGGGATACTTGTTAATGTTAGGCTGTTATTTCCTGCAATATGAAATATTCTTTCATTATCTTTATATTTAATTAACAATTCTTCACAAAAAGAAAAAAAACTTAAAGATGGAAGACAGTCATCCTCCAGAATAATACCCATTTCTTCGTTTTTAAAAAACCACGTGATTGCATCTGATACTGCTATACCGCAGCCAAGATTTTTATCGCGAAACAATGTTTTTACATCGCAATTCCAGTCAATAGAATTTAATACAAATTCTCTTATTTTATTAACTTCTTCATCTTCTCCTGATCGAGTTTCACGAGGTCCATCGGAAGCAATATATAATTTAGAAGGTTTAACAAGACGAATAACTTCAAGAACCTGTTTAGTTGTTTCTAAGCGGTTAAAAATTAGGAGAAGAATAGGGGTGGTAAAGGTCATAAGATATTATTAATATTCTTTCGTAATATAATTGATTTTAACAACTGGTAAATATTTTCTGGTAATATAGATTTTAGAAATTTCTTAGAAATTTCTTTTAAATATTTCTTTATTATATAAAATAATTTTTTATGATAATATACACTTCCACCCATTTTTAACCAAGTCTTATAATTATTCTCCCAAACGGAATTATTTAATCCATTCCAGAATTTTGGCTGACCGTAAGCATGTATTATTTTTGTTGATTCTGTAATATTTACATGTAAAGGATTGGCACAATAAGTCTGATAATCAATATTTTCATATTGGATATTATAATCTTGAATTAATAAATTAAATATACATTGCTCAGGTAAATATAAGTAAGGTGCAAATTTATCTGTTTTTTCCAGGCAATAATTATAATATTCATTATACTTTATCATATTATCAAAAAATACAAATATCGGAGTGCATATTGCTGGAACATCAAGATTATTTTTTACAGATATATTATTAATTTCATTAGTAAACATTGTACGAATATCTTTATGAATAGTATCTAACATCATTCTAAAACCAAAAGGTATTGGAATTAACAATTCACTAATATCATTATTTAATATAACATCATAATCAGTCCATATAACAGTTTTATATTCATTAAGCAAATTAAAACATTCATATTTACAAAAAATCATTGTGCTAAAATAATTCTTTAAACCATCGGGAAAATCATCAGTGTTCCCAGGATATTTATAATATCTAAATTTAACAGGTAATATTTTTTTTATTATAATTTGATCAGATTCACTAATCCCGTCATGAAAAACAATAATATCATCAGTAAATTTATAATTAATCTGTTTTATATTTAAGATTAAAGCCGCTATAGCTGGAACATCTTTTGCTGTTCCGCCCGTAACTAAAGCTGTTTTTTTCATAATAATTTAAAAATTTAATCTTTGTTAATTATTACTAATTAAACTCATACTAGATCTGTGATTAATTAATAAAATTAATTTATTGTCTTTATAAGTTGATAGAACTAATGGTTTAACAAGTATATTTTGTTATATAAAAACTCAGAAAATATTTTGAAATAAGTCCGCGTTCCACCTGAAAAAATCCATGGCCGCTATTAATTAAACACGTTTTTCTATTTCTCATATTAGCAAATATAAAAGTACTATATCTTAGGAAGTTGAGGTAAATATTTTTCTTGATTTTGTTTAAAAAATAAATCATTTTTTAAATAATTTTCAAATATATATTCCTCAACACTGCAATAAGCTAAAACTCTGTTAAAATTATCTTTTACAGCTTCTAGTCTATTCAGATATTCTTTTTCAGAACATAGATTAATAATACTTAATAAATTATCTATATCATTATTGTTTAAAGAAATAATACCATTAGAATTAAAAAAATCTGATATATTTGGTGCGCCATAATAAATTGGAATAGTCATTGATCCGAAACAATTAAGAATTTTTTCTGTAAAATAATTACTAGAAATATTATTTTCAATTATAAAAGAGAATCTATAATCAGTTAATGTATCAGATATATTAGCTATATAAATTCCCCCATCAAATGTGCCAAATGTATCTACGTTTAGTAAATTATTTTTTTTACATTCAAGTGCAATTTTATTTCGTAATTGCTGCATAGGGGTTATTTTTTTATTAGAACATAATATCGAAATATTTTTCTTCTTTTTTTTATATATTAATGAATTTAATTCTCCTCCGCATTCTTTCCAAATTCCATACCATAATGAACCAGCAGGAACAAATTTAGAATTTGGAATTTGATCTAAAATGCGTTGAGAAAAAGAAAAAATATAATTATATTCATTATAAATATATTTATTAATAATAATATTTTTGTAATCTAATGGGGTTATCGCTTCTGATTCTAGAAGCCAGCCATATCTGCGAATAGCGTTTGAATACGGTTGAAAAATATGATTATGAGTATAAAAATGCACATCAAGGCCAAAGTTATATCTATCCCATAAAAAATATGAATTCTGTGGTTTCCCATATGGTATATGAGCCATGTGATTATCTTTCAAAAAGAAATAATAAATTTTATTACCAGATTCATTAAAAATTAAAGGATATATATTTTCGGGAGGATTAGATGTTATAAAAGAAATGGAATATTTTGAAGAATACTTTTTTTTAATATTTTTAAAAATATTTATTATACCATATGGCAAAAATTGTTTAATAATTCTTAAAATTAATGTTATTATTTTTGAAAATATCATAAATATAATCTTTTTAAACATTTTTTTAAATGTAATAAATATTTTTTAATGTAATTTGGAACATATAATAAATAATAAATCCTTATAATAAATATTAAATCATAAAAATTATTCAAATAAATAAATGGTCGTATACTTCTATATGCAATAATTTTATTTTCTTGACCTTTTATTAAGCAAATAATTCTATTATTAACAAAGTGCAACCATGAAAATATTGTATGTAGATTATAATTAAATTTAATAAGAAGATAATATATTGGTTTTTTTAGTAATGGAATCATAAATAAAGTATTTTTACTATCTTGATCATTGTGAAGGCGATAATTATAAAGCGCTTTGCGTATAAAATAAAAATTATAATTAAGCTGGTTTAACTCTAACCATAAATATATATCACATGCACCACCAATATCAGAACGAAATTTTAAATTATTAATATTAAGAATACTCATACGGAACATAACAGTTGGACAATTAATTATATAGCCAATGTTAATAAATATATTTATATAATCTCTGCTTTTTATTATATCTGTATAATAATTAAATATTGATTTTATTACTGAATATTTTATAATTGAGTCATTTATATCAATATAATTAATTTCAGTTGATACCAAAGAAACGTTTTTATTATTTTCTAATATATATAATTCTTCTTTTATCATATCAGGAAGCATAATATCATCATCATGAGAAATTAATAAATATTCAGTTTCACAATTTTCAATTGCATAATTTATATTATTTCTGCCAATACTGACAGGATGTCTATAATATGAAAATCTCGAATCAGATAAATATGGTTTAACAGTTTTTGTAGTATTGTCATTAGAACAATTATCATATATAATTACATAAAAATCTTTATAAGATTGATTTTGAATTGAATCTAACATCTTTTTTAAGTAATGCGCTCTATTATAAGTTAAAACTGCTACAGTAAGTTTATACATAAAAATTAACATTCCAGCATTATCCAACCTGGATATTTTGGTTTTAATTTTTTTGATTCTGTATTTATCCATTTATCAGGTTGTATAACTATTTTATTTTCACAACGATTAGATAATAAAGCTGGCCAAAAACCAAATGACGAATTAGATATTATAAAATGATGGCATTGACTCATTAAAAACATATCATATGCTCCGCTATCATTATCATTAATATCAATAAAAGTAAATCTGTTGTATAAATATTTTAAATATAACTTGCTTTTTTCTATATCATTAGAAAATATGAAAAAATGTAAATTTGAATTTAAAAAAGCGTTTTCAATATATTTTATTGCATTATAGAAATAATTAGGTGTTATTATATCTAAAACTGAGCCGATATAATCACCAAAACGAAGCTGGATTGAAACACTACAATTATTATTTAATATTAAATTAAGCATTTTTTTATTTTTATCATCTAAAGATAAATTAAAGGTAAATTTTAACCGAGTATCTTCAATGTCATAATTAGAATATATATCAGTTTTCCAATACCCGCCTAAATAAATAGGGAGAGATAATAAATTTATACTATCAAGATTTTGAATTAATAATTTATTATTTTGTCTATTGAAAAGTTGCTTATATAATTTTATTTTTTTTTTTGAAGCTTTCTTTAATTCAATATTCTTAAATACAGCTTCTAATATATATTTTCTGTTTTCTATCCCTTTAATATCCTTATTGTTATTTTCATACCATGAAAGATCATAACTTACAATAGATTTAGTAATTCGATGAATTTCATATCCAAGTAAATATTGACTCATTTGACTTCCAAGGCCGCCATCTATAACAACTATTATTTCATCAGTCTCTCCAAATAATTTAAGAAAAAAATATTCAATATAATAGAAAAAAGAAGTAATTGCTTTTTTTATTTTTTGTTTAAAGATTTTCATTAATTATTTTATTAATTCCTTCATTAAATGAAATATTTGGTTTCCAATAAGTATCTTTTGTTAATTCAGAAATATCAGCGCATAAGTACATTGGCTGATAAGGATAATAATCTTTAATTCCAAAATTTATTTCAGTATTTGGAGAAATTATATCTTTAATATTTAAAACATATTCTGATAATATTTTTGCTTGCCCTGAACCCAATGGATAAAATTTCCCATCAACACCATTCACACCAATTGCAAACAGTGCTTTAGCGGCGTCATCACAAAAAAGATAATCCCATATTTGTTCACATTTTGTTAATTCAGGTGAACGGTTTGCCAGCAATTCTCTTATTGTGTACATGATTAAGGAATTTTCACCATCTAAGGGACCATATACACTTAGAATACGCGCCCAATTAAACTTTATGCCTAAATGGGTACATAAAAGCTTACTTAGCTTCCCCGCTGTATATTTTGCAACACCATAACCGCTTTGCGGATTTATTTGTGTGTCAGGTTTAAGAGATTCGTTGACAATTCCGTATTCTGCCTGAGAACCAGCTCCAATAAACTTTTTACAACATAATTTTTTTGCAAGATGCACGGCATCCATTGTATATTGAATATTATTAATCTGAGATTCAACATCATCTCTTGATGAAACAGATGTTTTTTCCCATGCAAGATGATAAAAAATATCATATTTTTCGTTTATATTAATATTGTCATATTCATTTATATTACAATAAATAATTTTTATTAAATCAGATTTTGGAATGGTTTCTATTTTTTTTGAATCTTTCCTGACTATGCATAATACATTAATATCCTGTTGAATTGCGCATCTTAGCAGAGCAGAGCCAATCATGCTTGTCGCGCCTGTTATGACAATTGATTTCATTTTAAATCTTATGAGTACAAATCATTAATTTTGGGAACGTTAAAAAGTTCGAATTTGTCAAGTATATACTGCTGACTGCCAACGTAATGGCTGTAAGTATCTGGAATTCCTAAATGTACAATTTTATTTTTCGAATTCTTTTTGCCAAAATATGCGCAAACGCTCTCACCAAAACCGCCAATAATATTATGCTCTTCTACAATTAATATTTTTTTATTGACATTAATAAGCGTATCAAGATACTCTGTATCTAATGGTTTTATTGTCGGAAATACAGTAATGCCTGCTGAAAAACCTTGTTTTTTTATCTCTGGAAGCCATTCAATAACTCTATTTGATATTGTCCCTGTTGTTAATATTTCAAGATCATTGCCTCTTTCTAACGAAAAGGCTTTACCAATAATTATTTTATCATTCGAATTATGTATTACAGGTTCATTATTTTTTGCAAGTCTAATATACATTGGGGATAATATATTTAAACTTTGCTCAAATATTTGTTTAGCTTCAATTGGATCGGAAGGTGAACAAACAATAAAATTCGGCAATACTTTTGCAATTGCAAAATCTTCAATGATATGGTGTGTAGCACCGGCTGGTCCATAAGCAACACCGCCGCCTGCTCCGATTATTTTAATATTACACCGCATATAAGCTGCGCATATGCGTATCTGCTCCAAACATCGCATTAATGCAAATGGAGCAATTGAATAAATATATGGTTTAAATCCTGATAGAGCAAGTCCAGCTGCAATTCCGATTGTATTTTGTTCTGCAATTCCTGTATTTAAAAAACGTTCAGGATATTTTTCTGCAAAATTCTCAAAAACAGAAAAACCCATATCGGGGGTTAATATAAATATTTTTTTATCTGTTTCTGCATGCTCTGTAAGAACATTTATAAAAGTAGTCCTCATTTTAATTCATCTAACGCGATCTTTAATTGTTCATCATTTGGTGACTTGTAATGCCATTCCAATTTATCTTTTGTAAAGGAAACTCCGTATCCTTTTATTGTATTAGCAATAATCGCAAGAGGACCATTGCGATCCTGCAATGCAGGAATCAATTGTTCAATATCGTTGCCATTGACTTCTA